>Ga0164295_10000218_pt1 | contig 48085 bp, 47 predicted proteins | sample GEODES006metaG_FD_111798 | JGI IMG/M metagenome (GOLD analysis project Ga0164295, IMG submission 111798) | Oligotrophic lake water microbial communities from Sparkling Lake, Wisconsin, USA - GEODES006 metaG | ecosystem: Environmental > Aquatic > Freshwater > Lake | place: USA: Sparkling Lake...
CTCCGAATGCCTTCCAGCTGGTTGTGCAATTCGGATGAAAATGCCTGAGAATGCATATAAATTGAGGGAAATGTCCTGTCTAAAATTACTTTATTTAATCTTCACTATAAAGGCTTGATGTGAGTACTTCTCCCACCAGTAAGCTGACTGGCAACCCAACTGAGCAAGTAAATAAAGAATCCTTCTATGAACTTCATTGTAGCGATGAAGCCGCTACTGTCGCTTTGGTGAAATCCTTAGCGCAGGCGCTCTCTAAATCGATTGTTTCTCAACGGAGTCAAAACCCTACAAGGGCCCATCTGCATATCAGCCTGCAAGGTGATTTAGGATCGGGGAAGACCACGGCAGTGCGTTATCTCTTAAAGGAACTGGGCTATACCGGCAAAGTAAAAAGTCCTACCTATAGTTTATGTGAGCCCCATATTTTGCAGATCAATCAACACCCTATCCAACTCTATCATTTTGATTTCTATCGCATGCAATCATCCTCTGAATGGATCGAGGCAGGCTTACAAGAACACTTCGCTAATCATGAGCCCACGATTTGCATCGTCGAGTGGCCCGAGAAAGCAGGCAATACTCTACCGTTATTGGATCTTAGTGTTGGGATTAAAGTAAGCAACAAAATGGATCATTCAAGCGAGTATGAGCGTTTGATTACATTGCATGCCAATACCTCAATTGGTCAAGGACTCCTGAATAATCTCGTCTCTAAGCCTATAACCTTTAATTAGTTCTAGAGTCTTCATCAATATCCATGGATCCAAAACGCCGCTTAGTCCTAGAACACGGTCTGAAGTCTATGGGGTCTTTAGGGGTACTCGTTGTATTGCTGACCGAGAGCGAGTTAGTAGGTGCCAACACCGCAGCCAAGTTAATTGGCGTGCGTATTTGGCCTTCGGAAGATTACACCCGCATCACCTTAGAGTCTGATCAAGTCTTACCCATTAGCCATCAGCTCTTAAGTAGGCCCGATCGCTTGGTGGTGGATATTGAGGGTCTGCAGCTCAACCCCACCCTGAAAGATCTGGTGGCCAAGGTTAAACCCAATGATCCCTATGTGGCCCAAATCCGAGTGGGGCAGTTTCAACCGACGGTGGTACGTTTAGTCTTTGATCTCAAAGAGGCTGTCAAGCCTCAACTCTTTAGCTTGGACCCCGTCGCTGAATATCAACACCGCTTGGTCTTTGATCTCTACCCCACCAACCCCCCTGACCCGCTCATGCAGTTGGTCAAGGAGAGTGCTAAGAAAGAAAAATTGTTGCTCGAGGCTCAGGGCAAGAAGGATGATGACCCGATTGCTGCGTTTGCTAAGTCAGGAAATACGCCTGAGGCTAAATCTGAAAAGGGGGTCAAGCCCTCAGTGCCTCAGGGAGGCGCTGACAAAGCAAATGATCTATCGGGAGCCCAACAGCGCATTCCCTTTAAACGCCTTGTGACCATTGCACTAGATCCTGGTCATGGCGGTGAAGATCCGGGGGCGATTGGTGCTCGGGGGTCGTATGAAAAAAATATTGTTCTGTCGATTGCTAAACGCTTAAAGAGCAAGATCGATCAAGAAGCGTCAATGCGCCCGTTTCTAACCCGCGAGGGTGATTACTTTGTGCCACTCCATCGTCGGGTCTCTAAAGCCCGCCAAGTGGAAGCTGATCTCTTTATCTCGATTCATGCCGATGCCTTCATTGAACCCCGTGCAAGGGGGGCATCAGTCTTTGCCCTCTCCCAACAGGGGGCAACGAGCTCAACAGCGCGCTGGATAGCCAATAAAGAGAATTCCTCAGACCTCATTGGTGGCATCAATATCAAGGTCAAGGACAAGCAGGTGGCTCACCTACTGCTTGATATGTCGACCACTGCCCAGATTAATGATTCTCTAAAGGTGGGAAACTCGGTACTACGCAACATAGGTGATTTTGCCCCTCTGCACAAAAATAAGGTCGAACAAGCTGGTTTTGCGGTTCTCAAAGCCCCCGATATTCCATCCATCCTCATCGAAACGGCTTTTATTAGTAACCCCCAAGAAGAAAAGCGGCTCAATGACGAGGGTTACCAAGAGAGGATTGCTGAGGCTATCCTAGCGGGTATTAAGGACTATTTTTCCAAGAATCCCCCCGTGGCAAGGCGTGGCTAACAGAGATGCCAAGGCCCCTAAAGAGGGCTTAGAGGAGGGTTCAACATCTTGCTATAATTCGACGTTTGCTAGACTAAACGTTACCAAAAAGTTTTTTGACAGCAAACAATCCAACAAAACCTTGGATCACATTTGGCAGTGCCATGAAAATGGGACGGTAGCTCAGTCGGTAGAGCAGCGGACTTTTAATCCGTTGGTCGCGAGTTCGAATCTCGCCCGTCCTACCATTTTCAACGCTTACAGTACTGCTATACCCAGCGCACGATCACTTTTTTGACTCCGTCATAACTTAGAGGGTCTACCGGCCTTGGCGCCTGTGGCTCAGCGAAGGATTTTTCCACATAGGAACTCACTGCAGAGGAAACAACATTCATTGGCTTTTTAAATGATGAGTGCGAGAATCTCGGGTAGAACCTAAGTAGCTACTTCACTGCTTAGGAAATCCCCCCCCCATTCCAATTTGCCACATCGTCATTAGGCTGGTATCCAGGCACTAACTTTTTGAGCATATTTCTAATCAACTGGATATCACCCGAATCCAAGGCTAAATTAAGATTTTCAAGCTCATGTTGTAAATCGCCCCATGGTAAAAATTCTTCATGCGCCTTCATGATTTTCAGGTGAGACGTTACCTGTGGATTATCACCAATCAGGAGCTCTTCATAGAGCTTTTCGCCTGGGCGCAGACCCGTTATCTTGATTTCAATATCCCCATTTAAATTTTTTTCATCTTTGACTATTAATCCGGATAGATAGATCATCTTAAGTGCCAAATCATAAATACGCACAGGCTCCCCCATATCCAATACAAAAACATCCCCTCCAATGGCCATTGCACTAGATTGAATCACTAATTGTGCCGCCTCAGGAATAGTCATAAAGTATCGCGTTACTTCTGGGTGGGTCAGAGTAATGGGTCCGCCAGATTTTATTTGGGCACCGAACAACGGAGCAACTGAACCAGATGAGCCAAGTACATTACCAAACCTCACCATAGAAAGCTTAGTGTGATGCACACCCTCAGATGCGAGTTGACTCATGGATTGTAAAATCAATTCGGCAATGCGCTTACTCGCACCCATCACATTTGTGGGTCTGACAGCTTTATCCGTGCTTATTAAAACAAAATTTGATACATAAAATTTCCTTGCAATTTGGGCGCAAATAAGAGTGCCATAAACATTATTACGAATACCCTCTGAGACGTTTTGCTCTAATAATGGTACATGTTTATATGCGGCCGCATGAAATACAGTCTCTGGCCTATGGTTAGCAAAAATGTGAGTGATCAATTCGCGGTCACGAATAGATGCTAAAAAGGGAAATATTTTTATTGGTAATGTTTTATTAGAATCAGGATTTTTATCAAGATATTCTTGCCCTCCTACAATATTTTCTAATTTCTGAGATATTAAATAGAGTGCATGCTCACTACTATCAACCAAAACCAATGACTTGGGTGATAAATTGATAATTTGATGGCATAACTCTGTACCAATGGATCCGCCGGCACCAGTTACTAAGATAACTTTATTTTTGATATTTTTTTCTAACAAATCAATATTCGGAGGGACGACTTGACGCCCCAATAAATCATTCATATCTAGTTCATGCATATCTGAGGAGCTAACTTGACCAGATGACATATTGAATAGGGCAGGTAAAGTTCGAACTCTGACTCCATAACCACTTAAAGAGGAAATAATTTCACTTCTGCGGCGTTGACCAGCTGAGGGTATGGCTAAAATGATATCCGTAATGTTGAGATGTTGAATTAAATCACTTAACTTATTACCACCATATATAGGGACATTATTAATGGTACTTCCTTGTAGAGATAAATCATCATCAACGAAGCCTTTGACTAAAATTTCATGGCTAGAAGCCAAGGCTGCGTTTAGCTGGCGACCATTAGATCCGGCTCCATAAATAAGAGCTGTCGCTTTAGGCCTAGAGTACCTTGCCTCATTAACAAATGACCATCCCAGCCAGTAGCGAACAAAATATCTGCTTGCTCCTGTTAATAAAAATAATGACATTGGCTGCAAAATTCCAATTGATCGAGGAATTTCATCAACACCAATGACTGTAAATACAAAAAAATACATTGATGTATAGATGACGAAAACCTTGGTAATCGTAACTAGTGCAGCTGACCCGATATGTCTAAAAATTGCCCTATATAAGCCAAATCTGACAAACAGTGGAAGACATAGAGTTATAGCAAAAACTAGTGCCCACCACTGTTCACCCTGCAATGAACCCCATTGATCTAATCGTATCCCAAATGCAAACCAAGTGCTAAATATACAAAAAATAATATCGCAATATATAGCAAATACTCGCTTATAAAGCCGAGGAAGATCTGAAATTGACTGTCTCAATGTATTTATTAGCATTAGTTAATTATAATTTATATGCCATTATAGGCATGCGCTAATAGTCACGAACACCCACTCTTACCCCACCAACAAGCCACCTTAAGTTCTTTATTAAGGCAATGTATATCTTAACCAAGGATTAGTGAGAAACTCCAGCCTTTTGAATAGCTCTTAAAAAGGTCAAAGCTAGAATCTTTAAATCAAACATAAACGACTGTCTTTCAAGGTACTCAACCTCAAATCGCACCTTTTCTGGGATAGATAATTCATCTCTACCATTTATTTGGGCCCAACCAGTTAATCCTGGAACTAAGGCATCTATACCGTGCTGTGTTCGCAACAAAATTAAGTCCTCTTGATTAAAGAGCGCTGGCCTCGGACCAATAAAACTCATATCTCCGATTATTATGTTCCATAATTGCGGCAATTCATCCAAACTTGATTTTCGTAAAAATGAGCCAACTAATGTCAAATATTTACGATGTTCTAAAAGTAAATGCGTCGCAACATTGGGTGTTTCATCTTTCATGGTGCGAAATTTATACATCTTAAATATGACATTATTCCTACCCACCCTACTAGATATATGTAGCGCAGGGCCTTTTGAAGTGCATTTAATAATTAGAGCAATAAATAAAAGTAATGGTAAAAATAATACCAATAGCAAGCCACTAAAAATTACATCGAAGAAGCGTTTCATTGACTCATCAACCTTAAAAACATCCCGAAATTCAACTCATTCCTACTTAAGGTAGAAATAATCTTATTTACTAAAATTGAAGTCTGTATCCTTATCATTCTTATTGATATTTTTAGCCCAGAAAGAATGGGGCTAATTCATATTTATTTCAATTGAGAGCCCAAAGAGTAATTAACTCTGAATGCATTTTCTAAACCTTCATCCACAGATACTGGTGGGATCCAAGATAGCTTATGGCAAGTATGAGTAATATCAACTTGCAAAGAACCTGTAAGCCTTTCTTCTTCTGTGCTCATGCCAGAAAACTTTGATATTGCCCTTATAGCCCATACAGGAAATGAAAATAAAAATATAGGCTTGCCTAAGACCTTAGCGAGCTTTGATACCAATTCTGGAGTAGACAAATCATAATTGTCAGATACCAAAAAAGTATTTATTCCAGGATCTTGCTTTATTATGCATACGCGCAATATATCAAGGAGGTTTCCCATTGCGATCATTGATCTTTTATTTTTTACAGAAGCTAATGGCAACGGCCAACCTTTGTTAATTAACCCAATTAATCTTAAAAAATTACCCCTTACTCCCTGACCATAAACTAGCGGAAGCCTAATTATGGTGACCTCTAATTCAGAAGTCGCACTGATTTTCATCAACGCTTGTTCAGCCTCCCACTTGGAGATGCCATATGGATCTTGGGGATTTGGGTAGTCATTAAATTTAAACTTTTCTCCATTACTAGTTTTTTCACCATTTACTTTGATTGAACTTAAGAAAATGAACTTTTTAACACCGCATCTAACTGCCTGCTCTGCAAGAGTTTTAGTCCCTATTGCATTTATTTCTCGATATACCTCCATCGGATTCAATTCAATTTCCCTCATAACATGCGCCCTTCCTGCGCAATGAATAATGCAGGAAACATCTGCCAATACCTCAGACCAATTTGCATGTTCGCCGAGCTCTGGAGATACGTAAAATGATGGTTCTAACTTTTGCCTTGCTAGTGGGCGAACCTGAAACCCATGTCTCAATAAATACTCACAAACCGCCTTACCTATAAACCCATTTGCCCCAGTAACCGCAACTATTCCAGGATAAAGGGGCTTTGCAGGAGACATATGATCTAACGGCTAGCAGAAAGATGAGTGATGGCTTTTAAAATACCAGCATCTAAAGTAGTCTCATAGCTAAATCCATGTTGGATTTGCTTTTCAATCGAGCCGACCCTATAAAAGACCCCCTCTGGTTTATCAGCACTATTGGTGATGGGATTAGTCTTTCCTAAATGATCGAGTATTAATTTGCATAAATTATTGAAAGCTGTAGGAATTCCGGTTGAGATATTTATGGCTGATCCATCATAGATGGCATGAGAATGATTACAAATTAAATCAATACAATCCTCTATATAGATAAAATCCCTCACCTGATTTCCAGAGCCCCAAACCATTACGGGCGCACCATCAGCAATTTCGATACATCTTTTGACAATTGATGGGAAAGGATAGGTAAGGTCTTGATCTTCACCGTACCCACTGAATGGTCGATAGCAAATTATTGGACACTCATACTTTGCATAGTAAATATTTGCTAGGTACTCACCGGTTAACTTGCTCCAGCCATATGTTAAGTCTGGTCTTCCCAAAAAATTATCAGAAAAGTTTATATCTTGTTCTTCTAAAATTCTGTGAGACTCAAAAGCCTGGAAGGCAATAGGATATGCAGCGCTACTTGAGAAAAAATGAACTTTTCCTGGTTTTTTTCTCAGAGCGCTTAGCCAATAAAAAAAGTCAGCATCTATTGATAAATCAGTTCCAACCGAAAGCGGTTCTTTTTCAATGATTAAGCGACCGCCAACGACCGCAGCTAAATGGTATACCTCATCAAAATATTTATTTTCACTGTGGAAATATACTCTACAGTCTATCTGATGAAAGCTAATTTGATCAAAATATTTGGCAATGCTCACGAATTCAGGCCACAGATCAATCGGCAAAAATCCACTGCCAGGATAGTAATTATCTACGATCGTGACATGGTACCCGGATAGCACCAAACGGTGAACTAGATGCCTGCCTACGAATCCACAGCCGCCAGTAACTAGTGCAGTTTTCAATCTAATATACTCCTAGCAATTAAGTTTATTTTATTTATTAAGGGATTTTCAATATTATATTGAGCAATATTACTTCTATAGTAATTTAAATTCGAATAGCATTTTTCAATTTGCGAGAAATGGAAACCAAAACCATTTTCTGAAATCCATTTATTAACATAGGACTCCTCAGGACCAAAAAAAATAATCGGCATAAGTAATGCCATAGAGGAGTATATCTTGCAGGGAAACAGAGCGCGATCAAAACTATCTCCAAGGGCAACTGCAGAATAGTCAAAATCCTTTAAAAAGATAGGCATTTCATCTAAACTCAACCTTCTACTCTCCCATCTTAAATTTTGGTTAATTTTTCTCAATCGATCTTCATCTAATAAAGATATTTTTTTTAATAATTTATCCTTAGATTTTCTATCAGTTTTAACAGTCATTTGAATAAAAGATATAGGCAAGGAGAGATGATCAAGAATGTATCTAAAATCATGAGCCCTGCCAATGTTTCCCAAATAAACAACTTGATTGGACATTTTTCGATATGAAAACTCCACACTAGTCAAATCGGACCAATTTTCAACTACGATTACTTTATTAGGGTTAACTCTGTAATTTGAAATTATTTGCTTTTGAATTTGTGGAGAGATTGTAAAAAAGAGATCAACATTACTATACAAAAAAATACAAATCGGATATAAAAGCCTATATAAAAATTTGTACCCTACGTTAAGATATTTCAAAAAATCAGGATATAAATCTTGTACTTGATAGATTAGTCTGAAGCGCTTAAGTGATCTTGCGCACAAGATGGCAAATGAATAGGTAAATGGGGTGGAAGTTATAAAAACTGTATCGTCAGAATTAATTTTTCTCAGGGAAAGAAAAAAAAGATGCAAAGATGGACAATGCTTAATGAGGGTGATATCAGAATCCTTACTACTAGACCAAACTTTGATATTCTTATATTCTGTTAACTCCAATGCCCTCTCTACAATTGGAGTGAAAAGCATGCTATCCGTTGTATCTGACTTATACTTCCGATTGATAAGGTATATCATTTATTAAATTTAATTTTGAATATAGTTTTTTATAGTTTTGAGCCATTACTTCTGCAGTGTAAAAATTCAAATATCGTTCATAGGCTGCTTCAGTAATAGAATTTCTTAAGCAAGTATCCTTCATTTGATTAATCTTAGTTATAAATTCATTCGTATCGAACGAAATAAATTTAATAACTTCATCATCAGAGAACATCTCTTTAAATACTTCAATATCAGAAGTCAAACATGGTACGCGAAAAGATACGGCCTCTAATAATGCCATAGGCATTCCCTCGCTATGTGATGGCATCGTGAAAACATTGTAATAAGAGAAATAAGAGCCAACATTCTTTCGATAACCCAAAAATAAACATCGATCAGAAACATTTAAGTGCCTAGCAAGACGTTTTAAGTTATCCAATTCCGGTCCATCGCCAACAACCACAAAAGCACAGTCCCTAAGCTTGGCTAAGGATTTTATTACTATATCCAATCCTTTGATCTTACTTATCCTAGCATGAGTAGCAATTACAAAATACTTACTTTTAAATTCAGTAAGTTTAACTATGTCTAAGTTTGAAATTTGATGTAATTCAAGTCTTGATCTTCCGTTATTTACGACATCAATATTGTTTTGAATTAGCTTCGAGTAATACTGTTTAGCGCTTTCCGTAAGAACAACTATTAAATCAAATCTTTTTAAGATCCAAAACCAAAAAATAGAAGCAACCCTAGCAATAAACCATCCATAAGCATTTCTCAGGTCAATTTCAATAAAACTGTGGATTGTGGTTAAAAATTTAGTCTTCTCAGGAAATTTAAACTTATTAAGAAATACATATAAATCAGGCCTAATTCCAGTGGAATGCACAATGTCATAATTATAAGATCTCAACATTCCAAATAGATTTATTTTGGTACTACTGCACTTAAATTCAAGATCATTGCTATTATCAAAATAGAATAATTCAACCTCCAAGTTCGGATCGAGTGAATATTCATTTACTAAATCTCTTAGGACGCTGATAGATCCTGTATTTTTTTTATCAGATATTATTATTGCAATTTTCATAAATTTTAATAAAGCCATATCGATACAATAATTAATGATTTATAATTTCTAGGATGCCTAATCCTAACTAAAAAATTTCCCTTAAGTCCATGTCAATAATAAATCATTCAGAGATTAAATCCCCCTTTTTTAATGAGGTTAACAATATAGTTTCTGATTTCTATAGCAATCAGCATAACTTTTTATTCAGATCCTCTCTAATTGAATCCATCAAGAGAACTATTGAGGTCAAAAAAAATATTGTCACCATAGCCAATGGTGGATCATCAGCAATAGCTTCTCATTTCACCACTGATCTTGTAAAAAACTTGAATGCAAGGGCACTATTTTTGAGCGACCATGGATTATTGACCTGCCTATCAAATGACTATGGATATGAACAGGCTGCGGTTGAATTCATTAAAAGATTTTCCAGTCCGGGTGATACAGTAATTCTTATCTCATCTTCTGGAAAGTCCCTTAATATCATTAATGCTGCACAGTTTTGCTTAACGGAAAATATTGCATGCTTTGGTTTGGGGGGATTTGGTTCATCCTCACCCCTATCAAAAATACTCAAACCTGAAATGGCGCTACAAATAAATAGCGATAACTACAATGTCATTGAACTTATGCATCTAGCAATCTTGCTGGATGTAGTAGAAAATTTGTTACATTAATCTTTTTTATAATTTATTAATGACAAATTTTTCATACCGATTCATTAACCTGTTATTTATTACTAAACTAAGATTGATTGACCTAGTTAGACTTACATTTTCTAGGTCAATTTGCATTTCCATTATCCGGAAAGTTCAAAAGCCTCCCTTTGGTGGAGGCAATCAATTTTGTCTAGCATTACACGCAGCTTGCAATCGCAATCAACATACTGCGGTTTTCAATTTCTTTAGTAAAAAAATTGATGTTTATTTAGTAGATGGAAATTATATTACAACGGATCAGCTCAACAAACTTATTAAAATAAAGGAATCTGGTTGTGCAAGAATAATTCACAGAATAGATGGCCCAACTATTTTTTACAAAGGAGACCTGAATCCAGATAAAGTGTCCTATGAAATTAATCATAGAATTGCCACAGAAACTATCTTTCAATCCTTGTACACCAAACTTTCTTACGAAAAAATTGGATTTAATTTTAATAACCCAAGAATTGTGTTGAACGGGTTTGACGAACGCTATTTCTTTAAAATATCTAAAAGTCGAAATGATTCAAGAATTAAACTGATTGCAACTAGTTGGTCGGATAATAAAAAAAAGGGGCTTAACTATTTGGAGTACCTGGATAAGACAATTGACAGCAGCAAATACCAAATTACATTTATTGGTAGAGTACGCGCTAGTTTTAAAAATATTACCATTCACCAGCCTGTAGCATCTGAAGCGCTTGGTAAAATTCTTGCTAAGGCAGATATTTATCTTGCTTTAAGCGAAAATGATCCATGCTCAAATGCATTATGTGATGCACTTGGATGCAATCTTCCAGTTGTTTATTTAAATTCTGGCGGTCACCCAGAATTAGTTGGGCCTAAGGGTCTAGGATTTAGTGGGACCAATGATCTTTGGAAATCAATTGATTTAGTTGCTAGTAACCTTGAGTATTATCGGAATCAATCATCCAATACCTCTGGCATGATGAAAGTAATGAATTCTTATTTCCTCACAGCAGATAATTTGTGAAAAAGCTATAAGTAGAATATAAAAAGATAAGCAAAAATTCTGGACTTGTTGGCCTTGAATCTTTGAGGCTCAATACAACTAAAGGCCAAAATAAAGCCATATACCTTGTAAAGTAACCACCAGTTAATACTAACTCAAAAATAATAAATGCGAATACTAGTAATAAACAACTATGTTCATTTTTTTTATTATAATTTTTATAAGTAATCATAATCAATAATAGAGAAAATAAAAAATATTCCTTATCAATGTCTACGTAATCTCTATAATAAATATGAAATCTTTCATCATCTAATAATTCAAATATTATTAAAGGTGCATTGATTAAAATTACTGTAAATAGGGCAATTACAGTAATTAAAAATATTTTGTTATTGAAATTTTTAATTACCTTTAACAAATAATATACGAAAATTAACATATAAGAAGACAAGTGGATGATACTACCGAGCATAAAGCCCATTAATCTCCCAATAGTATTACTAGTGACATACCCAAAAATTACTATCGATGCTGCTAACGAATTTCTTAGTTGTGAATTGACTAAATCAATGTATAGTGGGGTTAAAAACAGCAACAATACATATAGAGGTATATCATATTTTCTAAGTGAAAAATAAATTATTAATAATGGAGCCAACTTAAAAATTAATAGTGTTAGATCTGCATCTCCTACAATGTTATTCACAATTTCTAAAATTTTAAAGAATATTCCCGATCTTAAAATTGAAATAACATTCAGATCTTCGCTATATGAAAATTGATTGGCATCAAGATATGCTAAGTAAGTAGGTATATCATTAAATTTTTCTGGATCAATAAAACCAAAATTGCAAAGCCATATGGTTGATAAAACAAGTAAAAGTTTTAAATTTATCATGCTTGATTTATAACGCCATAGGGTGGTCTTTGAATTTTGCGCACAATAGATATTCTATCTTCAATAACAAAATATAATCTAGTGAAATTTTTACTTGAATTTTTGTGAAAAAATAAAGATTTAAAAATTGCTTCATTAAATAAATTTCTTAGAGGATATTATTTTTTGAACTGACCTAATTTTTAATGCCATCCTAAAAGATAGGATTTTCAATAATCTTCACCCCTAAAGGAGTACTAACTAAGACTAAAGGCCACCAGTACCCCAAACCCAAGTGTCTCAAACAATACAAAAGCAACCTAGTTTGCTGCAATAATTTACTAGAGAAAAACTCTCTTTGGCAGAGGACCCAAATTGGCAGCAGTTCAGTAAAGCCACTTAAATATCTAAAATAAATAATATTTTTTCTTCGAAGTAATTTAATTTCTTCGATATTTAAATGGCCATCCCAATAAATTAAAATTTGAACTTAGCACTGCTTAGGAGGATATCCAACTGGTTATTTATTAGTGACGTTCGAACCTGCCGCTTTATTGCAGTGTAAACTGAAATGAAACTACTACTTGCAATAAATCCCTAAGCCATCTCTTTAACGACTGGAGGCATGGATCCTAGTTGTCATTTTTAAATACAAAAATGGAATTCATATTGACCGCATAAAGTTATTTTTATTAATTATTTAAATGCCACGACCCATAACCCTAACGGACAATCTGGCAATGAATCTGAAGGTCTAAAAAACATTTTTAATTTAAAATAGATAAAGTCAAGCGCCAAGCATGTAATTCTGACGTACTTATTTGGCCCATATTTGAATGAGACTGTAGCAGCAGTTGATAAATACCCCCAATACAGCAATGTTATTATGCAGCTTTTAAACCCTATCGCTTCCAATGTCACCTTATACCACTCTGGAGTTAATCTGCAATAATCGCTTGGATGACCATGTATTTTAAAAATAAATGGGGTAGAAAGCACCATTTCACCTTTATCTTCTAGTGCATTGTTTAATTCTACTATTGAATTTTTTGGGTCATAAATATGCTCTAAAGTATTTAGACTTAGTACATCTTTATACTTTCCTATCATCTTATAAAAACTGACGCTAGGGGAAACGACCCAAGTTGGATTAATTGATTCATCAATATTTATTGACTGATAACTCTTTGAATGTATTCTAGACCTGTAATCTGAAGTATTGCCGCCCCCAAAATCAATTACAGACCCATCAAATTTATGGTCATCTAAATGTTTGTACTGAAATGCCCTTAGAAGCGAATATCTGCTATTTAAACTAGCCAAAAGAAAAAATAATCTTAAAGAAGGCAACTCCCATTTAACTTGATAAAACATAACCGCCTTAACCTTAATTAATACTTTACTACATAAATTGTTTGAATACAGATTGAATCATTTTTTTAAAATTAGTAGCATTTTCTCTTGGATTATACCCTCGTATTGTAACCTATTCAGCTGCAAAAATACTAACAAGTCATGCAGCAAAATACTTATCTTTAGTAACATGCACAAAAAGGGTATATATTAAATAAAAAAGCAACACCAGCTCCCGTGGCATCTTTTGCTGTACTTGATAAAGTTGGAAAACTTGAAAAGTTATCATATATACAACCCTCCTTAGCCAGAGTAGAGTAAAGATTTTTTTAAATCTTTTTTTAGCAATTAAATTATTAAATTTTTCGTAGTTTAAACCTTTTTTTGATACTGCTAACGATGAACTGACCTGATTTTTACTACTACTCCATAAGAGAGGATTTTTGATAATCTCTCACTTAAAGGAGTGCTAAATATGGCAAAAGGCAAACGTCTTAGACCTGAGCAAATCGTCACCTTACTACGTCAAATTGATGTTTTAACCACTGATGGCAAAAGCCTAGCCCAAGCCCGTAAAGAGGTGGGCATGGTAGAGCAAAGCTGCTATCGCTGGCCCGATATCTATGGTGTTATGAAGGTCGACCAAGCTCGCAAGTAAAAAGATCTAGAGCTGGAAAAACCCGGCTTAAGAAGCTGATAGCGGACTTATCGCTGCGAGAGGTGACGCTCAAGGAAGTCATTAAGGGAAACTTCTAAGCCCTACTAGGCGTAAAAATCCATGATCAGCAACGAAGCTTGCTTTTGCATTTAGATTTTTAATCAAAACCCTACAGAAATATGATGTAATTGCAGAAGATTCTCCATTTGAAAGTATGACTATATCTTGAACAGAATCAATTTTGCTTCTTAGCTCACGATTATTTTTTATTCTTAAACTACTATTTATCGGCTCATCATACAAACAATTAAATTCGTTTAAAAATTTTTTGGTATATTGCACAATTATTTAAAGATAGAAAATAAAGATTTTTTAAATGATGAAACAGTTAATGCTGGGTTATGGCCAATAATTTTTACTTTTTCTGCTGCAAACATACTTCCAAGAGCAGCAGCAAGATATTTTTCTTTGGTTACCTTATAAATCAAAGCATACATTAGGTAGAATGCATCCCCAGCACCTGTAGCATCTTTAGCATTGTTGGCTAACGCCGGAAATGACTTTTTATTTTCGTATAGACAACCATCTCGTCCGAGAGTTAGGCATAAATTTTCAGGATGCATTTCCATCATAAGCGCCTGATATAGATTCTCGTTACTTAAATTTCTATTACCAACGGCTAGAGATGCCTCACGTCTATCGAGTACTATATTTTTAAAACCTTTATATTTTGTAATTAAATTGTATCCATAGTTATCAGAATTAGTTTGAGCATTTACCCACACATCATCTTTATCTAAAAATAAAGATCGTAAATCGTCTGAGACGAATCCATGACCGAAATCATATATAAGCGTTAAATCTGATTTTTTTTGTAATTCAGTCAAGTGCGAAGTTTTATATTCAACAATTTCATTTATATTGGAAATTTTTGTTAGTTCAAATATTCTTTGTTCATTATCTTTATGTATATATCTAATTTTTTCTGGCGCTGCAAAATCCTGAGATTGAAGATTTACCATCTTTGCCCGTAAAAGTTCTTTCTTAATACCTAGGATTACTTCCTGAGATTCAACCCAATGCGAAAATCCAGTTACGTTAACTCCAAGTTCTAGCAACATCTGGATAACTACCCCTATACCGCCTAAGTAACGTTCTTCACTTAAATATCTGCCTGATAAAGAAGGACTTTTTGAAGATACATTCTCGACCCAGCAACTGGCATATGTATCTATGATTAATTCTCCAATCACATTTATGCTCATGCAAGTTATGTCCAAAAATATTTTTTCAATATATTCTATTGAATACTTTTTTCTCAAATCAGCTAAACTTTTTGATCCTGAATCTGAACTTTTAAAGATTTGAAAATAAATTTCAGTTGAACTATCTTTGAGTGTATCTATAAATATTATTTCACCCCCCACTTGATTTAGCGCTCTCACCTCTTGTTCTAGATTACCTGCAATATCGTTATTTTTGTATTCAATTCCCTTGCAATACTTAGAGGGGCTTATCTGATTTATTAGAGTGCAAGCAGAAACATCATCCGAAATAACGATGTAATCTACGACTTCAAGGGCGCTAATTTGTTCAATTCTATCGGCCAAGTTAAAATATGGTCTTCCTGGTCCTTTTTTTACATACTCATCCTTGGTTAGGCTAACTATTAGAATATCCCCGTGCTTTTTTGCCTCATTGAAATATCGAATATGACCCACGTGAAGTATATCGAAAACTCCATGACATAATACTTTTAACCCGTAAATATCATTTAATATCGCTGGATCAACAAGTTTTGACTTCATTTTTATTTCCAAGATATTTAAACCAAGAACTAGTAGCCCCAGCTATTGACTCTGGAGTCCAAACGGGGGCATCTGCAAGCCATTCTACTTCTTTTAGACATAAATTAACGCCTTCTTCAAGCTCTACAGAAGGATTCCAAGAGAAGTTCATTCTAAAATTACTAGAATCGCCCCATGTAATTTCTGGCTCTCCAGGTCTAGTTGGAATAAAAGACTGCTTATTAGATATAAGATTTGCTAAATCAAGAATTTTCCTAGGATTACCCAAACTTATATTGAAGATACCACTTGGTCGTCCTAATTCAGCAGCCAATATAAATGCATTTGCAGTATCAGTTACATAAGTAAAATCTCTTTTTTGCTGGCCATCGCCAACGATAGTTAGATCAGATTTGTTTAAATGTTGCGCAAGGAAAACTCCCATTACTGCTCCATAGGTCCCCGAGGTTCTGGCTCTTGGGCCGTATATATTAAATAATCTAAGTGATACGTACTCCAAACCATATAATTTAGACCAATGAATTATCAGCTCCTCACCAAGGTATTTAGTGAGCGCGTATGGATATTTGCAACTTATTGGTTGACTGATTCTGGTAGGGGTTTCAGGTGAATCACCATAACAGGACGATGAAGCTGCGTAAACAACCCTCTTCACCCCTGTCGCTCTTGCTGCCTCCATAACAGAAAGTGTAGATTTCACGTTATTCTCAAAATATGGCACTGGATTTTCAACACTTGGGACAATATCAGCAATAGCAGCGAGATGAATCAATACATCAGCTCCATGAAAAATTTCGCATAATTTGTCATGGTTTACGAGAGCTAAATCACAATGAATAAATTCAATATTGTTAATAATTTTTTTTAGGTTATCAACCCTTCCAGTGATTAAACTGTCTATTACAACTAAATGATGACCTAATTCCACTAAACCTTCAGCAACAAAACTTCCAATAAATCCGGCACCGCCGGTTAGTATTATTTTCACAAATAGTCCTATTAGGTTTAATAATTAAATTGAGTTTACTTTAATGTACCAATTTCTTCAAAAACTAACTTTTCTGGAAATTTTGATAATGAGTTTTTATTTAGCGCGTACTCTGGAATTAGTCCTCTCAGAACATCTCTAGCTTTACTTAATTCATCCTTAGTAGAATAATATTGTGGCTCAGAATTTTCTCTCTCCCAAATACAAGACGTAATATAATCAAGACTACTTGGACGAAATTCATAAAGAGAATGATTATATTTCCCCATGTATAAGTCGAGATGTTTTTTGAGGATTGCAGCTAATCCAAGCCTTTGATTAGTTATTTTACAAAACACTTCCTGTGGAACAAAAAAGTCCTCCTTTCTCCAGCTACCCTGCCACAGAGGAAAACCATCAATTATTATGTTGTCAACCGATGCAATATTTGCCATATGAATGGGACCGGAATGTTGTTGCATCACAAATTTTGCCGAAGTTAACATGTAGGTTCGCATTAAGCCAGCCGATTGATTCGATAATTTGTTTATTTCCAATACATGTGTGTGATTAGCGAATGATGTCGGATTCTTAGAATCAATGATCACCAGATAACCTTTGTTCACCAAAAAATTTATCAGGGGAACATAATTATCTAAATGATATGCATTCCTTCTCTGATCGTGAAAATGTCCAGATTGGTAACTGACATCCCTAAGCTTTAATCCAACAATACGATCTTTATGATAAGTTGAGCCAAATTTTTCCACAAGAAGATGCTCAACTTCTTTTATGCAAGAGTTTGGCAAACCTAATTCAAAATTACGAAGTTTATCTAGAGTAATTCTTTGATGACTCGGTGTATTGTAGTCTACCAGGCTACTATTTTTGTCTAAACTATACGTCTTAACCTGTGGGAGGGATTCAAAATTTGTTAGCAATACCAAATCAGTGTTGAATACTACAGTTCTATAGTTATGTAAAATTCCATGAACTCTAGTTAATTGATAGCAAATATAAGAAAGTTTTGCTTTAATTTTTCCCCAAAAAAAGGTGGGGACTATAATTATTTTAGAAATATCTGATTCAAAATACTCGATTACACTTGAATCCATGGATAGGGTTGTAAAAATAAGAATTAATTTTTTTTTATGAAAAATACGCTGATAAAAATCAATTCGATTAACAATATGTCCAAAATAGTTTGTTTGAATTAAGACAACAACTTGACCAGTCATACATGCGGATCGATAAGCCTTAAAGCAATCATACATACAACGTAATTTATTCATGGCAATGATCATGCCTTATCCAATTTAAGACTTTTGTAAATCTCTCAGAAATCATATATTTACTAGCATTTTCGAGCGCCTTTAGTCTCGCAATTTTAGATATCGCTATTTGAGAACTTAGAAAATAATTTATCTTATCGTGAAGCTCATCAAAATCACTCCAATGAAAAACTGTTTTCTCACCATTAAACTCTCTAAGAGACTCTTCAGATGCCTCTACAAAAAAGGGAAGTCCCTGATGGTAATAGCAATAAGATCGCGGTCTGATACAGTATTCAGATTTCAATTTATATAGATTATTCCGATGACAGTAAGAATTATTGTAATTATCTATACCTGGGAAGAAATCAGATGCAATTCCGGCATAAGATAAATTGGAGCAAATACGTATAAGCCATTCTGAGCCAAAAAAAGATGGTATCCAACTCACATTTCTAGATATTTTCTTATCTGAAATTATAAGCACCTTTCCAGCCTTCTCAAAAACTTGAATGATCTTTCTTCTATGCTCCCCCTGCAAGTCGTTCGCCCCGAAGTTTCCAACAAAAATAAAATCCCAAACTTTAAATGGCCACCAAAATTTTAAGGGCCTATAGCCACTAGACGCCCATAGTGGCAAGTGTATTGCTTTAATATTCATTTCCCTTAATTGAGGCAGATGAGAGCTTTGGGGAACAAAGTAAGCATCCAACATCCTTAAAGCCTCGATTCCCATTACCTGATCCCTAGACAAGCCTGATGAAAAACTTGCAAAGCCATTAATTACAACTGAAACCTTATACCCGATAGTTTTTAAATACAAAATTTCAGCCTTGTTGACTCTTAAAAGCCAAAATATAATGACTGATGGCTGATATTGATTAATCTTTTTCATCAATTCAAAGTCAATCATCTCACCTTTTTCAAAGCGATTATATTTTTTTTTAATTTTCAATAGCGCCGCCCCGCTTTCTCGCATGTAATTAATCACACCAAGTAGTGCGGGGTCTTGACCTTTTCTCTGGTAGACAAATAATGTTTTATTAAATATCTTGGACATTTTTTAAATCTATTTCTGAGGCCTTTAAGATCGCAAAATTCTCATCTCGGGGTATGTCAATATCTAATGTCGAGCAGATATCCTCTGCAGTTATGACAAATGAATTTCCCTTAATCCTCTCCCAGTAACTAAATCTGGGATAATAAAATGGTTCAATTTCTTTAGGGGGGTCGGGATAGTTGCCATATCTCTTACCTCCTCTTACTCTGGCTTTTCCGCCAAATTGATCGGTTACGATATCTAGGGCTATTGGTGCACAAAGTATGGCCTGCTCATTGCGTTTTGCATATTTATTAGATTTTTTTCGATACCTATCTTCAGCACCCAGAGATGAGTCAAGCAGAGAAACTTGTTCTCCGCTTTCCCAAATTCCAATTTTTTTAAGTAAGCTTACGCGATGAATTGCCGGAATTCCAGAAGGACAAACTGGGGGCCAAGCAGTACCTAGCTTTATATACGATAGTCCATTAAGTGTTTTTTTAAACTTAGCACCCTTAATAGTTTGTCGAGAAAAAAGCTGATATATACGGTCTTTTGATATTAGTGGGGGATTTATTAAGGACTTAACAGTTTGTGACCTGAGAAAATTTACAGACAAGGATCCCACCTCAGGATCTTGTTCCAAAATATCACACAATCCACTAACCCAATCTTCATTTGTTAACAACTGCATATCATCAGGCCAAAGCATAAGATAATCAGTGCTACATTTTTCTACGATTATGTTCATTGCCTCAGCATGAGTGGACTGTACCTCTAATACTTCAATTTTAGGCCCAATATCTCGCAATTGGTTAAGGTACTCCCTATAGCCAGGCTCACTTGAGAGGTTGTCAAGAACGATCGTTCTTAATTTTTTTTCAAGTATTAACGGCAAGAAGGATTCAAATGTAGCCTTAAAATACTTTAGCCTATTAAAAGTTAAAAATCCTATCGTTAGCAATAAACGTCCCCCAAAATAAAATCATTAATAAAAATTGAAACGTATATTATCACTTATGCCATTTCAAATATTTAATAATCATTTATTTCTTTATCTACCAGAAGGCAATCATTTAGATTAAAGTTAATTACTATTTGAGTGTTATATAAATTTTTCGAAGCAAAACATCCCTAATGCATATTTTTCGTAATTAACAATATTCACTTCAACATTTTCCAGCAACCTACCATCATCTAAAACACATGAAAACTCAACAAGAGAAAAACCAGTGAAGTTTCGAGAAAATTTGTCAGCGTCAAATACTCTATGAGCATTCACATAGATTGAATCTCTTCCAACTGGTACGGTAATGTAAATTCTACCTCCAATGCTGCACACTCTTTTTAATTCATTAATCGCAATTAAATAACCGTCAGGAGCCAAAATATCTCCATACCTACCAAGCCCAATATGCTCCAAGACATGAAAACATGAAATCGAATTAAGAGAAGCATCTCCATAGTTCAATTTAAGTAAATCAGATGATAACACCTGAATATTAGGCAAAGATAGCGTGGGCGGGTTGTATTCGTGATAACAAACTTTTTTTAAAGCACTCAGATTTGCAACAAATGGGATGGATGAACTAAAGTCGTAATGTACTTCAACATTAGCGTCACCTATTCTCTTGCATCCCCACCAACTTTGAGTTACATAGTGCAAATCATAAGTCGACTTTTTATTACGCTGTCCAAAAATATAGTAAAGAAAGCCATTCCTAAAAAATAATTCTGAACGATAAATCCATATTGTTTTGCATGCCATCCATATTTCATCAGGCAACTTAAATATTTTTCTTGGATTCATAAAGGCATACACCAAGAATTGCCTTAAGGAAAAGATTATGTATGCAATTTTTCTAAACATCGTGACCAACTATTCCTGCGCTTATTAATTCTTTAAAAATCAATTCATGGTCATCCAACCATTTATCCTCACCGAATAAAACTTCAGCGCGATTTCTTGCATTAGCTGAATAATAATCCAGGTTTGAAACTATTTTTTTTATCGCCGCCGAGATCAATTCAGGAGAGGGGATACTTTTAAATAGATAATTATTAGACCCTTCATATGATACAAGATGGCCACATTCATCGGAAACTAATTCAGGCATCCCACCAGAATTTAATCCAATAACCGGCAATCCTGAACTTAAAGCCTCTATTACACTAGTTGGGCAGACGTCCATTGATGTATAAGTATGCACAAAAAGATCAGCATTTCCAAATAAGTAGGGGGCCTGTTCTCTGCTATATACTCCATCTATATGAAGATGATTATCTAGACCGTTTAAAGTTATTGCAGCTCTTACCTCATCCTCTCCATCTCGCCATAAAAATTTTCCCGAGATTTGCCACTTATAACTTACTTCCTTAAGCTTCATTGCTACACCAATGATTAAATTAATACTCTCCATAGACTGAAAGCTTGATGCCGAGAGAATTTTTATACCATCGACTGTTTTTTTTGATGCCAATGGTCTAAATTTATGCAAATCTACTGGATTGTAAATAACTCGCTCTAATGAGTTAGTGCTACCAAGCCATTTATTGCATGATTTTTTTGCAAAACGTGATTGGTAAACCACAATATCAGCAGCTAGAAAGACTTTTCTTAGTTCATTATTTATGCCTTCGGTATTGTTGGTCCAAGCGGGGTAAGCAACCCCATTTTGATTGAGTATGATCTTAAAGCCTCTTTTTTTAAGAATCAAACATGCATCTGGGATATAAAAAGGCAGGGCACTACTTACCAAGTAGATACAATTAAATCTCCATCGAAATTCGGGATATATTTTTCTAAGATTAAATGTTTTAACTTGACCACCATGTAAATATCCGCCAATAACTTGATCATAAATAAGCCCGTAAGAGAGTTTAATATCTTTCGAGGCTCTATCTAAAATAACTAATCTCGCATATATATTGCCAACTAAAGATCTAATTAAGTCCTTTATCTTATTCAATTTAATTTACATTCTTAATTAGGAGCCCGATTCCACCACCCAATGGTGAAAAGTTATTTTCACAAAATTCCTTATATGCTTCATTGCCATAAGTGAATTTTATCTCATCCCAAAATTGCGGAACCCCACAATCTTTACGCTTAGTTCTAATATCGTGGAAGGCGATTACGCCCCCGTCTGAAACTAAATCTGAGTACAAGTAAAAATCTTTCTTAACCCCATCATATGTGTGATCTCCGTCAATAAATAAAAAATCAATTTTTTTTCCAGATAATAATTCCTCCAACTTATCTTTTGTATCAATTAGATGAGAGTCTCCCACTACAAAATTAATATTGCATAAGTTAAGAAGTCCAAATAAGTTATAAAATTTTCGACGTTCTGTAGAATAGTTTCTTCTGCTATTTAAATCCATGCTAACCAATAATCCAGCACGCGCAATAAGAGACGCCCATATAAATAAGGTTCCGCCCTTATCTGTCCCAATCTCGACAATTGTATTCAATGTTCGGGTTTTTAAAAAATTATAAAACTGGCCAAACTCTTTAGGGTTTTGTGAGGCAGATATTGTCCAAAATAACCCCTTACCCCTATATTTATGAGTTATTTCCAAGGGATTCCTGAAGTCACCCCTGATAGCATCCAACAATAATGCTGTTGATTGAATAAAATCTTGCCTCCATAAAATCTTGGCTTTAATGAAAAGAAGGATTGTATAAAATCGTTTTAATAAATTAATCATTTAAAAATTGATCCCAATTGATGCGCTATGAAAATCCAAAGAATCCTTTATAAATCTTTCTTATTATTCCGATAAAAAAGGCGCTTATATATGCTTTATTATAGCTTTTTGTAACCCAGAGAAAGGCTAGAGCCCTAACAGGAGATCCCATTTTGACGTAATTCAATGTCACCGAAGAATAAAAAGTCTCTCTATCTCTGCTTTCTACCCATTTTGGCATGTAAGGCGAGGTTTGATTTATAAATTTCAAAAGTTCATGCAGAACTAGTTTATCCCCGAATTGCCCAGATGACTTTTCAAATCTTATTATGTCTAGTAATCCATTGAATGTTTTTTCATCAACGCTGACATTTACCCGACTAAGCGCTAAGTTTAAATTCCTGCTCATCCAATCTATTCTGGTAGAGGGTGCATAAATATTTCCCATTTGTGCAGCATGCAGTCTATACCGCGTTAAAACTTTTGGAATATTTGCAAATTTATATTCATTTTTAGACATTCTTAGCCAAAGATCGTAATCTTGGTCATAAACAACTGCTGTGTCATACCCCCCCACAGCCTCTACACTTGATTTTCTGAATATTACAGTTGGATGAAATAGTGGATTACGCAAAAATAATGCTAAAAAAATTTCCCCAGACGAGGTTGGATTCTTCCAGATCCTGGATAAGCATTGCTCACCAAAGACCTCAACCCATCCACCAGCCACAGAAATATCGGGATGCAAATCCATAAAATCCAATTGCATCTCTAGACGAGTTTGCAACGCAATATCATCAGCATCCAATCGAGCACAAAGATCGGCCCTACTAGCAGCAATACCTGCATTTAATGCGGAGGAAAGCCCAGTATTTTGTTGCTCAACCACTACCACTCTATTGTCTTTTTCAGCATGCTGACGAATGATGCTTAATGAAGAGTCTGTACTTCCATCATCTATTAATATTAATTCGAAGTTTTTAAAAGACTGATTCAGAATGCTTTGAATAGAAGCATCGATATATTGCTCGGCATTATAAACTGGTAGCAAAACTGATAAAATTGGAAGCAACTTATGCCTTATTTTAAGCTATTTACACTTATTATATATTCTATTAAAAACTTATTGTGAAGTGGTCTGCTTTCAGAAAAACTGGTTAAGTTTCATTTAATAGTTATTTATTATTTTAATATTTTCTGATGCATTTCATTGCACAGTCTATTTACAGCCTCATTTCCACTGTACTTGATCACCGTTTTTAAATACTTAGCCGCATCTTTTATTAAGCGGTCTCTACTCTTCTCTCCATACATCAATTCTGAAATCAAATCAGCAAATAATTCTCCCAACTCTACATGTCTTACTGCTCTAGAGGAATAAAAGCTCCAATGCATATCAAAAGAGGCTAACTGATTATTCGTACAAATTGATATAACGGGTATCGATTTTTTGAATGCTGCAAATGCTGCCTCGCTAAACTGCATCACTACAAGGTTGGCTAATTCAAGCGCATACTCAATACTCATAAAATTTAAAACTGTTGCGTCTACTCCCCACTCCCTCAAATGTGCGCGAAGCAATTCGGCATCCTCATTGGGATGAGGTTTTATTACGAGAGATACGTCTAGATCACGCGTAGACAGATAAATAGATTGAAAATAAGTACGTTTAATTTTCGTTGTAAATTCATGTGATATGTAACTGGATAACGCTAGCACAACCCTTTTTTTCGGGTGCTTACCCGACCCTCTATTGGCCTCTTGAGAAGGTAATCTAACCTTATCTTTAATTTTATCTTCGGAACCCACATCTCCAACCACTTTTATCTCAGCCTCGCCTAATTTTTGTTTTACGGTCTTAATTAGGCCAGCACGTTGAATATCCCCGGCAACTAACCAACAACTAGGCCTCAATAAAGAAAGAACCCCGGTGTAAAATGCTTCGCTTTGAAATGGGTTATACAGGTAGAAAAACGTAGGGGTACCCCTAGATCTAAAATAATTTATACACGTTGATGAGGAAACCGAACAATCCATACTTATATAAGCAACAATATTAACGTTTTCAGATAGTGCCTCAATCCCTTTTGAGCTCAATCTAGACTGAAGATACCTATATCTAATTACGTCCTCTAGACCCTTGAGGCAATATTTAAAAATTTTTACACCTCTATATTCGCATTGGCTATTTTCCGAATTAGCCCTAAGAGCATTAAGAATTCCCTTCATACTCTTGGATGCACTTCTCCTCTCCTTCAAAATAATTTTTTTTGGCAATATATCGCTATCTAAGACCAATTTTTTTGAAAACTCCAAATCATTTTTTGCGATTAAAGTATCTTCGATCTTTTGATTTGAACAGTAATAAAGCACCTTATATCCAAGTCTCTCAAGCCCTCTTGTAATAGCTTGTATCCTATCAATTCTTCTTGATTCTAGAAAGCCAATAACTATAGTTTTTTCTTTTATGGAAGGAATTAGAACTTTGCTTGAAAAAAAATTATCGGGGGTGTCTGATGGATTTATAAATTTCCCTAGAAACCGATATAGCCCTTCGAAAAAGACAATTGGTAGATTAAGATTATTCTTTATTAGCGCAACTTCAGCGCCCTGATTTCGAGCTACGTCCTTTAGTATCAAATATTCATGATCTAAATGAGATCCACAATACTTTTGAATAGAAGATGCCTTAATTTTTTGGTATAAGAATTCAATATACTGAAGATGTCCATTTAAAAAAAAAGTTGCTATATGCAATTTAATATTATTTAAATGCTTCGAATCTTCATTTGTTGCGACTCCATCTATGAAACTCCTAACAATCCTGCTTAGTTCAAATCCATTAACATTTTGCATCTGATTTAAATACAGATCTTCATAAAAAAAATAATTAGCCGTTTTAATTTCTATGGCGCCAAGCACTGTTGAAAGTAGGCCATTTGAGCCATCAATGTGACGGATAATATTATTGTTATTACCAATAAAAAACCATTTAACTACAAAATAAAGTGCTTTGTAGCGGCATTCTATTAAACTGAATGCCTGATATTTTCTTGTAATGATTAGGTTCATTTATTCTTACGCTGCATTAAATGCTCATTCCATCTAATCACATTTAATAACGACCACAAAAACATCATATGGTTTTCTTTAGGTAATTTACTTTTAACAATACTCTCGTGTTCATCAATAATTCCAATTACCGAATTCTTTTTATAAAGTCCGAGATCTCTAAAAGAATCTGAGTTAACTAGATCCCTCAGGTCATTTGCACCTTTGCTCGTGAACCAAATGTGTGAGGGTGCATTCCACCCAGTTTTCTTTACTCTTGTGCGGGTTGCCTCTGGAAGAATACCCTGCATCGCCTGTCTCAATAAAATTTTAGTTACTCCGCCCTTTATTTTCATTGCACCCGGTATCTTGTACATGAATTCTATTAACCTCTTATCGAGAAATGGAAGCACAGGCGGTAAACCATAGAATGCCCCATGTCTATCTTCAGCCCTTATGCAACAAGGGATTGTTTCCCGTGTTAGATCTTGCCAAGTTCTAGACTTTAAGTACGATGAAAATACAGTTTCCATTCTAGGTCTTAAAGATCTTAAAGCAGCAAAATCATCACTCAATGTGTGCAAGTATTTAGTAAGCCTGGCTAAATCTGGTATACATTTACCCGATTGGCTTGAGTCGGCGAAATCACGAATCATTTTGTGTGCGACTTCATTTGTTTTAATATAAATAGGGTGGTTATGATGAGTAACCCAATCCTTTATCTCATCCTCTAATTTATTATCTTGCCCATGAAATTTTAAATCTGCAAAATGCATTGGAAAGTATTCATATTCTCCCGCATTTAGCTCATCACCCCCTAAGCCCCCAAAAATTCCATTAAAGCCTTGGTTGCTTGCGCTTTCACAAAGTTTTCTATGAGACAACCAAGTTGCTGTTGCGACTGGCTCATCATGAATTTTTATTAGCTTATCAACTTCTGAAACTATATCAACGTTATCTGGCAAGATAACTCTTCTCCAATCCGAAACATTATCGGGCAACATATCAGCAATTTCATCGCGCTCATCATACGTCTTATCTTCATATAAGCTAGAGTATGCAATCTGCTTTCCATCGAGTTGAGCGGCGCAAGCTAAGATGGATGAGGAATCCATGCCTCCTGATAATGTAAATATACTTTTTGGATATTTTTTTAACCTAATTTTCACTGAATCCAAAAGTAAAGCCCTATATTTTTCAGCTAGATTATCTGCGGTGTCTTTAAAATCGATTCCATCAGGAGTGTGCCAAAATTGAAATATTTTTTTGTCCCCATTTCGATCAAATCTCACTGCGCGGCCAGGCTCACACTGTTGAATATTTTTATATGGAGATCTTGTGGGCTCATTATCAATCATCCGATAATGCATGGCACCATAGCGCACTAAATATTCTCGATCAATTTCTTGAGAAATAGACTCTAACTTGAGGAGTCCCGCAGGTTGGGAGGACAAAACAAGTCCAATATCGGAGGCTGAAGAATAATAAAGTGGTCGCATCCCCATCGGGTCTCTTGCTGCCCATAAATATCCATTTACATGATCAATCCAAATTATCGAAAAATCTCCATTAACCCTCCTTAAAGCATCGAGAAGACCATATCTTTCAATTAATTTATTAAGTACCTCCACATCGCTTGCTGAATAGAACCCCAATTCAGCGGCCAAATCACTTGTGTTATAGATAACTCCATCAAGTAGGAGGGCTCCATGCTGACTTTCATGAATTGATGGAGTTATTGTATTGGATGAAGCAAATCCAAACCCTTTTTCAGCAAGTGTCTGCCCCTCGCTGGGATATGCCTCCATCATCTTTCTCAGAACTTTGGGGACCTGAGTACCAATACTACTAGGCCATACTGCAGCTATCCTACTCATAATATTCCATTAGTGTATTTATAAAGACCGTCCACCAGTAAAGTCATATTATTCCTTAACCAGCGCAAACATATGCCACAAAAAATCTGAGTCAGCAGGGGCAAAGTAATCGTCTTCAATAAGAGGATCAAAAATATCAAGTAATGCCCTAATCCATGCATTCTTTACCTCAAATAAATTTTCAGGCCCAGCCTCTGAAAGCAATCTCCTCATATGCAATAGAGGCGTAAACATTGGGCGAAAACCTATTTCATATGCGCTGATTAATTGCGGAGATATAAAACCCTCACATCTGTCAACCTTAAAATTTTTTGAATGAAAAAAAGTAACCCACTCGTCTCGAGATCTTGCACTTCTTTCGGCATTTTCAAAGCGACCTCTATCAAACATTTTTAAAAATGAGTTATCAAAATTATCATCTATGTTAAGAATCAGATATTCCAATAATTTAATATCCGGGACGATAGTTATTATTGAACTACCAACACTTGATATTCGACTAAACTCCTTAAATAAACTGGATAAATCTTCCATCCAGTAAATATTTGGAGCCCAAATTAAATCAACTGATGAGTCTTTAATAGGCAAACTACTTTTCTTATCCCATAAAAAAAGGTTTTCATGCGCTCGGAGAAGCTGTGACCTTTGAATGTGAGAATTTTTCCAATCAATTCCATATGTAAAGGATTTTTCTGGAGATGAGCCAGTAAAAATTAAATCACTTATATTTACATGGTCATAATAATCATCTTGTAAGGTTAATTTTGAGTGGACACAGTAGTTCTCTTCCATACCATAAAATGCATCAAATTCTATAGGCACCCGTCCCCCAAGGAGGATATAACTATTGATACCATCCATAGGCCCAAAATCTAAACTTTTTTTCTGATTCAGACTACTTGCCCCAAATTTCTTTGCGAGAGTAAGCATTGCTGAGTACCACAATGCAGTTTCTGGCCTAAGCCAATATGCCCTTAACAATGATTCGAACATTGTTTTATTGATAATTTTTGTCATATCAATTTGCAATATTTAGTAGCCTGGCGTATGGAATCCATACCATTAGGTTCCTCTTTTGCGCTTCAGTCGATAAGCAGTCCAAAGATTTTCTGATGAAGGGAATGTTCCATTGATTTTAATCAACGGGTCTATAAACTGATGTATTGTTTCGATCCATTTTTGTTTAAATTTTAAAAAATCTTGCTCTGAATTTTTGTGCAAAATAGAATGCATTTTAAGCAGAGGCACAAACATAGGTCGAAACCCAAGCTGATAAAAACCTCCGCAGATTGGATCCATAAATCCTATCTTCTCTTCTAATACTAAATTAACCTTATCAAATATTCTCTCCCACTCCATAGAGGATCTGGCATTTTTACATAGATTATTTAAAATTCCAGAATCAAGGATTTTATATGTTGCTTCGGGCAAATTCACCTGCCGGTAAACATCTTTTCTCTTTTGACTATCGTTGGGAAAGATTGTTATCAAATTTCCATTCTCATTAAGCATGGAGTGTAAATCTGCTAATTTTTCACACATTAACTCATCTCTCGTCCAAAATAATTGGGGCGCCCAAATTGTCTCAAACTTACCAAAAGCTTCGGCGTCATTTTTATTGAACTCCATTAAACTTAACGATTTATAAATGCCGATTCTTGTTGCTCTTCTAAGGTGCGACATCTTCCAAGATAACCCTAGGTCCAATTGCATTATTGGATCCGACATAACTTTCACCTGAATTTCTTTTGGCATGGCGTCAAAAAAATCATAGTTTTCCGCATTACTATTTTTAAACCAAGTATCAGGAATATCTAGATAGTCATCATATTCAAAATCAAGCTTGCCCCCCAACATAACAAACGTATTCAACCCGTCTGTACACCCATATTCTAATGAGGGGGTTTTCAGATTTGGAAGGAGTAATTTACTTACAGCCTCAAGCTCAATTGCATCCCATAATGCCCTTTCAGGCCTTAACCATAGATGCGGCAATAAATTCCTAAAGATTTCATGGGCACTCAGCAAGGCCTGCGTCCCACTATCAAAAAAGTACTTGCCATAACCATACCGCGCCAGTCGCTGGAGTTTTCTAGCTTTAAACTTGCTTCACGATATAAGTCAGGCACCAGGTATTCAAACATTGGAGGTAATATATGAAAGTGCACATACTTGATCTCCACTTCTTGCCAACCAGCCCTCTTTGCTTGATCGGCCAACTCAAATGGAACATGAGTTCTGCTTAACACCTCATCATATCCAGGTTCATTTTTTTTCCCCAATCTAATTGGCGGCCTATCCATCCTAAATAATCCGGATATGGCCTCTCTCAATGAATCTAACTTCACCTGATCAGATTTAGATGCACAAGTCTTAAGGAGCCCCCAGTCAATTAGTCTTTCGTTAAAAAGATTAAAACTCGGCCTATTTAAAGTGAAGAGGCCAAATAGAGCGTTTCTGGCCTCTGCAATCAAGATCCCCCCCGGCAAAACAGCATCATGCATTCTTTTCAGAACATGCACATCCTCATCTTCGGGTATGTGAGGTAAAACCCCTATCATTACAGCGCCATCAAAACCTATATTTTTAGACTTTGGAGTAAATGCATGATCATCCAGAACGCTTCCCACCCATATACTTGACTCATATCGACCCAAACTTGCTAATATCCTTGCTCCTTCTTCCACCATCTCAGGAGTCAAGTCAAATCCATGCCATTCGATTTTACTTTTTGACATATGCCTTAAAAAACTTGCTGGGCCACAGCCTACATCTAACAGCGTTTTAACACCTGCACTCTCAATAAGTTTTAATATTAAATCCGCATGCACTGGAGGATATTGCGCAGCATCCCCGTAGTATTGGTCATAGTAATTATCTGCCCAAGTTGTGTAACATGCAGATATTTTTTTTTCTAAATCGTCATTTTCTAATTTCAAACCCATCACTCCAATTATTAAATCGATTCTGCAATTACATTGGCAAGTTTATTAAAATCATCCAACCACATCACAATCTCTTGCCTCTCTTCAAACATATATTTTTTTAAGGCGCTCAATTGATCTCTCTGAACCAGGATAACGAAACACTGTCTAGTATCAATATTACGCATAATTGCAGCTCTTAAGCCAAAACTTAGCAACCTTCCGCCAAGAGATGGGGTAGCGTAGTAACCCCAGTTTTTTTTAACAATATCATATTCAGAATTATCAGGCGCCATAAATGTAACCATTTCATCATCCTGAAGATATATATCTGCAGTATGAGAAATATCTATTTCAGCCAACCCAACGGGAAATTTACGCGGCGGGTCTATGCGGTTAGTTTTCATTTTTAAGTTCTTTTAAGGGGAGCCATCACTGTAAAAACGCAAAGATAGTAAATTTTCCACTAGGCTCTACGAGCCTTTCTATTCTTAAAACTCTGAACCCGGCTCTCTCTGCCATTGCGGCACACGATTCAATGCTGAAAATATGGTGATGCTCAATAAAGAACTCCTCCCTTAAGTAACTTTCTGTGGAGGCCGCTATGTCAGGAACCTCTAGATAACAAATTCCATTATCTGCAAGGAATTTTTTAGCATGGGAAAGAAGGCTAATTGGATCCTCAAGATGCTCAAGTACTTTATTAAAAGTAATTAATGAAAATTTTCCCAATTTATTCTTATCGAGCTTTAAGAAATCTTCACTAAAGGCAGTTATTCCAACCTCTTCTCGCAAGTGATCTGCCGTTCTAATGTCAGGCTCTACTGCCGATACAGACCATCCATATCTTTTCATAACCGCTGGAAAAACACCAATTCCTGCGCCTACGTCTAGTACCGTGCGCGGAAAATCCAGATCTTTCGTAGATAAGAATTGCTTTAAATAATTCTCGATGCGCTGGACTCTCTTGGCATTATCAGAGCATCCATTAGGCAAACTCAAAACTTTATTAAGTCTTGTTAGCATTCCATCCTTGCCACCATAAGTAGCGTCGACATACTCTTGCTTATAAAGGCAGCTTAAATCAATGTCATGCTTGCTATACAAATGCTGACAAACGCTGCAAGAGACATACTCTCTCTGATATTTATTTTGGCGCAAATCAATTTTTACCTCACCTTGAGGAGGGCGTTCATAAGAAACGATGCTTTGGCAATAACACTTCTCACAAGCGCACCTTAGTGTTGGATTTAAGTTCATGACCATTTCCAGTTTTCACACAAAAATCCATTGATGCGCCATATCCCCATGGAATCTTTTTTCCATATTTTTTTATTACGAAATCTTTCGGCGATTTGGAAAAATTTTTTCTCGCTTATATTTACATATTTACAAAATTTTTCTATCTCCTCTAGAGGGCGCTCTTCTCCTAATTCTTCTATCATACATATAGCACTGTCTCTCGTTACCCTTCCATTTCTAATTTCTAAAGAAAGATTGTCCCATAGTCTAGTAAACCCGAACTTATACCATTTCAAGTAATGATGAATAGTTATTAAAAAATCATCATCAATATCTGCATAGGAATACAAACCCGTCTTTGGTTTGGTACCTGCTTCAAATCCATGATTTTTTGCAACAGCATAAGTTAGCTCTGGATCCCATTGATAAAAATGCCCCAAAAAGACTGCCCGAACTCCGGCCTTTTCTTGCGCTATATCGCTAGGCCAAATATAGGGCGCTAATTGATTAATAGTTAGATCCTTATCAGCCCAATCTTCTGCTGTACTTCCGTTAGTAACACCATATTTTTTTAGCCACATCTGATTTAATTGCACACCCTTTAATGACTCGTCATCACCACCATATTCATAGGCAGAATTTTCGCCCCATAGAATTAATGGAATACCTAGTCCGACACTTATCTGTAACGGTATTGCATGAAGCGCCATGTGCATAGGAATAACCGGACTACCTAAACGCTCAAATGCTTTTAAGGTAAAAGTTTTTTCAACTTTTGGGTTAATACTGAAGTCTATATGGTTTACACCTAAGTCTATTAGATTTTGCAAATTTTTAGCGCCAAGATCATTTCGGCCTGGAGTCCTCCATGTAACACATAAGGGCCTCAACCCAAGTTCAAGTGCCTTAATCGTCTGCCAAGTACTATCCTTTCCACCACTAACGGGTATCACGCAATCATAGGGGGCTTGTCTCTTCTTTATCTGCTCCGCCAGAATATGAAAATCTTTATCTCGCTGATTCCAATTTATGGAAGATTTCTTATGAGCTGTTGCGCAATTACATTGTCCATCCTGAGTAAAAGTAATATTTGGTCTCGTGTTGGGCAAAACACATGTCTGACAATATTCTAGATCTTGTTGGTGTGCATATAGGTTAAGATGTCTAGGCATATTCTTCTAAAAACATTTTTGCATTAATAAAATTAAATAAAAATTTACTTTCACTATTTTCAAGGGTTTTTTTAGCAAGCATCATCCTAATGGCATCCCTTTTCACAATATTGTATATGGGGCCATCAGATAGTAAATACTCATACACCTCATTGTCTTTTAAATCAAGATAATCTAATATAGGTGCATTGAAGCCTACTTTCCTATGATTATCTAAAATTCTGTCTGGCACTAGCCCACGAACTGAATCACGTAAAACAGCCTTTGCAATACCCTTATGAATTAGATGTTGTGTCGGAATTTTTAAACTCCAATCGAATAAATCAGCATCTAAAAAAGGGGATCTATTTTCTATTGAAAAATACATCGCATTTAAGTCATCCTCATGAAGAATTACCGGAACGCTCTCTGCAAGTAATTCATTTGCCATTCTATTTCTCAGCAAGGTATCCCCCAAACACATTTCACTGAATGCCTCATAAAACGGATGGACTAAATAACTAGAAAAAATATCGGAGTCTAAAAATATATGCTCCCTTGAGTTTGGATGCTCTATAAAGTAATGTGGATTCTTTAGAAATGGATTTCTTACTATTGGTTTTTGTAGGGAATTCCAATTATTTAATACATCTTTAAATTTATCGGGGTGCTTTAATGAGATTGTCGAGAGATAGGCATTATGGTGGTCATAATATCCACTAAACAACTCATCGGCGCCGGTACCGCTTATAGATACTTTAAAGCCATCTTTCGATATTTCCTGCATTAATCTCCACTGAGCATAGTAAGTAATGGTGTACACGGGTGCATCATGATATCGAATAAGCTCGCGAAGCTGAATTAGAAAGTTTTTTGTATCATTTTCAATCGAGGTATGCTTTAGTTGCAATTCTTTTACTGCAAGCTCCACCATATCTTTCTCTTCATACCTCACATCTCTATTAATAATGGTGAATCCATGCACATCAAAGCCAAGCTCGCGCTTTGCAATAGCAATAAGCGCATTCGAGTCAACCCCCCCTGAAAGACAAAAAGCAATAGGAACATCAGCCCTCAACCTCAATTCTACTGATCGAATCAATCTCTCTCTTGTACCCTTGACGGCATCAAGATAGGACATGCTTGATTCTTCGGAATTTTGATAGCCAGGAATCCAATACGGCTCTTCAGAGTATGTTCCATTGCAAGAGTATCTTCCAATAAACCCCGGGGGTAATTCCTCAAGCCCTATATAAAAAGTTTCCCTTGTTTTATATAGCGACTTATAGCCATTAACTAAATATCTTTTAAGTTGCCTATAATTCAAGGGCAATTTAAAACCCAACATTGCAAATATAAATTTTGCTTCCGATGCAAAGTACAGCGCTCCATCAGTGGCTTGATAGACATACAATGGCTTTTCACCAAAGCGATCTCTTGCCAGAACTAACCCCCCAGCAATACTGTCGTACCACGCTAGACCCCACATCCCTTCACATCTCTTTAACCCATCAATCCCTTTTTCAAAGAGCAATTTAGCCAAGACTTCTGTATCTCCATTACTTGAAGGGATCCAACCAGAAGAAGACAGCTCGCACCACAACTCTTTATAGTTATATATTTCACCGTTAAAAACTAGGAACTTACCCTCTGTAGTAAATGGCTGATTTGAGCGAGGGTCCAAATCAAGTATTGATAGCCGACTATGCATTAAAACCAAATGCCGGCCTTCATTAGTGATTAATTCAAGACGATCCTCGGCATCAGGCCCCCTTCTTCGCATGAGGGCTTGACATTCCTCAACTCTCTCACTTGGAAGTTTCTTAACACCAATATATCCAGCTATCCCACACATCTCTCTTTACTCCAAATCCAGTGTTGATAATTGATGACCGATCTCTAGCTGTTTTTTAATTTTTCTACCAATCACCGCCCCAGCTTGGCTCGGAGGCATCCCGCTACCTGGGCGCAATAAATCAAAGTCACCAGAGCATAAAATAGCTCCAGCATTCAATTTTCGTGTAATTATTATGGATCTTCTAGCTAAACTATTTGATTCAACTTCTACTGGCATTATTCTTTTACATCCATCCCCCATTAATACTTTGGCTTCACGAACTCGCTCTACCAATAGAGTCATTTCTTCTGGATCAGCAGACAACTGATGATCCCTAAAATCAGAATATGACTTTGATATAGTGAAATGTTTTTCAATTACACATGCGCCCAGTGGAACTGCCATTACAGCCGCATTAATGCCGATAGTATGATCAGAATAGCCCACCCATTTAGAGATAGATCTAAGAGTATTTATTGCCCCTAAATTTGCCTGGTTCAAAGGGGTTGGATATGCCGATACACAATGAAGCAAAACCAAGCCTGGGGTTTTCTGCTCCTCACCCCAAATATTCATGATTAAATCACAAGCCCTTTTCACTCCCGCAAGATCCGTCATACCAGTTGACAGTATTATTGGCAACTCGGATCTTGCGGCATCTTCGAGTAAATAATCATAATTATTATCTCCTGATGCTATTTTCAATGCAGGGCATATAGTTGAAAGTTTTGAAATCCATGAACGAGAAAATGGGGTTGACATAAACCCCACCCCAACTGAATCTGCTAATTCTTTAAGCTCTAAAAACTGATTAAAATTAAATTCGAATCGCTTCAGCTGATTCAATCTCTTAATTTCTAGTGGACTCATCAATTCACTAGGCGTTATGCTTTGAAATTTAACAGCATCTACACCACAATCTGCGGCCTTCAAAATCAATTCTTTTGCAAGCTCAATTGAGCCCTCATGATTATTGCCAATTTCAGCAATAATAAATACATCGGTATTTAGATTAACTTTACCTATATTCACTAATTATCCTTATTCTCTTCAAAGACCAAATCATTTTGATGCAGAACAAAACCATGGCAATTTTCCATATCCAGCTTTTTCACACTCAGGCAGCTCCTAAGGAAAATTTAATTAAGTATTAATCTCTGGAATTACATGAGAGTGCCAAATATAATTAGCTTGAACAACTTTAAAACCAGCGGAAATATATAAGGACAGACTGGGATAATTTCCCACCTGAGTTCCAACTTGAATTTTTGTAAAACTCCTGCCAAGCGTCGATATAGCAAACTTTATCATGCCCATTGCAATGCCTTGACCCCTCATTTGACTGCTGACTGCTATTAAGTCGATTACAAGTGTTTGGTTATTTTCTGCAGCCAATAACTGTAAAAAACCATTTACCCCATCTTCACCCTCTGAAACAATCATCCAATCACCCCTTTTTCCCGCAAAGTAATTTGACGCCCACTCCGCCTTAATATTCGATGCAACAATATTTGAAATATTAGGATCCATATGAAATCTATCAAACATGAATTCCTGTCTAGAAATTTGTTCGACAGTATTTCGATCCCCCTGATTGGCGAATCTAATGCCCCCTTTTGATTCCGCCTCAACGGATTGCCCTTGATTTGCTAAAATATATTTTTCTAATTGAATATTAGTATCAATTAGTAAAAAACCAAATTGCTGAGCCTGAATAATGCCTTCCTGATCATTGACAGATGTTTTAGCTGTAATGAAAATTGGATTTCGATCAATTTGACTTATGTCTTTTTTAGTTATTGGAAAAGTAGCGACGTACGCTCCTCCACCAACTAAATTAGTCAGCCACGGATCAATCCTTAACATTAGCAAATAATTTTTTATTTACACTACTAAAAATTTTATACCACGTCATATATTTTAAATAGCCAATTTCTAAGGGGAAGGCTGGCTTATACCCTAACAAGCTCTTTGCTTTTTCAATATTAAGAGTACCTCGCTCTGGCATTAGTCCATCTCTTTCTTTGTAAATAATTTTAATTTTTGGATACTTTTCCATCACTATTTTTGCCATGTCATTTAAGGTGCGAGCAGATCCATATGTAATATTGAATGTTTGATTAATTGCCTCTTTTTTTGTTGCGCATAGAATTAGGCCCTGAACTAAATCATCGATATATGTAAAATCAAGAGCATCAGTACCGTCACCATTAATGGATATGTCATTTTCAATTAACGCATTCTCTATAAACGCTTGTCCAACCCTTCTGCTCACACAACGTTCACCATATAGAGCGGATGGGCGCACTATCGTATAGGGGGTATTGAACACCTGTGAATATGCTTCTACAAGCTTTTCCGCTCCAAATTTTAGCGCGCCATAAATTCCGAGTGGGTTACATACCCTATCCTCCAAAACCGCCTCTCCATCAAAATTTCCATATACCATTGATGAGGAAATGTAAACAATATGTATTCCAGTGCCCCTACTAACATCTAGCACATTTTCCAATGTTCTCATGCTATGGTCGAACGTGGAGAATGGATCTTTATTTGATCTATTTGCATGAGCAATCGCAGCCAAATGAATAATACAATCGGGTTTTATTGATGCTATAGCGTGCGAAACCTGGTGATAATCTCTTATATCTAATATATGTAGACCCACCCCCGCCTGACGTAGCAAGGCGAGTCGCTCATTGATAAACGCAATATACCTTTCTGCATTTGGATCTTTAATATATCCACTAGTAAGATATCCCAAATTATTTACTTGTAGCCCATCTATAACGTGAGGCTCAGCCCCCAGCTCTTTGAGCTTCAATGCTAAATTGTGCCCAATAAATCCAGCCCCCCCCATAAGAGCTATACGCTTACCCTTCAGTTTTAATAAATCAATCACTTAATGTCTCCATAATTACTTGTAATGCCTGAGAAATTCTTAACATATCTCCATCATCCAAATGAGGGCCGACTGGTAATGCAATCATTCCGTCACTAATGCGCTCAGCATTTTTGTAAATTTCGGCTTCGTACCCATATTTGTCTTTATAGTATTTCATTCTCGGGACTGGTTGAGGATAGTAAACACTTGAACCAATTTTCTGAATACTTAATTCCTCCATGATTTTTGCCCTGTGCTTAACGACAGGTTGATCCAATAGAAACCCTAAGCAATAATGACTGCTTATAAATCGATCATTAACGGGCTGAGGGATAACCTGCCCACCCTCTTGGCTTGCAAGCCCCAATTCTAAAATCTCAAAATTATTTTTTCTAACCTTCAGAAATTCGGGCAATTTTTTTAATTGCTCAATCCCGATTGCCGCATGAATTTCGCTCATCCTATAGTTAAAGCCCAACGCCACTACATCGTACATACCAGGTATTTTTCTCTCACCGTGAGATCGATCTACACCAAAAGCCTTGAGTAATCTTAGCTTATCTGCCAAGTTCTTATCTTTAACAATAATCATCCCCCCTTCCGCCGTAGTAAAGTGCTTAACAGGATAAAATGAAAATACGCCCACATCGCCATGTAGACCTGCATGTTTACTATCGATATAAACACCGGGAGCTAATGCGCAATCTTCCACTACAAGCAAATTATATTTTTTAGCTATCTTATTGATGGCCTCCATATCTACTGGAACCCCCAAATAATGTACCACCGCGATAGCACGCGTTTTAGGTGTTATTGCAAGCTCAATTGCATCAATACTAATATTTCCAACTGGTAATTCAACATCGACAAAGACTGCTCTTGCGCCAGTTAACTCTACTGCATGAGCAGTTGCAGTGTGAGTCTGAGCCGGAACGATCACCTCATCGCCAGGCCCAAAATCATACGCAAAATAAACTAAGTGCATTCCAGCGGTGCAAGAAGATACGCTTATCGCGTAAGGAGCACCTGTATATGCGGCAAACGACTCTTCAAATTGTGCTGCCCGTGGTCCATGAACAAGAATTGGCCCATTCAACACCTCCATAACAGCGTCTTTCTCTTCAGGACCTAAAAGAGGTCGGCCAAACACAATTTCATTCATAAACAACCCCAAGTATTTGTAGAAACATTATAGTAATTAACAGCTTGAGGTAGTCCAGATTTCATAGATTTTTCTACGGCTAAACTTACCGCCATTGAATCTAGTACCTCTTGTTTTGAAACCTCCGCCCCTCGCTGACCTAAAATTTGACTAATAAAGTTGGGTAGCATATCCCCTTTCTCAACTCCTGGGTAGTCCCCCACCAATCGATCAAAACCAGCACTAGGGTCTCTGGAAAAAATATATGCCGAGCTCAAATGATCTTGCATAAAAGTTCCCTTGGTGCCATAAACAGAGAGCTTATGGTGGTGAGGGGTAACGCTACCGAAATTAGCTGATATTTTTGCCACTAGACCGTCAGCCAACTTAAAAACTCCAACAACCATATCTGCATTAGAAAACTTGGTATTTTTAGTTGAAATTTTGGCCCCATAGGCAAAGACCTCTAAAACCTTTTTACCAGATATCCAGCTTATTAAATCAACTATATGGATCCCTCCACCTAAAAATACTGAGTAATTGGGCATATCACTTCGCCAACCATTAGTAATTTTCTGTATCCTGCCATAGTCATAATCTCCATCCAGGTAATAGATATCACCCAATTCTCCTGCGGTGACTCGAGATTTAAGCGTAATAAATCTAGGCGCTTTTCTCAAAATAAAATTTGACGCTAAATGCAGGTGCGAATTCCTTTTTAGGGCGCTGACTATATCAATAAATTCATCCTCCGTATTACAAAGAGGTTTTTCTACGAATACATGTTTACCATTATCAAGTGCTTGAATTACCTGATCCCTATGGTAATCATCATAAGAGGCTATAGAAACTACATCTATCGTTGGATCATTCAAAATGTCATTTGAATCCAAAAAAAGCTTGCAGTTAGGATGTCGAGATCCTACTTCATACAACCTCTCCGCATTGAAATCACATATTGCCACGACATGACATCTGTCATCAGCACTATATCCAGAAATATGCCGCTCCCCTATCCCCAGCCCAATAACTGCAGCTCGCAATATTTTCATTACAATTTATCCACTTTTTAATAGCCGATAAGCATCTATGAGCGACTGGTAATTAGCACTAACCCCATCTATTGATCTTAGAATATTCGTTATATCTCTAAAATCTCCCAAGTCATCAACGGAAAGTTGAATATCTGAGTCTGAGATATTTGCAGATTCAAAGTTAAAAATTTTATAGTCACTTGAATTACGATAGTAAGCAGTTGTGACATGCTCCATATCATACGCTGCTTCAAGCTTAGCTTGCATTTCCAAAAAGGAGGCGACTTGTATTACCTCTACAGACTGACCCTTCGGAAAAGTTCTGATTTGAACATTTGTCACTAGATCGTAGTTTCCAGAGTTATATATAACAATCCCAGTATTAATAATATCTGGGTCAATTAATGGGCTATCCCCATTAATCCTAACAAAACAATCAACTTTGGCAAACATTGCAGCTTCACTAAGTCGGCTAGCAACATCATTCAGCGACCCACGGAAACACTCAATTCCATGTGCATCGCAAAAGAGTGCAATCTGATTATCATCGACAGAATTCGAGGTTGCCACAATAATTCTTGAGACCATACTCGCTTCTTTTACCCTGTCAACGACGCGAGCAATTAGTGGTCGACCATCCAAAAGCATTAGAGCTTTACCAGGCAATCTCTTTGAAGACATTCGAGATTGAATAATTGCTAGCATATTAAAGACCTAAACTAGACTTCAAATCAACAACATCCTGAAAAGTTCCATCTTGAATAATGTAGCCATTCTCAACCTTCAAAACTCTTGTACATTGCTTTAAGGTCGAAAGCCTATGTGCAATTATAAATACAGTTGGTCGGTATGACAACTGATTAAAGCTGGACATCACTTTAGACTCTGTAATTGGATCAAGGGCACTAGTTGCTTCATCAAAAATAAGCACTTCAGATTTCTTGTAAAAAGCTCTAGCAATTCCGATTCTTTGTTTCTGGCCACCAGATAACTTTACCCCCCTCTCTCCCACGTTTGTTCCATACCCTAGCGGCCATGATTCGATATCTTCATGAATTTGTGCTAGTTTTGCCGCTTGAATAACACGCTCTACATCAATCTCTTGTCCTGAAACTCCAAATGCAATATTGCTAAGTACAGTGGCATCGTTTAAAAAAATTGTTTGCGGCACATGAGCGATGTTTTTTTGCCAGCGATTCAAATTTTCATAGGTAAGCTCAACATCATCCACACTCAAAATACCCGAGGTAGGCAGTAGTAATCCCATAATTAAGTCTAACAACGTACTTTTACCGCTTCCAGTTGTGCCAATAATGCCAACTATTTCCCCTCTTTTAAATTTCAAATTCAAATCCTTAAGAACAGCTGGCTGCTCAACACCATAACGAAATCCCAATGACTTTAACGATATGGTATCGAGAAATTTAATTGGGCCATGCGTTTCATACGTATTTTGTATCAGGACTAGTTGATCTAGAAAATCAAGCGAGTCTTTGACGCTATCCTTACCACTAAGTATTGCGGTCCAACCAGAATATATCTGCTGAAGCATTGGCAACATTCTTTGTGCGCTAAGCGCCAAAACCCCAAGCAAGGGAATGACCCCTTCTGAATCGGCGTAGTAAGCAACAATCAGGTAAGCCAACAAGGCAATTAGCAGCATTCCAAACATCTCTATAAGATATTTTGGCGCAGATGTAATTAACTGTACGCTGGCAGTAGCATTTCGCATTGATAACTCTAAATTTTTGAATTCTGATATGTATTTATCTTGAGATCGGTCTAGAATCACATCCCTAATGCCGCCAAGACTTTCCTGGAGAACTTTTACAACCTTTGCATAGGAATCATTGATTATCCAACTATTGCTAGACAATCTTCTCTTAGCTAGAAGAGAAATACATAAATAAATACTGGAAAATCCTAAAATTGAAGATAATGCAATCAATGGATTTAGGTATATCAAGCCGAATAAAATTGACAATATCATAAGACTAGAACTTAAAATTGTCGCCACCGGATTAATTCCACTACCAATTAAAGTTCCAGCTTTCTGTGTTAATGCTGAAATTATCTCGCTACTATTTCTTTCTATATGCATTGTGTAAGGCTGATATAAAATACGAGTATATATTTTGATACTAAACTCCATGGCCAAACTATTATTAAGATTAATTTGTGCACGCAATAACTTAACTCGCATAAAGCCAGCAAGCATCGCCGCTAAACAAAATAACATGGTCACTATCAATAAAATCTGATGCGGATCGCTAATATCAAACTTGTTGAGAACAAAAGATATCTGCGAATTCAGAATTAATTTTCCCGGATCCGTAATGGCGGAAAGAAAAGGGATCAAAGCTCCTATACTTACAACCTCTGTTACAGATGTAATGATTGCCAAACATAATAGTGAGAAGAATTGAAGCCTAGATTTCTTTGTTAAGTGGCTCCAGATTCTTATAAGCGACCCAATAATCATTGGGGGTCGAATAAATTCAGATTTCACAAAGGTCATTCATCGCTCACCATTTTGAAGCTTAAGCAAAGCATCCCAGGCAGTCTCAACTATTACATCTAGGTCTTGAAATTTTGGATTCCATTTCAGCCCTAGCTTAGCCTCACTTGAGCCTGCAACTAGAGCAGCTGGATCACCTTGACGCCTAGTATTATTTAAAAAAATTATTGGCTCCTTGGTTAATCTTCGCGCTGTATTTATAACATCCATAACGCTGTAACCCATACCGCTTCCAAGGTTGTATGTTTCAATAATAGATGATTTACTTTCTAATAATTTCTGTGCCGCCAGTATGTGCGCATCCCCGATATCTGAAACATGAACATAATCCCTAATGCAAGTTCCATCTTTTGTTGGATAATCATTTCCAAAAATAGATAAATCACTCATTTCAGGATCACCACCAAGCTTGGTTCTAAGGGCCTCCTGAAGCACCAAAGGAATCAAATGAGTTTCAGGATTATGTCTCTCCGAGGCACGGGCTAGTTTGTCTGCTCCTGCTGCATTAAAGTATCTTAGAATAACGGAGGAAAAGTTATATGCTAGACAATAATCTTGAATAGCAAATTCAGATGCTAATTTTGTTTTGCCGTAAGCATTTATAGGATTCTTAGTATTCGATTCAAATATCGGTAGATGTTCTACGTCCCCATATACAGTACAAGTCGAAGAAAAAACTAACTTCTTAACGCCAGATTGATTCATCGCTCTTAGCAAGTTAAGGGTACCCACAACATTATTAAGGTAATAGCTTTCCGGATCTTTCACAGACTCATCCACATAGGCTAATGCAGCAAAATGCATTATTACATCAGGAGAGAATTGTCTTATTGCAAAACTAATATCATCAAAATTTCTTAGATCCCCATCAAAAATAGGGATCTCATGAAACGAATCTCGATGCCCTCTCGCAAAGTTATCAAATATCGCAATATCAGAATAACTGGCATCAAGAAGTGCCAAAATCGCATGAGACCCAATGTATCCAGCCCCACCAACTACAAGAATTTTATTGTTCATGCAAACCTTGTAAGATTAATGGTCAATATTTACAGTGCAAAAACATCAAAACCAAAATTAATAAGGTCGCTAGCATTCATAATGCTTTTAATATCAACAAAAAGCACCTTAGTGCTACGATTTACTAAAGATGCATAATCTTCAATGCTCATCGATAAATATTGTTGATGCGCTACAGCAACAACCAACACATTACTTTTTACCCCAACATCACTGGCAGCCTTAAAAACATCTAACTGAATAATATCTTTGGCTTCCTCAAGATTTACAACGGGATCAGATGCCACAACCAAAGCACCGTATGCCCGAAGCTCAGAAATCAAATCAATCACTTTACTATTTCGAATATCCGGACAATTTTCCTTAAAGGTCACCCCCATAACATGAACAACTAATTGGTCGAGCGAAAGATTTAAGTTTGCAGCCTTTTTGATTATATTTTGAGCTACAAATCCAGCCATACCGTCATTAACTCTTCTACCAGCAAGTATTACCTCAGGCCTATAACCTAACTGCTCAGATTTATAAGTTAAATAAAATGGGTCAACACCTATGCAATGACCGCCGACCAGTCCAGGCTTAAACTCTAAAAAATTCCATTTTGTACCAGCAGCAGCGAGCACCTCTGATGTATTAATGCCCATTCTATGAAAGATTAAGGAAAGTTCATTAACAAATGCAATATTGATATCTCTCTGGCAATTTTCAATTACCTTGGCAGCTTCAGCTACTTTAATAGTTCTGGCTTTGTACGTTCCTGCAATAATAATTTCGTTATATAAGTCATCAACCTCACTAGCTACAGAAACTGTTGAGCCACTAGTAATTTTTTTTATTGATGTGATGTCATGTAATTTATCACCGGGATTAATGCGCTCAGGCGAATATCCACAATAGAAAAATTTAGGGCCCACATCAGATTCTTGATTTGCATACCTTAAGCCAGATGTTTTTTCTAGCATTGGTACGCAAATTTCTTCTGTTGCACCAGGATAAACCGTGGACTCATAAATTACTATGTCTCCCGGCTTCAACACTTCCCCTACGATCCTACTCGCACTCAACAAAAATCTAAAGTCCGGCCTATTAGAGCTATCAACCGGCGTTGGGACAGTAATAATATATATCTGCGCATGCTTTATAGATTCAACAATAGAGCTAAAGGTCAGAAACTTAGCAGCCTCAATTTTTTGCAAAGATAGTTCATTTGTGCGATCTATTCCATTAGACAATTCCTTCACTCTATCAACGTTTATATCAAATCCAACTGTAGGTCTTTTATTTCCAAATGCCGCAGCTAATGGTAGTCCCACATATCCCAACCCAATAACTGCAATTAACTTCTTATCTCGAGGATTGCTAAATTTTCTCACCTAAGATTCACCTTATTTTCATAATAAGATAGATACCAATCAATAAAATTTCTAACTCCTTCTTCTACTGTAACTTTAGGGTTGAAGCCAAGTTGAGATTTAGCTAAACTTATATCAGCAAGGGTATTTGGTACATCACCATCCTGCAATCCTAGGTACTCGATGTTTGCTTTTTTTCCTACAGCTCTCTCAATTACCCTAATAAAATCCAATAGCTTTATCGGAGAATTTCTCCCTAAGTTATAAATTCTCCATGGGCAGTTACTAGAAGCTGGATCTGGCTTTAATCCACTCCAGTTATCATTTTTTTGGGAAGGGCTACTGATGATCGACATAAGACCGTCAACAATATCATCTATGTAAGTAAAATCTCTATTGTGCAAACCATTATTAAAGACCTGAATTTTCTCATCATTTATTATGGCTTTTGTAAACTTAAAAAGTGCCATATCTGGCCTTCCCCATGGTCCATACACCGTAAAAAATCTTACTCCCGTGGTTGGTAAACCGTAAAGATTACTGTACGAGTGCGCCATTAATTCATTAGACTTTTTAGTTGCAGCATATAAGCTCAAGGGGTGATCAACGCTTTGTTTTTCAGAGAAAATAGGGGATGTTAATGCGCCATAAACACTTGAGCTACTTGCATAAACTAGGTGCGCAACTTTATTAACTCTGCATGCCTCTAATACATTTACAAATCCAACAATATTGCTTGAAATATATGCTGTAGGATTTTCTATAGAATATCTAACGCCTGCTTGAGCTGCAAGATTTACAACACAACTTGGGTTAAATGCAGAAAATAAATTCATGATCTTTTCTGAACTTGAAATATCTAATAGAGAATGAGTAAATTTATCAAATGCCATATTTCTCGATAGACGAGCCTCTTTTAGGGAAATATCGTAATAATCATTGTGATTATCTAAACCAAGAACTGTATGCCCTGCCGATAATAGCTTTATAGTCAATGCAGAACCAATAAAACCAGAAGAGCCTGTAACAATTATTTTCATATTATTTTTTAATCTCTATTCTTACTTTAACAGCATGGCAATAGTTTTATAAATTAAACACGCGTTTGACTCCATGATTCAAAAAATTCTACTATAAATTTTTATTGGTACTAATATAAGTAAAGGCGCTTAAAATCATTTCTTCTATAGTTCTTTTAGCGCTCCATCTTAAAACTGACGAGGCCCTATCAACACTTGCATAACATGAACCAACATCCCCTTTTCTACCAGCTACAATCTCAAATGGTATTAATGCTCCAGTTATAGATCTATACTTATTGACGACTTCTAAAACGCTGTATCCACGTCCGGTACCTAGGTTAAAAAAATCCATACCAGTTTTTGTCACAGCGTAGCTCAATGCACTTAAATGCCCCTGAGCTAAATCCACAACATGAATATAGTCCCGCACTCCAGTTCCATCTAAAGTTGAGTAGTTGTTTCCATAAATGTTTAAATGACTTAGATTTCCCAAGGCAACCTGGTCGATGTATGGCATTAAGTTACTAGGGATAGCATTTGGAGACTCTCCAATTAAGCCAGAGCAGTGCGCACCAACCGGATTAAAATAACGCAAAGCGCAAATAGACAACTCGGGATCCGAGCGACATAGATCTAGTAACATTTCCTCAATTTGTAATTTAGTTCTTCCGTACGGATTTTTTGGGTTAGTTGGATGATTCTCATCAATTGGTAAATACTGCGGGTCACCATAAACTGTAGCGCTTGAGCTGAAAATTAAAATTTTCCTATTAGTCGTTTTCATTGCATCCAAAAGACTTATTGTTCCCTGCACATTATTGGCAAAATACTCAAGGGGATTTTCAACTGAATCGCTAACAGACTTCAGTCCTGCAAAATGTATTACAGCATCGATTTTAAAATCTTGAAGAGATTTAATTAGCAACTTAGTATCGCGAATATCCCCTTCAATGCAATCTAAACATTTTCCTAGAATTTTCTCAAGCTGCGCCAATATAGCTTTATGGCTATTGCAAAAATTATCTATCAGTACAACTTTGTGACCCGCCTCAGATAATACGACGGCAGAATGGCTGCCAATATATCCAGCCCCACCCGTAAGAAGAATATTCATAATTTGGAACAATGAAAAAATATATCCAACTAGGCTACAACCTTCCTAAAGTAAGCAATTGTCTCTTTCAGGCCATCCTCTAGATTGATCTTAGGCTGCCAACCTAGCTTTGCCTTGGCTAGCTCAATATTAGGTTGACGCTGCTTTGGATCATCCCAAGGAAATGGTTGATGAATGATTTTTGATTTGCTACCTGAGAGCTTTAGAACCGTTTCGGCCAATTGCAACATGGTGAACTCACCAGGGTTACCAATATTGACTGGTCCAGTAAATCCTTGCTCTGAGTTCATCATTTTGACCATGGCATCAATTAAGTTATCGACATAGCAAAAGCTACGGGTTTGTTGGCCATCGCCATAGAATGTGATGTCTTTACCCTGCAAAGCCTGCACAATGAAGTGCTCACCACACGCCCGTCATTAGAGTGCATACGAGGGCCATAGGTATAAAAATGCGCACCACCTTAATGTCCAGCTGGTGCTGGCGGTGGTAATCAAAAAAGAGGGTTTCGGCGCAGCGCTTACCTTCGTCGTAGCAGGACTGAATACCGATCGGATTAACCTTGCCCCAATACGACTCGGGCTGGGGAAGCACTTCCGGATCGCCATATATTTCACTGGTGGAAGCTTGCAAGATGCGGGTACGGGTGCGTTTTGCCAGGCCCAGCATATTGATTGCGCCGTGCACACTAGTCTTCGTGGTTTGCACTGGATCGTACTGGCAGTGTACGGGGGATGCAGGACAGGCTAAGTTATAAATCTGATTCACTTCCACATACAGCGGAAAGGTCACATCGTGGCGCATCACTTCGAGTCGGGGGTTATCCAATAAATGTGCAATGTTTTGTTTACTGCCCGTGAAGAAGTTATCCACCACCAAGACTTCATTGCCTGTCGATAGGAGTTTCTCGGTCAGGTGAGAACCTAAAAAGCCAGCGCCGCCGGTGATGAGGATTGCGTTATTCAAAAAACTCTCTTTTTATTTCTTCTTTAGAAGTGTTAAGCCCGCTATTGCCCGCTCTCGAGCCTTTATTCGTATGAATTGCATTAATTTCTCCAGGCTATTTTGAGTTTAGCAATCAAGTTGGGATCCATTTCGTTCGCATGCTTGCGCATGACGAAGTGTTTGGCCTCTTCGATTCGCTCAATGACGTCTTGGGCGA
>Ga0164295_10000219_pt1 | contig 48053 bp, 48 predicted proteins | sample GEODES006metaG_FD_111798 | JGI IMG/M metagenome (GOLD analysis project Ga0164295, IMG submission 111798) | Oligotrophic lake water microbial communities from Sparkling Lake, Wisconsin, USA - GEODES006 metaG | ecosystem: Environmental > Aquatic > Freshwater > Lake | place: USA: Sparkling Lake...
AATAAATTAGGCTGGCTGATGGGGCTGGGTTTGTCCCTGATGTTAGGTTTGGGCTTGGTGCTGTTCTTTTTGTTGATGCAGGCCACCAACAACCAAGCCATGTATGAAGACTACTACGGCAGCTTGTTTGTGCTCAATATTGTGGTGGCGAGCTTGTTGGTGCTGGCTATTGCTTGGCTGGGGTACAGACTCCAGCAGCGTTTTAAGCAAGGTAAGTTTGGAAGTAGGTTGCTTTTAAAGTTGGCGGCTGTATTTGCATTGGCTGGCTTTGTGCCAGGCCTGTTGATTTATGCCGTGTCTTATCAATTTGTGTCTCGCTCCATCGAAAGTTGGTTTGACGTCAAGGTTGAAGGCGCTTTAGAGGCGGGCTTGAATTTGGGCAGAGCGACCTTAGAAAACCTCTCTGCGGATCTGGCCAACAAAACCCGCGCGGCAAGTCAGCAAATTCAAGACACTTCTGAGCTGAGTGCGGCGCTGGCCTTGGAGCGCATTCGGGAGCAAATGGCGGCGCGCGAGGTCATGCTGTGGAGTTCTTCTGGTAATTTGCTGGCCCGCGCAGGCACAACTCAAGTGCAATTTGCGCCACAGCGGCCTAGCCCGCAACAGTTTCGAGCCGCCAAAAGCCAAAGCGTCACTTGGGTTGAGGGCTTGGATGAGGCGCTGGATGCTCAACATGCCGTGGTCATCAAGTCTTTGGTGATGGTTCCCGTTTCTTCCCTCAGGATGACAGAAGACACCAGATTTCTAATGGTGACGCAGGGCGTATCTGCCAACCTGGTCAGCAATGCCAGCTTGGTCAACGATGCCTACCGCGAATACCAAGAGCGCGCTTTGGCGCGCAGCGGTTTGCAGCGTATGTACATCGGCACCTTAACGCTCAGTTTATTTTTAGCCGTGTTTGGCGCTGTTTTGCTGGCTGCGGTTTTGGGCAATCAAATCACCCGCCCATTGTTACTTTTGGCCGATGGTGTGCGCCAAGTGGCTGCAGGTGATTTGACCCCAAAAATGGTGGTAGAGGATCGTGATGAGTTGGGCGGTTTGACCCGATCTTTTGCAGATATGACCCAGCAGTTGGCTGACGCCAGGGCCACTGTACAAATCAGCATGCAAGAGGTGAACACCTCCAAAACTCGTTTGCAAACCATTTTGGACAAGTTGACTGCCGGTGTGATGGTATTGTCGCCTCAAGGCGAAATTCGCTCTGTCAATCCAGGCGCTTCCAAAATTTTGCGTATGCCAATGAGCACCTATGTAGGCCAAAACCTCATGAGCGTAGAAGGGTTAGAGGCTTGGGCCTTACGTGTGCATGAGCAATTTGAAGAGTTTTCGGCGACTCACACGGTGGATGGTCCAGATTATTGGCAGAGCACCTATGACATAGGAGGGCAGCATGCCATGGCGGGCAACTCCCAAAAGAACATCATGAGTTTAATTGCGCGCGGCGCCCTTTTGCCTGACCAAGACCGGTTGCTGGTGTTTGACGATATTTCTGAAATGGTGTCGGCGCAGCGCACTCAAGCTTGGGCCGAGGTGGCGCGACGCTTGGCGCACGAAATCAAAAACCCTTTGACACCCATTCAACTGTCGGCAGAGCGGCTTGAAAAAAAACTCACAGGAAAATTACAAGAGCCCGAACAAGTTGTCATGGCCAAGTCTGTCAAAACCATTGTGGACCAAGTTGAGGCTATGAAGCGCTTGGTCAATGAGTTTCGTGACTTTGGACGTCTGCCTTCAGCCGAGCTTAAGCCGCTCAACCTCAGCGACTTGGTTCGTGAAGTCATGCTGCTTTATGGTGGTGATGAGCCCAATACGTTGGGCATAGAGTGCGAATTGGCGCAAGACGGTCCTCTGATTCAAGGCGATGCAGAGCAGTTGAGGCAAGTGCTTCATAACTTGATTCAAAATGCACAAGACGCTACCGACGCGGCACACCCTAAAGGCCCAGCATCAAAAGTGATAGTTAAAACGCAGTGGCAAGCTGATAGGCAACGTATGCGCCTGCTGGTAATTGATGGTGGAGCAGGCTTTCCGGAACACATTCTCAAGCGAGCTTTTGAGCCTTATGTAACCACTAAGGCCAAGGGCACGGGCTTGGGTCTGGCAGTGGTTAAGAAAATTGCTGACGAACATGGTGCCCGTATAGACATTACCAATCGAGAAGAACATGGGCAAATTGTAGGTGCGCAAGTGTCGCTATCATTCAATGCGTTACCTCTAACTTAATTCTGCGCATTCGCAATAGGCACGACATGGCCAACATACTGGTGGTGGATGATGAACTTGGCATTCGGGATCTTCTATGGGAAATCCTGAACGATGAAGGGCATCACGTGGAGTTGGCGGAAAACGCAGCCCAAGCCCGCGCGCACAGGCAAGCCGAGCGTCCAGACTTGGTCTTGTTGGATATTTGGATGCCCGATACCGATGGCGTGACGCTGCTCAAAGAGTGGTCTACGACTGGATTGCTGAATATGCCCGTCATCATGATGAGCGGACACGCCACCATCGACACTGCTGTGGAAGCCACCAAAATTGGAGCGTTGGCTTTTTTAGAAAAACCCATCACCCTTCAAAAACTGCTCAAAACAGTGGAGCTTGGCTTAAGCAAAAGTTTGCCTAAGCTTTCAGTGGCCAGCAATGGCATGTTGGCAGTTGGAGTGACTTCATCACAATTTTCAGCTCATGAAACAAGTGCCGCAGCCATTGTGGAAGAGCTGCCTCCCGAGCAAACCTTTAACCTAGACAAGCCTTTGCGCGATGCACGGGACGAATTCGAAAAAGCTTACTTTGAATTCCATCTCTCAAGGGAAGGCGGGTCCATGACCCGAGTGGCCGAAAAAACCGGCCTTGAACGTACCCACCTTTATCGCAAACTCAAGCAGCTTGGAGTGGATCTTAGCAAGGGCAAGAGAACTGCCTCTTAAGGTCCAGATGCTGACTTGAGCGCTGATATACTCATGTATCTTGGCCCGGTAGCTCAGTCGGTAGAGCAGAGGATTGAAAATCCTTGTGTCGGTGGTTCGATTCCGCCCCAGGCCACCATCTTGGCATGTTGAGCAATTTACCCCAATTCATGCCTTCACATTAAGGTGCTATCTACATGTGGGCTAAATTTAAATTCGCCTGATTAAATGAGTATCTTGCTAACTGGAGGTGCGGGATATATTGGGAGTCACGCCACAGTTTTGCTCATGCAGGCTGGACTTCATGTATGCGTATTGGATAACTTCTCCAATAGCGAGCAAATTGTGTTGGAGCGTATTGCTCGCATTACGGGTAAGCCCCCGTCGTTTGTAGAGGCTGACGTATGCAACACTAGCGCGGTAGCTGATGCGTTGAAACAATATGAGGTGCAGGCCGTCATACACTTCGCTGGACTTAAAGCAGTAGGGGAGTCGGTAACGCAGCCTATCGATTACTACGCAAACAATGTCCAAGGCACTATCAGCTTGCTGCAGGCCATGCAATCTTCGGACGTCAAAACACTCGTGTTCAGTTCCAGCGCCACCGTCTATGGCGATCCGCATTATTTGCCTATCGACGAATCCCACCCAACCAGTGCCACCAATCCGTATGGGCGTACCAAGTTGCACATGAAGAAATGCTGGCCGATGTCTCCCGTTCCGATCCGGCATGGCGCATCGCCTGTCTGCGCTACTTCAATCCTGTTGGAGCGCACGAGTCGGGCTTGATCGGCGAAAACCCGCGGGGTGTCCCTAATAACCTCATGCCATTCATTGCGCAAGTAGCCTCTGGCCGCCGTCCACATCTACAAGTGTTTGGCAATGACTATCCCACTTCAGACGGCACTGGTGTGCGCGACTATATCCACGTCATGGACCTTGCTGAGGGCCATATAGCCGCCCTTCAATATCTGCAAAAGAATTCGGGATGGCACGGCTTCAATCTCGGTACCGGTAAGGGCCGCAGTGTTTTGGAAATGATTCGCGCCTTCGAGTCAGCCAGCGGCCAGGCAGTCCCTTTCAACGTGGTTCCTCGTCGGGTTGGCGATGTGGCAGCCTGCTATGCCAAAGTGGACAAGGCCCGTGAGCTTTTGGGCTGGAGCGCAAAGCGCGACTTGGTGTCTATGTGCGAAAGCACCTGGATAGCAACCCAATATGGGATTAGTGTTTTTAACACAGATTATTAATAATAACCACATGAACACATCTGGATCTAAATTAGCAACTCGACCTAAAGCGCTTATCACCGGCGTGACTGGGCAAGACGGCTCGTACCTGGCAGAGCTCTTGCTTGAGAAGGGCTATGAGGTGCACGGTATCAAGCGGCGCGCCAGCTCCTTCAACACCGCGCGTGTGGACCACATCTACCAAGACCCCCACATTGACAACGCCCGCTTCAAGCTGCATTACGGGGATTTGACGGACACCAGCAACCTCACCCGTATCGTGCAGCAGGTGCAGCCTGACGAAATCTACAACCTGGGCGCCCAAAGCCATGTGGCTGTGAGTTTTGAGAGTCCTGAGTACACCGCCGATGTAGATGGCATGGGCACCCTGCGCCTGCTGGAAGCTATTCGCATTTTGGGGCTGGAGAGGACAACGCGTTTTTACCAGGCCTCCACCAGCGAGCTGTATGGCCTGGTGCAGGAAACTCCCCAAAAAGAAACCACACCCTTTTACCCCCGCAGCCCCTATGCAGTGGCAAAGCTCTATGCCTACTGGATCACGGTGAACTACCGCGAGGCCTACGGCATGTACGCATGCAACGGCATCCTGTTTAACCACGAGAGCCCGCGCCGTGGTGAGACTTTCGTAACCCGCAAAATCACCCGTGGCATGGCCAATATCGCCCAGGGCCTCGAGCAATGCCTTTACATGGGCAATATGGACGCCCTGCGCGACTGGGGCCACGCCAAAGACTATGTGCGCATGCAGTGGATGATGCTGCAGCAAGACAAACCGCAAGATTTTGTCATCGCCACCGGCGTGCAATACAGCGTGCGTGACTTCATTACCTGGACTGCTGCCGCATTGGGTATCACCCTACGCTTTGAAGGCCAGGGTGTGGATGAGCGTGCAGTGGTGGTGAGTGTGGAGAGCAGCAGTGCTCCCGCCCTGAAGGTGGGCGATGTCATTGTGCGGGTCGATTCACGCTATTTCCGCCCCACGGAAGTGGAAACCTTGCTGGGCGACCCATCGAAGGCCAAGCAAGATCTCGGCTGGATTCCCGAGATCACTGCACAAGACATGTGCCGTGAAATGGTGGCGCATGACCTGGCCCAGGCCCAGCAGCATGCCCTGCTGTGCAAGCATGGTTACGCCGTGAATGTCAGCGTCGAATGAGAGGGCAGCGTATTTACGTAGCCGGCCACCGCGGCATGGTGGGCAGTGCCATTGTGCGCACCCTGCTGGCCCAAGGCGTGCCAGCAGACGCCATCATCACCCGCACCCATGCCGAGCTGGACCTCACGAACCAGGCGGCAGTGAACAACTTCTTTGCTGCGGAGCGGCCCGAGCAGGTGTACCTGGCTGCGGCCAAGGTGGGGGGTATCCATGCCAACAATACCTACCCGGCGGAGTTCATTTACCAAAACCTGATGTTGCAGTCCAATGTCATCCATGCCGCCCATGTGCATGAGGTACAGAAGTTGCTGTTTCTGGGTTCTAGCTGCATTTACCCGCGCATGGCGCCGCAGCCTATGGCGGAAGATGCATTGCTCACCGGCCCCCTGGAGCCTACCAACGAGCCCTATGCCATTGCCAAGATTGCAGGCATCAAGCTATGTGAGAGTTACAACCGCCAGTATGGGCGGGATTACCGCAGCGTCATGCCCACCAATTTGTATGGGCCTGGTGACAACTACCACCCCGAGAACAGCCATGTCATTCCGGCACTCATCCGGCGGTTTCATGAGGCCAAAGTCAATGGCGTGCCTGAAGTGGTGATCTGGGGGACGGGTACGCCGAGGAGGGAGTTCATGTATGTGGATGATATGGCTGCCGCCAGTGTTTTTGTCATGCAACTGCCCATTGCCACCTACCAAACGCACACCAAGTCCATGCAAAGCCATATCAACGTGGGCGTTGGCATTGATATCAGCATTGCCGAGTTGGCTAAAGCGGTTGGCCAAACGGTGGGCTACACCGGACGTATTGATTTTGATTCATCCCGCCAAGATGGTGCACCACGCAAGTGGATGGACAGCCACCTTCTTAATGCGCTTGGGTGGCAGCCGAAGGTGGCATTAGAGCATGGGTTGAAGCTTGCGTACCATTCCATGAAATCCGAGCTAATTGCGCACTCTATTCATGCCTAGTCAATCCATTAAGCAGCTTTTGAAGCGTCTCTGGTTCCATATTAGCCCGCGCCGTCGTGGGCAGTTCGGGCTTTTGCTTGTACTCATGCTGCTTGCTTCGTTTGCAGAAATTATAAGTATCGGAGCAGTCTTACCATTTCTATCGGCGCTAACCGGGCCTGAGCGAGTGTTTGCACATTCCGCGGCGCAGCCTCTTATCAGTTTGTTTGGCCTGACGGCGCCATCTCAGCTTCTGTTGCCGCTCACCATTGCGTTTGGGGCTGCGGCGCTTATTGCCGGTTCAATGCGTCTACTGTTGTTGTGGGTCAGTACCCGGCTGTCCTTTGCCACAGGTGCCGACCTTAGCGATGCAATCTATCGGCGCACCCTCTACCAGCCCTACGCGGTCCACATTGGACGCAACAGCAGTTCTATAGTAAGTGGCATCACCAATAAAGTAGTTGTTTCTGTCAATGTTCTCAGTCAGGTGTTGGCACTGCTTAGTGCCGTCACCATGCTTTTTGCCATCGCATTTGCTTTGATTGTTATAAGCCCCATGGTTGCATTGATTGCCGCACTGGTATTTGGATTCAGTTATGGTGTCATTTCCTGGGTATCGCGTCGGCAGTTAAAGCGCAACAGCCAACGCATTGCCGATGCACAAACACAAGTCGTCAAGGCGCTGCAAGAGGGCTTGGGTGGCATCCGAGATGTCCTTATTGATGGTACGCAAGCGGTCTACTGTGATGTTTACCACCAAGCCAGCCGCCAACTGAGGGCGGCCATGGGGAGTAACGCCTTCATAGGGGGCAGCCCGCGTTTTGCAATGGAAGCCCTGGGCATGGTGCTGATCGCCCTATTAGCGTATGGCGTCAGCAGCCAGCCCGGTGGTGTTGCAACCGCATTGCCTGTGTTAGGAGCCTTGGCTTTAGGTGCGCAGAGGCTGCTGCCAAGTCTGCAACAAATCTTCAATGCGTGGGCCATCATTACCGGCAGTCATGCATCCCTTGAAAACACGATCGACTTGCTGGATCAGCCCATCGCTGACACGAAAGACCACGCCGAGATCGAGCGCCTCCACCTCAAAGACGAGATACGCTTTAGTGACCTTAAGTTCAGATACGGTTCACATGCTCCTTGGGTGATAAGTGGGCTGACTTTGTCCATAACCAAAGGCTCGCGTATAGGTATTGTCGGTAGTACCGGAAGTGGCAAGAGTACCGCTTTAGACTTATTGATGGGCTTACTTCCTGTTACCGAGGGCGCACTCATCATAGATGGCCAGCCCATTGATACAGATGACCAAGTCAGAGCGTGGCAAAAGTCAATAGCCCACGTACCACAAACCATTTTTTTAACTGACGCAACCCTTGCTGAAAATATTGCCTTGGGGGTCCCTCTGGGCAACATTGACTTCGAACGAGTACGTCGAGTGGCACATCAGGCTCGACTCAGCGACTTCATAGAAGGCAGATCCGATGGATACAACGCGATGGTTGGCGAGCGTGGCGTGCGCTTGTCTGGAGGGCAGAGGCAAAGAATTGGAATTGCACGTGCGCTTTATAAACAAGCGGATGTGCTCATCTTCGACGAGGCCACTAGTGCGCTTGATAACACGACAGAACAGTCGGTCATGGATGCTATCAATAGCCTTGACCGAAACCTTACCGTCATCATGGTTGCTCATCGGTTAAGTACAGTCAAAAGCTGCGACGTGATTTATGAGCTTGAAATGGGGCGTGTTGTTGCACAGGGAAGCTTTGAGGAGCTGTTGCAATCGAGTGCCACCTTCCGCCATTCAGCTTTAGTTTGATTGTCAAAATAGCTGCGTGAGACTGCCAGAATTGACTCCCATAAGATGCGAAAAAAACGAATTTTAATTACTGGCGGAAGCGGGCTGTTGGCGCTCAATTGGGCCATAGCCATGCGTGATGTGTGGGATGTGACGCTTGTTACGCACCATCACTCTGTACAAGTGCGTGGGGTCAAGACTTGCTCATTCAATCTAGATTCTCCAATGGAATTGGGCAGCCAGTTTCGTCAACTCAAGCCTGATCTAGTGGTGCACACGGCAGGGCTCACCAGTGTTGATAAGTGCGAGCGCTCGCCAAATCTCGCACACCATGCTAATGCAGAAATTGCGCGCAACGTAGTATTGGCGGCCATAGCTTGCGACGCCTCCCTCATTCATATATCCACTGACCATCTTTTCCCCGATCAAGGTAGCTTGTTCAGCGAAGTAAATGCGACAGCTCCCATAAACCAGTACGCCCGCACAAAAGCGCTTGCAGAATTTTGGGTTCAGGAGGTGAATCCGAGCGCGCTAGTAATCAGGACAAACTTCTTTGGTTGGGGGCACCAAAACCGCCAATCTTTTAGCGATTGGATCATCCAAGGGCTACGCGCCGGAATACCTCTCACTTTGTTCGATGATGTTTTCTTTACTCCCATCTTGGTGGATGCCTTAGTCCTCTATGCACACGCCTTGCTGGATGCTGGTGCGTCTGGCATTTTCCATGTGGTTGGTGATGAGCGGATCTCCAAATACGAATTTGCTTTGAAGCTTGCCACACGGTTTAACCTATCGGCTGAACTAATCAGCAGGCAAAAATTACGGGACGTGCAGTTGTTGGCCCCGCGGCCACACGATATGTCACTTGACAACAGCAAGGCCAGAGCTTTGCTCGGCCATAGCCTTGGTACTGTTGATAATTTTCTGCATAGTCTGCAAGACCAAGAGCGGGCAGGGCGCAAGTTTGAATTGCAAAGCGCAGTCGGGCAACCACAATAACGGGCTAATTTATGGATTTGATTTCTTACGGACGACAGCACATAGACGAAGACGACGTTCAGGCAGTGGTGAATTGCTTGCGCAGCAGTGCCTTGACGCAGGGGCCACTAGTTTCCCAGTTTGAGCAAGCAGTCGCCGACTACGTGGGCGCGCGTTATGCAGTGGCTGTCTCCAGTGGCACGGCCGGCCTTCACTTGGCTGCGCTCGCTGCCGGTGTGGGCCCTGCCAATGCACTCCTTACCTCCCCCATCACTTTTGTGGCCACTGCCAATGCTGCGTTGTATGCTGGGGGCGCGCCTATCTTTGCAGATGTAGACGCCGATACCGTCAACATCTCCTTGGCGGCCATAGAAGCCAAACTAGCCAAGCACCCCGAAATCAGGGTTATCAGTCCAGTGCATTTTTCGGGCTTGCCATGTGACATGGTCGCCATTAAGAGAATAGCGGATGGAGCTGGCGCGGTCATTGTGGAGGACGCGGCCCACGCTTTGGGTTCTAGGTATGCCGATGGTTCCGCGGTGGGTAACTGCAAGTACTCGTTGATGACAGTCTTTTCCTTTCATCCAGTCAAATCGATAACCACCGGAGAGGGTGGGCTAATCACCACCAACGACGAGCAAACTTATCGCAAGCTACTTCGCTTGCGCAGCCACGGAATCAACAAAGAAGCCGATACCTACCTCTTGCCCGAAAACGCGCAGACTGATGGTGTGCCAAACCCTTGGTATTACGAGATGCAGGAGTTGGGTTTCCATTACCGCATCACCGATATCCAGTGCGCTCTTGGTCTGTCTCAGCTAAAGAAGCTTGACGCATTTGTTGCGCGCAGGCGAGCCCTCGTTAAGCGATATGACGCTACCTTTGCAGGTTCACATCTGATCAGGCCTGCGCAGACTGCGGGCCGTGACCACAGCGCACACCACCTTTACCCGGTACGTATCAATTTTGCTGCAGCAGGCACAACTCGTGCAGTTTTCATGGGCGAGCTGCGCCGCCGGGGCGTGATTACACAAGTGCACTACATCCCGGTGACCATGCAGCCCTTTTACCAGCGGCTCGGTTGTGTTAGCGCCGACTATTCACAGGTCAATGCCTACTATGCCGAAGCACTTAGCCTGCCGCTGTATGTTGATTTGACCGATGCGCAGCAAGACTCGGTTATTGCACTGTTGCTAGAGTTGCTTGGATGAAGCTGGCGCTCGGAACCGCCCAGTTCGGGCTTGCTTATGGCATTGCCAGTCCGCAGCCTCAGATTGGATTTGCGGAATCGAAAGCTATTATTGACTCTGCATCCCGCCAAGGGATGACCGTGTTGGACACCGCTATGGGCTATGGTGACAGCGAATCTCGCCTCGGGCAGATAGGCGTGCAGACATGGAAAGTCATTTCCAAGCTGCCGGAGGTGCCTGCAGGAGAAAACGTTACTACCTGGATCACTACTGCAGTTAAGGCATCCCTAGAAAAGCTAAAGATTGAGTCACTGTACGGACTGCTTCTTCACCGCCCGGCACAGCTTCTCAGCGACAAAGGACCAGAAATCTACGCCGCCTTGCAGCGCCTTAAGGCCGATGGCCTAGTGCAGAAGATAGGCGTTTCCATTTACCAACCCGGCGAACTGGATAGTATTTTCTCCTTTGCCGAGGTTGATCTGGTGCAGTCTCCGCTGAGTGTGCTCGACCGGCGTCTTATAAATTCGGGTTGGCTCGACAGGCTTGCAGATCGTGGTGTGGAGGTTCACGCCCGCTCGGTCTTTCTGCAAGGGCTTCTCTTGATGTCGGCCGACCAGAGACCTGCAAAGTTTGATCGCTGGGCCAGTTTATGGGCAAGTTACCACGAGTGGATAGCATCCACCGGCCTCACCCCACTGCAGGCATGCATTGCATATGTGTCGTCTCTGCCTCAAGTTCAACAGGTGGTTGTTGGTGTGAATGGCCTAAACCATATCAATGAAATATTACAGGCGCAGACACGTCAAGAGCCAATCTGGACACCCGATCTAGCCACCGAAGATGAACAGCTTCTTAACCCACTTGCTTGGCTTCAGTTTTAATGAACCTCTCAAACATACTCGATGACATTGAACTAGAGAGGCGGCGACGCCTCTCGGGCTTGCTGGAGCCAGATCCGCATGCCTTGGTATTGTGGGCGCGCGCCCTGGCTGCATTGCCGGACGATGCGGAGCGGCACCGTCTTGCCCATGCATTCAGGTTTGCTAAAGAAATAAAGTACCGTCATGTGGGCCTGACAAGCGAGATATATTTTTCACATCCTCTAAGAGTTGCCGCTTTGGCGACACTGTGTGCGGGCACACAGGATGCAGCAGTTGGCGTGCTTGGGGTGCTGCACAATGTGTTGGAGGTGTCAGACGTTTCCTTGGCAGAGTTGTCGGCCACCTTTGGTAGCGGTATATCAGACCAGATCAAAACATTGACCGTTGATCGTGCAGTTCAATGGGACAAAGTTTACAAAGCGGGCTACTACAGCAAGCTGATGGAAGGCCCACTTTCCATTCGAGTTGTCAAAATTTTCGACAAACTGGACAACCTTTTTTTGTTAGGTCTCAACCCGGATGCATCCGCGAGGGAAAAATATCTCACGGAGATAGAAGATTTTGTTCTCCCCATGACCATCGCTTCGGTGCCTGGCCTGACCGCCTATATGCTGGAGCTGATCCAAAATTGCCATGCAGTCGGATTTATCGAGCAGCCGATTGCTGCTAACTTGAAAGTAGAAATATGAATCTGGGTCTTGAAGGCCGCGTGGCCATTGTTTGTGGTGCAAGCAAAGGTATGGGCTTCGCCAGTGCAAAAGGCCTCGCACTGCATGGCTCGAGGGTGCTCATGGTTGGGCGTGATCCATCCACGCTAGAGGCCGCGGTCAAAACAATCAAGGCCCAGGGCGGCGTGGTGTCGGCGTATGCGGGCGATGTACGGGATCCTGATCTTGCGCAGCGCACAGTCGATCGCTGCAAGGAGCTATGGGGGCCGGTTGACATCCTTCTTAATAACGCCGGTGGCCCTCCTATGGGTTCGTTCCTCGAGCACGACGGCGCGGCGTGGGAAGCAGCAATCCAGACTAACTTATTGAGTGTGGTTCGTTTTTGCAAGGCGGTTGCGCCCGACATGAAGGCAAAGAAGTGGGGGCGCATTATCTCTATTACCTCCACGGTTGCCAAGGAACCTTCGCCTGCAATGGTCTTGTCTGCAACCACAAGAGCGGGTGTATCTGCCTTTTCAAAGTCGCTGGCCATAGAGCTAGCCCAGTTCAATATCTCCGTGAACGTCGTATGCCCAGGCGGCGTTCTGACGGACCGTCTGGTGAGCCTGCTCCAAGCACGAGTCGAGCGCGAGAAAAAGGACTACCAAGAGATTCTTCTTGAGAGCCAAGCATCCATCCCCGCCAAACGGTTCGCCGAGCCAGAAGAGATTGCCGACGTAATTCTTTTCCTGGCCTCCGAAAGGGGGGGGTACGTGAACGGGGTTAGCCTCTCCGTGGATGGCGCACTGACGAAAGCGTGTACTTAAAGTGCTGTTCCAGCCGGACTTGTTCTCCATGTCGCGGCCCGGGTGGGTCAAGCTAGACCCTGCCATGGCATCCACGCTGGATGAGGTTTTGTCACGGCTTCCAAAAGATATTCTTCCTTTGCAGGGCGACCCAGAACAGTCCGATGCACTGGGCATCAATTCAAAAAATTTTCGCTTAAACACTGCCAGGGGCGTCTTCGTACTCAAGCGATGGTCAGACCAAGCCAGCCTCCTAGAGATTAGAAATACATTGTCCATCATGGCCTGGCTGGCGTCCGAGCAACTGCCTGTGCCTGCACCAGTCGCATTGCAGCAGGATAGTTTCGCTCTTTCAGTAGGATCCGCCAGGTGGAGTCTATTTCCGTTTGTGGAAGGGGCTTATTTTTCCGGTGCAGACGATGAGCTTCACTCTGCGGCGGAGGTTACGGGCAGTCTCATGGACACTTTGTTGCAGCTTCCCGCCGCTTGTCTGCCCACTGAGGGGCCCGCGCAACTGACGGTGGCGGATGGAGCGATCTTGGCTCGTATGGAGAGTGCTTCCCGCACTTGGGATGCTTTGCTGGGTGAAGACCTTGCCGCACTTCTTGCTCTATCGTGGCCCTTGCTAATATCTGAGTGGGAAAACCTGAGTGCCACCAAGCTGCCCAACAGCCGAATCCAAGCGGCGCATTTTGATCTACACCCCCATAACTTGCTTGTTGCAGACGGCAGGGTTACAGCAGTGCTGGATTTTGAAGCCTGTAAAGTGATGCCGGTTGGTTTTGCGCTTGGCTTTGCTGCGCTCAAGCAGTGTCGGCAGGCGATGTCGCTACGTACGTTGCCGACTAACCCACACTTCGTTGGTTCGCTTTACGCAGATCATTTGTTGCGTACCTGCCCTGGCGCGCACGAGTTGGTACCGCATTTTGGTAGTTTTGCAGTGGCTGAGGTATTGAGACGAATCTGCAGCATATTTCGCCTCAATCTTGAGAGTGGCGAGAAAAAATGGAACAAGGTGCTGGTGGTCCAACTCAGTCATCTTGGTGAGGCACGGGCGCTCTTTAATTGAAATCAATATTGATGATGAGTCAAAATTAGTGAGGTCTTGCAAGCCCGACATGCCGGGTGGTGTCGGATATGCCAGCGGCCGCACACGTGAGAACTAGATACTAAATTTCCTATTTTAGTGAACTGACTCACTACAGAATACAGAGAGAAATTCTGCAAATACGTCAAAAGGAGAAATACTTGTTTAAAGAAAATGAACATATCCAACAAAACGAGGGTGCCGAGCTTGGCACCGGCCAGAGACTTTGGAAGCGGGCCAAGCAGCTGATTCCCGGGGGGAACATGCTGCTTTCGAAAAGAGCGGAGATGTTTTTACCGGATCAGTGGCCCGCGTATTTCAGTAAGGCAAAAGGCTGCAAGGTGTGGGACCTCGACGGCAAAGAGTACATCGACATGTGCATCATGGGCATAGGCACCAATACGCTGGGTTATGGCCACCCCGAAGTGGACGACGCTGTGCGGGCCACGGTGGATGCCGGGAACATGTCCACATTCAATTGCCCTGAGGAAGTGTACCTCGCCGAAAAACTGGTCGAAATGCATCCTTGGGCAGACATGGTGAGGTTTGCACGATCAGGCGGTGAAGCCAATGCCATTGCCATCCGTATAGCGCGCGCCGCAACAGGCAAGAGCAAAGTAGCCGTTTGTGGCTACCACGGCTGGCATGACTGGTATCTTGCCGCGAACTTGGCAGATGAAGGCGGACTGGCGGGTCACCTCTTGCCCGGCCTAGAGCCTAATGGTGTTCCCCAAGGCTTGCACGGGACAGTACTTCCGTTTAACTACAACCGGTTTGATGAATTGGAAGCCTTAGTCAATGTGCACGACATCGGTGTCATCAAGATGGAAGTATGCCGCAATGAAGGGCCCAAAGACAATTTCCTACAGAAGGTACGTGATCTGGCTACTGCAAAAGGAATCGTGCTGGTTTTTGATGAGTGTTCTTCGGGGTTTCGTCAGTCTTTTGGCGGACTTCATAAGATTTATGGTGTTGAACCGGACATGGCGATGTTCGGCAAGACCTTGGGCAATGGGTATGCGATCACCGCCATCTTAGGTATACGGGAGGTGATGGAAGCTGCTCAAACCACCTTCATTAGCAGCACCTTCTGGACGGAGCGCATTGGCCCCACGGCCGCACTCAAGACACTGGAGGTTATGGAACGAACCCGCTCTTGGGAGAAGATTACCGCAACGGGCATTGATGTCAAACGACGTTGGGCCGAACTCGCGCAGGCGTCTGGTCTAGAGATCGACCTTTGGGGCCTTCCGGCACTGGCTGGGTTCACGATCAAGAGCGAAAACTCACTGTCCTATAAGACGCTCATCACTCAGGAAATGCTGCCAAAGGGCTATCTTGCGAGCAACATCTTCTACCCTTGTATTGACCATAGCGGCTCGGTCGTGGACGCGTACTTTGATGCGTTGAAGCCGGTCTTCTCCTTGATCCGCGAGTGTGAAGACGGCCGACCCGTCGAAAGCCTGCTCAAAGGACCGGTGTGCCACGCGGGATTCAAGCGGCTTAACTGATCTCGCTCAGGACATCCGTGAAAGTCGTTTCCCGCGCCGACAGCTCAACACTGATTGGGCAGGGCCATGTCATCCACTTTGTGACGTTGGGCCGCACCGTGCGCGCGCACGGTGCGGAAATCAGCTTTGTCTGTCGTGAGCGCCTAGGTCATCTTTGTAATCAGGTTGTTCGGCGGGCGGGTCTGTTAGGCATCGAATTCCTATGACGCGCCCAGCCACGGCCCTTGGCCCGGAAGATAGTCAAGCCGTTTTTTCGCAAGCGGTAAGCGATGAACTGCAAAGCCCAGGTCATTCAAAGCCTAGGCGGGACTGCTGATGTTTTGGTCGTCGCCCCCTACGCCGTGGATCACATATGGGAAACAGCTTTTGGCCGGTCGGCCAAAAGGATCCTGGCAAGTGGGCATCTTCGAAGTGACGCCGACCGATAGCAAGAGGCTTGTGAACCGAGGCGAAGACGAAGGCATTTTTCACGACCGCTTTTGCCGGTCTTTTTTTGAACTGTGCGTGTGGTTCACCAAACTTAAGAATTCGCCGAAACAAGCGGCCGATTTGAGTCGCATCGACGTTGACTACCAAAACCTTGCCATATCGCTGAAAGCCACAGCGTGAAGAAAGTTTTTCTGTTACGTGCCGATGCCTCGGCCGAAATGGGAACGGGCCACCTCATGCGCACGCTCGCGCTGGGGCAAATGTTGCAAGACGCAGCTTGCGAAGTGCACTTTGCGACCATCGCCCACAACGTCGAGATGATCGAGCGCCTGAAAGCTGAAAATTTCTCAGTGCACCTTATAAGCGCTCCATTCTCGGAAGGTGCCGACGCCACTGCCTTGGCGCATATAGGTCGAAGCATTTCAGCAAGCTGGATAGTCGTTGACGGATACCATTTTTCCGGCGCCTATGAAAAAGCTATTCGAGACGGAGTTCCGAGCGCAAGAATTCTAAGGATAGACGACCTGCCCAGAATTCACCACAGTGCAGACGTGCTTCTCTGCCAGAATTTTGGTGCGCCGAACATGGATTTTTCTACCGAAGTTTCGACCCAAAAGTTGTTGGGACTGGAATTCCTTTTGTTGCGGCGTGAGTTCAAGAAAGCGCGGTCGGAGGCCAAGAGTGCCTCCACACATACTCCTAAGCGCCTTCTTGTGACTCTCGGTGGTGGCACGCCGCAGGGAGACATCGCCAACTTGAAGATTGCGCGAGCACTCTCCGACTTGGACGCAAATCAACTTGAGGTTGTTTATATCGTAGGAAAAATGTCTGGTAACAAAGCCGGACTCAAAAAGTGTTTAAACCCAAATCATCGTTTCCTAGAATTCTGCGACGACATGGCGCGCGAAATGAGCCAAGCTGACTTCGCCATCGTGGCTGGTGGTTCTTCGATGTGGGAACTTATGTACTTGGGTGTTCCGTTTTTAGCGGTGGTGCTGACCGAAGCTCAAAAAGGTTACATCGAAATGTTGGCAGAACATAGGTTGTGCTTGAACTTAGGGCCACACACGAGCCTGGAACCTTCGTACGTCAAAAGTGCAGTCACTCGGATGCTGGGTGACTCAACACTGCAAACAGAATTTAGACGTCGTTACGCTGATCTTGTAAAACCCGAAAGCCTCGGAAAGCGGCTACTGCAGGTACTGTTATCCTAAAATCAAAGAGCAACGCCCTTATGATCTGTGACACCGTGAAAAACAGAACCATTCCAGTCGAAAAGTACAAAATTGGGCCACAGCATCAACCTTTTGTGATTGCTGAGTTGTCGGGTAACCATAATGGATCGCTCGACCGCGCTTTGAAGATTGTCGACATGGCGGCTGAGTGTGGCGCGCAGGCGATAAAGTTACAGACTTATACGCCTGACACGATGACAATCAACATCAGTGAAAATGAATTTCACATTGGGGACAAGTCTTCGCCATGGGAGGGTAAGTCGCTCTATAGGCTCTATGAAGAAGCACAAACCCCCTGGGAATGGCATAAACCTATTTTTGAACGAGCCCGCAGGCACGGGCTTGTTGCTTTCAGTTCACCTTTCGACGCAACTGCAGTCGATTTTTTAGAGTCGCTAGATGTTGCAATCTACAAAATAGCGTCAGCAGAGCTTGTCGACCTCGATTTAATTCGCCGCGTTGCGCAAACGAAGAAGCCTCTAATCATGTCAACTGGCATGGCTAGTATTGCTGATATTCACGAAGCCGTGAACATGGCACGCTCAAATGGCTGTACTGACCTCATCTTGCTAAAGTGCACCGCTACCTATCCAGCAACACCGGAAGAAAGCAATTTGAACAGCATTCCGGTGATGCGCGACGTATTCGACGTGCAAATTGGGCTCTCTGATCACACGTTGGGAATCGGTGCGGCTGTGGCAGCAGTTGCGATGGGAGCCACAGTTATCGAAAAGCACGTGACGTTGGCGCGCGCGGATGGGGGAGTCGATTCGGCATTCTCCCTAGAACCACACGAACTGAAAATGCTCGTGAGTGAGACAAAAGTTGCACGACTTGCCATGGGCACAACATATATTGGGCCTACCGTCGCCGAACTTCAGTCCCTAAAGTTTCGCCGTTCGCTATACGCCGTTGAAAATATCATGGCCGGCGAACGCCTCACCGAAAAAAATGTCCGCGCGATTCGGCCCGGTCTAGGCATGCCGCCTAAGAACTTCTCGATCGTTTTAGGCCGCAAGGTGAAATGCGACATCAAACGCGGCACTGCAATCAATTGGAAACTCATCGACTAGGAGACTCATTCATGTTCGACCAGAACTCGGCATTTAGCATGTTACAAGAGAGCCTCGACAGCTTGGCTCGCTCGGGCACAATCAAACAGCCCATTAAGATTCAACCAACGACCCGGTTGCTTGGACCAGAATCGTCTTTAGACTCGTTGGGTTTTGTAACATTCGTTACCGACATTGAAGACCGCATGCAGTTGAAACTCGATAAGGAATGTTACCTCGTACTTAACGAAATTGCGCAATTTAACGTCAATAGTCCAAGCCTCACGGCCGATGTGCTCACTCGTTACATGGTTAAGTTAGCAGCCGACTGATACCAAAGTATCAAAGGCTGAAAGTGAACGAACTCAATTCCGCTCATCCTGTTGCCGTCATCACTGGAGCTAGCCGCGGCCTGGGGAAAAGCCTAGCACAATATTTTCTTGATAAAGACTACGTTGTCGTAGGTTGCAGCCGCGGCGAAGGAACCATTGAGCACAAAAACTACCAGCATTACAAGGTCGATGTCGGAAACGAGGCAGAGGTGCGATCGTGGGTTCGAAACGTGAAGAACACTCACAATAAAGTCGATCTCTTAATTTGTAATGCCGGACTTGTACGATCGGCATTGCTTTTGAGCATGACACCTTCCGACGAAATGGAATCTATTGTTCGCACAAACTACATCGGCGTTTTCTATGTTCTTCGTGAAATTTCGAAAGTGATGGCTTTGCGTGGGTCGGGGCGCATCATCACAATTTCGTCAACGATGACGCTGCTCCATGAGGAGGGCACCGCAGTTTATTCGGCAACGAAAGCAGCAGTAACGGAAACCACAAAGGTGCTTGCAAAAGAACTCGCACCTCGCGGCATCACTTGTAACGTGATAGCGCCAGCCATGATGTTGACAGATTCGTCAGAATCGCTTTCAAAAGGCGGCGACTGGCAAAAACGCATGCTTGAAAAACAAATCTTTCCGCGCCTCATCGAAACCGAAGAAATCTGCCACATTGCCGACTTCTTCGCTTCGCCTAAAAGCAGCGCCATCACTGGGCAAGTAATATACATCGGCATGGTGGCATGATCGTCGGGAACTACAAAGTCGTCACAACACCCACGGGACGCTGGCGCGAAAATTGTTATTTGGTACGTCATGTACCCACTGGCGATTTAGTGTTGATAGACCCCGGAGACGACGCACACCTGATTCTAAAAGCCATCGAAGATGAAGGTTCGAAGCTAAAGCTCATCATTTTGACCCACGCTCACCACGACCACGTCGGTGCCGTCAAAGCGGTGTGCGAAAAGTTCCAGTTACACTTTTATTTGCACAAAGATGATGTGAAATTGCTCAATCGCGCCCCCACCTATGCTTTGGCCTTTGAAAAAAAGATTATTGAGATTTCGAAAAACTACCGACTACTCGGAAGCGAAGATCTCGTCTGGGGTGGCGAAAAAATTAATTTGATGAATCTCCCCGGCCATACGCAGGGCGGGGTGTGCTTTCACTTTGGTGGCATCGCGTTCACCGGGGACACTCTTTTGAACGAGTTTATCGGGCGTACCGATCTTCCTGGCGCAGACGCTGCAGCACTCGCCAACTCGATCACAACAATGCTGAGCGCTTTACCAGACGATACCCTACTCTTTCCTGGCCACGGAAAACCTTGGACGGTTGCCACCGCAACTCGCTGGTGGGAAAACCAGCAAGAAAGCGCATGTGAATACCGAGAAGAAAGCGACATATGAAACGGCATAAGTTTGGATACGGCGTAGGCATTGCAGGCGTAGGTAAATATTTGCCCGAAGACATCATCACCAACGAACAACTAGAAAGGTCGTCCGGAATCAAGGCTTCGGATATTGAGGCGAAGACCGGTATTCGCGAACGACGCAAAGTTAAAGACGGACAAACCGCTTCAGAGATGTCGGCGATTGCCGCCAATCGCGCTCTCGAAATGGCAGGCGTTTCGGCCGAACAACTCTCGCTAATCGTGACATGCACTTTTACTGGCGACTATGTCTATCCGGCAGTGTCTTGCAAAATCGCAGAGATGATTGGCGCAAAAACAGCTGGTGCTTTCGACTTGCTTGCAAATTGCACCGGCTTCCAAGTGGGTTTGGGGGTTGTTTCGGACCGCATGCTTGTCGATCCCACCTGTGAATACGCGCTTTTGCTTGGAACGGCGCTTCAGTCGCGATTCATCAATTACAAAGACGCGGCTTCCTCAATCTATTTTGGTGATGGCGTTGGCGCGGCTGTCTTGAAAAAGGTACCCGAAGGTTACGGAGTTCTTTCGAACAGTGTGTCGACAAACGGCAAGGTGTTCGATTCGGTTCGCATGCGTGGGGGCGGCTCGAGCTTTCCCATGCGTCTAGAAAATATCAACGAAGGTCTTCAATACTATGAACTCGACGGCATGGAAGTTTGGAAGCAGGTTGTACAGTTTCAACCCAAAGAGATTTTGCGGTCGCTCGCCAAAATCGACAAAAAGGTTGAAGACGTCGACTTCTTTATCTTTCACCAAGCCAACCTGCGCCTCATCGAATATCTCATGGGCAAGATGAAGCTCCCCATGAGCAAAACGTTTACCAACATTGAGCAGTACGGGAACACTGCAGATGCTTCGCAAGCAATTGCATTGTGCGATGCTGTCACGGCAGGCTTGCTTAAGCGAGATGATCTTGTTGTAATCTCTGGTGTGGGTGCTGGTTTCACATTTGGTTCTACAGTGTTGAGGTGGCACTAATTTCTATGCCGTATCAGCCTGGCGAAATCAGACCAAATAACTTCACGTTTGAACAGGTGTCCGTTGGGCAAACCTTCGAGCTTGTTCACACCGTAACACTTGCCGACGTCAAAGCCTTTGCAATTCTCACCGGCGACTACAATCCGGTGCACGTTGACGCTGATTTCGCCAAGCGCACTATGTTTGGAAAGCAAGTTGTGCACGGCATGCTCACTGCATCGTTTATATCGACAATGATTGGCATGCTCATCCCAGGTCCTGGCGCACTATGGACGTCGCAAACGATCGAATTCCTAAGCCCCACATTTATTGGCGACGTCATTACCATCGTCGCAAAAGTCAAAGCAAAGACAAATGCGACTCGCATGCTTTCGCTTGAGATGAATATTTACAATCAGAACAAAACAAAACTGATCAAAGGTGATTCAACGGTTCGCATGCTGGAAATCGCCGATGAAAAGAAAAAGGAGCCTCTCGCTATGAATGAATTTGGCAAGCTCACAGAGCCGAAAGTGATTTTGATCACAGGGGGAAGTCGAGGGATTGGTGCCGCTACCGCGACATTGCTCGCCTCAAAGGGGCACGCTGTTGTGGTGACCTACGTGAAGGCTGATGACGAAGCTCACGCCCTTGTGAAAAGAATCACCGAAATTGATGGGCGCATCATAGCCGTCAAAGGCGATATCGCGCGTGAAGCCGACGTCGCAAAACTTTTTAAGACTGCCGAAGATAAATTTGGCCTGGTTCAGGCCGTCGTGCATTGCGCCGCGCCCAACCCGATTCCGCAACCGTTCGATTCGCTCGACTGGCAAACCTTTCAAAAACACGTCGATACTCAAATTCAGGGTGCATTCCATTGCGCAAAGCATGCGCTTCCGAAAATGACTGCATCGGGCTCGGGAGCCTTCGTTTTTTTGAGCTCTATTTTTGCTGATGGAGTACCGCCAAGTCAGCAGACGGTTTATGTCACGGTTAAGGCTGGTTTGGCTGCCATGGCGCGCTCGTTGGCAGTGGAATATGGCCCCAAAGGAATTCGAGTCAATGTCGTGTCGCCAGGTATGACCCAAACAGAAATGATCTCGAACATACCCGACAAGGTGAAGATGTTGGCAAAGATGAACACGCCTTTGCGCCGTCTCGCCGACGCAGACGACATCGCAGCCACTATCGATTTTTTGCTAAGTCCCGCAGCTAGACACATCACCGGCGAAAACATCCGTGTGTGCGGCGGCATCGTAATGTAATTTAGGAGAACCTTTGAGCAAGACCAAGGCCTACGGCGAACTCGCGTCAAAATACATTCTAGGTGGCGCGCGCACGTACAGAAAAGGCGACGACCAATGGCCCGAAAATACACCGCGCGTTATTGAGCGCGGCAAAGGTTGTTTCGCGTGGTTCCCGATGGCAATAAGTTTGTCGATTGGTCGATGAATCTCACATCGGTTTCGCTTGGACACACCAGCGACGACGTGAACAAGCGTGCATCGAAGCGATGAACTTGGGGCATAGCTTAAAGTGTCCGAGCGTAATAAAGGGTGTGGCTGCCGAACCTTCTATTGATTGTTTCAAAGATCGAAGCGAGTCGTGAAGTTCGTAAAAACGGCGACACTGTAGCGGCCGTAGCTCTGAGTCACACACAAACCAAACGTCGCAAGAATTTATTTGTTGCAGGAACTCGTTGCCCGCAAGTAGCTTTTCCAAGGCTTGCTTTGCCCACAAGCGCACACGACGAGCTTGCGTTGAATGCAACTCAAAAAACGTGGGACGAGGCTTTGCCTTTGGTTAAGAAATTTGTAGACGGTGGCGACCGTGCCCTTCTGAAGGGAAGCCCCACAGACCCCGTGTACCAGCCCTTCAATTCGTGCTAGATTATGACGCCCGAAGACTGCAAAAAAGACTGCAAAAGATTGCAAAAAGGGTTTAGCCCCTCGACATTGCTCGCAGCCCAAATCAAAGATAAAACGAGATCCACTATGAGAACCGAAACGTCTTTTCCGCAGAATGAGGCAGTCGCCCCTGCCGGACTCTCTATCCCAAATACGAACAACACTGAGCTTCTCAAGATCATCGATTCGATTTCTCAGCAGAACCCATTGCAAAAAAAGCGCATTCATAAGTTCTTGAAAGGTCAGAACAAAGATTATTGGGACTTTGCCGAAAACCTGAGTTCGGTTTTGAACCACAGTTTTCTTACCGACGACAAAAGCCGTCGACAAGCGGCCGCAGCCTACAACAAAATGTGCATGGACTTTTTGAAGGAACAGATTCGCTTTCGCAAAACCGGCGTGTACCGCATTGACGATGCAAGTGTTGCGGTCGAGCAAGTGTACGGCGATATTAACGTCATGCGCTATTACATGGTGGGATTGCTCATCTCATACCTCTTCTGGCCGAACCATTACGAGCTCTTCCGTTTCTTTAAAGACAACCTCCCATCTTCTGCAAAGACCAAATCTTATTTGGAAGTTGGTGTGGGGCACGGGCTTTTCACATCGAACATGCTCAAACGTTATCCTGGAATAGATGCCAAAGCTGTCGATATCAGCGAGACGTCCATTCGCACTGCAAAAGAAATCCTAAAAACATTCCAAGTTGACACAGACCGCATAGAATTCATTTACGGCGATTACCTCTCGCTGAATTTCCAAGAAAGCGGATTCGACTTCATCATCATGGGCGAAGTGCTCGAGCACGTGAACAACGCGCCCGACTTTATGGTGCGCACCAAGAAACTTCTGAACAGGGGCGGCTCGATTTATCTTTCGACGTGTGCCAACAGCCCTGCGCTTGACCACGTTTACCATTTCAAATCGGTGGACGAAATTCGCGACCTCATCACTTCGCACGGCTTTAAAATTGTGAAAGACCTCGCACTACCAGCTGAAGATGTTCCACCAGAACGCTGGGCTGCCGAACTCACAACCATCAACTACTGTGCGCTTCTCGAGCATGCTGAGGCATTATGAACGACGATGTTTTTAACGCGATAGAGCGCGTAAAAGCCGAACCGACCTATGTGGCTTACAGCGCTCTCGCAAACCTTGCCGAAACGGCTAGAGAGCAGGGCTACGAACCCTACCGCATTTCAGTATTGCGAAACTTTACAATTGAACCGCTGATTCCCGTTATCAAGGGTGAAGCTGTTCGTTTGGGCCTTGCTCCCGATGTTTATGTTGCCGACTTCGATGCCATTGCCGAATCGGTGCTGAACTCTTCAAGTCAACTATACACGCACAAACCACATATCATTTTACTTTCCCAGTGGGCCGAGACTGTGTCGCCTTTGCTTATGACGAAGTTCTTATCGCTTTCGAAAGAACAGGTCGAAGACGAGGTCGCACGCATTGTCGACACTACGGAAAGTTGGCTTCGCGCCATTCGTTCGAACTGTGATGCACCGGTTCTTGTTAACAACTTCCCGTTGCCGAGCATCGTGACGCTTGGGATTCTTGACTACCAATCGGAAAGTCACCAACTGCACACGGTGCTGAAGCTGAACAACGCGCTTCTGAAAATGTCTAAGAACTTTTCGGACGTTTATTGGGTCGATACCCTGAGTTTGTTCGCACGATTGGGATATGTCACGGCCGTCGACGAGCGAAACTGGCAGGCCGCGCGCGCGCCCATTAGCAAACATGCGCTTCTTCCACTTGGACTTGAATATGCGAAATTCATTCGAGCCCTGCGCGGCAAAACCCGCAAGTGCCTTGTGCTCGACTGCGACAACACCCTTTGGGGCGGCGTTGTGGGCGAAGACGGGCTCGACGGCATCAAGCTTGGAAACACGCACCCAGGCTCGTCGTTTGTAGCGTTTCAACAAGAGTGCCTCAACCTACACAACCGCGGCGTCATCTTAGCTTTGTGCAGCAAAAACAACGAAGCAGACGTTTTCGAAGTGTTCAAAAAGCACCCCGACAGCGTGCTGAAAGAAAACCACTTTGCGGCGTGGCAAATCAACTGGGACGACAAGGCGACAAACCTCAAGCGCATTGCCGAAGAGCTAAATATTGGAATCGACAGCCTCGTGTTTGTTGACGACAACGCCTTTGAATGCGATTGGGTGCGCAAACAACTGCCGCAAGTCGAGGTCGTAAACCTCACAAAAGAAACCTATCACTATCGCAAAGAGCTGATGCTTTCGGGTTATTTCGATTCGCTCGCGTTCTCGAGCGAAGACAAGAAACGCAACCAGATGTACGTCAGCGACAATCAGCGCAAGCAGTTGCTGAAGACAGCCTCGTCGTTCGAAGATTATCTGAAGGGACTAGGGCTCAAAGCCGAAATCGGGCGACCTGACAAAAGTGACGTGCCTCGTGTTTCGCAACTTACGCAAAAGACAAATCAGTTTAACGTCACCACGCGCCGCTACACCGAGGGCGACATCGAGCGCTTTTTGGCATCGGACGACGCCGAGGTGTTTTATCTGAAGCTTGCCGATCGCATCTCCGAACTCGGGCTGATTGGCGTGGCCATCGTTCAATACAAAAATGGCGTTGCCGACGTCGATTCGCTGATGATGTCGTGCCGAGCATTGGGGCGTGGCGCCGAAGAAACGCTGATGAGCCTCATTTACAAACGCGCCAAACAGCGCGGCTGCAAAAAACTCGTTGGCACCTACCTGAAGTCAAAAAAGAACGCTCAAGTAGCCGATTTTTACTCGAAACAAGACTTTAAACTCGTAGAAGAAAGCCCCGAAGGCACCAAGTGGGAGCGTACCATTGAAAGCCAGATGGCAAAAGACTATCCAGAGTGGATAGCCGTCAAAGAAACTAATATGTAGGAGAACCCAAGCGTATGAATGTCACTGAAGTCAAACTCAAAAAAGTGCTCGCAGATGTTTTTAAAATCGAAGCAACTGCCGTCAACGAAGACACCTCTGTCGACACAGTCGAACGCTGGGACTCGCTCACCCATCTCAATCTGATTCTGGCGCTTGAATCGGAATTCGGCGTTTCGTTCAGCGAAGAGCAGACAGTCGAAATTATGAACTACCCGCTTATCAAGATGGTTTTGCAAGAAAACGGCGTGAAGTTCCAATGATCCAAACAAACACGCGCGCGCTCGAAACCGTACTTGACCGGATCAGTTCGCATGGCGGCCAGCCTGCACTGATCTGGCAAGGCAAAGAGTTCAGCTACGCCGTTTTTTCGCAGATGATCGAGACTTGGGTCACTAAGCTTGGCCAAGACGGCGTCGGGCGCGGCAGTGTGGTTGGTTACAAGGGCGACTACTCGCCTCAGACGTGTGCCCTCATGTTTGCGCTGATGAAAGTCGGAGCCATTTTGGTTCCCTTTACAAGTGAAGTCTCAGCAGAGATGAGTTCGTTTATGAAAATTGCCGGCGTGCAGTTTTTGTACGACTTTAAAGAAAATGACGTTTACACGCTTTCCAAGTTCCCCGAAAACGACTCCCCCGTCTTGGTCACGATGTTCTTAGAGCGAAATCGTCCCGGACTTATCGTTTTCACTTCTGGCTCTACCGGAAAACCGAAAGGAATTTTGCACGACTGCGAAATGGTAATGCGCAAGTTCCAAAAACCTCGTCGTGCTTGGCGGACAATCCTATTTCTTTTAATGGACCATTTTGGTGGGTTCAACACCTTCCTCGCAACGTTTGCGAATGGCGGGGTGGGCATTTGCCCCGAGAGTCGTTCGGCGAATGCAGTAGCAAAAGCAATTTCGGACGCGAAAGCGTCTTTGCTCCCTGCCACTCCGACGTTCCTAAATTTGATGATTGCAAATCAAGTGTACCGTACGCACGACATCACTTCTGTGCAACTTGTTACCTACGGCACCGAACTGATGCCCGACACAACATTGCAAAAATGTCTAGAAATATTTCCGAACGCGGAGTTCAAGCAAACCTATGGACTCTCGGAGCTTGGCGTGCTTCGATCCGATTCGCAGAGCAAAGAATCGGTATGGGTCAAAATTGGTGGCCCCGGGTTCGAAGTCAAACTGGTCGACGGGGTCCTCTGGGTGCGCTCAGAATCGAATATGGTCGGCTACCTTAATGCACCAAGCCCCTTCGACAGCGAAGGCTGGATGTGCACAGGCGACCAGGTTGAAATGAAGGACGGTTTTGTTCGCTTTTTAGGGCGCAAGTCCGAGCTTATCAACGTGGGTGGCAAAAAAGTTTACCCCATCGAAGTTGAAAATGTTTTGATGGAAGCCCCAAATGTCAACAGCGCAACTGTTTTTGGTAAAACCCATCCGATTATGGGCCAAGTCGTTCATGCTCAGATTTCAATCATTGAGCCCGAAGAACCCGTTGCTGTCACAGAGCGCCTGCGTGCTTACTGCAACGAGCGTCTTGCGCTATTCAAAGTCCCAATTCGCTTTACGATTGTGAACGAGGACGACCACCACAACAGTAGATTTAAAAAAGTCCGGCGCGAAAAAGATGCTTCCCAAACCACGTAAGTAGTTCACCATGCTCAAGTTAGTTAAATTGCGAGAAGAGCATTTGCAGATGGTTCTTGACTGGCGCGTAAAGCCCGAGGTTGCGCAGTTTATGCTGACACAAGTTGAATACAACCTCGATAAGCAAAAGGCTTGGTTCAAAAAGATTTCCGTAGACAACTCGGTTGCCTATTGGATTATCGAGTACCTGGGAAAACCCATCGGACTCATCAATTTGGCTGCAATAGATAGAAGTGCCAAAAAGTGCAGTGCGGGATACTACATTGGCGAAATGGAGTATCGCCAGCTATCGGCGTTTGTGCTGCCATACTTCTACAATTTTGTTTTTAAGGTTCTCAAATTTAACAAAATATACGGCGAAGTGGTCGACGGAAACGATAGCATCCTGAAGATTCATTTTATGCAGGGCTACCGCCATGTGGGCACATTGAAAGACCACCTTCACAAAGACGACCGATACATCGATGTTCATATGGTCGAGCTTATGAGCGACGCCTGGCTCAAGCAAAAACGATATCAGCGATACGACGCCGAATTTGAGGGAGTCTTATGACTAGCCTAGCAATAGTCCCCGCGCGCGGCGGCAGCAAACGGATCAAAGATAAAAACATCACTGATTTTTTGGGAAAGCCATTGATGGCCTACTCTATCGAAGCCGCTCAGCAGTCGAAATTGTTCGACTTGATTCATGTGTCCACCGACAGCGAAAAAATTAAAGCCGTCGCCACGGCTCTTCGGACTCACGCCGAATTTTCTCGCGAGACTTCGCTTGCCGACGACCAGACTGGGATTGTTCCAGTGTTGCGATGGGTGGTGCGCGAGTTTTTAAATCGTGGGCAGCGCTTCGATGACGTCTGCATGCTCATGCCAACTGCACCACTCATGACTAGCGCCGATCTTACGGCAGCTTACGAGGTTTTTCTCAAACAACAGCGCAAAGTCCCAGTTGTGGCAGTCGCTAGCTACCCAGTCCCTGTTGAATGGGCTTACGAACTCGAAACCGGAACAGGCAAACTCACACGCGCATTTCCCGAAAAAATGACCAACGTCCGCTCGCAGGATCTCGAACGGAAATTTTACGATGCTGGGGCCTTTGCTTTTTTCGAAACTGAACAGCTACTCGACGATTCGTACGACTTGGGGTCGGAGCTCATCGGTTATCCTCTTCCGCGCCAACGCGTCGTAGACATCGACAATCACGAAGATCTTGCATTTGCTAAGAACCTGTATCAAGGGTGGTCTTAAATGTTTGGTAACGTACTTGCCCATCGCGAAGAAAAGCTGCCCACGAATAGGTCTTTCAACTGCACAAGTACAAGCATCGCAGGTTTCAAGGACTTGATTCTTCTGAAAGGTACAAGCACCTTCCAGCCCTATTCAAAAACACCAACACACAGACCATCCCTCACATGCGTGAACTGTTCGGATGTGAAGTGGGCCTTTAGAACCACATTATGGGATTGGCTGTTGCAGTGGTTAGCGTCGCCTTGGGCGCGACTATCAATGAAAAGCATTTCACCCTCAACCGCGCGGACTGTGGCGTTGTCAGCAGCTTTTCCATGGAGCCCGCCGAGATGACTCAGCTTGTGACAGAGTCTGCGCGGGCCTGGCAGTCGCTTGGGAGCGTTAGCTACGGGCCTACAGAAGCGGAAAAGAAGTCCCTGCAGTATCGTCGCTCCCTGTACATGGTACGCGACATGAAGGCAGGTGAGACATTCACCCCCGCAAATGTCAGGGCCATCCGTCCTAGGCTCGGGCTGCCGCCCAAGTACCTCGAGATTCTCATGGGCAAAGCCCTCAACCAAGACGTGGCGCGAGGGACTCCATTGCAGCGGGGCCTTCTCAAGTGACTGGCCCGGAGTTCCCCGTGGTGATTGAAACTGACCGGTTTCGTTTGCGTGAGCTGACAGTTGATGACGTATCCACCAAATATCTTGGTTGGTTAAGTGATTCTGAAGCAAAAAAATGGATTGTCACCGCAGAGTCGACCCGCGGGCTTGCAGATCTGCGCGAGTACGTGCAACACCGCGTTGGCCGGGAAGATGTGCTTTTTCTCGGTATTTTTTTAAAGACTGACAAACGCCATATCGGCAATATCAAGTACGAACCCGTGCTTCGTGATGAAGGGTGTGCCGAATTGGGGATATTGATCGGAGATCCTGCATTCCGTGGAAGGCGTGTTTTTTCTGAAGTGCTTGCGGCCAGCGCAACCTGGCTGAAGCTCCATCGGAGGATCCACCGGATTTACTTAGGCGTTGAGTGCGAAAACCTACCGGCCGTGACCGCCTACCGGAATGCCGGTTTTGTCGCGGAGCCCTCTTTGCAACACGCCCGCGCACCTGGTGTGCTGCGGATGGTGCTGCATGTCTAGGCATGCGCCCTGCAGTCTTGCCCAAGGGCAGGTTCTGGCATGAAGATTTTTGGATTGGGCAAGTTTTTGCGCTACCGCGCACGCGCACGTTTACGGCGCGTGATGCGGGGATATCGCCTCTTGAGGAAAGCGGGGAATCTGAGGCGCATAGCCGCGGTCAAGGAAGCGCTGACGGCCACACCGGTATTTGAACCCCAGAAAGCTGTGGACATTTTTGCCGGTTTGGGTGGGAAGGCCGCAGAAATTGCGGTACGGCAGTTTCTTTTGGCGCGGCTCGTCAGCACCGGCCTAGGCGCTGCACTGCTGAACTCTGTCGGAAGCCATAACAGGCCGGTGGTCTATCCCTTGCCCAGTGCCTGGCGGAAAACGCTGATTGCACACGATTTTGTAGTGGCCGAACGCGTATCAGCCATCCTATGGGCTTGTGTTGTAGCGCTATATGCTGGAGGCGGCATCTTCGTCATGCTCAAACTGGCCCTAGCGGATATCCGTGGCATCTTGCACGTTGCGAGTAGGGCGACGAAAAGGCATGTATATTTCGATGCGCTCGGACCAGGAAACCTTCCGCTGTTGAGCGGGGAGGGTAAAAAAAATGACATTGTTAGCTGGTATTGCCGCTGGCCGGGACGCGCCTTAGAGTTGGACTCAATCTGCCATAACGTCATGACGGCGGGTGTGCGGCAATTCGATGGGGTGGCGGTGCTTCCTGTTTCGTCGCCGCTTACGCCCTTAGCAGGGTGGGCATCAGTGACCCGCTTTCTGATTGATGGCTTCGTTGCCATTTACAAGGCCTTTTGGAGTTTGGCGGCCAGGCGGTGGTGGTCTTCTGTGATGTTGGGCGAAACCGTCAAAGCCATTCATGTACGTGTGCAAGACCCAAGTCTCCTGGCCCGGGACTACCTGTTCCACAATTCGAACTGGATCTATCGCCCACTGTGGACCTATCAGGCAGAGCGTGCGGGGGCGCGAATACTTTTCTATTTTTATTCAACGAATATCGAACAGTTCAAGCAGTCAGGGGTTTATCCTGGAATGCCTTATGGGTGGCAGACAATGACTTGGCCCCGATATCTCGTGTGGGACAGCTACCAAGCAGCCTTTGTTCGGCGCGCGGTTGGATCAACAGCGCATATCGAGACTGTTGGCACAATTTCATTTAATTCTGGAGCCAACTTGCCGCAAGATTTGCCCAACCATGCAATTGCGGTATTTGACGTGCAGCCAATGCGGGATGCGGTGTATCAACCGTTGGGTATCGAACTCGAGTATTACATCCCTCGGAATGCCAACAGTTTTCTCATGGATATCCAGGTCGCTGCTGCGAGTGCGGAGCGAGTCATACTTTTCAAGCGCAAGCGTGACGTGGGAACACGAGTACACCCATGCTATGAGTGCACAACAAGTTGGCTGAGCGGAGCTGGAAATTGCCTGGAGGTTGACACAGATATTTCGGCCACTGCGCTGATCGAAAAATGCCAAGCAGTTATTTCGATGCCGTTTACCTCAACCGCTTTGATTGGTCGTGAACAGGGGAAACCCTCAGTCTACTATGATCCGCATGGCATTTGCGAAAAAGATGATCGGGCCGCGCACGGCATTCCCATATTGTCTGGAAAGAGTGAGTTGAAAGAGTGGTTGTCATCACTTCCTGCTTGATAATTTCAAAAAATTCGAGGGTAAAGCTGTGGTGCTCTTGAATTAAGCCGGCGGTTGAACGTTTTGCCGTGTAGTCACTCCGCAATGGAACTGCGCCACAGTGGTGCCAAGTACCGCTATCAAGATAACTGAATACTATGAGAATTTTTATCAAGACCCTCACAAAACGCCTCATCGGCCTGGTGATGGTGTGGCTTCCCAAGACGTTCCTCGGCCGCTACATCCATCAGGAGATAATCACCAAGATAATGAGCCGAAGCGAAGTGGTTGTTCACCGGGGGTACACACTCAAATTTTCTGTACCCAACAGATTAATCGACTACCGGATCCAGACTTTTGCAACGAAGGAGCCGGAGACCTTGGAGTGGATCGAAAACATTCCTGCCGGTAGCGTGATGTGGGATGTTGGCGCCAATATTGGTTTGTACAGTATTTACGCGGCGATTGCTCAGAAGTGCAAAGTCTTTGCATTTGAACCGTCGGTGTTCAACTTGGAGTTGTTGGCCCGGAACATTGCACTCAACAACTTGCAAGAGTCCGTCTGCATTGTGCCCGTCGCGCTGAGCGACAAAATCGGGAAGAGCATGTTCAAGATGTCCAACACTGAATGGGGGGGGGCGCTGTCGACTTTTGGTCAAAGCTTTAATCAGGATGGTGAGGAGCTCAGGCAGGTATTCGAATACCAGACGTTGGGCTTGTCGATGGATGATGCCTGTACCTTACTAAAGATTCCCCAGCCGCAGTATTTGAAGATGGATGTGGATGGCATCGAGCATTTCATTTTGCGCGGCGGCATGAATACATTGGCCCTGGTGCAGAGTGTCATGGTCGAAATCAATGACGCTTTTAGTCATCAGGCCGAGGAGTCGGCGGCTGTGTTGAAGAGAGCGGGCCTGGTTCTTCACAGGAAGTGCGACCTTGGTGTCCCCAACCAGTACAACCAGTGGTGGATTCGACCAACCCAGGCCGCATGAAGCTGAAGGAATGTCTTACTACCCGGTACTGAGCGCCCCAGGGTGTAAGGGGTGGGTTGGATTGAGCAACTTTTCGCCGAACAATTGGGAAATACGGCGCCGCCAATCGCTGCTCATTAACGTGACATGGGCATCCAACGGCATGTGGATCACAAAAAATTTGGGTGTACTGGCGCCAGGCGCCTGCAAGACCATAACCGCAAGCGACGTTGCAGATATTGTTCCCGCGGATGTACTGCCGTTACTGTCACTCACACTTACGCCTCCGGTGGCACAAAGTGAGGTTCTGCCTCGACTGGATACCGCGCAGACCAGCATTCCTGCTTGGCGCGCAACACTGGGTTTGTCGTCTTCTTCGGCCCAAACCAGTTACCAAGGTGAATTGGATGCTTTTCCGCTCCAGGCCTCATTGCTGACTTTTGGGCCGTTTCTTCAGTTCGGCGAGGGCATTAAAAACCATCTGATTTTGTTGAACGTGGAAAATTCATCCGCAAGTCGCTCAGCTGAACTCGAAATTTATGACGCTGCCGGGCTCAAACTAAGGGGGCGGTTTCCAGTGAGCAGCAATGCAGCCAATAGCATTCCGCTAGAAAGGCTTGGTTTTGCGTCGGGTGACTTGCCTCTGTTTATCTGTCGTGGAATGGCTGCCATTCCACTATATTTTTCAAGTGCAATGGACGGGGCTTACCTCAGCCTTGAACACACCCACCCGCCAGCATCTCTGGTCGTACATGGCCGGCGCTGGCAGGCTCAGAAGCTGCTCAAAAATCGCTGGTTCGCAAAGGCTAGCTCATGATTGCCCAGAAACTTCAGCGCATCCGGCGTGCTGTATGGTCTTGGCGGCAGCCATTAACCCACCTCCCGACGCTAGAGAACGCGCCCATCAGTGACCTTTTTGTATGGCGAAGCTCGCATGAGTGGCAGACCTTCTTTGAATTGATCGACATTCCTTCTTTGTTTGAGGACGACACCCTTCCCCGGCATGTAAGCCTGGTGTTTTTTGACAGTAGCGGCCGTCGGCTATTTAAGCGCAATGTGGATCTGCAGGCCAACCGCAGGCAGACGCTGGATATTTCATCCATGGTGGGGCGGTCCTACGGCGAAAAGGGGACTTTCGCTGCTTTTCACTCTAAAACGCCTAGCGCCATCACCCACCTGGGGTCGTTTCTGGCAGAGCGTGGATATGCCAGTTACTGTTACCGAGACGCACCTTTGAGAGCCTACGTGCATGGAAATCTGGATGCTGTTGCGCAGGGGCCTGACGGTGGGCTTCAGTTGCTGGGGGGAACCAGTTTCCTGCGCCGTCAATACAGCCTACAACATGAATTGCTACCTGGCGTGGTTTATGAATTTGGGCTGGTAAATCCCACCTCCAGCGTGCAGCGCATCACCTTCAAGCTGATTTCGGTCCCTAGCGGTAGGATAATCAGCGCAGAAGTGGAGAACGTGCCTTCCGGCGGCATTCGATTGGTTGTTGTCCCTGTGGACGAATCCAGCTCTGTGAGATTGGTCATCGAAAGTCACCTCGTCATGGCCCGGCCTCTCGTGTTTCGTATTCAAAATTTCAAACTGGATGTTTTTCATGGTTAACAAGACAATCGAAGTTGGCTACGGCAAGGTCAACAAGGTCAAGATTGGGGACAAGCTGCCCCTGGCCTTTATCGGCGGGCCGTGTGCGATCGAGAGCCGCGATCACGCCTTCATGATGGCTGAGGCCATTGGCAAGATCTGCCGAAAGGTGGGAATATCGTGGATTTACAAGTCGTGTTACGACAAAGACTGCCGATCCGCTCCTGACAGCTACCACGGCCTGGGTGTCGACGATGGCTTACGCATTCTGGCGGACATCCGGGACGAGTTCGGCATTCCTGTGGTGTCCGACTTTTCCGACCCCGCCTGGGGCCCGGCTACTGGCGAGGTTTGTGACATGGTTCAAGTGCCTGCCTATCTCTGCCGTCAAACCTCAATTTTGCGTGCCGCTGCCTTGACAAAACGGCCCATCCATTTAAAGAAGGGCCAGTTTATGAGCCCGTGGAACATGAAAAACTCGGTCCGCAAGATCGAGGCCGCTGGCAACCGACAGGTGCTGCTGGCCGATCGTGGCACATTCTTTGGCTACAACATGCTCGTCAATGACTTGACCTGCTTCCCTATCATGGCCAAGACGGGTTACCCGGTCTGCTTTGATGCAACGCACTCGATACAGTTGCCTACGTCCATGGGAAATATCTCCGGCGGGCAGCGAGAGTTCATCCCTTACCTCGTGCGTGCTGCTGCCGCTTGCGGTATCAATGCACTGTTTATGGAAACGCACAACGACCCTGACAATGCCATGTCGGATGCAAATACAGTGATGAACATCAAGCATCTAGAAAATGTACTGAGCCAAGCCAAGGCGGCACATGAATTTCGCCTTGAAATGTTGGAAAAATTTGGAGAAGACAATGTCCACCCAGAAAAGTAAGACCATGCTTGTCAGTGAAGTGATGATGGGCCTTGATCGTGTGCCTGTGATTAAAGAAACCGTAATACTCAAGGAGGCCCTGGAGGAGATGGGTCGCAAGCGCCTGGGAATCGCGTGCATTGTCAGCATGAATATGAAACTGCTTGGAATTCTTACCGATGGGGACATCCGGCGCATGCTCTTGCGGATACAGAAGCCATTTTCGGCTTTTTTTGTCGACGATGCTCTTGATCACGCGATTGATTCACCCCTGACCATTGCGCCCGGAGATACTTTGGTGCACGCCGTGAAATTGATGGACGAAAAACACATCTGGGACCTGCCTGTGGTTGATGCTTCAGGCGTTCTTGTTGGCCTGTTGCATTTGCATCCGGCAGTCGAAGCCTTGATCAGCAACGAGTAATGACAAGTGCGCTAACTCATGAAAATTGCCGCAATTATCCCAGCCCGCCTGAAGTCTGCGCGTTTCCCGAATAAAGTCCTGCTTCCCATCCACGGCTTACCGATGATCGAGCATGTGCGTCGGCGCGCCCTGATGTGTGCAAGCTTATCGGAAGTGATAGTGGCAACCTGCGATGAAGAAATTGCCGTTGTGGTTCGCGGTAATGGTGGTCGGGTAATCATGACATCTGACAGTCACCTCAACGGCACGACTCGAATAGCCGAGGCTGTCACGCATGTTGACTGCACTCATGTATTGTTGCTGCAGGGCGACGAACCGTTGTTGTTGCCGCGCCATGTTGAAGCATTGGTGCGGGCCGTTGCTGCGGAGCCGGGGGTTGGCGCATGGAACCTGATTGGGGAGCTAGAGGAAGAAATCGAGCTCGATCGCCACTCATTCGTCAAATGCGCCATCACGGTCCCGCACCAAATTCTCTACTGCTTTCGTCGATCGCCAAATTACAGCGATTTCGAGACGCAGAAGAAATTCGTGCGAAAGATGCTTGGGGTTGTTGCTTACAGCAAAGATTTCCTGCTGAAGTTGACCAGCTTGTCGGCTTCGCCGATCGAGAAGGCGGAGTCCATCGAACAGATGCGCATTATCGAAAACGGTTTCGGCCTCAGTTATGTTGAAGTAGCGCCTGCCCTGCCGTCGATCAATGAGCCCACCGAGTTGCAAGAAGTCCTCGATTGCCTCGCTGCAGACTCCGAGCAGCAGGCCCTGCTGAATGCCCTATCCTTTTCATGAACGAGGAGCAGTATCAGGCGCTCTGCAAGTCATGCGATAGGCTGCTTTTAGCTCCCGATTCAGGTGCCGAGCGCATCGCAGCGCCGTGGTTGCATGTGATTCGCGCTCACCCGATTTTTCTCGAAAGTTATGCGGATATTTTCGGGGCGCAAACAGGGTCAAACGTAAGTCGTCGTGTGCGTAATATCGCTTCTGCGCTGCGCAGTTTTTTTAAATCATTTACTGTCGACGGCCCGTTATGGAGCTGCGTGGGCGAACTGCCACAAAAAAGCGACGTGCTGTTGGTCTCACACTTGGTAAATGAGTCCTTCCCCGGCCAGGAAGGCGACTTTTATTATGGCAAGGCTGCTTGGGAACTGGAGGGGTACGGCCTCAGCGCCGCCATCGCGCTGATTAACTACACCGAGGCAAGCTCTGCCACGCTAGCGAGCAAGTGGCGCCATGCCAAGATTCCGCGTGTGATATTCGAACGGGTACTCAATTTCCCAGCCGAGCTGCGCTTGTACAGGCGTGCCTGCTCTGCAGCAGACCGTCTAAATTCTATAGCAGACTTACAGTCAAGCGATCTTGATCGCCGCGTGACGGCACGGGCGGCCATCGAAGCGGCCTCCGGCGGCGCGGTATCGGCGTTGCGGCTGGGTGATCAGATCAAGGCGCTGGTGGCCCGACTGCAACCACGCGCCATCGTGGTTACATACGAGGGGCACTCATGGGAAAGAATTACTTTTGCCGCAGCGCGAGCCGTCTCACCTGGTATTCGCTGCATTGGATATCAGCATGCAGTGCTGTTCAACCTGCAGCATGCTGTTCAGCGCAGTCTTGCCCATGAATTCAATCCGGACGTAATACTGACCTCGGGCCTCGTCTCCCAGGTAAGCCTGCAAAAGAACCCGGATCTGAAAAACGTGCGGATCGATACCTTTGGGTCAAATCGCTCCTTTGCGCGTCAACCGGCACGCTCATGGCGGTCAATTACGGGTGAAAAGCGTACTTGTCTGGTTTTGCCCGAAGGCATCTCCAGCGAGTGCAATTTGCTGTTCAGCTTTTCATTGGAATGCGCCCAGGCCATGCCCAACACGGAGTTCATCTGGCGATTGCACCCAAATATGGACTACAGAGCTTTGGTACGGATAAATTCAGCGTTTCGCGATTTGCCACCCAACGTAACCCTATCAGCATCTTCTCTTGCTGAGGATTTCGTGCGTTCGCACTGGGCGCTGTACCGAGGCAGCACAGCCATTGTGCAAGCAGTAATGTCGGGCGTGTGTCCAGTTTATCTACATCAGGTCGGAGAGATACCGCTTGATACTCTATACGAGATTGCCGAATTGCATGCGCGGGTTATCAAGCCAGATGATTTCAAGCTGCTTGTTAAGGAGGCGAGGGCTCCGCGTGTAAGTGCCGAGGCAGAGCAAGTGCAGGACTACTGCGAGAAAATGTTTACGCCTATGGATACTAGGATGTTGGCCGAGTGTATCAGTGGGAAAAAATAGGCACGAGCGACTTTCTATGAATCTCACCAAAGGGAATTCGCATTTTGGTGCTTGCGGCTTATGCGGTCAAGTTCCCGTATTAGGCATTAACTGCTCATGTGACGTTGTTTAACCTTCCGGTATATGATAATTTCAAGAATGTCAGCTATGCGCTTTACCGAGGGAGTACGGCAATCATTGGAGCAGTTTGTTCGGGCTTGGAGCCGATATACCTAAAACAGATTGATGAAATGACTATTGATCCGCTGTATGATTTAGATGCTGGTCGTTTGTCTGTGACAAGTCCTATCGAGCTCAAGACGAGCATTTGCTAGCATAAAAAAGTTCAGACTGAGGCTGCTACTAACAACAGAAAAGCTGTTGTTAGTTACTATGAAGATATTTACTCCCGTTTGAACCCCAAAGTAATTTTGTCTGAGTTTTCACAGGTTGACGCCACCTTTCCTAGCTTGGTCCACTGAGGGGGTGCTGAGTCCTTTTTTTCTTGTTTCGACAAGTCACGCCCGCTTAAACTTTGCACAGGTGCAGAGTTGTCTAGTTGCCAAAAAAGGTATGCCTTATGTTGCTGTCCGTAATCTATTTTGAAAGTTTGCGATGTTCGAAAATAAAGTGCTTCTGATAACTGGTGGAACAGGTTCTTTCGGCAATACCGTGCTTCAGAGATTTATAAATTCCAAACTATCAGAAATCCGGATCTTCAGTCGCGACGAAAAAAAACAGGAAGACATGCGTATTGCGCTGAAAAACGACAAAGTCAAGTTCTATCTCGGAGATGTTCGTGAGTATCACAGTATCAAGGACGCTCTACAAGGGGTTGATTATGTTTTCCACGCTGCAGCGCTCAAGCAGGTGCCATCCTGCGAATTTTACCCGATGGAGGCGGTGAAGACTAACGTCTTGGGTACTGAAAATGTTCTAAATGCCGCCATTGTCAATAATTGTAAACGCGTAGTAGTATTAAGTACCGACAAAGCGGTCTATCCAATAAATGCAATGGGAATCTCCAAAGCAATGGCTGAAAAGCTTGTTGTTGCAAAGTCGCGCACTATTTCAGCTTCGGGGCCTGTAGTTTGTTCCACTCGCTACGGTAATGTGATGGCGTCCCGTGGTTCTGTAATTCCTTTATTTATTAAACAGATCAAGGACGGTATGCCCTTGACTATTACCGACCCCAATATGACGCGGTTCCTTATGTCATTGGAAGACTCCGTCGACTTAGTGTTCCATGCTTTTCAAAATGCCCAACAGGGAGATCTGTTTGTGCAAAAAGCGCCGGCTTCCACAGTCGGAGACCTTGCAACAGCCATCCAGCAATTATTTGGTGATACGAGACCTATTAAGACCATAGGAACTCGTCACGGTGAAAAGCTGTACGAGACCCTTATTTCGCGAGAAGAAATGGCAAAATCCGAGGATATGGGGCGTTATTACCGAGTGCCTGCAGATAATCGAGACCTGAATTACGATAAATTCATAGTGGAAGGTGAGGCACATATTTCCGACTTGGAAGATTACACATCACACAACACCGAGCGTCTTGACATCGAAGGTGTGAAAGCTACTCTTTTGAAACTTGCTGAGGTGCGCGAGGCAATGGATGCCAAATGAAGACCCATATTGGAGACATTCCACGCATGACTGAAAGCGAGTCAAGTTGCTTATCTTCTTTGTCTGTTGTTATAGCTACTTTGGGCGGCCCTGAATTGCGAGGGACAATCAACTGTCTGAATTCAGGTGAAATCATACCGACAGAAATTTTAGTCTGCATACCCCAGGCTGAAGCAAAAAATCAGGACTTGTCTGATATTGATAACGTGCACATTATTACCACGCCATGCCGTGGTCAGGTGGCACAGCGTGCATATGGACTCAAGTTGGCAGAGCAAAACATGGTTATGCAGATTGACGACGATATCGCTCTCCTTCCTCAGACCATGCAGGCGATGATAAAAGCGCTGAAGGTGCTAGGCCATGGTAATGTTGTGGCGCCATTCTTTCTCCACAAGGAAGGAACTTACATCACAAGCTATAGCGACGACTGGGTCGGAACACTGCAGTCAATTCATGCCTATCTTATTTGTGGTGCTCCCTGGGGTTTCAAGCGAATGGGAAAAATTTCACCAGCGGGCATTGGCTACTGGTTCGACCGGATGCGTGTGGATGACGATCCAATTGAAACCGATTGGGTTCCAGGAGGGTGCGTACTGTGTTTTAAACAGGACTTGGTGCTTGACGCATATTTTCCATATGAGGGTAAAGCGTTCAGTGAGGACTTGATCCATTCCGTACTTTGGCGAAAAAAGGGTGCGCAACTTTGGGCTGTACCTCGTGCGCAATGCAAGACAACCGTCGCGCACATGCCCTTTAACTTGAACCTGATATTTGCCGACTATCGTGCGCACCTTCATGTTGTAAGAATGATCGACGGTTCTGCATGGCGGTTACGACTTTGGTTTACCTTCTACTTCGCCACAAAGTTGGTTGTCCATCTCTACAGAATTCTTCTTGGCAAACGAGTCAGTCAGGCATGATTGTTAGTTGGGTTCTTGGGGGGCTTGGTAATCAGATGTTTCAATACGCCGCAGGGCGAGCCGTTGCATCCAGATGTCAGCAGCCGTATCGTCTTGATTTGTCGGGTTTTGAAAATTACTCCTTGCACCAGGGCTTTGAAATCGACCGTATTTTTTCGGCGCCTGTGACGTTGGCAACCACTCATGATGTGCGTGCAGGACTTGGGTGGCGTTCAGGCAAACTCACACGCAAAGTCTTGAGACTAGTGAACTATGCGCTTATCAACGGGCCAAACTTGGCAATTGAGCCTCACTTCAATTACTGGCCCGGGTTGCAGAATATGGGGCCATCATGCTATCTCATGGGATACTGGCAATCGGAGAGATATTTCAAAGATTGTGAAAACCTTCTGCGTGCTGATTTCAGCTTTAAGTTGCCACTGGATGGAGCAAACCTCGAGGCTTCGATGCGTATTCAGGAGGAGCAATCCATTAGTCTGCATGTGCGGCGTGGTGATTATCTGACGCATGCTGCAACGGCCAAGATTCTCAACGTGTGCTCACTCGAATACTACCGTAGCGCGATTGAATACATGGCAGAAAGAGTCCCATCCCCACACTTCTTTATATTCTCTGACGATCTGCAATGGGCGAAATCAAATTTAAACATCCCCTACCCAGTCTCCTATATTGAAGGGAACAAGGGCCTGCGAAGCTATATTGACATGCAGCTAATGAGCTTGTGTGGACATCAAATAATCGCGAACAGTTCGTTCAGCTGGTGGGGGGCTTGGTTGAACAATAATCAGAAAAAAATTGTTGTAGCTCCACGTGAATGGTTCCGTAATGGAATTGATGATCGTGATTTGGTTCCGCCGGAATGGGTGAGGCTTTAACAATGAGTGGCCCCGCCGCTGTCAGCGTCATCATCCCTTGCTACTGTTGTTCAGAAGTATTGCCGCGCGCAGTAAATTCAGTGTTGTCGCAATTATTATTGCCTGCCGAGCTTATCTTGGTAGACGATGCTAGTCCGGATCAGGGGCAAACAAAGCGTTGCATAGAAGGGATTGCTGCTGAGCATTCTTTTGGCCGTGTTGTGCGAGTCCGGCCCCTATATCTGGAAACCAATTTGGGGCCTGGTGGAGCGCGCAATGCCGGCTGGGAGATCGCGAGCCAGCCCAATATAGCTTTTCTTGATGCCGATGACGCGTGGGCGGTGGAAAAGTTAGCAACTCAATACCCTTGGATGCTTAAACATCCAGAGTATGTGCTTTCTTGCCATGAAAGTGTTTTAAAAAATATTTCACTTGGCAAAGTGAAGCGTATCGACTCTATAAAGTTTGAAGAGATCAAGGCATTCTCACTGCTGCTGAAGAATTCTGTCCCTACGCGAACGGTGATGGTTCGAAATCTAGCTTATGTCCGATTTCCGGCAGAGATGCGTTACGCGGAAGACTACTTTCTTTGGCTGAACATGGTTTTAGGCGGTTCGCGATTGGCAAAGTTAAAGATCCCAATGGCCTTTTCGTATAAGCAGGATTACGGTGAAGGCGGTCTTTCTGGAAGTCTGCTTGCCATGCATATGGGGGTGTTGGCTTGTTTCGATAACTTGAGGCGCAAACGAGTTATTGGCCCGGTCACATTTTTGGCGGCACAGATATGGGAAAAAGTAAAGTATTTCAAACGGCGAGGAATAGTTAGGTTTGCGCGCTGTAAAAATCTTGATCAATGAGTCGCAGTCTAGCGCGCTAGTTCGCCAAATGCAGCCCGAGTCAAGAGGTGCGCTCAAATCTACAAATCGAGTATGAAACACTCATTGATCTTCGTTGCGACCACCCCTTTTGCGGTCAACGCATTTCTGCGCACCCATTTGCTCGGTTTGGCGCGTATCTACGGTGTCACGCTGTGTGTGAATACCGCAGCTTATCCGTTGGCTGAGGATATTGCGCATGTAGTGCGGGTGCGTCATATTGACATCGCCCGTAAGTTCGCGCCTTGGCGGGATTTGCGTGCGCTATTTCAGTTGATACGTTGCTTCAGGGAAATACGCCCGTCAGTTGTACATAGCTTGACGCCAAAAGCAGGGTTGCTGGGTATGCTGGCCGCCAGGCTGGCGGGCGTCCCATGGCGTTTCCATACCTTTACTGGGCAGGTTTGGGTGAACAGAAAGGGTGTGGCTCGCCGTTTGCTAAAGGCAATCGATCGACTGATCGCAGCACTATCCAGCCGGGTCTTTGCGGATAGTGCCTCGCAATGTCGATTTTTGGAGCATGAGCGGGTGGCACACTATGGCGGTGTCATTGTTCTTGGCAATGGGTCGATTGCTGGGGTCGATTTGACTCGTTTTCATTCAGACACTGCCGCACGCGCCGTGATGCGTGCTGAATTGGATATTCCTGACGATATGCCAGTGTTCGTCTTCGTTGGCCGTCTGGTTCGCGACAAGGGGGTCTTTGATCTGGTGGAGGCATTTGCGTTGGTTAACGCACAACATCCACAGTGGGAGCTGTGGATGGTCGGCCCTGACGAAGATGGCTTGCTGGCTGCATTGCAGAAGCTTGGAGCACATCTCAAGGCTCGTATTCGCTGGTTCTGCTCGACGCCCAATCCCGAGCGATTCATGGCTGCGGCGGATGTGTTCGTATTACCAAGTTACCGGGAAGGTTTTGGGTCTGTGGTGATTGAGGCGGCCGCTTGCGGTATTCCCTGCATTGCGTATCGGATCGATGGTGTCATTGACGCTATTGTTGATAGACAAACGGGAGTATTTGTGGAAAAGGGGAATATTCGCGATCTTGCTGACGCGATGAAATGGCTGGGATCTGACGATAGCGCGCGAAACGCTTTGGGTGAGGCAGCGCGAGCCCGTGCGGTGCGCGAGTTTTCAAGCTCTTCAGTGAGCGCTGCTTGGTTGGGTTTTTACGCGGCAATAATAAAGGCAGCGGCATGAATATGTCGCATGCAGGGGAGCTTTGAATAAACAATAGTTTAACTTTCCCATCCTTGCGCTTGTTTTGGGAATTCAGTTATTTCCACGCAGCATTTTCCGCATTGCCTATGCAAAAGGCGGTGTTACCGTTGTTTTTCAGCAGTACGCATTTCGCGCGTTCTGTAATCTGCAATGTTGGGTTTTACGGGCAACATATTTGCGAACTTGATGTTGGTGACGGCTTTAGTTGAAATAAGCGTTGCAGACTAAGCTTTTGTTGAAGCAATTCTTTCTGACGTAGCCAAGTTGGCGGACTCGTACCGCCGACTTGGGTTGTTCCTTAAAGAAATAATGCTTGCAGCCGCTGGCTGGCTGACATGGGTTGCAGCATGTGTTGCACTTGTCTCTAACAGCTTAGCTTTCCTTGTTTGTCCACTTATTACACTATGGTTTTAACCAGATGGAAATGGCGAATGTCGCAAAGTGCAAAAGTCACACCGGAATTTGCTTGACCTGCATGAAGACCCCGAAAGTCTTAGGTTAAAAAACTGTCATAACGAAGCTAAATTGAAACGCCTTTTTGATGTTATCGTTGCATTCTGTTTCGGCTTACTTATGCTGGTCCCACTGGCACTTGCCGCCCTTGCTGTGCGATGCACGTCCAGGGGCCCTGCACTGCACTGGTCTGACCGGGTGGGGCGTCACAACTGCATCTTCAAGATGCCCAAATTACGCAGCATGCGCGTGGACACCCCGGCAGTAGCCACCCACCTGCTGGATGATCCTGGGGCTTACCTGACGCCAATAGGTGGCTTTTTGCGCAGGTCCAGTCTGGATGAGTTGCCCCAGCTATGGAGCATTTTGCGGGGTGATATGAGTTTTGTGGGCCCGCGCCCCGCTTTGTTTAACCAAGACGACCTGATTTCATTGCGCACGTCAGCCGGTGTGCATGTCTTGCTGCCGGGGCTCACCGGATGGGCGCAGGTCAATGGCCGTGATGAACTCGATATTCCCGTTAAGGTGAAGCTGGATTCCGAATACCAGCAAAAACAATCGTTGCGCTTTGATGTGTGGATACTGTGGCTCACTTTTTTGAAAGTGCTGCGCCGTGACGGCGTAGCGCATTAGTAGGGGCATAAAAGAATAATGTTGCGCCGTTTTGCAATGCCCATGCTCGGCTTGCCGCGTTTTGCCAAGCGGGCGATGGTCTTGGCCCTGGACAGTAGCCTGTGTGTGCTGACCGTGTGGCTCGCCTATTACCTGAGATTGGGTGAACTACTGCCCCTTGAAGGCCCAGCGTTATGGGCTGTTGGCACATCGATTGCTGTTGCCCTGCCCATTTTTATCGTTGTAGGTCTGTACCGGGCCATCTTCCGTTTCTCCGGCTGGCCCGCCTTGATGACGGTGACAAAAGCGGTTGGTTTGTACGCGGTTATTTTTGCTGCTGTATTTACTGCACTGGGGGTGCCCGGTGTCCCTCGCACAATTGGGCTCATACAACCCATACTGCTTCTTTTGTTCGTTGGTGCTTCCCGTGCCCTTGCACGGGTCTGGCTGGGCGACCAGTACCAGAGCATCCTCAAGCAGGTTGCGCGCCCTAAGGTGCTGATTTACGGGGCTGGCAAGACCGGCCGCCAACTTGCAGCCGCCATGGCCGGCAGCCCAGAGATGCAGGTGGTTGGTTTTTTGGACGATGATGATCGACTGCAAGGCCAAGTGCTCAATGGCCAATCCATCTATAACCCCGGTGATCTGGTCCACTTGGCCTCGGCCTTGAGCATCAGTGCGGTGCTGCTTGCAATGCCAAGCATGGCCCGCAAGCGTCGCAACGAGGTAATTGCGCAGATGCGCAATGCTCGTGTATCCGTGCGCACCTTGCCCAGCGTTACAGATTTGGCACAGGGCAGGGTGAATGTGTCGGACCTCCGGGAGCTCGACATTGACGACCTGCTGTGCCGTGAGCCTGTCAAACCCAATGCATTGTTGCTTAACCGGAATACTCACGACAAGGTCGTGTTGGTTACGGGGGCTGGGGGCAGCATTGGAAGTGAGTTGTGCCGCCAGATCCTTAAAACCCAGCCCAAGCGGCTGCTCCTAGTAGATATGAGCGAATTTGCTCTCTACCAAATTCTCCAGGACCTCCAATCCATTACCGTTGACCCCGAAGTTGAAATCGTGCCTCTACTCGCCTCAGTCTGCGATGAGTTACGCATGCAAGAGATCATGGATACGTGGAAGCCCCACACCTTCTACCACGCCGCTGCGTACAAGCACGTGCCGCTGGTAGAGCACAATCCGGTCGAAGGAGTGCGTAACAACGTTTGGGGTACCCGGGTCTGCGCCGAAGCGGCTGCGTGCAATGGGGTACAGAGCTTTGTGCTCATCAGCACCGACAAAGCTGTGCGCCCCACCAACATCATGGGGGCCACCAAGCGATTGGCGGAGATGGTTTTGCAGGCATTGGGTCAAAGCAACCTCAACAGCAAAACAGTGTTCTCCATGGTGCGTTTTGGCAATGTGCTGGGCTCCAGTGGCTCTGTGGTGCCTCTATTTAGAGAGCAGATTAAAAATGGAGGTCCGATCACCTTGACCCATAAAGACATCACACGTTACTTCATGACCATACCCGAGGCAGCTCAATTGGTCATACAGGCCGGAGCGATGGGCACCGGCGGAGACGTGTTTGTGCTAGACATGGGGCAGCCGGTGCGGATCTATGACTTGGCTAGACGAATGGTGGAGCTCAGTGGTCTGACACTTAAAGAGGATGAGCAGACAAACGGTGACATCGAAATCGCTGTCACCGGTCTGCGCCCTGGAGAAAAGCTCTATGAAGAGTTGATGATTGGCGACAACCCACAATCCACTCAACACGCCCGCATCATGAAAGCCCATGAAACCTTCACTTCATGGGACAAATTACAAGAGCAGCTCAAAGCATTAAAGCTGGCTATGAGCGTGAATGATGTGCCAGTGATGCGAGCCCTACTGCAGCAGATGGTACCTGGCTACCAGCCTAGCGGCGAAGTTGTCGACTGGGTGCATTTGGCCCTAGAGCGGGAGACGCTAGCAGACTAGCAACCCTGATGGTGGTCAAAATTGATAATCAGCAAGATGAATATTGAGTATTTCTGGCAACAAAAGTAAAACCGGACTCCGCCTCAACCCTGAAATCCGCCGCCAACAGATTCTTGACGCTGCAGTAGCCTACTTCGCCGAAGCAGGTTTTGGAGTTCAAACCCGTGAGCTGTCAAGACGCATCGGTGTCTCTCAGCCTTTGCTCTACCGATATTTCCCATCCAAGCAAGATCTCATTGCTGCGGTGTTCGATGAGGTGTTTTTAAGCCAATGGAATGATGGATGGATCAAGGGTTTAAAAGACCGCAATCTGCCCTTGCGCGACAGGTTGATGCAGTTTTACCTGCATACGCAACCGCGACTTACCGGCCTGAATGGATTCGCATCTATATGTATGCAGGTTTAGCAGACTTGGGGTTAAACCGCGAATACCTTGAAATGGTACGCAAGAAAATTTTGCGTGTAATGTGTGCTGAATTTCGTCATGAGTTTGTGCGTAGTGGATCCAAACTGCCGCCCATCACTTCAAGAGAGCTAGAGTTGGTTTGGTCATTGCACGGCAGCATGTTCTATTGGGCGGTGCGCAACAACATATTCAATGCAACCCCTCAAACCGCTTTTGAATTGCGCACGGGTGACGCCATTGATTTGTTTTTACATGGTGCCCAAAAGGTCTACCCCAGCTTGCTCAATCAGGCGCCTCCGGCCAAACGCTCCAAAACCGCATAAACCGATGCGGTGTCATCCAGCGCATGGCCTTGAGCCATAGCCGCATGGTAAATGGGTAAGCAAGCTGAAAACAAAGGCGCGGGCACACACAAATCCACTAATGCTGTGTGAATGATGGTCATGTCTTTTTGCCAAATCTCGCTTTTCATGGTGGCTTGATGCCAGTTGCGTTGGACCATCATTGGGCCACGTACCTGGAACATGCGCGAGCCGCCTGCGCCTCCGCCCACCACGTCCACCACTTGTTTGGGATCAAGCCCTAACTTCTCTCCAAATAAAATGGCTTCGGCAGTTGAAACGTTGTGTATGGCCACCAATAAGTTGGCCACCATTTTCATTTTCATACCGTTACCAAATTCGCCCACGTTTCGGTAGTCGCGCGCGCATCCGGCAAACACCTTGGCCATGGACTTAACAGCTTTTTGAGGGCCGCTTGCGTAAACCGTTAAATCTTTGTGCTTGGCTTGAGCGCCGGTGCCAGAAAGTGGGGCATCAATCATCTCAATACCCGCCTGAGCTAAGAGGGTGCTTGCTTGCAGCTTGTCTGCTACGGGCAAGGTGCTGGTTTCAGCCAACACCAGCGTGCCTGCCTTGATTTTGAGCTTTTGCGCAGCCTCGGCCATTTGTTGACTGACCTGCATCAATGCTGCGGTGGAGGGCAAGGAAGAAATAAACAATTTAGCTGGTCCCACCATTTCCGCCACACTAGAGCGCACCTCTGAAATGTGCTTGCTCATGCGTTTGCGCGTGGCAGCTTGCGTGTCGTAGCCCAGCACATGCCAGCCACTTTGACTCAGGTTGGTCGACATGGCCGACCCCATGATGCCCAAACCGATCACGCCCACCGTTGGAGCTGCGTGGTTGCTCCTACTTGAACTTTTGGTAAGGGAAGTGGCGGTTTTTGATGTGGCTTGCTTGGTGTTCATTGAATCTTGATAGTGAAGAACTTAGGGTTTAGCGCTAAGGCTGTTTTTGATCTAATAATCAACAAATAATACACTGGCCTCACAACCCAAGACATCACAGGAGACATCAAATGGCTAAGGTGGGCATTGCAGGCGCGGGCAAAATGGGCACAGCTATTGGATTGCGTCTGTTGGAGCAAGGGCATGTCGTTATGGTGTACAACCGCACGCCAGAGCGCGCCAAAGTATTGCTAGACGCTGGCGCCACTCTGGCGGCCACACCACAGCAACTGATTCAAAACACCGACCTGGTGCTCAGCCTACTTAGCAATGAGGCGGCTATGGATGAAGTCTATCAAGGCGCCGATGGTTTGCTTAAAGGGCCCGTTGGCGGCAAATTGATTGTGGAGATGAGCACCACCTCTCCACCCAAACAGCAAGCTATGGCTGCCTTGGTTCAGGCTCAAGGTGCCGCCTATCTGGAATGCCCCGTCAGTGGTAGCGTAGGCCCCGCACGCGAAGGCAAATTAATGGGCTTTGTGGGTGGCGATGCGGCGGAACTATTGCGCGCACGAGCTGTTTTAGATGTCTTGTGTCACCGCATTGAACAGGGCGGCCAATATCGGGCTGATGCCACCATGAAGCTTGCCATCAATTTGCCTTTGAGGGTGTATTGGCAAACCTTTGCAGAAGCCTTGTCTTTGATTCAGCCTTTGGGT
>Ga0164295_10000221_pt1 | contig 47903 bp, 42 predicted proteins | sample GEODES006metaG_FD_111798 | JGI IMG/M metagenome (GOLD analysis project Ga0164295, IMG submission 111798) | Oligotrophic lake water microbial communities from Sparkling Lake, Wisconsin, USA - GEODES006 metaG | ecosystem: Environmental > Aquatic > Freshwater > Lake | place: USA: Sparkling Lake...
CAGGGCGCGGTCCCGCTCGAAATCGGTGATCCTGATGGCCATGCCATCGCCATGGCTGCCCGGATAGGTGATCAGATTGCCCGTCGCGAAAATCCTTGGCGACAGGATGCGCCCTGCCCGCTCCTCGGCCCGAGCCTTGAGGATAAGTTCCGGCTGGTTGCCAAGATCGACGACGCTGGTCACGCCCGCATAGAGGTAGCTGGCCAGAGCCTGATGCGCCGCGACATGATCGATCACAAAGCCTTCGGCTGGCGATTTCGCGGGCGTCGCCCCGCGCAGGTGGATGTGAGCGTCGATCAGACCGGGAATCAGGAAGCGGCCGCGGCCATCGAGCCGGCGCCCCCGAACCGGGCCAGCGGCCTTGCTGGGCGTCAGGCTGACGATCCGGCCGCCCGAAACAATCACGGTCATGTCGGGTTGGGGCGCCGCGCCCGTTCCATCGATCACGGTGACATGCTCGATGGTGAAGTCCGAGCCGGATCGGGTCACGTCCGTTGCGGCCTGGGACGAGGCCGCAGGAGCGCCGGCTGCAAACAACCCGAGGACGGCGCCGGCAAGGAGGGCAATGTATCGGCGCATGGTCTTTCCTCGAAGCGGGGTCAATTGTCAGCCGGTCCGGGCAGCGATACCTGAAGAAGCGCGAGGTCCGCAGAGGCCTGGTGCAGGGCCCAATCCTGTCCAGCCGGAATCACGAAGGCGTCGCAGGCGCGAAGGTCGTGCTGGCCGGCGTGGTCCAGCCTGGCCGAACCCTCGAGCAGGGTCATGAACAAGAGTTCGCCCTGGTGAGCTGCGACGTCAAGACGCGCGGCGCCGCCGGATTTCAGAACCATGACTTCGGCCAGCCCGCCTGTGGCCTGGCGCATGGCCGTGTCCTGGCGCAGGAAGCCGGAATCGCCATGAGCGACCCATGGCGTCTCGGCCGCCCGGTGGCGCATGAAGCGCTGGCCGTCGAAATCACGATCCGGCGCCAGGATGCCGGTGGGAAGCACCAGATCATGGTCGGCGATCGTCTCGTGGAGGGCGGGACAGCCCACCTCGATCACTTCCAGTCCGTCCGAACTTTCCAGGACACGATGACGAATCTGCGGGGGTTGCAGCACACAATCGCCCGCCTGCATGACAAAGGGTTCGCCCTGGTCTTCATAGACGACCCGAACCCAGCCCTTGCGAACAAAGATCATCTGAAACCGGATGCGGTGATAGTGCACCCAGTCAGCAACCGGTCCGCCCCTGGGAATGGCGATGTGAGAGGCGATGAAACGTCCGCCGAGGCGTCCCGGAATGAGATCGCGATAGAGCATGCCGGCCCGGCCTTCGCCGTGTCCCGGATTGTCCTGCTGACGGGTGATCACAAAGCCAGGGTCAAGCGGCGGGATGTCCATCGGCGCAACGAGGGGCGCAAGGTCCACCACGGTGCCGTTCGGCGCGACGAGGCGTTCAGGACCGGACTTTTGGCCCGCCAGCAGCAGACGAAGATGCCCGGGGTCGCCGCCTCCTGGCGCTAACCGCAGTCGCAGGCCATGACCCGACAGCAGAGCGTCTGTCGGTTCCTCGGCCGGGAAGATGGTCTCCACCCGAAAACCCAGCCGTCCGACATAGAACTCGAGCGCTGGTGAAAGAGCGGCGCAGGGCAGGCAGACTTCCGCCAGGCCTGTTTCGCCCGGGGCGATCAAATCGGACATGGCTCCCCCTTCGAACGGCGAGGCCGCCGGCCCGCTAGTCGGCGGCCTTCGGCGCCCGACGAACCTCGACCACACGCACCCGCGTTCCGTCCAGCACCAGGGCCAGCTCGCCGCGCTTGAGCTTCAAGGCGTCCGCCCCGAAGGCGTCCTTGCGCCAGCCGGTGAGGGCGCCGACATCGGCGTTGTCATCATTGGCGATCTTTTCCAGATCGGCGACCGTGGCGATCAGCTTTGACGCCACACCGGCGTCCTCCGACCTCGCCTTGAGCAGGACCTTCAGCAGCTCGACCACGGCGCCCGCCGCAGGGTTGCTGGTCGTGCGGTCCCGTTCGATCACCGGGGCATAGGCTTCCGGGTTTTTCAGGGCCTCGCGAATGGCTTCCAGCAGGTCAGGACCAAACCGCGAACCGGAAAATCCCTTGGGCACCCCCCGCAGCCGGTCCAACCCGGCCGTGTCGGTCGGGGCCTGGCTAGCCAGTTCGTCGATGGCGTCGTCCTTGAGAATCCGCCCCCTTGGCTGGTCCCGCGTCTGGGCCGTGCGTTCGCGCCAGGCGGCGACCGCCTTGAACACGGCAAGATATTTCGCCGCATGCTTGCGGGGTCGCAGGCGCTTCCAGGCGCTTTCCGGATTGACGTCATAGAGGTCAGGCGAAACCAGCGCCTCCATCTCTTCCTCGACCCATGCCAGGCGGCCGGCCTTTTCCAGGCTGGCCCGGAGGATCGGATAGAGCCGCGCCAGATGCGTGACATCAGCGATGGCGTAGGTCAGCTGGTTTTCGCTCAGGGGGCGCCGGGCCCAGTCGGTGAAGCGGCTGGACTTGTCCAGTTCGATCTTCAGCATCTGGCGGACCAGGGCGTCATAAGCGATCTGCTCGCCAAACCCTGCGGCCATGCCGGCGATCTGGGTGTCGAACAGGGGCTTTGGCATGGCGCCGAGGTTATTGAAGATCTCGACGTCCTGCCGGGCCGCGTGAAAGACCTTCTGGATGGTTTCATCCCGCAGGACGTCCAGGAAGGGCGTCAGGTCCATGCCATCGGCCATGGGATCGATACAGGCTTCGGCCCCGTTGGGCGCAGCGGCCTGGATCAGACACAGCATCGGCCAGTAGGTCGTCTCCCGCATGAACTCGGTGTCCACGGCGACGAAAGGCTGGCCCTTGAGCTGATTGCAGAACGCCGCCAGTTCGGCGGTAGTTGAAATAGGCGTCATCGGGTAGCTATAGCCCCGCGCGCGGGCGAGTCTGCAAGTCTTGAGACGCGCGCGCCGTTCAATTCCTGCCCCTACGTTGCCCGGAAAGCGCCATGACAGACAGCCGAAACGGCCTCACCTACGCCGGGGCCGGCGTGGACATCGATGCCGGCAATGCCCTGGTGGAGGCCATCAAGCCCCTGGCCAAGGCCACGCGGCGGCCCGGCGCAGAGGCCGGTCTCGGCGGGTTTGGCGCCCTGTTCGACCTGAAGGCGGCTGGCTATGAAGATCCCCTGCTGGTCAGCACCACCGACGGCGTCGGCACTAAGCTGAAGATTGCGATTGAGACCGGATTGCATGGCACGGTCGGAATCGACCTGGTGGCGATGTGCGTCAACGACCTGCTGGCCCAGGGCGCTGAACCGCTGCTGTTTCTCGACTATTACGCCACCGGCAAACTGGATGTTGCCACGGCGACCAGCGTCGTCTCCGGGATTGCGGAGGGCTGCAAGCTGGCCGGCTGCGCCCTGGTCGGCGGCGAAACCGCAGAGATGCCGGGCATGTACAGCCAGGGGGACTATGACCTGGCAGGCTTTACGGTGGGGGCGGTCAATCGCGACGGGGTCTTGCCGAAACTTGACCTTCAACGACCCGGCGACGTCCTGATCGGTCTCGGGTCAAGCGGGCCGCATTCCAACGGCTATTCTCTGGTTCGAAAGGTTGTCGAACGCTCGGGCCTTGCCTGGGACGCGCCCTGCCCCTTCTCCGACGGCACGCTGGCAGAGGCTCTGATGGCCCCGACCCGGATCTATGTCAAAAGCCTGCTGCCTCTGATCAAGGCCGGACTGATCAAGGGCGGCGCCCATATCACCGGCGGCGGCCTGGTCGAAAACCCGCCCCGGGCCATTGCCGAGGGGCTGGCGCCCCGCTTCGACTGGAACGCCTGGCCGCTTCCGCCGGTCTTCGACTGGCTGCAACAGGAAGGCGGAATGGACGATCACGAGCTGCGCCGGACCTTCAACTGCGGGATCGGCTTCCTGGTCATCGTCGCCCGCGACCAGGCGCCGGACGTCCTGATGGCCCTGCTGGACGCCGGCGAAGACGCCTTTGTCTGCGGCGAACTCGAACGGGCATGACAGGGCGGCCGGCTCGCATCCGGGTCGGGGTCCTGATTTCCGGTCAGGGCTCCAACATGGAGGCCCTGGTTCGCCGGTCCCTTGAGCCGGACTGTCCCTATGATGTCGCCCTGGTGATTTCCAACCGGCCCGGGGCCGCAGGCCTGGCGGTCGCCGAGGCCATGGGGATGGACGTCTCGATCATCGACCATGCCGACTTCGGGATGAATCGCGAAGACCATGAGCGGGCCATCGATAAGGCCCTGCGGTTCGCGGGCTGCCAGGTCATCGCCCTGGCGGGCTATATGAGGATTCTGACGCCATTCCTGGTCGAGGCCTGGAGCGGCAGGATGATCAACATTCATCCATCCCTGTTGCCAAACTATCCCGGCCTGGAGACCCATCGCAGAGCCATCGAGGCGGGTGACCGTGAGGCCGGCTGTTCGGTGCATCTGGTGACGACCGGTCTCGACGCCGGGCCGGTCCTGGGTCAATCCCGGGTCGCGATCCTGCCGAAGGATACCGTGGCTTCTCTGGCAGCCCGGGTGCTGGCGGCGGAACACCAGCTCTATCCGCAATGTCTTGCGGACTTTGTTCGCTCGATCCAGGACTGAATCTCACGAAAAAGCCGGCGGACCCTGTCGGATCCGCCGGCCTGATCGATCGCCCTGCAGGCGGGTTCCCTAGAGCCTGTTCCGTTTTGATCGAACCGATCAAAACGGAAAAACAGGCTCTGATTCAAATATTTAGAGCATGGTTCGATCCGATAACCGTTTCACACTTATCGGACCATGTTCTAGCCTACGATTTCGGCGTCGGTGAAGAACTGCACGATCTCGATCGCGGCGTTCTCCAGGCTGTCGGAGCCGTGGACGGAGTTTTCGCCAACGGAGTCAGCATAGAGCTTGCGGATGGTTCCTTCCGCGGCCTGGGCCGGGTTGGTCGCGCCCATGACTTCACGATAGCGGGCGACGGCGTTTTCGCCCTCCAGCACCTGAACCACGACCGGCGCACGGGTCATGAACTCCACCAGTTCGCCAAAGAACGGGCGTTCCTTGTGGATCTCGTAGAACTTTTCAGCCTGGGCCTGGCTCAGCTTGATGCGCTTCTGGGCGACGATCCGCAGGCCGGCCGCTTCGATGACGGCATTGACGGCGCCGGTCAGGTTCTTTTCGGTGGCGTCCGGCTTGATGATGGAAAAGGTGCGTTCGGTCATGGAAAGTCTTTCAGTCTTGCGATTGAAGCGCGTTTTGGGGAGGTCGCGGGCTTATAGCGGTGGCCCATCGCCCCGCCAAGCCGTGTTCAACGACCTTTGGCAAGGCCGAGCCGCAAGACAGGGTCGATAGAGCGGAGATCGGCTGTCGGGACCGTCGTCGGCCTCAGGTCCATCGCGATCGCAAGGCTGCCCTCCTGGCCTTGAATTGACCCTGGCCAGCGGGTCCAGACCCTTGGCCTCGAACCCGGTCGCCGCTATGACGAGCCCCGCCCGGCCGCGACATGGTCCTGTTTCATGCTTGGTCATGTTCCTATGGCCAGTTGCAAAGTCAGTTACATTCCATGCTCCAGATCAACGACCTGACCTTCAATGCCTGGGGACGTCGCTTCTTCGACAAGGCCAGCGTTTCGCTGCCCATTGGCGCCAAGGTCGGACTGGTTGGTCGGAACGGAGTCGGCAAGTCGACGCTGTTCAAGCTGATACTGGGCGAACTTGGCGCCGGCGATGGCGAGATCAAGCTGCCGAAATCGGCCCGGATCGGCTCGGTCGACCAGGAACATCCAGCCACGCCGGTGTCGCTTCTGGACACGGTTCTCGAGGCCGATGAAGAGCGCCACAGGCTGCTGTCCGCCCTGGAGACGGCCGATCCCGAGGATATGGGCGATATCTGGGCCCGACTGATCGAGATCGATGCCGACTCCGCCCCGTCGCGGGCCTCTGAAATCCTGTCCGGTCTCGGCTTTTCGAACGAAGACCTTTCGCGGCCCACGTCGGAGTTTTCGGGTGGCTGGCGAATGAGGGTCGCTCTGGCGGCGGCTCTGTTTTCCGAGCCTGACCTGCTGCTGCTGGATGAGCCGACCAACTATCTCGACCTGGAAGGCGCATTGTGGCTCGAAGCCAGGCTCAAGAAGTATCCCCACACGGCGCTGATCATCAGCCACGACCGGGAACTCCTCAATAATTCCGTGGGTTACATCCTGCATGTTCGCGACGGCAAGCTGGACCTCTATACCGGCGGCTATGACAGTTTCGAGGACCAGCGCGCCGAAAAAGCCAGGCTGGCCGAGGCCATGCGCGGCAAGATCGAAGCCAAGCGCGCGCATATGCAGGCCTTTGTCGATCGATTCCGGGCGACGGCTTCAAAAGCGACCCAGGCCCAGTCCCGACTGAAGATGCTGGCCAAGCTGCCGCCGGTGACCATGACCCTGGAAGAGCGCACGGCGCCCTTCACAATCCCGTCCCCGGCTCGCCCCCTGGCGCCCCCGCTGGTTCGTCTGGAGCAGGCGACGGTGGGTTATGGCGGCGCGCCCATCCTCCGAAACCTGAACCTGCGGCTGGATATCGATGACCGTATCGGCCTTCTGGGGGTCAATGGCGCGGGCAAGTCGACCTTCGCCAAGATGATCGCCGGGGCCCTGGATATCCAGGGCGGCCACCTGCATCGCGACCGGCGGATCAAGGTCGGCTGGTTCCACCAGCATCAGATCGAGGCCCTGGATCCCGACGACACGCCGCTCGAAATCATCCGGCGGGGCATGCCCGATTCCAGCGAGGCCCAGCGCCGGTCAAAACTGGCGCAGTTCGGTCTGGGCTATGAAAAGGCGGAAACGACTGTCGCCAAACTGTCCGGGGGAGAACGGGCAAGATTACTGCTCAATCTCGTGGCCATGGAGGCCCCTCACCTGCTGATCCTCGACGAGCCGACCAACCACCTGGATATCGACAGCCGCCGCGCCCTGCTGGACGCCCTGAATGACTATGAAGGCGCCGTCATCCTGATCACCCACGACCGGTCGCTGATGGAACTGGTCGCCGACCGGCTCTGGCTGGCGGCCGATGGCGGGGTGAAGCCTTTCGACGGCGATATGGATGACTACGCCAAATTTGTTCTGGATCGCGCGAGGGTCGCCGCCCGGGCGCCCACCCAGGTGCGAGAAGCCGACAAGCCCGCAGTCAACACCAAGGCGCCCATTGCGACCGGCCGTGATCCGGTAGCGGCCGCGGGACCGCTGCGGCGCAAACTGTCTGCCGCCGAAGAGACGCTCGCCCGGGCCACCAGAACCCTGGCGGAGATCGACGCCAAACTGGCCGATCCGAATATCTACGTCAGGGAGCCGACGGCCGCCTCAGACCTGGCCAAGCGCCGCGAACGGGCCCAGTCGCAGGTCGATGACGCCGAGGCTGCATGGATGGCTGCGGCAGAGGCGCTCGAAGCCGTGGCAGGCTGACCGCTCCTCGGCTCAACCACACTTCACTTCGAGCACCGTTCCGGTGTCGGCGTCGAATATGATATTCAGCCGGTCCTCCCGGTAGTCCATCGTCACGGGACAGGTCGAGCAGGTCACCCGTCGCTTCGAGGGATCCACCGGAACGGGAATCTGGCTCTTGGGTCGACCGACAAGATATTGCAAAGGCGCGGCGCCACAGGCGTCCGGCGCAGCAACCGGCTCCGGCGCGGGCTGGACGGGAAGCTGAGCCGGCTGAGAAGTCGCCTGCGGAACCTCAGGCGGCGGGGTCGGCGCGCAGGATACCGAGATCACTCCCAGGGTCAGGGTCAGGACCACGAACAGCGATCGTTTCATGCTTGCTTCTCCCATCCCCGCTCGTCCTTCTGGCGCCAATAGGAGGCCGGAAGTCCCTGAGCCTTGACTGATTTCCACAGTTGCCGCGCGCCAGCCAGTCTGACCTCGTCGCGACCGTCAAACAACACGATACAGCGGACGAAATCCGAAATGAGACCCGGGTCCGCCCCGTCCAGAAGAAACAGGGCCTGGGCTCCGTTGGGATTCTCCATGGCGGAGGTCAGGACAATCGGCTGATGCCCGGCAAGCGGCTCGCCGGCGACGCCATGCGGCAGGAAGCTGTCATCGCGATAGGTCCAGAGCCAGGCGTCCAGGGCATCGATCCGTTCGGTCTCGGTCGTTCGGACGACCGCCTTCCAGCCCTTCTGGAGCGTCTTCTCGAGAAGTTCGGGCAGAACCTGCTCAAGTGTTGACCGCTCCAGATGGTAGAACCAGACCTCGCAGGGTGGTTGGGCCAGTGGGGCCTCCCATGTGTCCCGGGGTCCCGTCACCGCCATCCCGGAGAAGCCGAAATGGCGGCAGACCGCCTAGAGCCTGTTCCGTTATGCCCGAACCGATCATAACGGAAAAACAGGCTCTAATTCAAAGTGTTAGAGCATGTTTCGATCCGATAACCGCTTTACACTTATCGGAACATGCTCTGGGATGCAAACCTACCCTTCGTAGGCGTCGGCGACCATGCGGTTCAGCAGACGGACCCCGTATCCCGTGGCGCCCTCGGGAAGGATCGGCACGGAGGACGGCTTCTTCCAGGCGGTCGAAGCAATGTCCAGATGGGCCCAGGGAAGGCCATTGACGAACCGCTGCAGGAACAGGGCGGCGGTGATCGATCCGCCCGGCCGGCCACCGGTGTTCTTGACGTCGGCGGCCATGCTGTCGATCTGCTTTTCATAGGCGGCAGGGATGGGCATGCGCCACAGCGGCTCACCCTCGGCCTTGGCGGCCTTGAGCAGGTTGTCGGACAGGGCGTCATTGTTGCTGAACAGGCCGGCATAGTCGTTGCCCAGGGCAATGATGATGGCCCCGGTCAGGGTCGCCAGATCGACCATGAACTGCGGCTTGAAGCGCTCCTGGCAGTACCAGAGCGCGTCCGCCAGAACGAGACGACCTTCGGCGTCGGTATTGATCACCTCGATGGTCTGCCCCGACATGCTGGTGACAATGTCACCCGGCCGCTGGGCGTTTCCATCGGGCATGTTCTCGACCAGACCCAGAATGCCGACCACATTGGCCCTTGCCTTGCGGCTGGCCAGGACATGCATCAGGCCGGCGACGGCGCCGGCGCCGCCCATGTCCCATTTCATGTCTTCCATGCCGTCGGCCGGCTTGATGGAGATGCCGCCGGTGTCAAAGCAGACGCCCTTGCCGACAAAGGCGATGGGCTGGGCGTCTCCGCCGCCTTTCCACTGGATGACGGCCAGCTGGCTTTCGCGGACACTGCCCTGTCCGACGCCGAGCAGCGAACCCATGCCCAGCTTGGCCATTTCGGCCTCGCCAAGGATTTCGACCTCGAGCCCGAGGGATTCCAGGGCCTTGACCCGGCGGGCGAACTCTTCCGGGTGGAGGATATTGGCCGGCTCCGAAACGAGATCGCGGGTGAAGAAGATGCCGTCGCCCAGGGCAGCCAGGGGCGCATAGGCCGCGGCCGCGGCGTCAGGGTCGTCAACGGCGATCAGAACAGTGGCTACAGAGGGCTTCTTGTCGGCCTTTTCGGTGGTCCGGTAGCGATCGAATCGATAGCTGGCCAGGCGGCTGCCGAAGGCGGCGCGGGCGGCCTCCTCGGCGCTGGAGCCCGGCATGGGAAGCGTCAGGGTGGCAGCGCCGCTGACCTTGACCGCCTGATAGGCATAGGCCCCGAAGAGTTCTGCAGCCTCAGGACCAAACTCGGCCCTGGCGCCAAGCCCGATGATCGCAACCCGCGCGTTTTCCAGGCCTGCCGGCGCCAACAGCTCCAGGGACTGTCCGCGGGCGCCGGCGAAGCGTCCAGACGCCACGGCGCGCGACAGGACGCCCGAGGTGGCCTTGTCCAAATCTTCCGCGGCCGTGGACAGGCCGCCGCCCTCAAAGGCGATCACGGCAACCGCGCCTTCGGCCGGTGGCGCGGTCCGGTCAACCTGAACAAATTCAATACGCATCCTGCGCTCCTGCAAAAGTCATGTGGCGGAATAGTCCAATGCAGAGCGCTGGGGAAGGCGCACCGCAGTTGTGCCAGCGGCCTGTCCGCCCTAGTAACGGACCGAAGCGCCTCCGAATGACCGGAGCTGCTCCTCCTGTGCCGCTTCATGCCCCTGATCGAACGCTATATCTTCCGGCAACTGCTCTGGCCGACGCTGATGGCGACTGCGGCCCTGGCGGCGGTCGGGCTTCTCAGCCAGAGCCTCGGTCAACTCGATATCATCATCGAACAGCGCCAGAGCGCCTGGACCTATCTGCGGATCATCATCCTGGCCATGCCTCAGTTGGCCAATCTGATCATTCCCATCGGCGTGCTGGTGGCCGCCCTGGTGGCGCTCAACAAGCTGCAGGGGGACCAGGAACTGGTGGTTTGCTACGCCAGCGGGATGAGTCGCTGGCGTGTGATTTCTCCAGCCGTAAAGCTGGCCCTTCTGGCCACCCTCACCTGTCTGGCGATCAATCTCTGGGTTCAGCCGGCTGCCTATCGGGAATATCGGAAACTGATCTTCCAGGCCAAGACCGACCTGGCCGCCATGCTGGTGGTCGAGGGACAGTTCACAGACCCTGCGCCGCGCTTGACGGTCTATGGCCAGACGGTTGATCCGGATGGCGCCATACATAATCTGTTCATCCATCAAACGACCGAGGCAGGGCAGTCGACGACCTATACGGCGAGGACCGGACGCGTGGTCTGGAAGAACGACTCTCCCATCCTGGTGATGAACAAGGGCTCGACCCAGGAGTTTTCGGATCGAGGCGTCCTCAACTACCTGTCATTCGAAGAATATACTCTGGATCTGCGACCCTACCTCAACACCCGGGAAAGCATCCGGTACAAGGCCTCGGATCGCTATCTGCATGAGCTGTTTTTTCCAGACCTGACCCTGGACTACGAGCGCAAGAACCAACGGCGCATGGTCGCCGAAGGCCATTCCCGCCTGGCATCCCCGCTCTACGCCATCGGCTTCATGGCCATGGCCCTGGCGGCCGTCATCGGGGCGGGCTTCAGTCGAATGGGATACGGCCGCAGGATCGCCCTGGTCGGCGCATCGGCCGCGCTGGTCCGGATCATCGGGTTTGCCGTGCAGGCTGCCTGTGACGACAGCATGGCCCTCAATGTCTTCCAGTATCTGATCCCGCTTGCAGCCGCGGTCTGGGGCTTTGAGCAGATCTTCCGGTCCGTTGAAGCCCGGACGGGGTGGCGCAGTCTGGTGCCATTCCTTCCGGCTGCGAAACAGCCCATGGGGATCGCAGCATGAGACTCTGGCCTGGCCGACTTGAGCTTTACGTCCTCAACCGGACCCTGGTCTCGGTTGCGGGTGCGTTGGCCGTGATTGCCGCCGTGATCCTGCTGATCGACTTTGTGGATGTCTCGCGGACAGTCGGGGGACGGGCGGACACAGGTTTTGTCAGCCTGCTTTGGCTGACGTTGCTCAAGGCGCCGTCGACCATCCTGACCCTGCTGCCATTTGCCTTCCTGTTCGGAACCCTCGCCGCCTTTGTGGCCCTCAACCGCCGCAGCGAACTGATCGCCATGCGCGCGGCCGGCGTGTCGGCATGGCGATTCATTCTGCCGGCCGCCGCGGCAGCCTTCGTGGTCGGGGCGCTCACGGTCGCTGTCATGAATCCCGTCGCAGCCTGGCTGAATGTCCGCTTCGAACAGGCCCGCACGGCGGTGATGGACGACTACCTGGCGTCGGCTCCGAAGGAAACCTGGCTGAGGCAGACCGATGATCGATCCCAGGTCGTCATCCGCGCCAGGTCGCATGACGAGGTGGACGGGGTCGTCCGCCTGAAGGTGGTGTCGATGTTCATCTATCGCGTCGCGGCAGATGGCAGCCTGGACTTTTCGCGGCGGGTCGAGGCCTCGGAAGCCCGGCTGATGCCGGGATACTGGCGCCTGACCGGGGTTCGCGAGGCGACGCCTGGCGCCGGGTCGGTTCGATCCGACAGCCTGACCATCCCCTCGACCCTGGATGATCAGGCGGCCATCGAGCGCTTCACGACCCCGGAGGCGATCGCGTTCTGGCGCCTGCCGGCGACGATCTCCGGCACCGAAAAAGCCGGGTTCTCCGCCCTTGGCTATCGATTGAGGCTTCAACAACTGCTGGCGACGCCTCTGCTCTATTCGGCTATGTCTGTGCTGGCAGCCGCGTTTTCGCTTCGACTCATGCGGCTGGGCGGCTTGCCTGCGCTGGCCGGCTCCGGCGTGGTCCTTGGCTTTGCCTTCTTCTTCTTCAACCAGATGTGTCTGGCCCTGGGGAAGGCCGACATCATACCGGTGGTTCTTGCCGCCTGGGCGCCGCCCCTGCTGGCCATGTTATCGGGCCTGACGCTGCTTTGTTATACGGAGGACGGGTGACCCGGATCCGCGTCCCGCCGTCGCTACGGAAACCAGAGATGTCGATGCCCAAGCCTCGCCGAAACCTTCGCAGCAGGACCCTCGCCTGCCTTCTGGCCGGCGCAGCGATGTCGGCCTGCGCGTTCGGCGCGGTTGCCGCCCAGGCAATGGAAGGGGCGGAGTCCCGGGCGATGGACCCACGGGATGCCATGCCGGCGTCATCGGGCCCTTCTCAGCCGACTCCAGCCCCGACAGCAGATGTCGATGGCCTGGGTGATGATGGCTATTACCTGGAGGCAGACGTCCTGGTCCAGGACGACAAGGCGAGGACGCTGACCGCAGAAGGCGATGTCGAAATTCGCCATCAAGGCCGCACGGTTCGGGCCAACCGACTGATCTACGATCAGGCCGGCGGTGTTGTGACCGCCAGCGGCGCCGTTGCGATCATCGAAACGGACGGAACAACGGCGTTTGCAGACACGGTTGTCCTTGATGACCAACTCAGCGCCGGGGTCGCCAAGGGCTTTTCGCTTCGCCTGAAAGACAACGTCAAGATCGCAGCCGACACGGCCGTCCGGAAAGACGCAACCACGGCTGAATTGAACAGGGCGATCTATACGCCCTGCCTGCTGTGCGAAACTGACCCCACAAGACCGCCGACCTGGTCGATCCGCGCAGACAAGGTCGTGCAGGACCAGGACAACCAGACAATCTACTATCAGAATGCCGTGATCGAGATGTTCGGGGCGCCCGTCTTCTACACGCCGGTATTCTGGCACGCCGATCCAAATGCGCCACGGATGTCCGGGCTGTTGCCGCCAAAGGGTGTCGCTTCGCAACGAAGGGGACTGTCCTACGAACAGCCCTATTACTGGGCGATTTCTCCGTCCCGCGACCTTCTGGTAAATCCCCAGATCAATACCAAGGTCAATCCTTTCCTGAATCTGCAATACCGGCAACGCTTTTACAGCGGACAGATCAATGCAAGATTAGGCTATACTTACGAACGGGACCTGGACGGAGACGGTGAGCGTATCGGAGATTTGACCAGCAGAAGCTATGTTCTCGCGGATGGCGCCTTCGACATCGACAGCCATTGGAAATGGGGATTTTCGACAGAGCGGGCCAGCGATGACCTGGTTTTTGACAAGTATGATGTTGATGATGTTGCCGATCAGAGAGGGCTGATTGCGTCGGACAATCGCCGGCTGACCTCCCAGCTCTTCACCACGCGGCAGGATAACCTGTCCTGGTTCTCGATCAACGCCATCAGCATTCAGGGGCTGCGGCCATCTGACAATGATCGGACCTTCCCGGCAATCGCGCCGCTGGTGGAAGCCCGTTGGGAAGCGCCCTCCCCCGTTCTGGGAGGACGACTGCGACTTTTGGGAACTGCGGTGGCCCTTACTCGGGACCAGTCACCGACGGTCGCGACCGAACCTGGGGCAGACAGCCGTCGGGTCAGCGCCCAGGCGGACTGGCGAACAGATCTGACCTTCGCGAGCGGCCTGCGCCTGTCGCCGTTCGCCCAGGCTCGCGTCGACTACTACAACGTGGAAGACTATCCAGCTTCCGGCGACGGCGGCAGCTTTGGTCGGCAACTTGGCGTGGTCGGCGTTGACCTGACCTATCCCTTGTTTCGCAGGGATGGTGATCGAACCATCATTCTGGAACCGATGGCGCAATTGGCCCTGTCGCCTGAAAGCGACGCTGATTCCCGCATTCCGAACGAGGACAGTGTTGTTCTCGAATTTGACGAGACCAATCTCCTGCGGGCGAACAAGTCGCCGGGCTTTGACCTCTACGAAGGCGGCCTGCGCCTCAATACCGGCCTTCGCGGCACCCTGACCTATGACGATGGCCGCGCCCTGAGCCTGCTGGTCGGTCGAAGTTTCCGCGACCAGATCGATAGCTCGCTCCCGGCGCGCAGCGGCCTGCAGGCCAGGGCCTCCGACTGGATTGTCGCTGCTGACGCCAAGGCGGCCAAGGGCCTCGAACTCTATGGCAGGGCCAGGTTTGACGGTGACACGGGCAGCCTGCGAAGACTGGAGGTTGGCGCTGATGTCTCGTTCGAGCGGGGCTCAGGCTATCTGAGATACCTGCACGACAACCAGGACATAACCGGGGTGGAGCGTCAGGACATCGATTTCGCCGGCGACCTTTTGTTCACACGCCGGATCGGCGCCACGGTGGCCGGGATCTGGGATATCGAGAACGATGTCTGGCGTCGCCAGGAACTGGGCGTCTTCTATCGCGACGATTGCCTCGATGCTGCCGTGGTCTGGGTGCATGAAGAAACCTTCAACCGAACCCTTGGCCCTTCGGATGCAGTCGTTCTGCGCCTAACGCTCGCCACATTGGGCGATAAAGGCTACAGGCGGTAACGCTCAGCGCGATGTTCGACGCGCGGCCGACAACACAAACTATGGGAATGGCAGATTGCGGTTAGCGGCAGGAATTACAGGCAGGGTACTGGCGACAGCTTCGGTGCTGGCCATGGTCATGGCCGGGACGGGCCCGGTCGCCTGGGGACAGTCCTCTTCGTCCATCGAGCCCCAGATCGCCGAGAGCGTTTCGGCGGTGGTCAATGACGACATCATTTCCAGCTATGACCTGGTTCAGCGGATGAAACTGTTGATCCTGACGTCCGGTCTTCAGCCGAGTCAGGAAAATATTCCGCAGATCCAGCAGGAAGCCCTTCGCTCGCTGGTGGAAGAAAGACTGCAGATCCAGGAACTGAAGCGGGTCGAGAAAGAAAACAAGACCAGCATCATCGCTACCGACAAGGAACTGGACGAGCAGATCGCAGACATCGTTCAGAACGAATACAAGGTCACTCCGGAGCAGTTTTACGCCCAGCTTCAGCAACAGAATGTCGGGCGCCAGACCTATCGCGATCAAGTGCGTGCGGAGATGAGCTGGCAGCAATACATGCACGGCCGATATGGTTCACGACTTCGGATCGGGGAAGATCAGATCAAGGCAACCATGCAGCGCATGACCGAGGCCGCTGCAAAGCCACAGTACGAAGTCAGCGAAATATATATCGACGCAGGCCGGGTGGGCGGACTTCAGATCGCTGTCCAGGGCGCGCAGCAACTGATTGACCAGATGAAGCAGGGCGCGCCTTTTCCGGCCGTCGCCCGTCAGTTCTCAGCGTCCGCGACAGCGGCATCCGGCGGCGACGCCGGCTGGATTTCCCCCGGCGAAATGCCGGCCCAGGTGGATGCCGTTCTTGCGGACCTGAGGCCAGGTCAATTGTCGCCGCCGATCCCGACGGACGAAGGGGTCTACATCATCTATCTCAGGGACAAGCGGGCGGGCGGCGGAAGCAGTCTTGTCACCTTGAAGCAGGCAGCGGTCATCGTGCCGGCAGAGGCGGATGAGGCGGCCGTTGCGGCGGCCGGCCGGGCCCTTGAACAGGTGCGAGCCCTGTCGCCAACCTGCAGCGATCTGGAAGCCAAGGCTGCGACCGTATCCGGCGTGCTTGCCGGAGACCTGGGCGAGGCCGAGGTTTCCGGTCTGGCCCCGGGCTTTGCAGAAGCGGCGGCGAGCACGCCTGACAACACGCTTTCGGCCAGTCCGATCCGGACCCAGGGCGGGGTGCACCTTGTCATGGTCTGTGGACGTCGCAACAGCGGCGGCCCCAACCTGACGTCCAAACAGGTGGAAAACCGCCTCTATGGCCAGCAATTGACGTTGATCGCCAAGCGGGTCATGCGGGATCTGCGCACCACGGCGACCATCGAAGTGCGGTGAGCGGTCGCCCCCTCGCCCTGAGCCTGGGCGATCCGGCTGGAATCGGTCCCGAAATCGTCAGCAAGGCCTGGCGGATGAAGCCCGTCGACGGGGCAAGGTTCTTTGCGGTCGGAGACATTGATGTCATCCGCTCGGCCCCTGGCGGGAGCGGAACCCCGGTGGTCGAGATCGCCAGAGCAGGCGATGCAACGGCGGTGTTCGATCAGGCCCTGCCGGTCCTCAACCGGCCTTTAAAGACCCCGGTCGTCTTCGGTCGGATCGACCCGGCGCATGCGTCCGGGACCATTGCCTGGATCGAAGAGGCAGCAGCCCTGGCTCTGTCCGGTGAGGCCTGCGGCCTCGTCACAGCGCCGATCAACAAGGCAACCCTGTACGCTGCGGGGTTTCCCCACCCTGGCCACACCGAGTTCCTGGCAGCCCTGACAGCCCATGTTGCCGTTCCGGGGCCGCGTGGGCCAGTGATGATGCTGGCGACAGAAGGCTTGCGGGTCTGTCTGGCCACGATTCACAAACCCCTCGCCCAGGTTTCCAGTTCGCTGTCGATCGAAGGGCTGGTAGCGGCTGGCCTCGTCATCGGCAACGCACTGCGGCGCGACTTCGGTGTCGAAGCGCCCCGCTTGGCCGTTGCGGGATTAAACCCCCATGCCGGCGAAGCCGGCGCCATGGGGCATGAGGAAATCGACATCATTGCCCCTGCCGTGGCAGCGCTGAGGAATCACGGTCTGGATGCCAGCGGGCCCGCGCCGGCCGATAGCCTGTTTCATCCAGCCGCCCGACAGCGGTTCGACGCGGTGCTTTGCATGTATCACGACCAGGGCCTTATCCCATTGAAAATGCTAGACTTCTGGGGTGGCGTCAACATTACGCTCGGCCTGCCGATCGTTCGGACCTCGCCTGACCACGGCACCGGGTTTGACATCGCCGGTCAGGGCATCGCCCGAGCCGACAGTCTGATCAAGGCGATCGAGATGGCCGCCCTGATCGCCAAGCGCCGGGGACGTGATTGATGCCGCCACTGGCCCTGGAAAGCCTGCCACCCTTGAGGGAGAGCCTGTCGGAGCATGGACTGCTGGCTCGCAAGAGCTTTGGGCAGCATTTCCTTCTGGACATGAACATCACGCGAAAGATTGCCCGGCTGGCCGGTCCCCTCGAAGGCCAGACCGTGATCGAGGTGGGCCCCGGGCCGGGAGGTCTGACCCGCGCCCTGCTCGAGGCCGGCGCTTCCGTGATCGCCGTGGAGAAGGACCCCAGATTCCTCCCTTTGCTCACCGAACTGGCCCTTGCGGCTGACGGCGCCCTCACTGTGATCGAAGCAGATGCCTTGAAGATTGACGAGGCGGCTCTTGCAGGGGGATCGGCCCACATCGTGGCAAACCTGCCCTACAATGTCGGGACGCCCTTGCTTATTCATTGGCTCACCGGCTCCTGGCGGCCGGTATCCATGACCTTGATGTTTCAAAAGGAGGTGGCGGACCGAATCGCCGCCCCTCCAGGATCGGATGCCTTTGGCCGGTTGGCCGTCATAAGCCAGGCCTTGTGCCGTGCTCAGGTCGTCATGGATCTGCCGGCCCGTGCCTTCACCCCTCCGCCCAAAGTCGCTTCCGCTGTGGTCCGTCTCGATCCCCTTGCGACTCCCCCCGAGCCCCAGATCGTGGCCGCCCTGGAAAAGATAACGGCGGCGTCATTCGGACAGAGGCGGAAGATGTTGAGATCCAGTCTGAAGCCCCTGGGCGGCGCAGGGCTTTGTGAAGCGGCCGGGATCAGTCCCGACGTGAGGGCGGAAACTGTCGATATTGCTGGGTTTCTGGCTCTGGCGAAGGTCCTGGCTGACGCCTGAACCATCCGTTCAGTCAAGCGACTCGGCAATCAGTTCATCCAGGAAAGGCGCGAGCCACAGATTTCGGTCCCTTCGCAATCGTTCGGCATGAAAGATATGAGCGAGGTCGGCATAGGCCCGGTCAAAATCCTCATTGAGAATGACATAGTCGAAGGCCTGCCACTGACTGACCTCCTCCTTGGCCCTGGCGATCCGCTGCGCGATCACCGCCTCGCTGTCCTGAGACCGGGCGTGCAGGCGACGGCTCATTTCTGCGAGGGATGGCGGCAGGATGTAGACCAGAACGGAGTCTTCCGGGGCGCGTTGGTGGACCGCCATGGCGCCCTGATAGTCGATGTCGAAAAGCACGCTCTCGCCCCGATCCAGGGCATCCAGAATAGGCCCCGCCGGGCTGCCATAGAGGTTTCCATAGACCTCGGCCCATTCAAGAAAGGCATCATCCTTGATCATGGACTCGAACGCAGCGCGATCGACAAAGTGATAGTCGCGGCCCTCATGCTCACCCGGGCGTGGCGCACGCGTGGTGGCGCTGATCGACAGATGCAGGTCGGGATGATCCGCTACCAGTCGCCGGGTCAAGGATGTCTTGCCAACGCCAGAGGGCGCAACAATCATCATCAACAGGCCACGGACCGTGCGCCCTTCACTCGACATTCTGCACCTGCTCACGAAACTGCTCGATCGTCGCCTTCAGTTCCAGCCCCGTGGCCGTCAGAGCTGATGTCGCAGATTTCGAGCAAAGGGTATTGGCCTCGCGCATGAACTCCTGAATCAGAAAATCGAGACGACGACCTGACGGTCCGTCCCCGGCCAGCAGCAGTCGCGCCGCCGAAACATGCCCTGACAGTCTGTCCAATTCTTCCTGCACGTCCGCCTTGACGGCAAGGACTGCGGCTTCCTGAAGAATGCGCTCTTCGCTCGCCGCCTCTCCGACAAGGTCTTTCAGGCGTCGGGAAAATCTGTCCCTGATCATGGCCGGCTGGTCGGCGGCATGCTCCTGCGCAAGGCTCACGAGGGACTGGAGTCGATCGATCAGTCCTGCAAGGATGGACGCCAGCAGGGCGCCTTCCTCAAGCCGTGCCTTCTTCAGCCCGTCCAGAACGCGGTCAAGACTGGCGGCCATGGCCGCTTCCATCCGGACTCTGAAGGCCACATCGTCTTCCGGGTCTGCGGTCTCGATCACGCCCCGCAATTGAAGCATGCCGTCCGCAGAAGGGTTTGCCATTCGCCCCGAGTTCACCATCGGAGCGACCAGGTCCAGATATCTGTCGAGTTGAGCCAGATTGACCCTGATCGCACCGGCGGACGCTTCGGTGCGCCTGGCCTGCAGGGTCAGAGACACCTGACCTCGCTGGAACCGCGCCTGTCCGCCTTCCCGGGCCAGTCGCTCCAGCGCGTCAAAACCCGGTGGTCCCTTGAATCGGATTTCAAGATTGCGACCGTTTACCGACCGCGCCTCGACGGCCCAGCTCCAGTCTCCCAGTGCATCTTCGATCCTGGCGAAGCCCGTCATGCCGGACATGGCCATCAGCGAGCCGGCCCTCTGGACTTCTGCTGCTCGACCTCGCGCCAGCGCGCGACGTTCCGGTTATGCTCTTCCAGTGTCGAGGCAAACACATGTCCGCCCGTCCCATCGGCGACGAAGAATATCTCGTCGGTATCGGGCGGGTCGAGGACGGCGGCCAGCGAAGCGCGTCCCGGATTGGCAATCGGGGTCGGCGTCAGACCGTCGATCTGGTAGGTATTGTATGGCGTCGCGGCATCGAGTTCGGACCGTCGGATTCCGCGTCCGAGCGGTCGACCCTTTGTAATTCCGTAGATGATGGTCGGATCGCTCTGCAGCCGGATTCCCCTGTTGAGGCGGTTTACAAAGGCGGCGGCAACCCGGGGTCTTTCAGAAGCCAGTCCGGTCTCTTTTTCCACGATGGACGCAAGGGTCACAGCCTCCTCGGGGGTTCGGATCGGAAGGCCGGCCTTGCGCTTGTCCCAGAGCGTGGCCAGCAGTTCGTCCTGGGCGTCCATCATGCGCTTCAGCACGGCAGCGCGCTCCTCGCCCCGTTCGAAATCATAGGTTTCCGGCAGCAAGGACCCTTCGGGCGGCGTCGCCACCTCGCCGGTCAAGGCCGCCTCCTTCATCAACAACTCGACAGCCATCTCGGACGTGTAGCCTTCCGGAATAGTCACCTGATGACGGACGACATGCCCCGAGCGGATATCCTCAAGGACCCGCGACATCGGAGCGCCGGACGGAAACTCGTATTCGCCGGCCTTGAGATCCCTGGCGGCCTGCGTAATCTGGGCGGCGGCCAGGAAGACCGGCGCTGACCTGACAACGCCTGCCTTTTCGAGTGCTGCAGCGATCTCGTTGAGGCCCGATCCGCGGCGCAGCACAACGCTGTGAACGCCGGCCTTCGCCGTTGGTCCGGGCCCCTGATAGGTCCAGACCGCCCAGGCGGCGATCAAACAGAGCACGACCAACAGGGTGATCATCGCGCTGGATGCCATGATCACGAGACGGCGCATGAGCGGCAGTCCTGCCGATCGTCGAGTCCGGGTCACGACGCCCGTCGAAAGATCACGGCGGCGTTGGTCCCGCCAAAGCCGAAGCTGTTGGACATGGCCACCTCGATCGCCTTGGGTCTGGCGACATTGGGCACCAGATCAATCGGTGTTTCGAATTCCTGATTCTGCAGATTGATGGTCGGGGGCGCGATCTCGTCCCGGATGGCCAGGATGGAGAAAATCGCCTCGATCGCGCCCGCTGCCCCGAGCAGATGACCGGTCATGGATTTGGTCGAACTCATGGTGGCCCCGGCGGCCGCTTCCCCGAGCAGCCGCTCGACAGCCCGCAGTTCCAGTCCGTCGGCCATGGTCGATGTGCCATGAGAATTGACGTAATCGATCTGCGAAGGATCGATGCCGGCATCCTTGACTGCTGAGCGCATGGCCCGATAGCCACCGTCGCCATCCTCGGCCGGCGCCGTCACATGGTAGGCGTCGCCGGACAGGCCATAGCCGATAACCTCCGCGTAGATCTTCGCACCGCGCGCCTTGGCGTGTTCGTACTCTTCCAGAACAACGATCCCGGCGCCTTCGCCCATGACGAAGCCGTCGCGGTCCCGGTCATAGGGCCGCGAGGCCTCGGTGGGACGGTCGTTGAAGGTCGTCGCCATGGCGCGGCAGGCGACAAAGCCCGCGATGCCGATCGGACAGATAGAGGCTTCCGCGCCGCCGGCGATCATGACATCGGCGTCGCCATACTTGATCAGCCGGGTTGCGTCGCCAATGGCGTGGGCGCCGGTGGCGCATGCCGTGACCACCGCGTGGTTGGGCCCCTTGAACCCATAGCGGATCGACACCTGACCGGAGGCCAGATTCACCAGGGCCGAAGTGATAAAGAAGGGGCTGATCCGGCGGGGGCCCTTGTCGCGCAGCTCGAGGGCCGTCTCGGCGATGGTCGCCAGGCCGCCGATTCCCGAGCCGATAATGACGCCGGACCGTTCCTTGTCCTCATCGGTCTGGGGAACCCAGCCCGAATCGCGAACAGCCTCGTCGGCGGCGGCCATGGCATAGAGAATGAAATCGTCGACCTTGCGCTGGTCCTTGGGCGCCATGGTCAGGTTGGGGTCGAAACTGCCCGGCACGTCCGGACCGCCGCCGCCGCGTCCGTCGACGCGCGGCACCTCAAAGGCGATCTGGCAACCATAATCCGCCGGATCGAAGGTGGTGATGCGGCCAGCGCCCGACTTGCCGGCCTTGATGGCCTGCCAGGTCTGCTCCACTCCCTGGCCGAGCGGGGTCAGCAGACCGAGACCGGTAACGACGACACGACGCATTCCGTCAAACTCCCTTTGCCGCCAGCGCCTGAACTGAAACGAAGACCGCCGCGCGCATCAGGTTGGATCCCATGCGGCGCGGCGGCCAAACGTCTGGAGATGCAGGAACGGGATCAGCCGCCCGTTTTCTCCGAAATGAACTTCACGGCATCGCCAACGGTCTGGATATGCTCAGCCGCATCGTCCGGAATTTCAATATCGAACTCTTCTTCAAACGCCATGACCAGCTCGACGTTGTCGAGGCTGTCGGCGCCCAGGTCGTCGATGAAGCTCGCCTTTTCGGTGACCTTCTCGGGGTCGGCATCGAGATGCTCAATGACGATCTTACGCACACGCTCGAGAATGTCGGACATTCGCTATGGTCCCTCTTAGGTCATTGCAGGCCACGCCAAAGGTCTGGCGTGGAAATCGGGCTCTGGCTAGCACCTTTCTTTCAGGCTTGCCAGCAGGAGAAATCGTCGGCTCGATCGGCGGAAATCGCCGGGTCAGATCATCGCCATGCCACCGTTGACATGGAGGGTCTGTCCCGTGACGTATGACGCCTCGAGACTGGCCAGATAGAGGCAGGCTGCCGCCACATCGGCTCCGCCTCCCAGCCTTCCAGCCGGGATGCGGCCAAGCAGCGCAGTTTTCTGGGCATCGCCCAGACCATCCGTCATCGGGCTCTGGATAAAGCCGGGCGCCACACAGTTGACCGTGACATTGCGGCTGGCGACTTCCTGGGCCAGGGCCTTGGAGAAGCCGATCATGCCAGCCTTTGAAGCGGCATAGTTGGCCTGACCCGGGTTTCCTGTCACGCCGACCACCGAGGTGATTCCAATGATCCGCCCCCAGCGTCGCTTCATCATGCCTTTCAGGGCAGCCCGGGACAGACGGAAATAGGATTCGAGGTTCACCCGAATCACCTGTTCCCAGTCCTCGTCCTTCATGCGCAACATGAGGCCATCCCGGGTAATCCCGGCATTGGCCACCAGGATGTCAAGGTCGCGACCTGACGCCGCCTCCGCAGCCGAAACCAGGCCGTCGACGCTGGCTGCATCGGACAGATTGGCGGCAACCGCAGAGGTTCGCTCTCCTAGATCCGCTGAAAGGGCTTCCAGGGCCTCCTGGCGGGTCCCGGAAAGAATGACATGTGCGCCCGCGGCATGAAGGGCCCGGGCGATTTCGCCGCCGATGCCGCCGGTGGCGCCAGTGACCAGGGCGGTTTTGCCGGTCAGATCAAACATGGGGTCCAGTCCTCTTGTCGCCGGGCCGGATTGTCGCCCGTCCGGCCTGATTGGTTGAGCCGACTAGATCGACTTTGCGAAGGCTTCCAGATCGGCGGGTGTGTTCAGCGGCGTTGCCGTGGCGTCCGGAACTGCGCGTTTGATCATGCCGGAGAGCACCTTGCCCGAACCGGCTTCAACGAAGCGGGGCACGCCCCCCTCACCGGCCATCCAGTCCATGGTTTCGCGCCAACGCACCCGGCCGGTAACCTGTTCGATCAACTGCTGGCGGATCAATTCGGGATCATGGACGGGTCTGGCCGTCACATTGGCCACCAGCGGAGCCTTGGGGGCGATCAGGGTGGTTTGCGACAGGGCTGCCGCCATCTCGTCTGCTGCATTCTGCATCAGCGGGCAGTGGAAGGGGGCGGACACGTTCAGGCGGATCGCCCGGGCGCCCAGCGATTCCGCCATGTTGATGGCCCGGTCAACGGCCGCCTTGCCGCCGGAAATCACAACATTGCCCATGTTGTTGTCATTGGCGACAACGCAGACGCCGATCTCGGCGCCAGCCGCCGCTGCAGCTTCAGCCAGAGCCACATCGGTGTTCTTGCCGATCAGCGAGGCCATGGCCCCCTCCCCGACTGGCACCGCCCGCTGCATGGCCTGGCCACGGAGCTTCAAGAGACGAGCGGCATCCGACAGGGTCAAGGCGCCGGCGGCGGCCAGGGCGGAGTATTCTCCGAGGCTGTGACCGGCCACGAAAGCCGCCCGTTCGATCGGCACTCCGAACTCCCGTTCGAGGGTCCGGGTGACCGCAAGACTGACAGCCATCAGCGCGGGCTGTGCGTTTTCGGTCAAGGTCAGGACATCTTCCGGCCCTTCCTGCATGATCCGGAAGAGGCCTTGGCCCAGGGCGTCATCCACCTCCTGAAAGACCTCCCGGGCGCTGGCGAAGGCCGTGGCGAGATCACCGCCCATGCCGAGCGACTGGCTGCCCTGGCCAGGGAAAACAAAGGCGAGAGTCATGCAAAACTACTCCGGGACCCAACATATTCCGGACCGAGCGATAGGGGAAAGGCCTGGTTCCGGCAAGGCCGCCCCCCATTCGGGCGGTGCCAGAGCCTGACAACAGGACTAACCCTCCGCCATCAAACCTGGAAACACCATGACCCGCGCGCCTCTTCTCGCCCTCCTTGCGATTGCTCTCGCTCCCACCGCTTCACTGGCGGCGCCCCCGCCGGCGATGGTCGAACAGGTCAGGGCCAGGATCGTCGCGGCCGTCACCGAGGGCATGACGCCTGAAGAGATCGCCGATCCCGAGTTTTCGTCGCCGTCCATGCTGGCCGCTCCGGACAAGATGTTCAGCCGGGTCGATGTCAATGGCGACAGCCTGGCGGACTGGATGGTCGACTTCGGAAAGGCGCCGGCCGGATCCTATTTCTGCGGCACCGGCGGCTGCCATACCGAGCTCTATCTGGGCGCCGCCGACGGGTCGGTCACCAAGGTGTTCGACACCATGGTCAGGGAAATCCGGATTTCGGGGCCGAAGTCGGGCCGGATCGTCGATGTCGATTTCCATGGTTCGGTCTGCGGCGGGTACGGCGTTGATGAATGTCCTCGTCGTTACGGCTGGGACCTGGCCTCCCAGCGGTTCCTGGAGCGGCCAAACAGGAAGGGCCAGACCCTGATGCGCTATGGACCGACCCCCGTGCTGCGCACGCCCCTGGGAGCCGCCCCGGCAGAGGTCCAGGCCGAGGTGGCGCGGCGGGGACAGGTCTGCGCAGCGGCCGGCGGACGATTCGATGTCGATGACTCGAACTTCGTCGACGTCCCGGACCTGAATGGCGATGGCCTTCGCGATTGGGTCGTCGGGACCTGGGACAGCTGCAGCTTCGAGGGTGAGGGTCCCGAAAATCCGCCGTTGTTGCCGCTGACCGTCCTCGTCACCCAGGGACCGGCCCTGATACAAGCACTGGACCGTTCGCAGATCAGCTGGGAACTGGATATCGCGACCCGACCGGCCCTGTTCAATGTTGTTCTGGACAATGATGAGTGCGGTCTGGAAGCCAATGCCTGCCCAAGGGAGCCACAGGTCTGGAACCCGGCCACGGCCAGGCTTGAAACCCGGCCATGACGGATGGGGCGGCGTCCGGCGGAGCAGGCTTGTCCGGGGCCTGCAAGGCTCTAGGTTGAAGCGGAGTTTCGCGAGGAGTCCGCCACCATGAACCGCCGCACCATTGTCGCCAGCGCCATGGCCCTGGCCTGCAGCCTTCTTGCTGCGCCGGCTTTCAGCGCCCTAGCGGTCGGCGCACGGGCGCCAGACTTCACGCTGTCTGGATTCAAGGCCGGCGTCCCGATCACCTACAGCCTGGCCGAAGCCCGTCGGAAGGGCCCGGTGGTGGTCTATTTCTTCCCGGCCGCCTTCACCGGCGGCTGCGACCTTGAGGCCCATCTTTTCGCCCAGGCGGCCGACGACTACGCCAAGGCCGGCGCGACCATCATCGGCGTCACGGCTGGCTCCCTGGAGCGGCTGGCCGAGTTTTCTGCGGACAATCAGCGCTGTTCGGGCAAGTTTCCGGTCGCCGCAGACCCCGGAGCGAAGATCGCCAAGCTCTGGAAGAGCACGCTTCCGACCGGCATTTCCAACCGGACGTCTTTTGTCGTCGCCCCGAATGGCCAGGTGCTGTTCGTGCACAGCGATCTCAATCCGCGGGAACATGTCGCCCTGACCCTGGCTGCCGTCCGCAAGTTCAAGGGCGGCTAGGCTGGAGCCCGAATTTTGGGGGCAAGCACCCGGAAGCACCGCATCCGCTTGCGTTTTTGATGACCGGCGTGTATCAGCGCCGGCTGTCTAGGAAGGCGGTCTTGCGCGGCTTCCCGAACTGGCGCGAGCTTCTCTCTCGCCGACGCGCATGATCCATCGGGCTCGACGGGCTTCCGTCGTCGAACTCGCCGCCTTCCCCCTCGGAAGAAGGAAAACATGGCGCTTTACGAGCACGTGGTCATTGCGCGGCAGGATATCTCCCCGCAACAGGCCGAACAAATGAATGAGGACATGAAGGCCCTCATCGAAGGTCAGGGCGGCCACATCGCCAAGATCGAATACTGGGGCCTTCGCAACCTCACCTTCCGTATCAAGAAGAACCGCAAGGGTCACTATTCCCTGCTGGCCATCGACGCCCCGGCGCCGGCCGTCAAGGAAATGGAGCGCCAGCTGTCCCTCAACGAGGACGTGCTCCGCTTCATGACGATCCGCATGGAAGAGCTTGACCTTGAACTGTCGCCGGTCCTGGCGCGGCGTGACCGCGATCGCGATCGTCGCGACGACTTCGGCGGCGACCGTCCTGAACGGGGCGACCGCCCCGAGCGTGGCGACCGCCCGGAACGGGGCGAGCGCCCCGAGCGCATGGCTGCGGGAGATGAAGCATGACCGACGCTGCTGAAACTGGCGCCCCCTCGGCGGGTGGCGGCGCACGCCGCCCCTTCTTCCGTCGCCGGAAGGTCTGCCCGTTCTCCGGCGCCAATGCGCCGAAGATCGACTACAAGGATGTGAAGCTGCTGCAGCGTTACATCTCCGAGCGGGGCAAGATCGTCCCCAGCCGCATTACCGCCGTCTCGGCCAAGAAGCAGCGTGAGCTGGCCCGCGCAATCAAGCGCGCCCGCTTCCTCGCCCTGCTCCCCTATGTCGTGAAATAAGGGGAACAGGTCCGATGAAAGTCATTCTGCTCGAACGTGTCGAAGGCTGGGGCGCACTCGGCGATGTGGTCCAGGTCAAGGACGGGTTTGCCCGTAACTACCTGCTTCCCCGTTCCAAGGCCCTGCGCGCCACCTCTTCCAACATCAAGGTGTTCGAAGGCCAACGCGCCGACATCGAAGCCCGCAACGCCAAGGCCCGCGAAGCCGCTGGCCAGGCTGGCGAAAAGCTGGACGGAACCTCCTACATCCTGATCCGTCAAGCTGGCGAAAGCGGCCAGCTGTATGGTTCGGTTTCCGGACGCGACGTGGCCGACATGGTCAATGCCGAAGGCGGCAAGATCGACCGCGCCATGGTCATTCTGGACAAGCCGATCAAGACCTTGGGCCTTCACCCCGTAAAGGTGAAACTGCATGCCGAAGTCACCATCACGGTGAACATCAACATCGCCCGCAGCCAGGATGAAGCCGAGCGTCAGGCGCGCGGCGAGGACGTCATTGCGTCCCGCTTCGAAGAAGAAGCCCGGGCTGACGCCGAAGCGGCGGCCGACCTGCTCGAAGGCGGCGCTGGCCAACAGGACCGGTTTGGCGACGAGGACTGATCTGATCCGGGCCAGTTCCGGGTTCGGTTGATTGAATGGCGCGGAGAGCGATCTCCGCGCCATTTTTCATGCCCGCCCCCAGTGAAGGGGGCGGTGACGAGGACATCCACAGTCAGGAGCAGTTTGTCCCCGACCATGACGGGACCAACCGCCGACATGGCTTGCAGGTTAAGCTATCGATAACCGATGTCCGCTGTCCCCGCCCCAAACCCCGGGCCGGCTCCCCAGGAGCCGACCCCGCAGACCATCCCCTCGAACATCGAGGCCGAGCAGGCCCTGCTGGGCTGTCTGCTCTACGACAACGCCGCCTATGAGCGGCTCAGCGACCGACTGGGTTCCAGCCACTTCTACGAACCGTTCCATCAGCGGCTGTTCGAAGCCATGGAAATCCACATCCGCAGGGGTCAGTTGGCGGAACCGATCCTGCTGGCGGACGAATTCCGGGGAGACCCGGCCTTCCAGGAGCTTGGAGGTCTGCGCTATCTGGCCGATCTGGTCGATCGGGCGCCGCCGGCCGCCAATGCGCCAGAGTATGCCCGGGTCGTCTACGAACTGGCGGTGCGACGGGAACTGATCCGGATCGGCGGTGAGATTTCCGCTGTCGCCCAGGCGCATGACTCTGGGCGGGATTCCCGCGATCAGATCGAAAATGCCGAGCAGAAGCTCTACAATCTGGCGGAAAGCGGCACTGCTTCGACCGGCTTCATCGGCTTTGCGGATGCGCTGCACGGTGCTCTGGAAATGGCCGCTGCCGCCTATGGCAGGGACGGCGGACTGGCCGGCATCTCGACGGGGCTGGTGGACCTTGACCAGAAGATGGGCGGCCTGCACCCCTCTGACCTGTTGATCCTGGCGGGTCGCCCTTCCATGGGAAAGACCGCGCTTGCCACCAACATCGCTTACAATGTGGCCAAGACCTATGCCTGGGAGCCCCAGCCGGACGGTTCCCGGAAGACGGTCAGCGGCGGGGTGGTGGCCTTCTTCTCGTTGGAAATGAGCGCAGAGCAGCTGGCGCTGCGCCTGTTGGCCGACGCCTCCGGAGTCTCCGGCGACCGACTTCGCAAGGGAGAGATCGACGCGTCCGAGTTTGGCCGCGTGCGCGATGCCGCGATGGAGATCCAGGGGGCTCCCCTCTATATCGACGCCACCGGCGGCCTGACCATTGCCAAGCTGGTGGCGCGCGCCAGGCGGCTCAAGCGGTCTGTAGGCCTCGACCTGATTGTCGTCGACTACCTCCAGCTCGTTACGGGCGGCGACGGAAAAAGCGACAACCGGGTGCAGGAAGTCAGCATGATCACCCAGGGCCTCAAGGCGCTGGCCAAGGAGCTTTCCGTGCCGGTCATGGCGCTGTCCCAGCTTTCCCGTCAGGTCGAGAACCGGGAGGACAAGCGCCCCCAACTGTCCGATCTGCGGGAATCCGGGTCCATCGAACAGGACGCCGACATGGTCATGTTCGTCTATCGCGAGAGCTACTATCTTAGCCGAAGCGAGCCCGACACGGCCGACAGCGCCAAGCATATGGACTGGCAGGAAAAGATGGACCGCGTCGCCGGACAGGCCGAGGTGATCATCGGAAAACAGCGGCACGGCCCGATCGGCACGGTCCGGCTGCATTTCAACGAAGACCTGACAAAGTTCGGCAATCTGGCGCGCGAAGGGCGGTTCGATGTGCGATAAGGCGTCGCAGGCTTCACGCATCGCCGCAGGACTTCATCGAATAGCGGCGGCGATCTGAAGCGGAAGACCTCCTGGGACGAGACCTTTGACGTTTGCGCCTGGAATTGCTCGATGGTTTTGTCCCTTGACGCCCCTGTTCCTGAAGACCGGGCGGTTCGGGATCAGGAAGTGATCGGCAGAAACCCGGCCGATCCAGGCTGGCCGGCGCCCGCTGGATCCTCAAGTCGAGCCGGACCCAGCGTTCGCAGCCGTCTGGTGCTGATGGCGATCAGTCTGGTCGCGCCAGCAGCCATTTTCATGGTGTTGCTCGCAGGCGGCGCATATCGTGAAAGCCAGCAACAATATGAACAGCAACTGATCGCGACAACCCGCGCGCTGGCGGTCGCCACGGACCGACAGATCGCCCAGGGACAGGCGACCCTTCAGGCCCTGTCGATCTCGCCAGCCTTACGGGCCGGGGATTTCAAGTCGTTCGAACAACAGGCCCGTGAAGCCGTGCCCGATGGGCGCGCCTGGATCCTGCTGAGCGACCAAGAGCGGCAGATCATCAACACCCTCGCGGCGCCCGGCGCCCGATTGCCTGCCGTGAGTCTGCCGGCGACGGCCTGGACCCGATTGAAGCAGGGCTATCCGAGGGTCTCGAACCTGACGACCGGCACGCTCCTCGGCGGCTACATCATTGCCATCGACGTACCTGTCGTGATCGGAGGGCGGTTGCATGTCCTGTCCTATATTCAGGAACCGAAAGCCTTCGAGAGCATATTCCGCGCGCAGGACCTGCCCGTCAGTTGGACCGGCGCGATCATTGACGGCAACTATGCCCTGGTATCCAGGTCCCGAAGCGCCGACCAGATGCGGGGTAAACTGGCCACGCAGGACATGCGCGAAGCGATCAGGAAATCGGAAGAAGGCGTGGTCCAGACCTTCAATCTTGAAGGCACGCCAACGCTTTCGGCCTTCAGCCGCTCCCCTATCAACGGCTGGACCTTCATCGTGGGCGTGCCCCGGGCGGAACTGAACAGTTCGATCCTGCGGTCCATGCTGGGCCTGAGTCTGGCGACCCTTGCCTTGTTGGCCATCGGGATCGCCCTGGCTGTCGCCTTTTCCCTGCAGATTTCCCGACAGGTCCGAAGTCTTGCCATGGACGCAAGGGCAATCACGGACAACCAGATCGTGGAACGGCGTGATGACGACCTTGAGGAAACCGCTCAGGTGAGGGAAGCCCTTCACCGGGCCTCGCTCGCCCTACGCGCAAGGGAAGCCGAGAGGACCCTTGCGGCCGATCGGCAGGAAGTCATGATTCATGAACTGAACCACCGGGTAAAGAATACCCTGGCCATGGTTCAAAGCCTGGCTCGACAAAGCTTTGTCCGCGAGGCCGAAACCGGCGGCCTGGCGTCGTTCAGTGATCGACTTCTGGCCCTTTCCCGCGCCCATGATCTGCTGACCGAGCGAACGTGGCTGGATGCTGACCTGGTCGACGTCGTCGCACGGACACTGGAACCCTATGGGGACCAGGCCAGACGATCCGGTCCATCGGTGCTGCTGGCCCCGAATGCCGCCGTGACCCTCAGTATGGTGCTGCACGAACTGGCCACCAATGCGGTCAAGTATGGCGCGCTGTCGGCGCCAGGCGGACGGATTGAGGTGATCTGGAACGTACATAGTGACGGACGGTTGACGCTGGTCTGGCGCGAATGGGGCGGACCTTCGGTAGCGCCGCCCGCCAAGTCAGGCTTCGGCGCAAGATTGATCGACGCCAGCATCCGGCATGAGTTCGGCGGCGCCATTCAGACCGACTATCTTGCCAGTGGCCTTGTTTGCAGCATGACCCTACCCCTGAGCGAAAGACTGACCGGGCCGCTGCCCGAAAACCCTGCTCCCTCGACCAATGCGCCTCAATCTTCGCCTGCGGATCGCAAGAACTGAGGACGCCCCTGTTCGGCCTGATAGTCTGTGGCGGTGTCGCAGATGGCTCGAGCGACTGCCGCCAACAGCGCCTGACGCTCGGAAAGAGGTCGGCGAGTCCGCGCGATCAAGACAGCCACGGAATAGACCCGGCCGTCCGGCGCCAGGAGCAGGCCGACATCATTGTACCCGGTCGCAAGCGCCCCCATCACCTGACCGGTGCCGGTCTTGTGGGCCAATCGCCACCCCGGCCCCAGGCCGCTGCGCAAGCGCCCTTGCCCCGTCACGCTCTGCTCCATCTGGGCAAGCATGAATTCGGTCGAGGACTCTGACAGCAATTGACCCTGTTTGAGGCGGACTAACGCCTCGGCGACGCCTCTGGGCGTCGCGCCGTCAGGCGGATCGGCAAGATAGGCTTCGAGCGCAGTTCGGCGTACCTGAAGCGGCAGGGCTTCGCGCTCTTCCCAGAAGGTTCGATCGAACGAGTAGTCCGGCTTCCAGGTGAGGCCGGCGGCCCTGGTCTGAAGGTCGCGCTCCCCGGGGCCAAACCTGACACCCTCAAGATTTCGGCCCACCAACGCAACCTGAACAGCAAAAGGACCGCCCAGGCGACGGACAAGCGCGTCATTGGCCGCATTGTCACTCTGCTGCAGCGCCCCGGAGATCAATCTGCGGATCGAAACGGTGTAGCCCGCCTCCCCCACGAAGGCCCTTATGGGCTGGTGAAAGACGCTGAGGTCCTCGCGGCGAACCGTGACGGTCTCGTCAAGGGAAATTTCGCCACGGTCGACCAAGGAGAGGACTGCCATGACCACCCAGAGCTTGCTGACACTCTGCTGGGGCATGACGACGTCGCCGTTGATGCTCACCGACCAGGGCTGATCCAGCCGGCGAACGAACAGTCCAACCTCCCCATCAAACCCTTGAACGATCGCTTCAAGGCGAGATTTCAGTCGATCCTGCTCGGACGGAGCCAACTGCGGGAGAGCCGTCAACCGGGGAAAATGCTCTGGCTCGGGCGTCTGACGGTTTGCGATTGGAGCCAGGATCGCGCCAAGCGCCACCAACAGGCCCAGCCCCAGTTTCAAACCAAAGGATGCGCCCGTCCGACCCATGGGTCATAAAACCATCCAAACTGACACTGCGCCATACTGCCTGTGGTCCGGGTCGCCAGATAGCAACTGCCTTACGCCTTTCAGCCGGGCTAGCGCCGACAATGAGGACGGGACATTCCATGCGCGCCAGCGCTCCCCTGACCCGAGACCTGTTGCTGATCGGAGGAGGGCATGCCCACGCCATCCTGCTGAGGATGTGGGGCATGAATCCGCTACCCGGCGTCCGCCTGACCCTGGTCAATCCCGGGCCGACAGCGCCCTACACCGGGATGTTGCCTGGCTTTGTCGCAGGACACTATGGGCGAAGCGACCTGGAAATCGATCTGGTCCGTCTGGTCCGCTTCGCCAGCGCAAGGCTTGTGCTCGATCAGGTTACAGGACTCGACCTCTCACGTTCGCGAGCCCAGCTGAGCGCTCGGCCGGACATCGCCTTTGATGTGGTGTCACTGGATATCGGGGTCACTTCCAGCGTCTCGGCTCCGATACCGGGTCAGTCTCAACTCCTTCCGGTCAAACCCCTGGGGGCCTTCACGGAAGCCTGGGATCGCTTTCTGGCCGCCGTGCATGTCGGAGAAAAGGCGCCCAGGGTGGCGGTGGTTGGCGCAGGCCTGGGTGGCGTGGAACTGGCCATGGCCATGGCCTGGCGGCTGCGAGGCGTTGCGCCTGACCGGTCGAAGATCCGTGTGACCCTGATCGAATCGGCCGACGATATCCTTCCCGGCAGCCCGCCAGCCTTGCGCCGGTCCCTGCGAACAAGCCTGCTTGCTCAAGGCATAGTGATCCAGGCCGGGGCAACGGTCACCGGTCTGGACGAAGAGGGTGTTCACCTGTCAGACGGCGGAGTGGTCAACGCGGCGCTGTCTGCAGCCGCCGCCGGCGCACGGCCGGCAGGCTGGCTGTCGCAGACCGGCCTTGCCCTGCAGTCCGGATTTGTGCGGGTAGACGCAAATCTTCGGAGCGTCAGCCACCCCCAGGTCTTCGCAGTCGGCGACATTGCCCATCTGGACGCCAGTCCGCGGAGCAAGGCCGGTGTCTATGCCGTCCGCCAGGGGCCGACCCTGCACCACAACCTGAAAGCGGCCCTGTCAGGGTCGGCTCTGAAGCGCTTCAAGCCCCAGGCGGACCACCTGAAACTTGTCAGCCTGGGGGGACGGTCGGCCGTTGCGGAAAAATGGGGCGTGGCCCTGACCGGCGAGTGGCTCTGGAGATGGAAGAACCGGATCGACCAGCGCTTCATGGAGAGGCTGAACAGGTTGCCCTTGATGCCCGCGCCGCAACCGATCAGGGGCCCGCAGGCCCTGGGCGTCCGGGAACTGGCCCTGGGCCAGCCCCTGTGCGGCGGATGCGGTTCCAAGGCCCCCGCGTCAGTGCTTGGCCCTGTGCTGGAGTCTCTGGACGCGCCGCGGCGTCCGGACGTCCTTCGGGGCACAGGGGACGACGCGGCGGTGTTGAGAGTCGGGGAATCATCCCAGCAGGTTCTGACCACGGATCATTTTCGCGCCTTCACCCTGGACCCCCATGTGCTTGGGCAGATCGTTGCCCACCACGCCCTGGGGGACGTCTGGGCCATGGGCGCCGATCCGCAGGCTGCCCTGGCCAACGTCATCCTTCCTGACATGTCGCATGACCTGCAGGTCCGTACAGCGAAGGAAATCATCAGCGCCTTTGAAACCGTTCTGCGGCAAGCTGGCGCCGATCTGGTTGGCGGACATACCAGCCTTGGCGCCGAACTGACCCTGGGCCTGACCGTCACCGGCCTGACTTCCGGGCGCCCGGCCATAGGCCTGGACGGAGGCCGACCCGGGGATCTGCTGGTCCTGACCAAGCCGATCGGTGTCGGCGTCGTGCTGGCGGCCGAAATGCAGGGACGCGCGAACGGAAACTGGGTGCAGGCCGCGCTTCACCAGATGCTGCAGTCCAATGGACCCTCAAGCCAGCTGTTGCGGGCATTCAGCCTGGCCATGACCGATGTCACCGGCTTTGGGCTGGCGGGCCATCTGCAGTCGATCCTCAACCAATCCGGCCTTTCGGCCTCTCTCGATCTGGACGCCATAGACTGGGCCGATGGCGCCATCGAACTGACCCGGGCCGGCGTCTTCAGCTCCCTTTACCCTGAAACGGTTCGCCTTGCGGCAACCATGCGCGCTTCGGGTTCCACGCGGCTGGACCCAAGGTTTGCCCTGCTGTTTGATCCGCAGACCTCCGGCGGCCTGCTGGCGGCCATCCCTGCCTCGCGCATTGGCGAGATGCATGACGCGGCTGGCCGGATAGGCCTCAAGGTTCCTGTGATCGGCGTCCTGTCCGCGGCCGGCCCAGAAGGTCCGCAGATTGCGGTTGGGCCATGATCGGTTGTCGCAGATGAACCAGGCGGTCGATCTCTTCAGCCGCTGACTTCTGCGCCTCTTCGTCCAGCGCAGCCAAATCGATCTCTCCCAGACAGGGGCGGGAGTCCCGGCGATTTGAACGCTCATAGGCGGGATCATAATGAATCTCGATCAGCGAGGCGGCGAGGTCTGCGAACGCGCCTTCATGAGCCATTCGGGCCCAGTCAGCCTGTCTCTGACGCCCGTACAGAGGCGGCAGACGATCCAGGGCCACAGCCAGGGCGGCAGGGTCAGACGTGATCTCTGAATAGGCGCTCAAGAGGTAGTGGACCCTGTCCTGCGCTCCGGCCCTGAGATTGATCCTGGACGCCGTCTGCATGGCCTTCCAGAGAACTGGCGGGACCATTCGGTCGCCAACCCGACTCGACTCGGCCTCGACGATGACAGGACGGGTTGGATCCAGCCGGGCCAGGGCCTCGATCAGCCGGCTTTCAAAGGCCTTCTGGCTGGGCTGCGGGACGCCGGTCAGGCCTCCGAAGACAGAGCCCCGATGTCCGGCCAGACCTTCGAGATCGAGGACCTGCAGACCGCGTTGCGGCAATCGTCCAAGGATTTCGGTCTTGGCGCAGCCGGTATTGCCATCCAGCAGAACGATCTCCAGGGACGGCTCGCTGTCATAAAGTGAAGCGGTGACATATCGCCTCCATGTCCGATATCCGCCGCTGACCAGAACCGCTCGCCAGCCGACCTGACGCAAGACCGTCGCCATGGCGTTGGAGCGCTGGCCTCCACGCCAGCAATAGACCAGGGGACGATACCGCCCGGGCCGGTCCGCAAGCGTGGTTTCCAGGTGCCGGGCAATGTTTCGGGCGACATAGGCCGCGCCAATCCGCCGAGCAGGAAACGGAGACTGCTGGACGTAGATGGTTCCGACCTCGGCCCGCTCCTGGTCGCTGAGGACCGGAAGATTTATCGCGCCCGGAATGTGGTCTTCGGCGAACTCGCCCGGGCTGCGGACATCGATGATGTCATCAAAGGCTTCGAGCGCCTCGAGATTCAGATGATCCAGAATTTCAGACATATCCGCCCCTAGAGCATTTTCCGTCTGAAGGACAATGATCCGGGCGCCCCGTCGCAAACCTTCGACGGTTGTCAGGCGGCCCCTCCGGCATGCCCCAGGGGCATGCAAAAATGGTCGCAGGAACGCCTTGCCGACCCTGACTTGATGACCCAGAGTTGGGGATCGCCGCCACTTGTATGACGACCAGGATCAAGGCCCCTTGCATGACCGCCACGACCGCCCAGAGCCCCCAGATCGACAAGGCCGCCCTTCTGGCCAGGTATCTTGAAGAACGCGACAAGCGCCTGCGGCCGGATGGCAATGACCAGTACCTCCAGATCACCGGACGGTTGGCACACTATCTGGAAGACCCCTACACGCCACGGACCGAACGGGAGGCCAAGACTGACCACGTAACCTTTGCCTTCGTCGGCGGAGGGTTCGCCGGCCTGGTCACCGGCGCCAGGCTGGTCGAGGAAGGGGTGACGGACGTCCGGATCATCGAGAAGGGCGGCGATTTCGGCGGCACCTGGTACTGGAACCGCTATCCAGGAGCCCAGTGTGATACGGCTTCGATGATCTACATGCCGCTGCTGGAAGAAACCGGTCACATGCCGACCGAGAAGTACGCCCATGCGCCGGAAATCCTGGAACAGTGTCAGCGGATCGGCCGCCAATACGGTCTCTATGACAATGCCCTGTTTCACACCCAGATCCAGGAACTGACCTGGCAGGAATCCGAGTCGCGTTGGCTGATCCGCACCGATCGCGGCGATGCCTTTACCGCCGACTTCATTGGCCTGGGCACCGGTCCGCTGCATGTCCCGAAACTTCCGGGCATCCCCGGGATCGAGCAGTTCAAGGGCCACTCATTCCACACCAGCCGATGGGACTATGACTACACCGGCGGAGACCCCAAGGGCGGTCTCATGGAAAAGCTGGCCGACAAGCGGGTCGCCATCATCGGCACCGGGGCCACGGCAGTGCAGTGCGTCCCGCACCTCGCCCGGGCCTGCAAGGAACTGCTGGTCTTCCAGCGGACCCCCTCCTCCATCGATGTTCGCGCCAATGTTCCGATTGACCCGGAATGGTTCGCCTCCATCGCCACGCCCGGATGGCAGCAAAGATGGCTGGAAAACTTCACCGCCAACCAGGCCGGGAGCCCGGTCGAGGAGGATCTGGTGCAGGACGGTTGGACCGATCTGTCCCGCCGGATCCGTAGCAAGATCATGACCCTGCCGCCCAAGGACATGACGCCCGAGAACATGCTGGCCGCCTATGAGGATTCCGACTTTGAAAAGATGGAGGAAATCCGCTCGCGGGTCGACACCATCGTTGAAGATCCGGAAACAGCGGCGCGGCTGAAGGCCTGGTACCGGCAGCTCTGCAAGCGCCCCTGCTTCCACGACAGCTATCTTCAGGCCTTCAACACCCCCGGAACGCGGCTCGTCGACACGGACGGCAAGGGGGTTGAGCGGATCACCGAGAAGGGTCTGGTCGTGGCGGGGGTCGAGTATGAGGTCGACTGCATCATCTATGCATCCGGGTTCGAGGTCGGCACCGACTACACCCGGCGAACCGGCTTTGATCTGACGGGGCGTGACGGTCTGACACTTTCGCAGGCCTGGGCTGACGGCATGCGCAGCAAGCACGGGATCCACGTCCATGGCTTTCCCAATGCCTTTTTCGTGCAGCCGACACAGGGGGCAAACCTGATTTCGAATGTGCCCCATAACCTGACCGAGGCCGGCAAGACCATCGCCATGATGGTCCGGCATGCGATCGACAACGGCTTCAGGCAAATCGAGGTCAAGGAGGAGGCGCAACAGGCCTGGATCGAGCTGTTGCTGACAGGCTTTGGCCGCATGCTGGGCTCACAAGACTGTACACCCGGCTATTACAACAATGAGGGCCAGGATCCCGGTGAGGCCTCCAAATACTATGTCGGCTATCCGGCGGGCGCTCTGGCCTATTTCAAATACATCGACGCCTGGAGGAGCTCGGGCGACTTCGAGGGGCTGGACTTCCGGCCATGAGGGCAATGCGGCTCGGTGGCGCAAGAACGTCCGCCGAGCCGCATTGTGACAAAGGCTATTCAGTGACCGCGGTGATCGTTGCGGTGCCGGCGCCGCCATTGTTGTCGGTATAGGTCGTCTTGAAACCAGGTGCGGCGCCCATTTCAGCGAAGGTCACGCAGACCGTCTGGGCCTCGTAGACTGAGCAGATTTTCTTGGCGGCCTGATCAACGGTATAGGGAACAGGCGGGCCGCCGTTGGCGACAGCCGTGCCGTCCGAATTGAACACCACCACAACTTTCTGGCCGTTGCTGCCGGCGAATTCGACTGTCGTGGAAGCAGCCAGGGCCGGTGATGCGACAAGCGCCAAGCCGGCCAGAGCGATCAGCAGTTTCATCTTCATGGTCATTCCCCCGAATGGATGCCCTCCTTGCGGGACGGGCTGTTGGTCCGGAAAGGTTAACCGACCGAGGTGCTGAGGGCAACAAATCTGGAGCGGCCGGGGGGAATCGTGACCTGCCCCCTTCCTGATCCCTCGATTTGAGTGAGAGTCCGTCATCCAAGGAGACGGACGTGAAGAAGAGCAGGTTCAACGAAGCGCAGATCATTGGTGTTCTGAGGGAGCAGGAGGCCGGGAGCCCGACGGCGGAGGTCTGCCGGCGGCACGGCATCAGCGAGCAGACCTTCTATCGCTGGAAGGCGAAGTACAGCGGCATGAGCGTGTCGGACGCCCAGAAGCTCAAGACGCTGGAGGACGAGAACCGGCGGCTGAAGAAGCTGCTGGCGGAGTCGATGCTGGATGTCTCGGCGCTAAAGGATCTTCTGGGAAAAAACTGATGGGGCCTGCAGCGCGCCGGGAGACCGTGCTTCGTCTGATGGCGGAGCGCGGCCTGTCCCAGAGGCGGGCCTGCGGGCTGGTCCAGATCGATCCCAAGACGGTGCGCCGCCCGCCTGATCCGGGTGATGGCGAAGTCCGTGAGCGGTTGAGGGCCCTGGCGGCGGAACGACGCCGCTTCGGCTACCGGCGGCTGGGCATTCTGCTGCAGCGAGAGGGCGTCAGCATGAACAAGAAGAAGCTGCTTCGGCTCTACCGCGAGGAGGGCCTGGCGGTGCGCCGCCGACGCGGCCGCAAGCGGGCGACAGGGACACGGGCGCCGATGGTCCTGCCGGACGGGCCGGGCCAGCGCTGGAGCTTGGACTTCGTCGCCGACAGCCTCAGCTGGGGCCGGCGCTTCCGCATCCTGTGCATCGTCGACGACTTCACCCGCGAGGCCCTGGCCCTGGTCGTCGATACCTCGATCGGCGGCCATCGCATGGCCCGCGAGTTGGATATCCTGATCGCCCGGCGCGGTAGGCCCCACACCATCGTCAGCGACAACGGGACCGAGATGACCAGCCGGGCGATGCTGGAATGGACCAACCGCACCGGCGTCGACTGGCACTACATCGCGCCGGGCAAGCCGCAGCAGAACGGCTTCGTCGAAAGCTTCAACAGTAAGCTCCGCGACGAATGCCTCAATGAGGAGGTCTTCAACACCCTGGCCGAGGCCCGCGTCGTCATCGAGCGCTGGCGGCTGGACTACAACCATGTACGCCCGCACTCGGCCCACGGCGGCCTTACTCCCGAAGCGGTGCGGCTGAACCCCGCGGTCGGCCGGCTGCGCAACGTCGAAGGCTGCGCCGGCCGACCCCTACCACCGACGCCAAAGATCAACTATCAACCCCAAGGGCTCTCACAATGAACGAGGGACCGGCGGGGAGCAGGTCAGCGGGGGGACGTTAAATGTCAGAAATGGGAGACGTCAAACTAGCGCTTGTTCGAATGGTGGGCGCTCGCTGACTGCCAGCACTGGCTAGATCGTAACAACCACGTTGCCAATAGCGCTCCCGCCCTCAACGAGTTCATGAGCAGCGACGGATTGATCGAGCGCGAACTCGGCGGCGATAGCGTGAACTAGCGCTCCCTCGGAGATGGCGCGCGTGAGAAGGTCTATGACGCGATCACGCGCCGCACCCTGGAGCAGATAGACCAATATCATCCGCACTGTCGCCCCGTTGAACATCATTGGGTAGAAAGGCAAATTGGGCTTGGGGATCGCCATTGAGCCATAGGTGACGATGGTTCCGCATGGATTCAAAACCGCACTCGACACCTCAAGATTGCCACCAAATTCCACCTCGATAATACGATCAACACCGGCGCCATCAGTTGCCGAGCGTATTGCACCGGCCACATCGCCTTCGCGATAGTTGATAACCGCGTCAGCGCCTGCCGCCTTTGCATGTGCGGCCTTCTCCGGGCCACTGATCGTGGCGACGACGCGCGCACCGCCCCAACGGGCGAGTTGAATCGCGTAGTGACCGACAGCGCCCGCACCGCCGGTAACCAACACGGTCTGCCCAGTTACGGGACCGTCGCAAAACACTGCGTGACATGCGGTTGATGCCGGAATTCCCAGGCACGCGCCCGCCTCGAAGCTGCACTTGATATCAAGCGGCACGGCCTGCTGCGCCGGCAGAACCACGTAGTCAGCGCAGGTTCCGAAGGCGCGCTTCCACGCTGCGTTCCAGAGCCAGACCCGTTCCCCAACTCTTCTAGGCTCAACGCCACTGCCTACAGCGTCAATGATCCCTGCCCCATCCGAGTGAGGAATGATCCTTGGAAACGGAACTGGTCCGCGCGCGCCTGCGCGCGCCTTAACGTCGGAGGGGTTTATGCCGGACGCATGCACGCGCACGCGCACTTCGCCGGGACCGGGATGGGGGTCGGGAAGTTGGCCAAAGTGGAGCACTGATGCTGCTGCGCCAGTCTGCTCGTACCAGATCGCACGCATCTTAGTTCTCCATCCTGAGCGAAAGCCCCTCTGTGTGGCCGTCAATGGCGATGGCCTGGCCGGAAACGCGAGCGCCAGCTGGCGAGGTCAGAAACTCGATCATGGCTATGATGTCGTCATTGGTCGCGAACACGCGCATAGAGCTCTGGCTCTTGTATTCGCGCTCGACCTCAGAGGGCGAAATCCCGCGAGCTTCGGCGTCTGCCTGGATAACGCGCTCGATCCGTGGCCCCTCAACGCTGCCCGGGCAGATCGCATTGACGCGCACGCCAAAGGGTCCGAGTTCCATCGCCAACGTCTTGCTGAGTCCGATTATTGCCCACTTACACGCCGCGTACGGACTGCGCAGCGGAAACCCGAACAACGCCGCGTTAGACGCCATATTCACAATCGAAGACCCGGGCGCGTTAGCCTTCAACAGCGGGATTGCCTCGCGCGTCATGTAGAAGACGCTGTTCAGGTCGACGTCAATGGTCTCGTGCCAGCGTTCCACAGACAGCGTCTCCATGGGCCCCGTCGGCCCGGCTATACCCGCATTATTGATCAGAATGTCGAGACCCGCCTGCCCACTCCGTCGTAGATCAGCGCGAACCTGATCAAAGAAGGCGGCGACACTTGCGGGATCCGCGACGTCCGTGACCGATGCGAACGCTTCAGGGTGCAAACTGCGAAAGCGCCCGACCGCAACTTCATCCCGGTCGCAGATATAGACCTTGCTCCCGCGAGCCAGGAATGCCTCAGCTACAGCGAAGCCGATGCCGCTGGCAGCGGCCGATATGACGATACTGTTTGGTTTCATCGTTTCGACCCTGGTTCGGAGGCACTGCACTCGAGGCAGGGCTTGAGAGCATTCGCATCAACGGCGGAAGCTTACGCCGACACCAATAGTTCGGGGTCGATTCGTCGTGATGCGCGGGTCGCCATCAAAATCGTTCCGATACAACTCGGCCCTTTCGTCGCTAAGATTGTCGACGAAGACCTTGAATTCGTAGCGACCGAGTTGAAAGCCCGACGAGAGATTGAGGACCGTGTACGCGGCCTGAACCGAGCGACCTGCCACGACAATATCGTTGAAGCTTTCGCCCCGATAGCGCAGCGCGCCCTGAATGTAAGAATCAGTGGACCCAAACGTAAAATCATAGCGAACATTCAGATTGCCGCTGAATTCCGGCACGAATGGCAGGTCCGTGCCTGCTGGCGCGCGCTCCGGCAACAAAGGGCTGCGCGGATAGCGCGTGGTCAACTCCGCATTGATCAGCGAGACTCCGCCATCGATCGAAAGATGCTCCATCGGACGCCAGCCAATGGTCGCCTCGATGCCGGCGATGCGCGCGTTACCCGCATTCGCTGTCAAACCGATGAGCGATTCTGCTGGGTCGAACCGCGTAAGCTGGAAATCAGCCCAATCCATGCGGAAGATTGCGCCGTTGAAGACCAGACTTCCATCCGCGAGAGATGTCTTCCAACCAAACTCATAGTTCCGCAGGAGGTCTGACTGGTATGTTGCCGGTATCGTGAGCCCTGCGCGTCTGTTGTTCCCGCCCGGGCGGAAGCCCTCGGAATACGTCGCATAGAACAAGAGGTCGTCGTTGGGCTGCCACGATAGGTTAGCCTTGTAGACGACCCCATCCTGCTGCGTGGCAACGTTTACACGCGGGGTTGACGAAAAAACAGTGCCTACGATGCCATTCAATGTGCTTTCGGTTTCGAAAGCACGCGCGCCAAGCGTCACTGAAATAGTGTCTGTTGCGCGGAGGGTCAACTCGCCAAAAAGTGCGGCTTCTTTGTCCCGGCGAACTTGGCGGGTTATGAAGTATGCATCTGGATCCGCTCCGGTTATAAACCCGGTTGGATTCGAATTAACATCCCGACCTGCGATGATTCCTGGGATGTGCCACTGGTTGTTATATGCGTGCTCCGGGTCCGTGTAGAACGCGCCAGCTATCAGGCTGAAGCGCTGCGCAGGATCGGTCTGGAGTCGAACCTCGTGCGTCGACGTTGTGTAATTGGAACGACCAGCGAAGCGAATGCGCGGATCGCCGCAGGCGGGATCAGTCCTGAGATAGGACGGACACACATAATATGGAATGTATGACGCAGGCAGCAGCGCATAGGCTGAATAGTCTAGTTCGAAATCGACTTGACGATCAAGATACGACGCCGCGTAAACGAGATCGACAGAACCAATGCTACCGCTCACCGTAAGCGCGGCTTGCGTGAATTCATCTTCGCTTGCGTCCGGGAAAAAACGACGCACTTGCAGATCGCCAACGCCCTCGGGATCGTGATCCCAGACGCCCTGATCCGATTGCCTCTGGTGCATGACACGCGCGGTGACACTCCAGTTCTCACTGAGGTCGACGCCGAGCGCCGCACGCGCCCCTGCGACTTCCGAAGTGTTGAAATTCTCCTCTACAAACGCCGCATTGTTGACGACAGTGTTATAGAATGTCTGGGTTGCAGCCACATTGTCAATGTATCCGCCTTGGGTTGCTGTGTACCCGACTAGTCGAAGCGCCGCGCGATCTCCGAGCGGGATGTTGAGCATGCCTTCAAGGCGGCCGCTTTCGCTGCCGTCGTGCGTAGTAGAGGCGCCCGCCTCCAGTCGATAGTCGAACTCACCCTTCAGCGGTTTGTTGGTGATGATCCTGAGCGTGCCGGCCTGGGAGCTGCCCCCATAAAGGGTTCCTTGCGGCCCTGCGAGCGCTTCGACCCGCGCAACGTCCGAGCTGTACACGTTGAGCACCCGCCCAATGGAGGTGACGGGCTGGTCGTCCAAATAGACGGCCACGCTCGGCGAGGCGCCCGAGAAATTGCCATCGCCTCCGTCAACAATGCCGCGCATATACACTTGGCCGGTGCCAGGGCCGAGCGGCGCCGTCGAAACACTGGGTAACAGTGCCAAACTACCCTCGAAGTCGTTGACGTTGTTGCGCTCGAGTGTCTCGGCGCCCAAGGCTTGAACGCTCAATGGCACATCCTGCAAGCGCTGCTCCCGCTTTTGGGCTGTGACAATGACTTCGTCTAGCTCACTGGCATCTTGGGCAAACGCGCTACTTGCCATTCCGGCGACCAAGCAAAGCGCCATACCGGACGCGCCCGCCAGCAACGACAAGCGCGACGTGGTGCAGCGACGGATCACGGAATCAGTTTCTCGCGACATTTTTCCCACCCCCTTTTTTGGCCTAGCCCAGCTCAAGCGAGCCGACCCGGATGAGAACAAAATTCTCCCAACCCACCGCGCTGACAAAGTACGATAGATAAAGCGAGCCCTACTTTTTCTCACCGAACTGCGGTGCGTTCCACCGCTGTCCGGCGTCTTCCAGCGCCTCGGCTAGGGGCATGAGCTGCGCCTCGAAGGCGCGCCAGCGCCCAACGCCCTTCGCATTCACGGGGCGGCGGACTTGGTCTGCGCTCGGCGTACGCACTGGGCGTTGGTTCTCATAAAATGACAAGCAAGACGCCTCAAAGGGAAGCCTGCAGTAGGCCAGAAGGCGCCGTATCTGGCCTTCGGGGTCTGAAATAACATCTTCGTTTAAGACGCGTAGCACTTTCCCGGGCAACACCCGATCCCAGTGCTCCATGAGGTAGAGATAGTCGTGATAATAGGCTCCAATCTCCTTCAATGAATAGGTGAAGTTCTGCCCCTTGGCGAACAGCTGTTTGTAACATGAGAAGCAGCAATCCATAGGATTGCGCCGCGCGTCGATAACTTTGGCGTTAGGCAGAATGAGGTGCAGAAGCCCCACGTGCATGAAGTTGTTCGGCAACTTGTCAATGAAGTAGGGCGCACCGGACCTGTGAACGCGAGTGCGTTCCAAATATTCCTCACCTAGCTGCCGCAAAGCGGCGGGCGACATGTCCGCCAATATGCCAGGATAAGCCGACGCCTCGTCCAAATGCTTTCGTCCTGAAAGGCGAATCGCAATGCTCATCAGGTCTGGTAATTCCTGAGTGCCCTCAACAAAGCTGTGGCTCGCGAGGATTTGTTCGATCAGCGTCGAGCCCGCGCGCGGCAATCCAACCACGAATATGGGCGCAGGGTCGGAAGCGCCTGCCACGTCAAAACTCTGCAGTCTTGGCTTCGTGAAGAACGATATGATCGCCTCGATGTCGTCCCGATTCCTTTTCGCGCTGTAGCGAACGAGGCGGCGTCTGACGGCGTTGCCACGCTGGTACCATACGAACGCCTGTTCAAACTCACCCGCGTCTTCCAGAGCCTTGCCCAACGCAAAACTCGTGTGGAAGAAATCGTCACGGCTGATCGCATCGGAAAGCGCCTGCTCACGCATCGTATCAATGTCGGCCGCGCTGAAGCGAAATGTCTTCAGGTTCGCCAAACTCCACCATGCATCCCCGTGACCAGGCGCGGCAGCAACGACAGCGCGATAGGCTGCAACGGCGCCAGACAGGTCGCCGAGGGTCTTTCGAGCGTGACCAAGGCTCATCAGCAACCCGACACTGTCCGGGTTGTGCGCCAAGGCTGCTTCATAGTTGGCGATCGCCTGCTCGTTGCGGCCCATACGCGTAAAAATGTGCCCCGTGAGGACCAAGCGATTCAGCGACCAGGCGCCCGCAATATCAAGTCGCTTAAGATGATCGAGTTGTTCGAGCGCCGCATCAAGCGCAAGCCGCTCGTGGAGCACGTGCGCCAACTTTAGCCTGGCATAGGCGAAATCCGGGGCGACTTCGACGGCCCTCGACAATAGCGCGTTGGCCTCTTTGGTGCGCCCATATTTCTGGGCGACATCGGACAGGAGGCAGATGGCGTCGATGTTGACCGGATCCTGTTTCAGGATTCTGCGGCACATGGCCTCGCTATCGCCAATCCGACCTTCATCGAATGCCGATGCGGCGCTTTCGAAGGGATCGTCAGGGGCGCCTGCGCCTCGGTTCATGCGGCTCTCCTCGCCGAACGGGCTTCAGCCACAGCAGTTCGCCCACCGACCATTGACCCAGATTTATTCACGTGACTAGCTTGAGCGAGGGTCTGCCCAAGCGGTGACTATGGAGTCCACGCGTCAAATGTCTCGCAAGCTGCCCCCGATTACGGCTCTGCGCGCTTTCGAGGCGGCAGCCCGCACTGGAAGCTTTAAGGCCGCGGCCGACGAGTTGAACGTGTCGCAGTCGGCGGTTTCGCACCAAATGAAACATCTGGAAGATCATTTCGGCGTCCTCCTCTTCCACAGGCGCGCGCGATCTGTAGAGCTGACGGCTGCCGGGCAGGTATTCTATCCGCACCTCCAAACCGCTTTCGAAAGCATCGAAGAAGGGGCCCGCCGGCTGCGCCACAACGCCAGAACTGACGAACTGACGATCCAGACCTATTCGACTATCGCCGTGCGCTGGTTGATGCCGCGGATCCATTCGTTTCAGAGCAAGTATCCAAAATTGGTACTTCGTCTGGTCACCGCGCAGACAGATCCGGATTTTTCTGATGAAGCTATAGATTTGGCACTGGTTATAGGTCAGCCCATATCGACTAGGCTCATGTATACTTATCTTTTTACGCCGACCATGTTTCCCGTCTACTCGACGCAACTGGTGCAGAAACCGGCCAATCCAGCCGACTTGGCGCGCTCCACCATCTTGCAGGTCTATCCATCGCAAGGCGATTGGACGCATTGGCTTACCGCCCACGACATTGACGATGTCGATCCCGACTCGGGCTTGCGCTTCGACAGCTACGATCACGCTCTCCGAATGGCCGCCCGCGGCCACGGCGTCGCCCTGGCCATGCAGCCCTATGTTGACGACGATCTCGCCACCGGCGTGCTCAAACCGGCCTTCCCGGGTATGGAGGTCGAAGCGCATGGTAGCTGGTATCTTGCTTGTCTCGCAGGCCACAGTGACAGCCGGTATGTGCGCGCCTTCACTCGCTGGCTCATCGAAGAGGTCGAAAACGACATAAGTCTGGCACCCCGTCGCCGCGTTCAGGCGTGAAACTTTCTCACCCGAGGAAGACAAATTCTCGTTTGTGCAAAGTCCGCCCATCCCATCGATATGCAACAAACGCGGATGGAACCGACATTATGGGGTGGGTTAGCGCAAAGCGGTTGTCGCTCGCTGCCTGCACGGCGCTGGCGCTCACATCCTGCGCTGCGGCGCACTATCAGGCGTCTGAACCCCGGCCAATCGTTTTTGCTGGAGGCGAACAACTACGCGGCGTGCGGCTAAACAACAACGTGAGGGTCTTCCGCGGCATTCCTTACGCGGCGCCCCCACTGGGTCCGCTGCGCTGGGCGCCACCCCGACCACACGACCCGCGCCCAGGCATCCAGAACGCGACCGACTTCGGACCAGCGTGCCCACAGGATCAGGGGAACACCGACTGGTATCGCACTGTGGCAACGGCGATGGGAAGCAGCGGCGATGTTGTCCCGGAACTCACAAACATCTCCGAAGATTGCTTGGTGCTAAACGTGTGGGCGCCATCGCCTGATCACGAGCGACCGCGGTCGGGATGGCCCGTTATGGTCTGGATCCACGGCGGTTCGAACGTGAACGGATTTTCGCACGAACCCAATTATCTGGGGCACATGCTTGCTGAACGCGGCGTGGTCGCTGTCTCTGTCAACTACCGGTTGGGTCTCCTCGGTTTCTTTGCACACCCCTCGCTCGGCGAAGATGCAAGCGGTCGACAGGGCTTGGATGACCAGATTGCGGCGCTGCGCTGGGTGCGAGCTAATGCTGCCGCATTTGGCGGCGACCCGCGCAACGTCACTGTTTTTGGTGAGTCAGCGGGCGGCACCAACATCCAAGCGCTCATGCACATGCAGGAAGCACGAGGCCTTTTTCGGCGCGCCATAATCCAGAGCGGATACCTTGGAAGCGACGGGTTGGCGACTCAAGCCGCCGCCGCCGCCGTGGCTACTCAACTCATGGGCGCACCCACTTCGGCTCAGGCGCTCCGTGAGATGACTTGGGCAGAGCTTGTCAGGCTGCGCGCACGGGAGTTGCCAGGGCATTTCTTTGCGCCAGTCGTTGACCCTTCGCAGAATTTCCACGTTCCATTGATGATCGGCTCAAATCGCGACGAGGGACGTATGTACCTAGCGAGCGACGTGGCGAGCGACTTTCGCGAGGCCTTGTCTATTGTCCCATTGGACCGACGAGAAGCCGTCGGAGCCTATCTCTCAGACCTCACGCCAGACCAAAAGACGCGCGCAGACTATCTGCAAAGTGGGCCTGGCTTTCTGTGCCCGACCGTGCAGCTCGCCGATATTGCCATCCGCAACGGCAATGCCTCGTTCGTTTATCTCTTCACCCGAGTCAGGCCGGGTGCGCACAATCTTGGTGCCTACCATGGTGCGGAGATCCCCTACGTCTTCAATACCGCCGACACATGGTTACCCGGCGACGCGCGCGACCGCACCCTCACCCTCAGAATGATTCGCTACTGGGTGAACTTCGCCGCTGTCGGTGATCCCAATGGCGCGGGACTTCCGCATTGGCCTTCGGCTGAAACAGGCCAAGCGATGGAATTGGGCCGCCGCACCGGCCCTCTTGGTCGCGATACGTTTGCCCTGTGCGCCCTGCTGCAAGGACGGTGACAATGCCCGAAGTATCTAAGAAAGTTGACGAAAAACCCCAGAAGGCGCGTACGGATTTCGTAGTCTTTCTGATGGCGTTCTTGGTGATCGCGTCAATCACAGTCCCCATCTATCTATTTCCTAGCCAGGCCAAGACCTACATCGTCACCACTTATGACTGGATCGCGAACAGTCTCGGACTC
>Ga0164295_10000222_pt1 | contig 47851 bp, 48 predicted proteins | sample GEODES006metaG_FD_111798 | JGI IMG/M metagenome (GOLD analysis project Ga0164295, IMG submission 111798) | Oligotrophic lake water microbial communities from Sparkling Lake, Wisconsin, USA - GEODES006 metaG | ecosystem: Environmental > Aquatic > Freshwater > Lake | place: USA: Sparkling Lake...
ATGAGACCGGCGAAGTTCTGGAATATGCTGGAGTGAGCCAGCGCTTCAGGATCCGTGATCATGCTCTTGAGATCTGGGAGACCCTCCTCGTCGAAAAGCGTTTCCAGAAAGTTTTGATTCTCTTCGCGGCTGAAGACATTGACGAAAGACTTTCGGATGAGATCGTTGGAGATCTCCTCTATCTCCTTCGTGACGATGTAGGGCCTGAGAGCTCTAACGCCCAGAATGTCTCGAATGAACGTCTGACGGAGACCGGAAGCGGCAGCGTAGCCGTACTTCTTAGCAGAGGTCTGGTACTCGAACTTCTTGGGGTCGGAGCGTGTTCCGGGACGTGAAGCCAAGAGCTCTTCCTCACGCTTTGCGACGATCTGCGGGAAGCTTTGGATGAACTGGACCATGATGTCCCACTTGTCCTTGTCCCTGTTGGAATTTGAATCTCGAATCGCCTTCTGCAGCACCTTCTCGATTGCCTGATCGCCGCTATGCTTTATCAGGAGATCGTAGAACTTGATGAAATCCTCTGATGTGAGACCCGACGTGCTCTCCTCGCCCCTATTCTCGATGATCTGATTGATCAAGTAGTCGACGAGGTTCGTATTGTTGATGCCAACTGCCCCCAGCGCTTCGCGGATCTTCAGCGTGGAAGCGCTGTCGACCGTCGGCTTCTTGAACTCACGATCGGCCTGTGCTCTCAGCTCCGCCCCCATCTCACGCTCGAGACGTGCAAGCTCCGCCTCATCCTCCTCGGGGTCAGAGTCATCCGCAGCCTCACTCATGAGAGAGTTGACGAGCCTGCTCCTGCGGTAGAATGACTCGAACTTGTTGAGGAGATCGACGTCGTCGGACATCTTCATGCCCTCACCCTCGGAGTCATCGTCGCCCTCTACTGCGTCCTCGATTATCTTCTTGAATCCGTCGTATACCTTCTCGACGAACTCCACCGGTACCATCTCGGCAAGAGCCTGGACAGCGTATCCCAGCTCGCGAGGATTCTCTGGCATGTAATCAGGATCATCGACCGGAGGACGCTCAACGTCGAGCTGCACCGACATCCTGTCCGACGGTGACAGGGGAAGACCCTGGGGAAGTGGGGAACGGTCAGGCCCAACCGTCAGGCGGCGGGGGACCCCGCTATCGGGCGCCGGTGACTCGAAGAGATGCTTCTTGATGATGCTCTGTAGGACTGACTTTTTTACTTTAACGTCTGGCATGTGACACTCTCTGATAGAATTTCTTCTTTAAGTATTTCCGGAAACAGAAAAAGCCGCCACGTGGACGGCTTTTCCCCCATTCACTGCCGAGAGACGATCAGTTCGCCTTCTTCTCGGTCGTGACGGTGACGGTGTTACCCGCCTTGACGTCCGTCGCTTCCGTCGTGGTCGTGCTGTTGTTGACATCGGTCGTGGTCGCGTCGGTCGTCGTCGTAACGGAGGTAGCCTCAGCGGCGACGGGAGCGACAGGAGCCTCGACGACAGCCGGAGCTGCGACGGTCTCAGCAGCAGGAGCGGTCTCCTCCTTGGAGCAAGCGGTGAGGAGGGCGCAGAGAGCTGCGATCATGGTGACGTTCTTCATTTTCTTCTTCCTTTTGTTAATTGATCAAATCATCGTCAGACTTTTTCACAGTGAATGTCTTCCGAGAGTTCTTCTGAGAGATTTCTAGAAGGGCGATGTGTGACGCTACCGCTCTTATGTCCCTTGCCATCTGCTCGCTGAACTTACCTAAGATATTAATCACTTCGGACAGCTGTTCAAGTTTTTTATCATTTTCTTCAAGACGTGCGCGGAGCTCTTGGATCTCCATCTCTTGAGTTATGAAGCTCATCATCCTAGCAATGAATTTCAAGATGATTCTCCAGACTTCGAGATGAAATCGTAGATGTCCTCGGAATCCTGAGCGGTCAGCTTCTTTATCTTCTTCTCTTTCTTGAGCCTAGCGAGATCGTCCATCTTCTTGTTGAGGTACGAATCACCATCCGTGAGCATACGAGCGAACTCGATGAACATCTCCTGCAGTGATAGCTTCTTCTGGAAGCCAACGATCCTCATGTTAGCATGAAGCTCAGACGGCATCTTGATGTGTGCGCACCGCCTGGGTGTCAGGACATGCTCAAGCTCTTTAACCTGCAGCTCCACCGCCGCTCTTTGCGCCCGTTGCATATGAATCAGCCGGTTGTTCCTTTGGCTCTAACCTTATGTCGTATTCCCTACCGAGTAAACTGACAAGATCATCAGAGTACTTCTGACCTTTGGTTGGGTACTTCTCCTTCAGGTACTTCTGAGCTTTTGTTATCACGTTCCCTTTGACATCGACAAGAGACATGTAGTTCTTGATGAGACGCGCGACATCAGCAGTGAAGGAATCCATGTCTAGCTCAGGTTCGGTGCCCTCGGCTTCGAGAAGGAAAGACAGCTTACGCTTTCTGAGGCTCTCGGCCTGAACTTGGTTGGAGGCTTTCTTGAGTGCCATATCCTCGGCTTTCACGAGGAACTTCTCTATTGGATCGTCAGCCTCGACCTTCTTAGTTCCCTGAACTGGAGTGGGGGCTGCAGCTCCGGGAGTGGGTGGAGCGCCAGGAGCAGGAGGGGCGGGTGGAGCGCCGCCCAGCCCAGCCATCGGGTCAGGAGCTGGAGCTGCAGGATCAAGAGCCGGGGCCGGCCCACCGAGTCCAGCCATCGGGTCAGGAGCGGGAGCGGGTGCGGGAGCAGCGGGGTCAACCGGAGATGCGGCTGCAGGATCAGCCGGAGGCGCAGCTGCGGGATCAGCAGCAGGATCAGCCGGCGGATCCCCCTCAGCTTCGAGAAGGAAGCGCATGCTCGTCCCGTAAATTTCCTTGATGATGCTCTTGCGCAGAGCTCTCTTATCCAGTCTCATTTCGCAGCCTCCAGCATCCTTTCAACCCTGCGAACTCTCTCCTCTATGAGAGCCCAACGAAGCTCCTTCATCATAGCGAAGACGTAGGAGCGGCGATCCTTGAGATAGTCACGGTAATACGAATGCTCCCAGCAGTCGAGGACGATCACAGGATGGGAAGAGAAGGGAATTCCAGTGTTATGAAGATCAACGACAACGTTGACGTAACGCTTGAGAAGGAAGTTGTAAGCTGTGACAACCCACCCGTTCCTCGACGCGAGAGCGCATGCGATAAAATCGCGTTGCCATGCGTCAAAGCTTCCGAAATCACGTTCAAGTCGCATGTACGTGAGTGAATCCATCGCGACATTCGATCTCACGTCGGAGATATTCTCGAAGAATAGACCGTGGAGGAAGGCGGCGTTGACGTTGTGAACCTCGTCCATCTTCAGGTTTCTGAACGTGGAATTGTTGGGATTCGAATTTTCGCGATCGGCAGTGTCAAGCGCTGCTGAGACCTCATTGGCAGCCTTAACGTAACCGTCCATGAGTTCCTGGTGTGCAGCCTTGTTCTCCTCGCTGAGGTTCTCTGTCGCGAGATCGTATTTATTGCTGGAGAGGACGTAGGCTTCGTTAAGAGGCTGCGGGCGCTTCTCCTGTTTCTTCGGCAACGTAAGCGATTCCCTGATCACAGAGACGATGTCCTGGTCAGTTATTCCTTCGATGTTGCTCAGCTTCTTCATTTGGGTTCGATCCTTTACTTAAATTTTGCTTCGAACTCTTCGAGGGAGTACGACTTTGTCGGGGTACCGATCATCGGCCCGGTGACATCCGTCGCGGACATCACGCTGATCTTGAGACCATGCTCCGAAGGGACCACGCTGTGTATCGTGTACTTATCTCCCGTGGATTTCTCAGTGACCTCTAGTCCTGCAGCGTTCAGTATTTCCTTTCCTGATCTGCTGAGCTCCATCTCGAGAAGCGTGGAGTAGATCCTGCTCTCGTACTGCTCACGCATGATCTCAACGATCCTGTCCTTCCTACGTTTCATTTTCCCTCCTTGATTCCGGCGAGCTGCTTCCACCTTTCCACGCTTCCCTCCGTGAACGTGAAAGTCGGCCCGACCACACGGTTGAGCTCCCTCCTCATCGCGCCCTGGTCGATGATATTCATGAGGCTGCTCAGGTTCGCGTTGCGCTCCGCTGGTGTCGCGCCCTTAACTATCGCGGTGGTCCTTATGAAATTATCGAATGATTGGGATCTCAGGGGTGCTCCACCGCCTGGTCCTCCCCCTCCGGCGCGCCCCGAGCCTCCTGAGCCTCCTGAGCCTCCTGAGCCTCCTGAGCCTGAACCAGATCCGCCCGGAGATGTGGGAGCTCCAGGTCCTGCGCCCCCAGCGCTGCCTGCGCCCGGTGTTGCCTCGCGGGTACCCGTGAACATTCCTACGATCGTCGAGAGTCCTGTCAGGACCAGCGTGTCCGCCAGATCGTAGGTGTCCATGTCACCGGTGTCAACCGTGGTGTTGTCGGTGAAAGCTGAGAAGCACTCCTTGAACTCTGCGAGAGTAAGGTCTTCTATCTCAGCTGCAAGATCGGTGGCGTCCAGCAAAGAACTGTCAGGCTTGAGGCTAGGAGGTCTCTGCTTGAAGATACGAAACGCGTTCTCGATCTTGCCTGCCGCGGTGGTCGAAACCTTGAAGTTGCCGTCGACCGTATCCTTGACGTCGAATCCCTTCGCGGTTGCTCTAGCAGAAACTTTCTGGTTGAGAACCCCTGGAGCTGGGGCCGATGCCAGGTTGAGGAACTTGAGCTTCACGTTTCCAGAGACTGGACTCGGATCCCCCTCAGCGTCACGCTCGACGAAGTACAGCTTCCCGGTGGGCACCCTCGCGAACATCGGCGGCATGCCGCGAAGATCGAGCCGAGCAGGAACGAGAGGCGCCGAGGTCTCGGCACCTATCAGCATGAACTTCGCCTCCCTGATGTAGACCGCGTAACCATCCCCCAGGGCTTTAGCCTCTGAGAATGGAACGGTCTTGGCAGGACCGAACCTAGCTATCGGTGGAGGGGCTCCCGGTGGTGCTGAGGTGGGTATTATCTGCATCATGACGACCTGATCGGAGTAGAACTTATCGACCCGCTTGTAGTCAGTGAGGAGGAGAAGCCTTACCGCGTCCATCGCGTTGAGGATGGAGAACTTCAGGACCTCAGTCTTCGTGATAACGTCGATGAGATCCTTGTGCTTCGATGTCAAATTCAGGGCTGACATGACGGAGCTTGCCAATCCAGGCGACTCGGACATCTTCTTATTCACGAGATTTATGGACTTGCGGATCCCAGCAGCGGTCATAGGCATCTTCTGATCGATGGCGCTCTCGATGTTCGAGAGAGGATCTATCGCCCTTGACGCAAGATCGAGAGCTGACCTGTCAGCCGTTGCCTCCGTCAGGAAATCCATGCTATAATCACGCAGCGAAATCTCCGCCAGTGTAACGGATTTCTTCTGCTGCTTCTTGACTTCTCTCATTTTAGAAATTCCTAGCGTGCGTAGTCTAAATATCACGCTCGTCGGATGATCGACGAACCTTTATGCCTGCATGTCGCAGCAAATCAAGTCCTGAGGTGTCGCGATACTCCTCAAGGTAGACCACTTCGTCGATCCGAGCGTTGATGATCGCCTTCGCACACATACGACATGGACTGAGGCTAACATACATCTTCTTGCGCTTCGGGCTGTTGAAGTCAAGCTTGATAAGAGCGTTGACCTCAGCGTGGATGAAACCTGATTCCCCCGGCATCTCAGACTCACGACAGTTAGACCCTCCTGTATGATCCCCGTTGTAACCGAGGGATAGGAGCTGCGTATTGTCGTCGGTCACGATTATCGCAGCTACCTTGAAGGAAGGGTCGGCGGAACGACGGGCGATTGTGCTGACAACGTCTCCCCAAACCTGATCCCATGTTGGACGGTCACTCACGCTCCAGCTCCGTCGAAGATGCTCTCGATGCTCACCCCAGGTGGAAGAGCGAACCCAGCTGCTTTTCTATGACCGCCTCCGCCGAAACGCTTCGCGACCTCGCTGACGTCAGCGTCATCATGATGGGCACGGAGGCTCACCTTCACCTGACGTGTCTCATGATCGTAGTACCAGATGAGCGCGTAATCGCACCTGGGTGAGAGAGCGCTTCCGATCTCAGACATCCAGTGGGGCGAGTTGACGACAAGAACTTCCTTACCGTTAATCTTCCTGGGGGTGGCATGCTTCGCGATCTTCGATATTACCGTCTTCGAGTACGCTAGGATGTACGCACCGCGCTCCTGGGCGCTGTCCACGGCGGAATCATCAAGATATTTGTCAAACTCTTCAAAATCGAAGGGAACCATATCAAACGCAGCCGAGAATTCCTTGGAGTACGGGATCTCCCACTTCCAGAGATCGCGATCCTCTATGTGCTTTATCATCCTGGGCGCCTCCTTTCCCGGGTGGAAGAACTTCCACGCCAGCATCGCTCCGCTGTGATTCATGTCGAAATGGGTGCAGGAGATGTCGTGGAGCTCCACCATCGCGGACTTATGATGATCGAGAATGAGGAGGCTCTTCGCCTCCTTCATGAGCCGTTTGGTTGTGGTGTTGTCATACGAAAAATCCACGATCAGAACACTCTTACCGGAGACACTCGGGGGAGGTTCACCGTACTTCGCGGCGCGGTACTCAGCTCGATCTCCCAGAAGCTTCCACGCTGCGTAGGCCGCGCCGAAACCGTCTGTGCAGTTTGCGTGGTAAATGACGAGATCGACACTAGACGGTTCTAGAATGGACATGATTCCTCTTCACCAAATTATTCCGCAGGAATGTCCGAATTACACATGATAGGATGGTGACGAAAACATCTCGGCTCGTACATGCTCTTCCCACCGACCTCGATCTCGAGCTCACTGCTGCTGAGCTTCGCCGTGTAGTAAGCCTCGTTACCGCAGATCGGGCACACGGCGGAGCATTTCTCTATGCGGGTTGCGTACGGCATCAGTCGTTCGATCTCCTCGAACGGCTTACAACGTGCGCTTAGATCGAGGCTGGCAACCAGCACAGTAGTCCCCTTCCGCATGATCTGGAGGACCGCTGATGTCACTCCGTCGATCATAAAGGCTTCATCTATGGCAACAGCGTCGATTGGCTCCTCGTACGACTGGAAGTGGTTCCAGAGCATGCTTCCGGAGCTGACGCAGTGGGCTGGCCAGCAGGCGCCTGAGTGGGTCGAGATGTTGGAGAGCGAGTACCTCTCGTCCATGGTCGGTTTGTAGGCGACTACTTTTCGACCCTGCAGCTTCAGACGCTCCATGGACGCGACAAGCCGGGTGGTCTTCGAGCCCCACATGGGTCCGGTGTAGATGATGAGCTCAGGATTGCTTGGCATTCGCCCTCCCGTAGTCGTCCTCTAGCCTCACCGGCTCATTATCGTGACGGTCACCGATCTCGATGATCTTACAATCCTCGAGAGCGGTGAGACGGTATGGGCATTCAGAGAGAACATGCAGAATATCACCCTCGCGAAGGATCCTTGACTGCATCGGATACTTCTCAGGTTTCAGCAATGAGGAGGAGTTTCCAAAATCAACCCTGACAGTGCCGCCTAGGACCGTGAACACCTCATTCTTGAGCTTATGGTATTTAAAGCTAGTACGATGTCCCTCCTTGATGCTGATGACCTTACCGTGAGTCCCATTCGTAGCGTCCCAGGTTTGTGATTCTCCCCATGGGTTTTTCTCGATCCTTGAGGTGGAAACCCACGCTTGCTTAGGTGCCCTTCCCATCTAGCCCCCACCATCTCAGCGTTGCATCGAGACCCTCCTCGAAATGAACCTGGGGCTCCCAATCGAGCGCCCGCTTGACAATGTTGACATCAGCGAGAGTATCACGTACGTCTCCTGCGCGAGCAGGAGCGTGGTTGACCTCTAGGTTTGGGAATCGGTCCTTCAGCATGTCAAGAATCTCTACGTTCGCGTATGACTTACCTGACCCAACGTTGAAAGCATGACCACGGAGGTCGTGCTGGGTCTCAGCAGCTAGACGATTCGCTCGAGCTACATCACCGACATAGACAAGATCTCGGGTCTGGTAACCGTCGCCGTCGGAGCGAAGCGGACGTCCGTCCTTCAGGGCGGTGCACCATGCCGCAACCGCAGTCGAGTACGGAGACTTGCCGTCCTGCCCTGGTCCGTAGACGTTGAAGTAACGGAGGCAGACACTCTTCTGCTGGTAGAGACGACCGAATAGGGTCAGGTAGTCCTCGATCATCCGCTTCTGCAGGCCGTAGGGAGACTGGGGGTTTGAGGGTGAGAACTCAGTCGTCGGGAGCTGTTCAACGTCGCCATAGATCGCTGAAGATGAAGAGAACACGAACTTCGTGCTTCCGCCGCGGATAACATCGAGAAGCGCCAAGGCGCGGGTGACGTTAAGGTCGTTAGACTCAAAGGGGTGCTCGACAGTGAAACCAACTCGTGGCATCGCCGCGAGATGAAAGATAACATCGTAGCGACCCTCCTTCGAGCGCTCTAAGATTTCTCGATGGGAGAAGTCTCCCTCAACAACGAGAACAGAGCCTATCTTTCGATCCGACTCTGGATGCTTCAGCTCGAAATCAGGTAGCAAATCGGCAGGACATGCTCTGAAATTGAGACCGCTTAAAGAGTCGAGAGAGCCGTTGGACATGTCGTCGACAACGTCGACAATGTAATCATGAGCGACAAGCTCACGAACAACGTGGGAACCGATAAAACCGCATCCGCCCGTTACAAGGGCACGTTTATTGCTCATTTATCACCTCTTGAAAAAATGGTAACCAGGATGATCAGTGCTGATGATGAGACGTCGGGCAAGACCGCTGTCCTTAAACTTCCTAGCGCGGAATGACATCAGGATGCTGCGCCAATCATCGATCAGATTCTTCGTAACTGGATCTTCGCTAGATTCGCCGAGTCCGGGAGTGAGACCGTCCTTGATGGTGCCCTCGCTAGCGCTCCAGACACCCCTCTCAGCTCTCATCAGATCGTCGATCGGAAAAATTCGAGGATACGCTGGCATCGGACGGCCAAGACTATCGCTTGAATTCGCAATCGCGTCCAGCATCTCAAAATCGCGTTCATAGCAGTGTAGTGAGTTAGATGTGTGGACATACTCTCCAAGTTCAACCTCAAGTTCATTTGCAAGGATCTCCTGCATGGTTGTGAAAGCTGGAACATCGTAGGCGATTCCCAGGATGATGTCGCTAGACCGCATGTTGACATGCAGGTGGAGCTTGTTGTTCCTGATGAAGAATTGAAGGGCGAGAGTGCATGGAACGTCCTTCACCGCGTGGAGTGAGTCATCAGGAGTCCTGATATGGATAACAGCACGACGACTGTCAGGATCACGTTTGAGCTCGCCCTTAACGTAATTCCACTGGTTCAAGCCACCGTCAGCGATCCGGGGATGAAGCTTGAAGATCCTCGCGCCGTAGGCAGAGTTGGCGGTCTTGCCATCATCGCTGATATCCCTCCAGAAGGAGGCATATCGTGAGATCCACTCGGTGGAGCTGCTTCCGCTCATGTACCACAGGGTCTCAGCGACGAAGTAAGACAGGGAGAAGTTGCGCGCTTCAATGTAGGGCAATCGATCACGAGGATTCTTGATCCTGAACTGCACGCCCAGCTTCTCCTTGATCTTCATGCCTCGCGGCGCGGACACGAACTCAGATTCATCGCGGATCATACGACACAGGTCAACGTAAGCCTGCGAGAAATTGCTGTAGACGTTCATAACTTCAACCACTCCCTGATTTCTAGCGTCTCACGCTCGAGATTCTCGTCATCAACCCAGACAGTGAGGACCTCACATCTCGTCCACTTCGCGAACTCCTCATAGAGAGAGTCAAGCCCTTCGAGCGTGTTAGAGTCAATGTAGCTGTGGAGGTCATCACGTATCCCATTATAGCTCTTCCTGCGACAGATAACAATCTTGCCACCGGCTTTCGCAAACTTTTCGTCAACCTTACGAAGAATCTCGTCGTCGGTCTCACGGTCGAAGTACCTCGAGTAGACCCATTCCGACGGGTAGTGTCTGTCGAGGATGGCGCTGGGCTTCGTCTGGCAGATGAAGTCAATCAGAAACGTGCCTCCGAAAACTAGAAGATTCTTAAAATAACTCGGGTCCTTCAGGTCCGTCGTCCACTCTCCGGTATTCTTGAAGACCGGAACCTCCAGCTGACGTGAAAGCTCAGCGGCAATCTCAGATTTTCCGCATCGATCCGGACCTTCGAAGCTTAGAAGAATGTTGCCGCTCATGCCTTGATCTCACCACGAGCGACAGCTTCGATGATATCAACACGATGCTCAGGTCGAATGTCAACCACCTTACGAAGAGCCCTTTCCTGCTCCTGGACAATCTGCGCTCGATCAGCAGCGGACATACCGCTCAGGACGTTGATGCACCTGATCACGTCCTCAGGACTGTCCACGATGAACTCACCGAGACCAACAGGACGGGCGTGGACATACTCATTCGGGATGAGAGCTACGACACCGGACATCACGCCCTCCATGAAACGACCCGTGATATTCCCGTAGGGGGTGTACTCGTCCTTCGTGATATGCGTCACCGTGATCGATCGATTGAATGCCTCGAAGATCTCATTGTAGGCAAGTCGCCCACCGAAAGAGACATGCGGATTCTCCCTCAAAAGCTCCGAAGGATCACGACGCTCGGGACTACGCTCGAGCCAGTTACCGTAGACCATCGTCTGGATTCCACGATCTCGAAGGCCACGAGCGGGCATGCTGTAGTACTTCTTGAACTGCTTGTCACGCTCGTAGTTGTTTCCTACGTAAGTGTAATTGTAGGAATAGCTAGTCGTCGGCGTCCTACGATTGAGGTAGTTGCACCATGGAAGCGTCAGGCGCTTCCGCGTCTGGACCCGCGGGTTCGCGCAGGCATCCGTCAGAACAGCGTTCGGGAACATGAGCTCCTCCTCAGGAGTCATCTTCAGGTCACCGTCGTGGATGATGATGGGAACACCCTTCTTGTGGTAGTACTCGAGGCATGACATCTGCCGACGGTAGTCAGGTTCCGTGGCTCGATCGCCCCCAACTTTCTCATCATTCTTCCAGGTCGGCCAGCGCCACTCGAAGTAAACGACATCGACGTCTGGAAACCCGCCGTCGGCGTGGAGAGCGACGCTCTTGTACGGCTTCTCATCCCGCTGAGCCTGAAGGCGCGTGACCTGATGCCCTCTCTTCAGCATCTCCTCGACAAAATCAACACGATTTCCACGCTCGCCGTCAGGCGTTGCGATGATAGTGTTCTCCTCGAAAGGCGTGAGGTATCCCCAGAAGCTGTAGCCGATTCTCATTCTGTCTCCTATTTCTTTATTGTAGTCGATCATCCCATGATTTTCATCTTACGCTGCTTTGTCGAGAGACCGAAATCAGATCGATCGACCTCGGCAACGCAGAGGGAGTACGGTTCAAACCCAGCCAGACTGTCCCAGTCCCACATGAACATCTTCTCCATGTTCCCTGACTCTCCCAGCGCCTGAAGCATCAGGTACGGCTTTCCGTTCTTTGTCTTCTTCTCGACGGAGCTCACGATGACGAACCAGTAGATATCAAGTCTCTCCCAATTGTCGATGGAGTAAACCTCCTTGTCGCTAAACTTCTGACGAAGCTCAGGAGGGATGAGGGAGAGAGGATCCATCTTTCCAGAGAGCTCGATCTGCATGAGTGCCATCTCACGCCGTGTCCACTCAGCCATGCCCTCGGTCTCGAGCAGGAGCTCGCGGAACTTCTTGACCCCACGCTGCGGATCCTTCTTCGCCCACTTCTTGATATCATCTGCGTTCTCAATGAGGACGTGGTGCATCTGCTTCCAGGATGAGAACTGCCTATCCTTTCCGACAACCTTCATCGATTCGAAAGCGCCCGCCTTGATGAGTGATTCAAGAGCTCGACGGTTGAACTTCGAGGGCCGCCACTGGCCATCATCCTTCCAGAGCATCTCCTCGACGCTGCGGTACGGGCGGCAGGCCACGATCTCCTCGATGGCAGTCTCGCCGACGCCCTTGATCGTGTTGAACGATGGGATGAGCAGCTTGCGATCCGAGTCGACAGACCACTGATTCGTGGAAAGATTGATGTCGACGTTACCGATCTCGTATCCCATCTTCTTCACGTCGGAGATCGCCTGAGCTCGGTCATCAGGATTTCCGATCATCGACTCCATGTAAGCGCAGAGCCACTCGGATTCGTAGTAGGTGAGAAGCCAGGCGCAGTAGTAGGAGTCGATCGCGTAAGCCAGCGCGTGTGAGAGGTTGAAACCGTATCCTGCGAAGAAAAGGATGTCATCCCAGAGCTTCGAAGCGACGGACTCCCTGATGCCATTACCCACCGCGCCGTTGACGAAGCTGTCCTTCATCGCCTTCGCTTTCTTCATCGACTCCTCAGGATTACCGCCCTGGCGCTTCAGGATGTTCTTTCGAACCTTATCGCACTCGGACTTCGGGAATCCTGCCACCACATTGCAGAGCTGCATGAGCTGCTCCTGGAAGATTATGCATCCAAACGTCGGCTCTAGAACCTGCTTGATGAGTGGGTGCTTGTAATCGATATTTCGAGGGTTGGCTTTCGCTTCGAGGTAGAGCTTGTCAACCTTCGCAGCGAGAGGACCGGGGCGGAAGACCGAGGTCAGCGTTGCGATGTCGATGATGGATCGTGGCTTCGCATTCTGGAAGAGACGTTGGGCACCCTTGCTGGTGAGTTGGAAGACGCCGGGGGTTCGGGAGGTCGCCTCGTGATAGACATTCTCATACACTTTCTGGTCATCGAAATCGATCGTGTCCGTAGACATATGCTGATCGAACCAGCCCTTGACCTCCTGGAACGTCGGATTCTTAATCCCGTGATGACGCTGAAGGACAAGTTCGATCGTTCGGTGGATTGTCCGCAGGGTTTCAAGACCCAGCAGATCGAACTTGACCCACCCGAGCATCTCAAGGTGCTTGTAATTCATGCCCTCGACCCAGGGGGTCTGCTGCTCTCCCTTCGCCATGATGAGAGGCATACGCTCGGATATCCGCTCCGAGATGATGACACCACCAGCATGTCGACCCAGAGCTTTGTTCTGCTTGAACAGGACCTTGATGGACTCAGAAACCCGCGGATGACGATCGATGAAGTTTCGGAAGGGCTCGCAGTGCTCGTAGCTATCCTCGAAAGTCAGGACGAAGAGATTCTTATCGTCCCCAACCTTCTTTGTCGCGTTTATGACCTCCTTCTCGACGGTCTTCAGGGCCTCGTTGACCTCCTCCAGCGGGATATCGTAGAGACGAGAGACGTCGCGGATGAGAGTCTTCAGCTTGAAGGTGTTGTAGTTCGAGATCGGAACGATATTCTCGCTGCCGAATTTCTCACGAAGGATCGACAGCAGGAGATCTCGGTTCTCGACATCGGTGTCGATGTCAGGTAGGCCCTCACGGTCGGGGGACAGGAAGCGCTCGAAGAGAAGGCCGTACTTGATCGGATCGACATCAGTGATTCCTAGGACGTAGCAGACGAGGGACCCTGCACCGGAACCTCGGCCCACCCCGACGAACATCTGCTCCTTCGCGGCGGAGATGATTTCCTTCATCGTGAGGAAGTAAGATGCGAAATCCTTCTGCTTGATGACTTCGAGCTCGTACTTCGCGCGGTCGACGTACTCCTGATTCTTGTCGAACCCCTTCGCGACTAGACCAATCTCCACCGACTCCTCTAGCGCCTCATTCGCAGTCTTGTCCTTCGGGATGACGTAGCTAGGCAGTTTCACGGAGCGATCGGGCTGGACATCACCGATCTCCTCGTGAGCTAGATGCCAGGTGCGCTCGACCGCATTGCGGACAAGATCCTCCTCACCACGATAGAAATCATCGGTTCCTCGGGAGATCAGGAACTCATCCCAGACCTGGGATGCATTCTTCGGGTAGAGCTCGCACTTCAGCTGATCCTTGCTCTTCGGGATCGAGTCAGCGGAGAGATCGGCGTAGTTGAGCCAGCCGAGCTTCTTGTAGATCTCGCGCTCCTTCCAGTGTTCCGGACGTGCGTAGTGGGAGTCGCAGGTGACGACAAGTTGGTCTGTCATGCCCTGACGCTTGGCAAACTCCATGATTGCGCGGTTAACGATGTGCTGGGCCGGCAGACGGTTGAACTGGAGCTCAAGCATCACATTCTTACGACCTACCGCCCAGGCGAGACTGTCGAACGAGTTGCCGACTCGATTGATGACCCGCTCCATGATCGATGGATCATTGAGGAGACGACTGTTTAGCGTCTCGAAGCTGTGCTCCTGCAGCTCACGGAAGACCTCGAAAGCGAGCGGACCACCGATGCAGGCCGTCGAGACGATGAAGCTGTCATCCTCCTGCGCTTCCTTGAGCATCGCAAGATCGACTCGAGGGAACTTGTAGAAGCCCTCGGAGTAGCCACGGCTCACGAGACCGAAGAGCTTCTCGAGCCCCTTACTGTGACGTGGTAGAACAACGAGGTGGTGACGACGGTTGATCGGGTTGAAGTGCTTCGTTGACTTCGTCTCGTCCTCGTTCTCGATCGTGAGAGCGGAAGCGTCGGTGTCGATGCCGATCGTCTCATCATTCTCATCAGTGACAGCAACGATCGGAGTCACGATGCTCTCGGGCTTCTCCTTCGCCTTCGCGTGGCTCTTACGATCACGCTTGAGCTGCTGCCACTCATGGTACTCAGCCTGCCAAGCGTTGAGGTCGGGGTGGATGTACATCTCGCAACCAGGAATGAACTTCAGGTCCTTCCCAGCTTTCCTGAGCTTGTCAGCGTGGAGCCAGGCATGACCGAAGCCGTTCATCTGACCGTGATCAGTTAGTGCCCAGCCGTCGAGACCATTCTCAAGGCAGAAGTCGATGTGCTCCTGCGGGTAACCGAGACCATCGAACGTCGAGAAACCCGAGTGAGAATGAAGCCCAAAGAACTTCTCTGGACGCTTGAACTCGCTACCGTCTGCCATGAAATCTCCAGTGTGTCCTAATCATACCACAGAACGCGGGAGGTTTGCATAAATCAGCACGGGTTATTCTTGTACCACTCTATCATCTCAAGAATGCGTGGAACTTCATCATCATCGCAATCTTTATAGCTTCGACCGAGTCGTGACTTCAGCCTTTCATACAGATGGGCATACGGATTTCTTTTTTTCAAGAATTGACATGGAGGAAGCTTTCCGTCAAGGTGATCCCCCGCGTCCTTCGCTGCAGCACGAATAATTTCAACATTCTCTTTCGAAAGCGGCATCAAGCCTCCAGCGCAAATGTATGATGCTGGAGGCTGGATTTTTAGACGCTAGATCAAGAACGCCCAGGAATCAGGACGTACTCGGGCACGGTTGACTCAAAGCTATCGCCCTCGACGCCCGCTTCCACTTCGTAGTCGAACCCGTTAGGGGTCTTATGAACGCCCACGATCTTCACCGGGGTCGGTGGACGACCCTGGGACGGCCTCATCATCACGTCGTCACCCGTCTTGTACTTCGGTGCGGGGAGCGCCTTTCTTGAAGGCTTCGTCCCACTCGCGCCCGGATCCATTTTAGTGTCCTCGATGCTGCCGGGTCGGGTGTGCTTATTTACCTCTTGGTTGAATTCCTCGTCTGACATATCCGATAGTATGTCTATGATCTCATCGATAATCATACCGGTGTAATGACCCGGTGCGATCCATTTCAGGACGCTAATAACATCTTCACCGGAGATGGGAATGTCAACACCGAACTTATCATTTACAAGATCACGAGCCTTCTGCCACAGCGGGCCGTGAACGTTGCGAAGAAGAAGAATGTCAGGACCCGCAAGGAACTTAACGGCCTTCAGGAGTGAGATCAAGATTCTCCTGCCGTACTTAGACTGCATCGCAGCCACGGCGATCTCAGTGTATACCTCGTTCAAATGAGACGACCTGGAGCGCCAAGCTCTGAGGGCAGAAACCTCAGAGAGAGTTAGTCCTATATTCACACTGTGGGTGCTTCTTCCAGCAAATTCGCGTGCGGCTTCCTCTCTTAGGATTCGGCGGAAAGTGCTCTCGTTGATCTTCATTTCTGATTCTCCAATTTAGCGTTATCTATCTGAAATTATTGATCATGAGGTTTCAATTTAAGAGAAATCATGATCTCTAGAGGACTCAACCGTGACCAGGACGTTTACCGCGGTGCTTTAACTTGGACGTCGACATCTGGTGAGCTTTCTTCGACGGAACTCCGGAAGCTCTCAGGCGGGCGAGACGAATCTTGCTGAAGGAGTCTTCCTCCTCATAGACCGCGCCGATTTCGATTCCGTCATCATGCGATCCTGAACCACCGGGTATCGCAGGACGATCGATATCATAGCCGCTGAGCTCCTCGATATCATCTCTCTGGACGATCAGCTTCTTGCTGTCGCGCTCAATCGATGAGATCTCCCTTTCGATATCATCGAGATGGCTTCTCCGTCTTGATTCCGTCTTGGTCTCGGGGGTTGCGGGCGCTTCCTTGCCTGCTTTATCGGGACCTGTCAGCTCGCCCCTCATGATCATCTGCATTGCTGCTATGAGGGCTGCGATAGCTGGAATCGCTACCTTTACGATCATCTCAACAGCTTTCCGCGCATCTGGTTGACTCTCTTCCATCGTGCCTGCCGCCCACTTGAGCGCTCTCGGCCAGACCAGCGTGGCTGGAAGAGCCGCACCCCCTGAAGCAGCGACAAGAAGAGCCTTCAGCTTTGGGTCGTCAATCTTCTCTGCGACAGTGCGTATGGTCTCGATCATCTTTGGGTACATGTCGTCGAAAGCTTTTAGGGCCACCGATGGATTGAAAAGGTTGTCTATGAACTTTCCAGCGCGGCTGGTGATGGTCGAGAATACATCATAGCAGTTGTTGCCCAGGCTCTCAAGCGTATTGGTGATGAGAGTTGCTGCGGCAAGCCCTACAGTCGCATCAGGTATTATGACTTTTATAGCATTACCGATTGTGTTCGAAAGACGTGAGATCAGATTCTGTATCTGATCCTTTATCCTATCGATAACGTCCTTAGCAGCGCCGCCTGCCATCTTGACTATAGTGCGCAGGATCTTTTTTATAATCGCGTAGTACCTGTCTTTTGACTGTACGAAGATCTTTCCGATTGAGCTTGACTGATCCATCAGCTCTTTGATTTCCTTGTACCCGTCCATCATGGAGTCGAAGGATTCAAGCGTAGTTATCATCGACTTTGCAGAGAAAGCAAGATCGACCGCCGTCTCTGCAGCTTGCGCAGGCCCTGCAGCTCCAGCGCCAGCTGTAGCGGCAGCTATCCCATATTCTACAGCAGCTGCAGTCGCAGATTGTGCCAGTCCTTTTAGAGTCTCTTTCGCTCCTTCATTGATGAGGCTCGATTCGCTCAACGAAAGCCGTGTGGAGCTACGAACGATCTCCTCACGTATGATGGAACGTAGCCTCGATTCGTTTATGATCATCTCGATATTCCTTGCTCCCTTAACTATTGACGTCTCAGCATCTTTTCAGGACGCTCGCCAGGTTTACGAGAGGGACGCACTCGCCGCGATTCGGGCTTCGGGAGATCATAGGTCGAAAGTCCATTCATGAAGCCCGAATCGACCCATCGGACAATCTCGTCCACCAGATTTGGATCGTTTCCTGACCATCCTGAGACTCGAGCGACGTGATTGAGGATCTCGCGCTTCTTACCCTCCCCCCAGATCCACGCAGCCGTGGTCTTGACCTGGGAAATTCTGGATTCCAGGTCACGTGAAAGGCTCTCCATGGAAGCGATGTGCTCCTCAATAGGAGCGTCATCGACGTCGATGTCCAGCTCAGCAGCGATCTCGAGTAGTCGACCCCCTTCACGTTTCTCCAGAGCATTTTTCGCGTCCTGAAACATCTTCGATCTCTCAACACGCTCGCGCTCGCTGAGCTCCTCCCGAAGCAGGGCATCAGGATGGGTCTTGGATGTTATCTTCCTGAAGAGCTTACGTTGCCAGGTCGGCGTGGCCTCTTGCTCCTCTTCCTCGTCTTCAGAAGCGTGTCCCTGGTTCGTTGAGGACTGCGCAGCCTGCGATCGTGGTAGGAGCTCACCCGCGCGTGCTAGGAGTTCGATCACCGCTCGTTGCAGCTGCCAGCCTCGACGATCGAACTCCTCCTCGATATCGTAGAGCTCCTCCCTGAGATAACCAATCTTCAGTGAAAGCTTTTTAAGTCTACGATCTTCACCCACACCCGCTCCATGATTCGCTGCTTGCTAACTATCCTTTTGAGCGACTCTTCTTGGTGGTGGCAGAGCCTTTCGGCGGGTCGCTCTCATGACCGGCTCGATCCATGATGCTCTCTAGCTTCTCGATCTCCTGCAACCTGACATGCCCGGTGCTCTTCACAGCTTCCAGCGCGCGTCGCATTCCGTCCTGCGTCGCCTCGAGCCTTATCATCTCATCGCTCGATGACCTGATGGAAGTCTCCAGCGATCCCACCAGCGATGAGACAGCTTCCACCAGCTTGGATAGCCTGATGTCTGGAACCTCACCGATGTCCTGGGATTCAGCTATCGCGTGTCGAAGAAAATTGATGATTTCCGATGAGAGCCTGTCGGTCGCAGTGCTGCTCACCCTTCTCTCGTTGATAACCTGATCGTTCGTCTCCAGCTTCTTGATAAGCTCATCAGCCAGCTCGATTATAGCGCCAGAGGCATGCCTGTCCATGTCCATATTTTCCTGAATCATGCGAAAATATAATCACGGAAAAGCTGGATGAAAATGATTACTTCTTCTTGAAGGCGTTCCAGATCTCAAGGGGCCAGAGCAGAGACTGACTGTAGCGTGCAGCTACATTGACTTTCATCTTCTGGCATTCGACCTTTGTCTCCTTGGAACGTGAAGCCTCGTTGAGATCCGTCAGGAAGTTAACGAGCACGATCTTCGACACGAGAGACGCAAAAGCGATGGCAGCGTACTCGACAGGGATCACGAAACAGAGGACGTACAGGATGGTGGAATAATTTTCTAACATGTTGACTCCCTGGCTAATTATTCCGATTCCAGGTTGACGGTGTCGTCGTTTGATTCCCTGCGAAGCGCAGCGACCTTGCGCTTTACCCGCAGGGACTCCGGCCTGTCGCCGACCTGCCTTTTCTGATCCAGGTCCACGTCGGTGGCAGCGAGGGTCTCTATACGCTCAGCTTCACGGAGGAGATTGCTTCCCATCCCATTGACAAATTCGGCTGCAGCGTTGATACCCTCAACGTAGCCTTTCACGTGACGAGCGTCCAGCGCTGCTGCCTCTCCCAGCGAGCGTGCATATGCCAGGGCAGCCTGCGATGACTTGAGCAGGGCTTGGAGCGCTTGCTCTGTTGACAATCTTCCTGACTCACAGTCCTGGACGGCCTGGCGAAGGTGTCCCTCTATCTGGTTCGTAAGCTCACGTGTCATGAGAGCATCTCGCTCCTTCGTCTTGAGCGCCTCACCGAGACCAGTGCTGCGGTTGCGGAGCTCAGCTGCAGCTCCGAGAAGCGCCGCGGACATTTCACGCTCTTTCTGTGATTTCAGCATGTCGAATGATAAAATCGAGAGGATGAAAGTAAAAAGGGGTGGAGCCCCGAAAAGCTCCACCCCAGGTTCACGGGCTAAGCCCGTGAGGGCCGAATCAGCCCTTCTTCACGGTGACGAGGTCGCCCTGCTCAAGCGCGAACTTGAAGGAGAGCTGACCACCGTTGCACGCGTAGTCGCCCACGCCGTCCATGAGCTGGCCGTTGACGAACACGAGGGAGTTGTCAGCGGTGAGCTCACCGATGAAGTTCGGGGAGAAGGAGCTCGCGATGTTCGCGTCCTTCGCAACGCCGCCGTTACCGACGGTGTACGTGGCCTTCTTCGAAGCTGCGCCAGCCTTGCTGTACAGGTCGTTGATCGCAGCGGCGACGGAGGCGTAGCTTCCGGAGAGGCTCGTGTTGCCGGCGCTGGTGAGCTGGAGGGCGAGGTCGAAGGAGACCTTGCCGTCCGCCTCAGCCTTGACGTCGATCTTGTTCGCTGAGCCCGTCATCCAGTCGATCAGGTTCGTGGAAACCATGACCTTGTTGGCATCGGAAGCCATCAGGCGGGAAGCCGTCAGGTTGCTGCCGGTCACGGCCCCGAAGGTCACGACGCTCGAGGGCTCAACCGGCTGGCCGATCTTGAACTCGAAGCCGTCCTTGTGCATGCCGAGGCCAGCGGTGTACGCGGTGGCGACGATCGTGCCAGTGGTGACCGAGGAGATACCGAAGCCAGCCGAGAGGTAGCCCGCGAACTGCGAGGGTGAGATCTCAACGAGGTTACCGGCAGCGTCTGCCCACACGATCGCGGAGCTGAGGTCAGTAGCCTGGAGGGTCTCAGCAGCGAACTTGTCGGAGGCGATCCACTTGCCGCCGTCCGCGGTCACCCAACGGAGGCTCTCGTCAACGTTCGCGTCGGAGCCGAGGTAGATACCGGCGCCGTCGAGCTGGGCACCGGACGCGCCGTTCGCGATGACGACCATCTTGTCCGTCACCTGGAGGTTCGTGGTGTTCACGTAGGTGAGCGCACCGTTGACCTGCAGGTTACCGGCGACGGAGAGGTCTCCACCGAAGGTACCGCTGGCAGCCGTGACGTTTCCGTCGACTGCCACCGAGGCGCCCTGGAGCGCGGCGGAGCCGCTGACGATTCCCTTCACGCTGAGCTTGCCCGCGGCGAACGTAAGGTCCATTTCGTCGAAGATATCGCCGCCGGGACCGACGCGGTAGAGACGACCCACGGTGTCACCGTCGATCGAGATCTTGTCGGCGGTCACAGTGCCGTTGAAGTCAGCAGCGCCGGAGACAGTGAGCGTTGCGTTAACAGCAGTCGCGGCCTTGAGGGTCGTCGCGCCGTCGACAGCGAGCGTGCTCTTGAGCGCCGTGGCGCCATCGACGCCGAGGGTGCTCTTGAGAGCAGCCGCGCCGGTGACGTCCGCATCCTGCTTCACGATGAGCTTGGAGGCTCCGGAGGCATCGAAGTGCGCCGCGAGGTCGACGATCTGGACCTTGGCGTACTCGCCGGTGATCTCTTCCTTGTAGTCGGCGGAGCCGATGATGTCCTTGACCTGGCCGCGGAGGGCTTCGAGGTCGATCGCGAGTGAGCCAAGTCCGTCCTCGGACTTGACCTGCTCGGCGCGCATCTTGGTGATAGAACCTGAGGACTGGGTGCTCAGGTTCTGGTACTGCTTGGTAGCCATTTTATTGTTCCTTTTGTTAGAGATTACACATTCTCACGACCAGCTCCGCCACCATTGGGGAAACTAGACCATGATCTCCAACCGAACACGAACTGGAACTCGGGCGACCGCGTTAAACGCATGACGACCAGTCCCATCGAATACAATTATACTCGATCGAACAGAACTTCTAACGGTATTCGAAAAAAACGTAACGAAAACAAACGGTTACAATCAAACAAACTGAGATTCTATCTCATGCCCCGTAGAGGGCCTTCTTCAGCGCGCGGACCTGGGAGTCGTACATGCTGAACTCTCCGTTCACGAACTCCAGTGCTAGGATGGAGCAGGTGCCGTCGTCCTCGAACTCGAAGTTGAATCGGCCGCCAGGTGCCCTGTTCGCAGTGAGGAGTTTCCTGCCCTTCATCTTCAGGAACGCTGCAAGTGCTAGATCTGATGTGTTATACGTTTTCATGGGCTGTTCCTTTACTTACTGTCACTCTAAATATCACCAAGTTTCTTGCAGCTTTGATCTTGTCGAAGAAAATTAGACAGCATAAGAGTATGTTGCTCGCACCACATCCGCGGATGCTATATGCGCGCTGAATGTGACGGCGCTGCCGGTGAGCTGGTAGTCATGAGCGCCGCCCTGCGTGAGCAGCTGGCCGTTCAGGAACAGCATCAACGAGTCGCCCGGGTCAGGCTCATGAGGAAGCATCAGGCCTGTCATCGTGCTGTCGATAACAGATACCTGGGTGGGCTCTGCGTTGATCGCGTAGAGCTTCGCAGAGACGCTCTTCGAGTACATCGCGCGGATGACGTCAGTTTCTACCGGCGGGTTCGAAGCGTTGAACGTGATCTGCTTTCCCTGGAGCGCAAAGTCCGAGTCTTTCGTGAGCAGCTGACCGTTGAACCACAGCATGAAAGAGCTCGGATCCGCAGGCTGGTCGGAGAGCTCGAACAGGAGGTTCACACCGTCCTGGTCACCGGTGACCAGACCATTGAGGACGAGCTGGGTTCCTATACCAGTCGCTGAGCCCGCCGTCGTCGCGATCTCGACCTGACCGTCTGAACCCGTCATGATCTTGATTCCAGCACCAGCTCTCAGGTACGGTGTAGATCCGTCTGCGAGGGTCGTTAAAGAACCACTCAAACCTCCCTGGGCCACGATCTGCCCGGTGAAGAGAGAGCCCTCAAGAAGGGCTAGCCCGGTCCTGTCAAGCGACAGGGTCAGGACGTCACCGCTCAAAGATCCGCTGAGGCCGTCAACAGCGACCACGTTGGGAGCGGACGAACCGGACACGCTGGATGATATGACAACCGATCCGTCCGCTCCCGTCGTGAAGCTGATACCAGTGCCTGAGGTGAACCTCTGTTGTGCGGGGATGAAGCTCGTGTCGAGTGAGAGTGAGAGCTTTCCATCGCCGGTCGCGGTTCCTATTATTCCGCTTCCTGATGCGACGACCACCCCAGCTTCGGTCGCAGCTATGTAGGCGGTGTCGAGCGTGAAAGTGTAAGCGTTAGCAAGACGACTGATCTTAACACCGGCGCCCTCGACAAAGTGTGGTAGTGTCGTCTCACGATTCAAAGACAGGGTGAGCACGCCGTTCGAGACTGATGATTCCAGGCCGTCGCCGGGCCTGACCAATGTCTCGACCCCACCTGCTGTGGACCCAAGAGAGACAGTGACCGAACCGTTGCCTGAATCTATCACCTTGAGACCGGCCCCAGCCTTCAGTGCCAGGGATCCGTCAGGAAGCTTCAACGCCCCCTTGATCCCGCCACCAACCTCCAGGGAGCCGTCGATGTACCCTGACCCCTTCACTTTCAGTGAGGTGTTCTTATAGCCTTCAATCCCGATCTGCAGCTCATGCGGAGCCACGATCCTGGCAATGTCTAGGTTATTTTTTTCCTTGACGACGATGAAGTCCTGCTTTCTAACGTCGTTCTTGGTGGTTGGAGGCATCTCGGTTCTAAATATGACAAGGGACCGAATCTCTCGGTCCCTTTTGCTAGTAGCCGTCTCTCAATCTTCGGCAGATCTTGTCGTGCTTTCGAAGATACGCTGAGTGGAGCTCGTCAGGTGTAACACCCACCAGCTTCAACGTTGTGTAGAAGTAATTTAAGCCGTCGACCATCTCCTCCAGGAACGCATCTCGATCGAGTTGGGAGACCTCAGTCTGCCGATGGGGTTTCGCGTTCTTAAGCTCAGCCAGCGACTCAAAAATCTCTTCCACACCCCGCAGGGTAGTATCTCGAACTAGCGTCTGGGATTCTTTCTTCGAGAGATCGATCGGCCACTGGGGATAGTAGCCCGGGAACCTCTCGCAGAGCATCTGCATGAACTCCTCACGGAGCTCAAACATCTCGTCGAGCTTATCAGTTGACTTCGGCATTCTGCATGCCCTCAGTGCTGAGTTCCTCAGCACGATCCTGGAGACGCTGAACAGCGTCCATGAACGCCTGATTCTCATCATCACCGATGATGAGCTTCGAACCATCGACCGTCAGTCGAACAGTCCTGAGGTTATCGACGATATCAGTTCCAGTCAGCAGAGCTAGCTGAAGAAGGTCGACGATGCGGATGATAGCATGATCCGAAAGTGTAACAGTCATATGATTAGTCTCCTCTGAGATTATAGTAAGTGTCTGGACAGTTTATAGGATTCAGCTCTGTCGAGTTGGTACCCACCAGGTGGTTCTTCCATCGAGTGTCTCCTCCCTGATCACCTCTTCTCCGTCTTCATCTACCTCTTTTCCGTAACATAAAAACTTATCTCCGTAACCACCCGACTCATCATTAAACCCTTTATATGATTTGATTGTCGCCCCCTGAGACTCGTATGAGCCCCTGAGTACTCTCTTGATGCTATCGTTGAGTAGTTCGAACTCCTCCAAGCTCAGAGAGTCGACCTTACGATGGGGAGAGAGCTTCGCTAACCAGAGGGAATCTGCCTTCACGTAGTTACCGACGCCAGCGACCACCGCTTGATCCATGAGAGCCTGGGCAAGTGTCCACTTCGGCTTACGGAGCATCGCAGCCTGGAATCTCTCGTGGCTCACATCCTCGCCGAGCATATCGGGCCCCAGGGTCTTCAATTTCGCAGCTAGCCCGCGCCGGCCCTGGGACCACTTCAGAGTCCCGAAGTTCCGGGTATCATTGTAGTATACGTCCGTCCCGTCATCGAGGCCCAGACGCACTCTGGCGTGGTTAGAAGCGCTTCTGGACCAGTGACCCGTCATGCCCAGTGTCGACCACATCGAGGAGTCTCCGCCATCGAGCAGGATGTAGATGAACTTGCCATGGCATCCAGCCCCGACGACCCGCTTGGGAAGCTCGGTCACGAGATGGGCATGACCCTCGAACGGCTTTCTTGCGTAGCGACCCGAAAGGATCTGAACATCGACGATCGTTCGGTCGGTGAGAGCTCTTGCGAGACCCTCGGCGGCGAGCTTGCATTCGGGACCTTCAGGAATAACGCACCTCCTAACTCATATTGTATAGGAGGTTCCTGATTTTACAGCATCTGCCTGATGAGATGACGGAGCCGACCCTCGCTCAAACCTCGCTTCCTCAGCACTTCACGCGCTGTCATCGCGACGCTTCCGTCCTTATCGACTGCGAGCTCACGCACGATGCTGATGTCGGTGCTTGGGTTGTACGCTACAGAGGTACGAACGCTGGGTTTGTCGTCATTTGCAAGCTGACGAAGCAAGCTGGCGGGAGCTGCGCTATTCTGAGCGACTCCCAGGCGAATGTAGTAATCGGAATTCTTGGCAAGCTTCTGAAGCGACTGAGCGGGGGTCGATGGATTCTTACCGACGGCCTTGAGAAGGTCCCTGTCGGTACGATTCAACATTCTGTCCAAGAACGAAACGTCTGCAAGCGATGCGAGAGTTTCAGGCGGAACACGAGGGTTCATAACGGCGTATTGAACAACGTCCTTGTCCGTCGTGAGACTCGTGAGTATTTCGGGAGGAGTCGCCTCATTCTTTGCGATCCTCTGGCGCACTTCGACGTTCTCATCTCGGGAGAGCTTCTCGATGACATCAGCAGGAGCGTCCTTATTCTGGGCGAGCATATGTCTCACACGCCACTCGGGGTCATCAGCAAGGAGCTGGGCTATCTCGCTCGAGATCCCGGGGACCTTCGCAACCTGCTGCTTCAGGGAGGCAGCCTCCGTCTTCGATATACCCTGCATGATGTAGTTGAAGCCCTGGACGTCACGAGCAGCGTCCCTGATTTTCGCTCGAGCGGGTGACACCCCACCGTGACTCTTCACTCGTTCCCTCAAAGTCTCCATGACACCGTCGAAGTCAGCGCCAAGCATGCGTCTCAGACCGCCCTCATTCATGGCATCGTTCGTACCATTGACTGTGGGCTGCTCGCCCGGGGTGCCTTCATACTCCACAGTCCCATCATCGTTCATGGCTATCGAGATCCACTTCTGCCGGGTGGGAACATCGCCCTGGTGAACGAGAGTAAACAGGTTGTACTGAGCTACGTAGTTGTAGAAGAGGTTCGAGGCGTCCGTTCTCACCGTGCACCAGTCGGTGTTAGGCTTTCCAGATTCCTTGTTGAGGCCCACAATGTTGCAGCTGTTCTCACGGCTGGAAGCCTCGTAGATCTCCCAAGGACCGACCCGACCGATCTTATCACCCTCAATGCTCTGCGAACGATTAACCTCGATCCTTGGCTTCTTTTGATTCGAAAGCTCAACAACCCTAAGCATCTCGAGTGCGCTCATCGTGGTCGGGTCAGCGGGTGAGGTCCACGACCTGTCTGGAAACTCCTTCTCGATCAGCTCCCTGAAGTATTCATTCGTCATGAACTTCTTGCCGATGTCTGCGCTTCGAGGTTCGTATTTGATGATGGCGTCCAGCGCCATGGGAAACTCGCCCTCTGGCATGGGTCTCGTCGCTCGAGAGCCGAACCTGGCGGACAACCACGCGATCGCCTTGTTGCTTAGCTTAGCGAGCTCTTCAGTGTGTGAGCTGAACTTGCTTATCAACTCTCGTTGATCGTCCTTGACTCCCTCAAGGAGCACAGACTCGACAAGGCGACGAAGATAAATCTGAGAGATCATGCTCCCTAACTATTTCCACTGCCGAGTGTCTTCTTCAGATGATCATGATAATCGTTGAGAGCGTGATCGTTCGGTTGCACCGCGCGCCAATCTCCGAGGATGAAGATGCGGTAAGCATCGTCACCGTACTTACCGATGCCGTGCAGCTCCTTCGCCTGCTTCCAGCCGCCTGCGGCGTACTCCGCCGACATCCGCTTGAGGGTCTGCGTCCGCTTCCTCTGCATGCCGAGTGGGCGGATGAGGTCCTCGAGATCATTATCGGATGCAGCAGCGAGCGCTCTCGGATTTGGCCAGCGCCGGAACATCTCCTCGACAACTGGTTCCATCTGAGCGCGTTTCGTTAGATTGAGGCACAGGCAGCAGACCAGGATCTTCCAGCCATCGGGCCAGTACTTTTCCTGAATCAGACCGAATTTAGGGGGAATCCACATAATATCATTTTACGTGGATTCCCCTAGTTTACAAACTGATCAGCCCACGCCCGCGAAACCTGCGGAACCTGTCACAACGCTGAAGTTTGATGCCGGAACGCTTGTCAAACCGGCCAGCACGACGAAGGGAATCGAGGCTGCGGTCGAGCTCGAGAGGAAGAGCCTGTCAACCCTGAAGTCATTCGAGTAGCTGCTGCCTGATGGAACAACGAAATAGTTCGTTCCCTGAACCCCCAGCTGCGTGAATCCAACTCGAAGTTCGAGAGCGCTGCGGTTCTGAACCGTGAAGAACCTCGTCACGAAAGGAAACGTGACCGCCGCGACAGTCGTCACGTTTGAGGCGGTCACGAAGGGTGTCGCTGAGATCTGGTAAGCTGGGACGAACCCCTCGCTCATAACTGGATTATTTAAGCCCATATTCTTGTCATCCTACGAGCTTAAATATACACGACCCATCAATACGGTGGCGTATACATCCCCTCAGGAAAATGACCGAGGCTTAGCATGATCTCGTCAATGATCCCTGCAGTTTGATCGCAGTCTTGCACCTTGATAGAACGACCGAACGGTTTGAGAGCTTCGTATATCTCGAAATCATTTCCCATAGGGTCGCACCGATCGCCGATGAACCAGACCACGTCGGACGGGAAATGACGCAGCGTGTATGATTTGTCCCAACCCTCAGGGTAGATGTCGAAAGAAGTTGACCCGCCGAGCTTGACCGTGAGCTTCTTGTTCAAGGCCAGCAGTCGCTCACGAAGAGTGACGAGAAGACCCATTCTAAAGTTAGAGCGCTGATCGATCTTCTCGAAAGCCTCGCGATCCCCGTGATCAGACTCTCTCCCTATCGGACACCAGTTCATCATCGAGCCGCGATACGACACGAACTGACCTGTCAACGGGAGCTCAGGAAAGACCTCGATCAGATCACCCTGCATGGAGTTGAGAACCTTATGGAGATAGCGCCATTCGCTCCCCATGTAATCTCGCATCGAGATAGGCGGAAGGGTAGAGGTCCAACTTTCATTCTCATAGACCCACCTCTCAGTCCCGTTGCAAGAAAATACCTCCAAACCTCTCTTGAACAGCTCATGATCGACCTGCTCGATGACATACGCGAGCGTCGATCCTGTCAAGATCCCAACTCTAGTATATCCCAAAAGCTCGATGAGCTTTTCTCGATTCTTTTCAGTGATTTTCTTGCGAGGTGGTGTCAGAGTGCCGTCAAGATCAAAGAGGATGATTGTTCTGCTGTTCATGTCTTACCTTAATATCCGAACGCTTCGATTGTATGTTTGAATGGGTCGCCTGGAATCTCTCGAACTTGTGCTAACATCTCCTCGGCAAGCCAGCAGATCTCTCGCTGTGCGTCATGCTTCATCCGGAGCCCGAGAAAATGACTGAAAGAGCGCCAGTTGAACATGATATCAGCCGTGATCTGGTTCCCATAGGGAAGGTAGAAACGAGCGCTTTCCTTGGCGCGCTTGCGACTCATTCCGCCTGCCACAAGACGCTCGAGCGTATCATGGTAGCGCATGAGAGCGTCCTCCATGAAAGCGATGTAGCGGGCCTGCTCATCGAGCGGCCAGTCTTTCGGGAGGTAGTACTTGTCATCCTTCAACTCTTTGTACCTTGCGCTTTCGGCGTTGATCGAGACACCGATCCGGTGCTTGAGGAGCTGGATATGGGTCGCGATATCGGTCGTCACCAGGAAGCTGATGCTGCTCTTCTCAAATGGAGACTCATGTCCATTCTCGGCCAGCATTTTCAGGAGCGAGGGGATTCGTGATTGCTTCTCCCCGGAGAGCTCCCGGCTTGTGCTCGTCCACGCCGAGAGAGCGTGGGTCTCGTCGCCACCATACCAACCGACCAATTCTACCTTGTTGTCCTGAAAGGGCATTCCGTAACTTACTCCTGATTTGCTTGTCCCAGATGATCTCGAACCCCCACTGCAGGAGAGTCAGAGTGGAACCTGTTAGAAAAACAATCCCAGCCGACTCTCTCATGTTGCTTGTGAACATGTAGGCGATCGAGAATCCGTAGCACATGGAGAAGGACCTCCATGCGACAACCTTGAAAAGAAGCTCGATCTTTGCCGTCTTCACTTTAATCCAGGGTGTAGTTTAGTTCGATCTTGCAGGTGAGAGTTGGTACCCGAAGTTCATTCGCGATGTTATGGAGCTTTGCCTCCTGACTGTCGAGGTACCAGTCCGCGTGGCCCTTCTCATGGACGAGCTTCAGGAAGTAATCCGAGGGCTTGCCACAGTTTCGAGCCATCATCTCGTAGACCTTCCTGTTGAGCCGCTCGACCTCCTTCGCGTTCGTCTTGATCTCCTCTACCTTACCGAAGGAGCCTGAGGAAACATCATGGATCATGAGAGTCGCGTCCGGGTCCATGTATCGCATCCCTTCAGCGCCGAAGCTGAATAGAAGGGCGCCGCAGCTCATCGCCTTACCCTCGACGATGGTGGCAACCGGAATTCGCGATGCCTTGATGGCAGAGATCATCGCCATGAGGGAGTAGACCTGACCACCGTAGGAATCGATGACGACAGGAATCACCGACTGACCCGTGTTCTGCGCGCGGCTCATGAGATCCACGAACTCCTTCGCGGATTCCTCGTCAAACTCGTTGACCCTGATAATGATGGGGTCGACCTTAAGCTCGACTGCCTTGATGTGATTGGAAACATCTGCGATAAAGTTCATTGCGTATCCTGTCTGTGTTAGGTTAGTAATTTTTTCTACTGGTTGCTTTTCACTTACACTTCGAATACCCGCACGACTTGCAGGAGAGACAGCCTTCCTGGTAGACGAGCTCGGGATTGCCACACTCTGGGCACCCCTTTTCTGTTGACTTGGTACCATCCTTGATGTATCCCTTGAGCACCCGGGCGATCACCCGTGCATATGAAAACATATCACTATTCTTATCCTTTTGCAACTGCTCGACAACATATTGGAGCGGAACCTCATGACGGAGCGCGAGCGATATCGTGCGCGTAAAGGCTCCCTGCGTAGGATTATCGAAGAGGTTGACAACGTCCTTAAAGACGAGATTCTCGTCGTCCCCAACTGGTACCGTGAGGTTGTAGGTGGCAACGCCCTCGCGCTTTCCATTCTTCAACATGTTTCCTGACTTGTACTTCTTCGGAATCTCGATGTTCTCAGGAATTCCGCAGAATACCTCGTAGGGCTTACCTTCGTTGAGGCCGACAAGGACAAGCCATGATTCGACCGAGTCATTGTTACGGATAGTCGCTCGGTGGATGTCGCATGGAAGGGACTTCGGACGCTTCGGAGTGAGACGATCTTCCTCGACTTTCTTCTCCTTCTCCTTCTTGGGCTCATCGGCGGCCACAAGGACACCTGTCCTGCACCCATCCCGATACACGGTGAAACCCTTGCATCCAGTTGTCCAAGCCTTCAGGTAGACATTGTTGACGGTCTCCTTGGTCGCTGAGTTGGGCAGGTTGCAGGTCTTAGAGATGGAATGATCGACCCACCTCTGCGCCGCAGCCTGGATATCGACTGACTTCTCCCAGTCGATATCATTGGCTGTTCCGCCCCAGTACGGGGATTCCTGCGGATCAGATTTTCCGGTAACGTCCATCCACTTCTTGAACCAGTGATGATAGACCGTGTACTCCTGCCACTTGTCGCCCATCGAGTCGGTGTAGTCATGACGGGAGGTAAGATCCCCCTGCGTGATCTTGCGACGACGCTTGTATGACAGCATGAACGCAGGCTCGATGCCGGACGTCGTTCGGGTAAGGCACGAGACAGACCCGACAGGCGCCGTGGTCGTCAACGCAATGTTTCGACGACCAGTGGTCTTCCAAAGCTTGAGCGTGTCGGCCCCGCAAGCCTTCATAATCCGAGAGAGGTAAGGATGATCCTTCTCTTTCTCATACGAGAAGACGGGAAATGAGCCGCGCTCCGCAGCTAATTGACAGGACGACATATGGGCACCCATAGCAAGGTGCTGGTATATTGCCGCAGTGGCCTCAATCGAGAGGTTCGATCCGTATCGGATGTTCAGGGCAGCGAGAGCATCACCGAGACCAGTGATTCCAAGACCCGTTCGACGACCATTTTGGCCCGCTGATTTGATCTTACGCCAGAGATCCCACTCGATGCGCTTCACGTGCTCGGGCTGCGGGTCCCTCTCGATCTTCTCAAGAATTCTGTCGACGCATTCAATCTCAAGATCAACAAGATCGTCCATCAGACGCTGGGCTTTCTTTGTGACCTTGGTAAATCGACCAAAATCGAACCGGGCACCGGTGGTGAACGGGAAATCCACGAAAGAGGTGAGGTTGACAACCATCAGGCGACAAGAGTCGTAAGGGCTGAGCGCGATCTCACCGCAGGGATTGGTCGAAATTGTCTTGTAGCCGATGTCCTGGTAGCAGTCCGGTATGCCGTTCTTGGTGATGGTATCCCAGAAGAGAGCGCCAGGCTCAGCGGAAGACCATGCAGCGTCGATGAACTTGTCCCAGATCTGCTTCGCGTTGATGGTCTTCGTGATCTCGGCGTCATCCGGGCTGCTCTCGACGGGCCATCGAAGCGTGAATTCAGAGCTGCTCTCCACCGCCCGCATGAACTCATTGGTGAAGCGGATCGAGATATTGGCGCCCGTCACCTTCCTCAGGTCACGTTTGATTTCGATGAATGTCTCGATCTCCGGATGACGACAGTCGATCGTGAGCATGAGCGCGCCGCGTCTCCCGCCCTGGGCAACCTCACGTGTGGAGTTGCTGAATCGTTCCATGAAGACGGCTAGACCGTCGGTCGTTCGAGCCGCGTTCGATGTTGGCTGGCCCTTCGGGCGGATGTTGGAGATGTCCATACCAACGCCACCACGTCTCTTCATTATCTGGACCTGCTCCTGGTCCGAGAAGAGGATGCCACCGTAACTGTCATGCGGTTGATCGATGACAAAGCAGTTGGAAAGGCTCTGCAGCTGATACGGGTTACCGATACCAGACATCGGCGATCCCTGTGGAACAACGTCCGCAAAGTTCTTTAGAAGATCGTAGATCTCGTCCTCGTCCATCGGATTCGGGTACTTCGATTCGATCCTGGCAAATTCTCGAGCAAGACGACGATGCATCATGTCGGGATCTGCCTCGAGCAGATTATCGTCAGCATCACGAAGGGCGTACTTCATGAAAACATCCGGAGCTAGCTCATCATTCTCAAAGTAAGCGCTGGTACGCTCACGAACTTCATTCTTGGTGAAAGACATTGTTTCTCCCTACTTGCTTCCTGTCACTTCTTGCCACTTTTTACGTAAAAGCTTCTTGGCATCGTTGCTGTCCTGAGACATCGACTCTCGCAGAGTCAGGCTGTTCTCGTCAAGAATCTTAATCCTAGATTGCGATGTATCGATGTGAATAGGAAAAAGAATGCCATCTCGACCAGCTCGGTTTTTTGCCACGAAAAGCCGACCTGAGCCGTCAGCTTTTTCGCTCGGCTTTCTCGAAATTGAGACGACAACGTCGGCGACCATGGCTTTGCCGTACGCTTCGCTCATGTTCTCAAGGCCGACAACCTCGGCGCCGCTTGCCTCACGATTTGCCTGGGATGCGGTCCAGATTGGAAGGTTGAGTTCCATTGCAAGGTTGCGGAGCTCCTCGTAAACAAGCTTCAGCTCGTGACGAAGGGAGTCGAACGTTCTCGATGATCGCATGATGTCAGCGTAGTCGATGATGATGAGACTTGGGACAAACCCTTTCAGACTCAGCTTTTCGATATGATTTCTAAGCATCTGGACAGTCGCTGCGCCGGTCGGGTATTCCTTGATTATCAGACGCCCGAGATCCATCGTCTCATAGTTCTTCAGGATCTCTTCCTTCATGTCGGGAACATCGTTCGATGGGACCCCGCAAAGGTTCGAGTCGTATCGCAGACCGACCGCTGTCTCGGTGAGCTCGAATGTGTAATGGACAACATTCTTACCCATCTTGAGCGCGTGGGCTCCCATCGCTGTTAACCAGTGACTCTTTCCAACACCTGTCGGTGCTACGACGACCCCGAGCTCGCCGCGACCTAACCCTCCGCGAAGGATATCCTTACCATCAAGAACCTCGAGACCCGTCGGGCATGGGTTACGATTGATCTTTACGAACCGCGCCTCAGCATCCTCGAAGAAATCATGACCCGTAGTGTTCGCCATGCCAACGGATACCGCCTTCTTCATGATGTCAACAACGGACTCGAACTTGTCGGTCGCGACCATCTCGACTGCCTTCTCGAGAGCCTCACGGAAAGCCTGCCGCTTGCAGAAATCAAGAGACTTCTCCTTCACGTAACCCATATCGCCCGGGTCAGGGTTCGCTCGCATGCGATGAAGGAAATCGATGATCTGGTCCTTCAGGATAGCATCAGGACCCTGCTGCAGGTCCTCCTTGATGATCGACACCAGGAGCTGCATCGTCGGGAAGCACTTGAACTTCTCGAAATGCTTGAAGTAGCGGTCCGTCAGAAACGCGAGGTACTTCAAGTCGAAGTAATCGGGCTTCATCACCTCGACCATCTGGGCTGCCCAGGCGTGGTCTGTCAGTAGACTTTGGAAGATTTTTTCCTGGAACTGCTTCCCATATTGGCGAAACAGGGCCTCACCGGCGTTAATCTCGTTTGAGAGCATGAGTGTCCTTAAGTATGAAGAAGATGACTTGTCAGTTGAAAGAAAGCGCGCTCTCGATCGAAATTGTTGATTCCGGACCTGACGAGCAGCCTGAGATACTCCATCTTATTGGCTTCTGGCTTGAATGATTCGAGTCCGGAGTCAATTTTTCCAACCTGGTTTCCTGAAAGAGAGGAGACGTCAAGGTTCATCAGCTGCCAATTGAGACGAGCTTCAGCGGCTCCGTTGACTATGCTTCGGAACAACTGCGGTCCCTTCGGAGTGGCTCGTTCAGCAGCCATGTTGACAATGTCATCCGGGCCCAGCAAAGCCTCTCCAGCGACCTCCGGGAAGCGCTTAGCCATGGTCTTCCAGCCGGCGCCGTCGATACCTGGAATGCCGTCCGCGCCGTCACCCACGAAGCATCGGGTTGAGACAAAATTCCTGGCTGTGCATCCAAATCGAGCCAGAATGTCGGGCTCATTGACGAATGACTTCGAGGTCGGGCTCCAGACTCTCACGCGGTCATCGAGAAGCTGGTAGTAATCCTTGTCAGACGACATAATGACGCAAGGATCGTCCTTCAGACGATAACGAGCAACGTAAGCGATGACATCGTCAGCCTCGCAATCGGTCACATAGCTCTGCTGGACAGGAAGAAGCTTTAGAATCTGCACAAGGGTTGCGACCTGCCAATTTCTGTTACCCACCGTGTCAGGAATATCTCCCTCGTAATAGCGATTGAGCTTCTGGGGCTTCCTCTTTGTCTTGTAATCGGCAAAGAGAGCCCGTCGTCTGGGAGAACCGCCACCTTCCCAGACGACAATGACGCGTCGTGGGCTCAGAAGCTCGCATTTCTGACCTAGCTCGTTCAGAAAACCCACGATCCCGCCGACAGCCTGCCCATTGGCGCCTAATGTCGGATTTGCGCAGAAATTTCGCGTAAAACAGTTCAGCCCGTCCACCAGGAGAGTAGGTCTTCCACCGAGCATTAGGCCTCCGGATCGATGTCGGCGCCGATCATCTGGTCCTTGAGAGCTCTCATCTCCTCGTAGGACTCAGGGTCGATGTCAAGGTCATTCGCGCTCACGGTGGTACGGATGAGAGCTTTCTCCAGGAGCCCGTCGATCCATGGTTTGTACTGGGGATCCTTCCACAGGTCACCGAAATCAGCCTTGTAGAACTTCTTCTCGAGGATATTCTCGTTCCTCTCGTTCGTCACCTTGATCGTCTTCCACGCGCTGGTGCCCTCGACCGAAACCTGATGGTCGTTAATCATGTCGGGACCATGTTCACGAAGAACGTCAAAGACTTCCTCATGTTCCTCGATGCCCTTGCCGAAGATGATCCTGAACTCGACCTTTCGGAAGGGCGGAGCGACCTTGTTCTTGATCGTTTTTGCCCAGACGTTAATACCGATCGCCTCGCCCTGCTTATTCTCGATATGAGAGCCGGCTCCGAGCTTGAGGCGGACCGATGCGTGGAACGGGATCGCCATACCACCGGGGGTCGTCGTGGGGTCACCATGCATCACGCCGATCTTCGTGCGGATCTGGTTGAGGATGACGAAGAGCACGTTCTGGTCGCCGATGACTCCGGTGATCTTTCGCATGCCCTTCGAGATTGCACGAGCCTGGAGACCGATGGTATCCTTGTCGTAGGCACCCTCAAGCTCAGCTTTCGGAGACGACGCCGCCACCGAATCCCAGATGATCGTGATCGGAACGTCCTTTGCCATCGCTTTCGCTCTCAGGATCGTCTTCTCAGCGATATCAAGCACCTCCTCGGTGCAGTGAGTATCAACATAGACAAACCGCTTGCTCACATCAACGCCCAATGCAGCCAAGTTCTCAACAGATGTGCCATTCTCGGTATCAATGTAGACCACGATTCCGCCCATTGACTGGGTCGAACGGGCTATCTGCGTCGCGATGTGGCTCTTTCCGATAGACGGGGGTCCGAAGATCTCAACGATACGACCCTCAGGTAGGCCACCCTTCGCTCGATTCGACACGACGAGATCGAGCTGCTTGGATCCGCTTGAGATCCAGCGCTTCACGTGGGTCGGGGAGGTGTCTACCGCCAGGTTGTAAGCGATGCGGGATCCGTGATCCTTGTTGAGGGAAGAGATAAGTTCACTGGTAAAATCATCAGCTGCGGTCTTCGCAGCTGTGGTGTCCTTCTTTGCCATTTTTACTCCTTCGATATTCTAATTTCGAGCAGCTGAATGTGCAAAGGGCGAGGAAGTTTGCTCAACTTCCTCGCCCCCTGCTATCCGATCATCGTATCAGAAACCGCTGTCCTCAAGATCAGCGAAAGCATCGTCGAGATCACGGGCAGCAGCCTTGGGGCCTGCTCCGGTCTTCTTGCTCGTCTTCGGAAGATCATCATCGAAAGCAGCGAGCTTGTTGTCAGTCTCGGTGCGAGGCGCAGGACCACCGCGGGAGGTACCGGTATCGGTCGAGGTGTTACCGCCGTTGATCCAGTCGTTCACGATCTTCTCGATCTCATCGTAGGACTTGAGGTTGACCGCCTCATCGACCTCCGGGATCGAATCAAGCCACTTCTTCGACTGGGCGGAATCACGGCTGAGGGGCTCCACCTTGGCTCGCGGGGAGATCTTGGTATCAGCGAACTGCTTACCGGGAAGCTTCGAGACCGAAACACGGATGTCGCGGCCCTCGAGCGGATCAGTGACGTCGCCGTAGTCCTCATCGAGCATGAGATTCAGGATGTCCTGGTAGACCATCTTACCGAAGGACCAGATACGAACACCCTTGTCCTCCTCACCACGAACGATGACCGGAGCGAAGGTACGCATCTTCGGAGCAACCTTCTTCGCAAGCTCACGGCTCGTGTCGCTGCCCTCGTCGTAGAGCTTGCTGCGAAGCTCCTTGATCGGATCGGCCTTGCCAAACTGGAAGGGAGCGAGGATGCCCGGGCTGTTGCCAACGCCGTAGTAGTACCAGCGATCCTTGAATGGCTGACCATCGTTGTTCTGGAATGCCAGGAGTCGAACCGTGTACTCCTTGCCCTCCTCGGGCTTCCACTGCTGGTCACGCTTGTTGTTCTTACCGGAGAGTTCGCCGAGCTTGCGGCGGATTGCGTCGAGGTCGATTGCCATGATAGTTTGTATGTCCTTGAATGATTGATTGTTGTTGAACGGAGAGTTTCGGCTTTCGCTTCCCCTCTCCGGAGTTACCCGATGCCCCGCCTTTCGAGCCAGAACATAGGGAGATTGTATGATGCAGGTTGGTTATTTTCAGCGCTTCTTGCGCTTTTTCGGAATTCCGCCGAAAGCGCGCTGGGTCACGTTGACGATATTACGACGGGGACCAGGGGGTCGAGCCCCGAGCGGTCCCGTGTAGCCAGCGATGTTGGCAGTCGTATTACCGGCACCAGCACCGACGGAGAACTCATCGAGCTCTTCCTCGTCCATGCAGCTGCCCTCTTCCATCTCACAAGACATTTCATCGAGAGCTTCAATGATCATGAGGCGGAGTTCTTTTCTGTCCATGGTCTTAATTATTCCGCTCCAACCTTTCTGACGAGGATATCTCGCGCGGTGCGTAGGAGAACGGTGAGCGTGGGCTCAGCAGTAGGAGCCAGGCGGCTCTCGACCCAGTCAGGGGGTCGACTCGGTCCTCGGATCGCCATGAATTCCTCCTCGGTGAGCTTCACGCCATAATGGTTCAGGAGAAATAAGGAACGCTCAGGAATCGTCATCCGGCAGAGGCGCTCATTGGGCTTGTAGAAAGCTCCAAGCTTCTCGCGGCGCCAGCTCTCCTCCTCAGGAACGAAGTAGGGCTCTTCCAGGCTGCCGACCTTCCCGATCTCATGGAAGAGGCCGACCAACAGGATCGATTCCGTCGTGGCCCCCATACCGAAGCCGTCGTTGAGCTTCTTCATTCCCTTCGCGACGGTGATCGCCTGCTGGATGAGACCACCTGGCTCGCAACCCGGGCTATCATTCCGAGGCTCAGCTGGACACATCAGGATCCTCTCGCTGAGATCCTCGATCATTCGATTGATCCCGTCACCGTGATCGGTGATCTTCTCAGCCAGCTTTGCGTAGGAGGTCCAGAGTTCGGTAAGTTCGCGTTCGTTCATCATGAATACAATCTAAAGATGAACGAGAGTATTTTCAACCGACGAGCATCTTCACGATAACTTTGTTTCCTGAGCGCTCGACGAAGGTTCTGCCGGGAAGAGCGATCCGATTCATGATCTCAGCTGCAGCGAGGGTATCACGGACGAAGTACTCACCCATCAGACCCTGACGGTACTCAAGTAGATCCCGTGACATTGGGAGGATGATGTAGTACTCACCCCCTGAGGTCTTCATGCTGATATCATCGAAGAGACCATCGAGCGCGCGTGATTCGATGGCGCTCTCAAGGACCTCGTAGGCTTCCTTGTGGAAATCCTCCCCCTTGCCGTAGTAGGAGCTGAGACCCAACCCACCGATCAGGCTCGCTGTGTCGGAAGCAACCTTACCTGAGGCGCGGCTCGAGAGCTTGGCCTCGCCGAACTTTGGGTGCTTAGACTGAAATTTCCTTCTGAGCGTGCTCACTCATCCCTCCACATCTACATAGGCTGGCTCGAAGGAAAGGCAGAAGTGCCCCAGGCGATCGATGTCGACCCCCTCCGCGACAATCTCCCTCACACGCTCGAGCGCGTCAGGATGGCAGTCAACGAGGAGCGCATCATGAAGCACGAACACGGGTTTGACATCGAGATCCGCGTCAGAGATCCTGTCCATGATCCGGCTGAAACCCATCAGCGAGACATCGACGGCTGTCGACTGGGTGTAATGGGAGACGGAAAGGTGCGGATCCCTCGCCTCAGGAATGGGTCGACCCCATAGGTTCCTGGGCTCATCAGCTTCGGAGATCTTGCGGCGGATGGAATCTAGACCGAAGTAGTCGTTGATCTCCTTCATCAGCTTGTGAGCTCCTGCGCCGACCTCCTCACGGACCGACTGCCCTGAGGCCCCGTACAGTGACTTCAGGGTCGCGAGCTTCGCATGACGACGATCAACGCCGTCCAGTCGAGACGCTATCGCACCGTAGATGTCAGCGGGAGCCTCCCCAGCTCGTAGTAGCCTAAGGACTCTCGGCTCGAGCGAAACGAAGTCTATCTGGTAGACACGGCCTCCGGCGTATCGACTCGACAGGATCTTGCGATGCGCTTTCTGAAGCGTGAGGATTCTCGGACCCTCAGCGACTGTCATTCGACCCGTCGCGGTCCTGTGGGAGTAAACGACCGGGTTTGCCGTGCTGTCAGGACCCGGCTCGAACGTCTCTAGAACGGTGTGCTGCTGAGATTCCCCCTGGGCGACTCGAAGCGCGGCAAGGTCGATGCGGCAGGGCACGAGACGTTCGATGACAGAGCGTCCTGCGACCAGGACATCAGAGTAGTCACCGACAATCGCCAGAAGCTCTTCGAGCTCATCCGCGATCGTGGACAGGTTCTCATACAGGACGCGCTGTGGGATGACCAGAGGCCACGGGACGGCCCCCTGTGAGAGCCCATCCATCGAGCTCATGAACTCCGGTGGGATGAGGTTTGGAACGTCCTTGTCACATGTCTCGTAGATCGACTCGAGCGAACGAGCTGTCAGACGATCTCCGATGCACCACGCTCCCTCAGGCGGGTTTTCAGACCATGCAATCCTGCTGTCCTGCAGGATTGCATGCTTCGGTGAATTCAATGAGAGTTTGGATGCGTACAGCATGGATGAATGATATCACATGAATGATATTTTTTCACGCTCATGAAGCTAACGCGACAGCAGCTTCCTGCGCGACGAAGAGCGCGGCTAGCTTGGGGTCAGCAGAGGTAAGAGCTTCGATTTTAGCGTTCAGCGTAGTTACAGCGTCAGTAGCTGCCTTTACGTCGGCGTCGATCTGAGCTGCTGCATCCGAAGCTCTCTGGGTTTCGAAAGCTGCCTCGTCAACTCTGGCTCTAGTCTGGGGATCGATCGCAGCGTCAACTCTCGATTGCGCTTCTCTTATCGCTGCAGCCTTGACGGAGTCAGCCTTCCACTGCAGCTGTAGCTGCTGTTGGGCTATGATCTCTTGCGCGGGCGTGAGAGCGTTCTTCAAAGATGCTATCGCAGCGCGCGCTTCGCGAAGCGCCTTTCGAGTGTCCATCTTCTCATTTCTTTCTGCTTGCCCGGAGGCGGCCTCAGGCGTCACCTCTTCATCCTGAGAGGCAACCACCCGGTCACCGCTGGTTGTAGTTGAGTCGTTGATGGCAACGAGAGCTGCAGCAAGGTTCTGGGCGAGGCTTGTGTAGGTCGCGAACCCCTGACCGTAGCTCATCTTCACCTCAGTCTTGAAGCCGTCACTTCCGATGGTGTGATCTATCTGGGTGACGAAGTAGACGTTGTCAGCGGTGGTTCCAGTCCCAAAATCGAAGAAGATACGCTGCATCGGGAAGAACAGAGGGCAACCGACGGTGCTGATGCTCAGCTGCGAGGGAACGATTTGCATCGGAACTCCAGAATCGACTGCTGCTGGATCGTAATCTCCCGCAGCGTTGAACGCTCTTTGGAGCATCACGTTTCCCAACCCTGCGTTGTTATTGGACTGCAGGTTGGCTGTCGTTATCGCGGAGTTCTGGCTGCCATAGATGACGTATGGCATGCCTGCAGAGACCAGTCTCTTGATATCGTCGTATGTCCCCTTGACCTTGAAGTACGGCGCGTCGTTGTCGTTGCCCGGGACTTTTATCTTCTGCAAGATCTTGTCACCACCCGGCCCTTCCGCGGCGGCGAGAAGGGTTTTGAGATCCGCCACCTGACTGCTCGAGACTCCGCCGGGGGAAGCAACTTTCTGGTTGAACTCCGAGGCGGCGATCCTAACAACGTTGAGCTGGTCATCACGCGTCGCCGCTAAAATTTCGCCTAGGGTCGAGAAAGGGTCTGAGGCTGCATCGTAAACGTGAATTTTGAGAAGAGTTTTCTCTAGCAGCTCGTTGTTTTGGCTATCGAGCATCGGGCATGCCTCAACCTCGATCTGCACGTTCGGTTGCACGAACTTACCGTCGTTGATTCCAACCGATTTCAGGCGCTCGTCTCGAGTTTTCTCATAGTTCGGTTCAATTTTGTAGCCGTTCGTCTTTATGGACGTGAGCGTAGTTTTGATGCCAGTGAGCTCTGCTATCGTGGAATCAAGCGCTTGAATTTTGCTTAGAGGCGTTGCAGGATTTGCTCGATCGGCGGTGGCTTTCGCGATTCCTTGATCGATTTTAGCTATATTCTCATCGACTGCAGATCTTCCTAAGGAGATCGTGAGCTTCTCAAGCTCAGCTTCACCCTTCAGCGCTTTCCCCGCATTGTAGAAATTCGACATCATGTAGGCACGATCAGCAGGAAAGCTGACGAACCTGTCATTGACGATAGCGATGATGTCACGAAGAGATAGATCCTGCACACGGCCAGCCGCTGTCGCGACCGCCGTGTTGAACAGCGCTCTCTCTATCGGGAAACAGCTCACGGGGAGCGAGTGGACTGCGCCGGCGTGCTTGTTGAATGGGTAAAATACGATCTGAACTTCGTCGTAAATGTTGGATTTCGCGAGCTGTGCCCCTATGATATTGTAGAATATCGATCCTAGAGTTACGAACTCTTCAGGTCCCTTCTGGTCCGTTATGATATTAGCGTAATCATCGACCGTGAGGGGGACATCCATACTGTCAAGATCTCTGGTGGCTTCTGAGGGTGTGAAGAGCGCTCCCGGCCTGAAACCACTTTTTCCGACAGCGGCGCCCATCTGATCGAAACGAGTCTTCCCGGACGCGTCTGCTATTTTTAAGTTATCCGCGAATGGGTCTTTCAACGCAGTGAGCAACCCCGCGACAATGTCAGAGTACGTTTTCTTCATCGCCTCTTTGTACTTCGCGACCAAGCTCTCTTCACCAATCTCGTAGGTGTCATTCTTCCCTTTCTTCTCAACGTTTCCATATGCTGACGCAAGAGCGTTACGCGCAGCGTATGGAATGGAGTTCGATTTGATAGCTTCAGATATCTGCTGCAGAACCCCCTGGTCATCAGCAGCTGAAAGAATCGAGTTGGGATCGGTGAACTGAGCTATCGTATCGATCTTGGACAGTGAGGGGGTCTTGGGAAGCCTCTGGTACTCCTGCATCATGGAAGAGAGCTGCCTCGCGATCTTCTCGAGCTGATTGTAGATCGACGTGTTACCACGCATGCGAAGGAACAGAAGGTCCGTGCTCCCGACGGTTGCAAGGCTCAAGCTCACCTTGACCTGGCCCACTTCATCGAAAGTGTACGAGGAGTTGATGATCCTGTAGCGCTGCTTTACCTTGAGAGCATCGAGCAGGGTTCCGTAGACGTTGTTGGAGTTGATCCCTCCGTCTATATGCGACCACCCGTACGTGATGTCCATGAAAGTCAAGCCGTAAAGATCTGGTCTCACGAAATCGACAAAATCACGAAGTCTCGATCTGTCATGGATCACGATCTCGAGTCGGGCAGTCGAAAATGAAAGACCGCCGCCCGCTGGCCTGAGCTTGTTTGAGACCTGCAGCTGACCCAGGCTCATCGGGGGTCTGAAACGATCTATGGGACCTGCGGAGTCCATGTTCGAGAGGGTCGCTGGCGATGTGAACATCTCCATGCTGGACTTCGCACCGAACAGCGGTGCTCCGCCTCGGGTCACTGCCCCCGCTTCCGTCGTGACACTAACGTTTTGAGCTCTCAGCATCTCGCGATCAACATCGCTTAGGCTGGTGGGCTTCAGGAACTTCAGAAGCGTTATTCCCTCTCCCATCGTTTCGTTGTCAGGCCCAAGGGCCGGCCTCGGAGTTATGATGTCGATGTCAACGTATGGAACGCATTTGCTGAACTCAACGTTTGGTATTCCATTCAGGAATATCTGCAGCCCCCCGACGTCCCTAACAGCTGGTCCTAAGAATGGATTGTTAACGTTCACTGCGTACAGATTCGGAGAGCTCTTCGTTGGATTCGCTACATTTTTGTTGATATTCCTGTCCCTGTAGGATGAAACATCACCATTATTAAAAATCCCTGAAGGCCATTCGTTGTTGTATCCGAATATCTCCACCTGATTCCTGCGTGAGGCATCAGACGGAAGATTGTTTTCTGAGACAAGCTGCTGGGTTGACTGCTCGAAGTAATAGACCCCGCGGCTACCGAATATCAGCTCGGCGAGCTCATCCTCGAATGAAATTCCCACCGAAACGTCCGTCACGCCAGCGTCGAGAACTTTCTGATATCCCGATAATTTCGCGGCGGTGTCTGCGGACCCGAGGGTGGACGGGTCGTTGGAAGCCTGCGCCGTTGCGATCAGGCGTGATTTGGCGATATACTCGGAGGTTGTCGTCGCTCCGAAGTACGTCGACAGTCTCCTAACTGCCTGAGTTATCAGCGGGCTACGAGGCATTAGAGAAGCCTCATGACCGCGTTGATGTCAGTTGGAACGATCACTCTCGTGCCAGGTGGCACTTGCAACCACCACCCGATGCCGCTTGCTGCCGCGATGACCCACCAGAGCCTCCCGTCGCCGTAAGATGCTTGAGCGATCTGATCCAGGCGCTGGCCCTCTGCCAACGTGAATTCCTCGAAAGTGAGAGAGCCACCACGAGCAGCCTCCTTGATTCGGCGCGCTGCCTGCGGGGTCGCGAGACGTCGCTGCACGTCGAGTATCGGTGTTCTGGAGTACCTGCTGGTTGACATGGATCGTCTCCGCCTACTTCTTCATGTTGATAGCGTTATTGTACTCGATTCTGGTGTCCTGTGAACTCTTGGTCCCACGACCGTATGGGTTGGGCTCGGCACCCTCGATGATGCGTGGGATCGTGTCGCCGACCGGGTAGATCGGTGCGCGATTGAATCCGTCAGCGTCGAGGCCCGGGGCGATGTCGTGCATGACGTCGAACTGCATGTCAACTGTGCAGTAGCGGGGGGCGCGATAGCCTGGGCCATCCTCACCAGCGCCCCAGGGCGCGTCCATCCAGCCAAACTTGAGGCTTGTGCAGACTGCTGGGAGGCCCTTCCCCATCGTTGACTCGAATGATCTTATGATCGCGTTTTTATCAGGATTGTAGAAGGCAGCTGCCGTCATTGCGGCTTCGCTTGTTAAAGTACCATCAACTCCGGGAGTTGTGGTCACACCGCCGACGACGGGTGTGACTTCTTCCTGAGCTGGGATGGTGCCACCGCCGGTGAGCTCACCAACCTTGGTGAAGAAGCGCTCTCCATACCCGGGCACGTTAATTGAGTAGTTTTTCTTAGAATCTACCTTGACAATCGTGCCAGCTTTAATAGTCACTTGTTGGTTTTCAACTGTAGTTTTGAAATCTGCTTTTAACTTAAGCGGTATCTTTCTTGCAGGAACTTTGGGTGATCCAGGTACCGCGGGAGTTATGGTGGTCTTGGACGGGACATCTTCGGTTCCCGTGCTGAACTGCCCACCGGCGGTGGCCTGCTTGGGACCGACGTCAGAGTCCTTGAACCCAAAGAGTCGCTTCAGGTTGAACCTTGAGTAGTTGGACCTGATGAGATCACCGACCCTGACCCTGACAACGGGCGTGGCGGTTGGAATCTGAGAGAATGGTTGTATGAACGGGAATGTCTGGGATTTTGCCTGACCCGCCTTATTTTTGACATCATTTCCCTGCACTATCTGTAGCTCACGGCCACGTGACCACTGCGGGTAGACCATGGTGGTGAGCTTGTTGATCTGCCACCACATGCTGTCGAAATCGTCAGGGTTGGCGGCAAAGAGGTGGAACTTCACGCCGAGAGACCTCTTGGTGCCCTTGTAGATCTTCGCATCCTCGATGCGTCCGTAGCCTGATATTGAGGAGTACTCCGCCTGAAATCCGTCGGACACATCATCCAGGAAAGCGTTGAAAGAGATGATCTCATTCGTGCGGAGATCCTGGAAGTAGAACGGCATGTACTCTGACTCGAGCAGATCCTCTATCTCAGCGACCTGCTCCTCGGTGAATCTATTCTTTGCTGGCTGCTGATGAATAGTAGCATCGCCGCCTGCGCTCCGCGCGAGCATGCCTGCGACTGTCGTCGGGCTTCCCGCGATCAGGCCGTGATATGTCTCAGGAAGCAATCGAAGCGCTGGTATCTGAGCTCCATCCATCGAGGTGTTTCGAGATCCTTCTGACATTCTCTGAGAGCGTGTTCTTGACGCAGCGAATTTTTTGTAAGAGCTGAAATCATTTTTGTTCGGACCAGCATCTCCAAAGTTGAGTAACGAATCGAACGCGCTGTCCGAGAAAGATGTGTATGCAGGCCCACCAAGCTTGAAATTTTTTGAAGCATCGTAACGAAGGTAGAGCATGTCGCCCGTCTTCGCAAAGATCTGGACGATATCGACTATCCCGGCGGAGAAGAGGCTCTCTATTCCACCGGTGGAGAGGAAGGTCACCGGGTCTGCTTTCGTTGAGTTGATCAGAGCGTTGATGTTTCGTGAGACATTTCTAAAGATTGTCTCGTAGTATCCGCGCTGCTGCTTCAGGAGGATCAAGATTCCTGATCTTTTGATGAACTGAGCCGTTATGGTTAAGAACGAAATATTGTCGCCGACCTCGACGTCGTCATCCGGATTAGCACCTAAAAATGCGATGTATCCGAGCATCGCGCACTCGAAGTAGTTTCTACCGGAAATAGGATTGTAGAAATCAGGAGCGCCGATTGCCTGTAATCCCTCTGAGACTGAATTGAGCAAGCTTCCAAAAAAACCTGGTGTTGCTTTATTCTCTAGCTCATATTTTCCGAGAGCTAGATCCAGCACCTCGTCCTGCCTGTTCAGCAGCGGCGCGCTGGAGAGAAAGCTGCCGGTCATAACACGAGAAGGTGTCAATGCTCCGGCGCCGGTGAGACTAGACAGCTTCTGGAACCCAAGGACAACGGCAGACACCGCAGCGACGGAGGCGAAGATAGCCAGCGAGACAACGCCAAAGGTTGAAACACCAGAAAGAGGCGAGGTGAAAGGTTCAAATGGGCTGTACGCAGCACCTGACGACCGGTTGGTGTACCTGTCCTCACCGAGACCGTCAGTTGTGATCACGGTGTCAGTCGATCCTGACTCGCCTGACATGCGTCGTGTGGTCGAATTCATGTCACGTACGGGAACGTACTTCGCCGGTCTCATGTCATTGACATCGACACGAGCTATGCCTGACTGAACGGTCGAGGGCTCGACCCCCGCTTTTATCAAGCTGTCCTCGTACCCAGAAATGTCTCGGTGACTCCTGTTCTTCCCTGTCGCTGCGAGAAGCATATCGAGAGTTGAGCTCCTGATGTCCTCGATCGAGATCCTGTCGGCCCTCGGGTCGTAGGAGCTGCTGAGCCCTTCCTCACCTAACGTATCAGCGACAGTAGCCCTGGACGAAGCTCTGGTCGTGTCCTGGTCTGGGAAGCTGGGGCGCGCTGGCGACGCTGAATTGGTGGCGTCAACGATCTCAGCGCCCGCCTTCGCAGCGGCAGGACGATTCAGCATGTAGTGGCCGAGTGTGTTCGGACGGACAGTCGGGTTGTTTCCCTCGCCGAGCGTGCCCTTTGCGATGAGATCGTTGAGATCTCCGCTCGGACGACCGTCAAACACTCCAGAGCTTGAATACTCGAAGGTGTCAGCGACTCGTTCACCGACAAGATCCGTGAAGCCCTTTGTCCTGCTCTCGCCCTCGGCCACCGGGAATGTGTTCGCACGCTCAGGTATCGAACCTGCAAACTCGACAACCTCATCGCTGGGGACCCGTGCCCGCGTCACAGACGAGATGTATGAACCTAGAGTACGCTTCTGGTCCCGAGAGATGTCATTCTCACCCGGGACAATGTATCCGTCTCCGTCAACGTCCTCAAGCTTAGGGTACGGCGGATCGAAGCGGGTCGTTGACATCAGAATCTCCTAGGCGCACGTTTCGTCGGAACGGTCGTGCTATTATCTATCGACTGTGAGGGATCATCGTGAGCCATCGCTTTTGAAAGCTCAGTCATTGCTTCGCCCGGTAGGGCGGAGACGATGGTCTCGTAGCTTCCTAGAATGGACGCTAGCTGAGACTCCGCGAGAGCTCGCTCTTCCTCGGGTATCTGCTCCACCATCGCTTTGTAGAAAGGGCTCATTCTTATCAGGTCACCGAAATTCATGGAGCATTACCTCTTGTTCACGCCTGTTTCTGCGCTCTTACTGGAACGGAACAGCGTCTTATTCTTCTCGAGTGCTTTCTCAGTGCTGAAGAAGTCGTCGACCCCGTCCGTGGTGTTGAGGAAGTCTCTAAACTCATTAGACGGAGCCACGAACCCCTTCATGACGAGCTCCTCTGACATCTTCTGGGCGTTCATATTGACAGTCATCGCGACCTTGACAACGACAGCCCCGTTGTTGATGCTCATCGTTGTCTTCGCGACTTTCATGTTGCTGGCGATTGCGTCGAGAGTGGCGTCCAGTGGAATCTCTCCGATGTCTTCCATGATCTCGCGAATGCTGGAGATGTGATCTGAGACCGATAACAGGCGATCGCGGAACTGCTCCGTCCTGTCGTCTGCGAGCATTGCGGACGATCTCATAACGCGTGTCAGGTAGTGATCGAGGGAATTGAACGCTCCATCGACGGGAGCGACTGTGTTTTTTGCCAGCTCCTGTATACCTGAGAATGATTGCAAGGAATTTGTGGTGGAAGTGCTGAATATTCCTATCATCGCGGCGATCACGCCATCGTCAGCACTGAAGCTCTTTATAATTTCAGCTGCGTCTTCGCTTGCATCGCTTTTGATGCCCGCTAGCTTCGTAGTGATGTCGGACAGCTGACCGAGCATCTGCGCTGTGGTGTTTAAAGTTTCGATCTTGGGCTGGAATGTCGACACGTCTATATTCGGAATCATTCCCAGCGCGGTTTGAACGCTCCAGTTTTTTCCTTCGGTGATGAAAAGCTTGGTAATCTTGTAAATCTTCTCCTTCATGGCGTTGATCTTGTCTCCGCCGAAGAGCCCGACATCCACACCGTCAAAGACACCCATCGCCGCCCCGACGGTGTTAACCACCTTGCCAACAGACTCAAGAATGCTGCCGACGTTGGAGATCCCGATGATCTTATCACCCATGCTCGCGCCCATGGCCGCAGCATTATCAAGCGCCGTCTTAAACGTCGCGGTTGAGATAGACTCAATAACTGCTCGAACGATTTCAGTCAATGATTTGATAAGTTCTCTGATAACGAAGCTGGCACCACCCGTGACGCCCAGCACAGCCCCAATCGCAGCGAGCGCGCCGCCACCGAGAAGCATGGCGACCATCGTAGGAGCTGGTAACTTAGTGATAGCGAGCCCGATACCCGCAATGATCGCGCCGATACCTATCATCACAGCACCGAGCACAACTCCGAGAGTCATCAACCCCGACAGGCTGACACTGCTGAGGGTGCTGGCGGCGGAGGAGATGGAATTTATGAAGTCCGACTCCATGAATGACATCAGCACGCCTTTGATAGCCTTGCCGATCACCGTGATGCCAAGTGCTAGCGCTGAATATGTCGCAGCTTTGCCAAGGGCGGGACCGAAGATGCTAGCAGCATGATCGAGAGCTGCCATCATGAATCCAC
>Ga0164295_10000224_pt1 | contig 47435 bp, 45 predicted proteins | sample GEODES006metaG_FD_111798 | JGI IMG/M metagenome (GOLD analysis project Ga0164295, IMG submission 111798) | Oligotrophic lake water microbial communities from Sparkling Lake, Wisconsin, USA - GEODES006 metaG | ecosystem: Environmental > Aquatic > Freshwater > Lake | place: USA: Sparkling Lake...
ACTTAAGTACTTGCTGCATGTTAAGCTCGAAATTTCAATTCTAAACTAAGCATGATTGAACTTGTAAACTGACATGCACACTATGGGGCCCGCTTATTTAATGCATCGAGCTATCCAACACTATTCCTATGAACAAAAACGAATGAGTTTAAACTTAATGAATACTGAAGTTTTCGTAAAAACATAGAAAGTGAATCGACAGCGGACTTACGGCCTCAGACGTAAAAATCATGTAGTTCTACACTGCCCCCCGATATCGTTACCGTAACAATTCTTTTTCCTGCTGGAAGAGTGTTGTCAAAAATGTTGTTGCGCTGCAAAACAGACACATCCAACAAATCCCAAATTTGCCCCAAATTTACCCCAAATTTGACGTTCAGAAAAAACGGCATCAACGATATCAATGTCATCAAATTTGTACGCACTCCTCGAAGAAGTCGCGGGACTCCTCGCACGTATCGGACCAGACCATCCGTTTGCACACATTGCACAACACCATGCCGCTCTTGCAACACACATGATTGAAACAACATTGACCGCCGAAATGCCTGCCGAAATGCCTGCCGAAATGCCTGCCGAAATTCACCGCCACATCAGACTCTTACGCGCAATCGCAAAAGCAACGCCGCCTGTAACATTCGAAAGTGCAGCAGGAGATGTTGATTTGACAATGGTATTAATTGAAGATGGAACAATTGTTGACGATGCTGTACTTTGGAGTGCATGCGCTAAAGGGTATACAGAAATTGTGCGACTGTTCCTCGAAAATGGCGTGAACGTTTCTAATAATTTAGCGCTTCTGACTGCAATTAGCGGCGGGCACACGGAAATAGTTCGTTTGCTCCTTGAGTTGCCGTTGGAACGTGGAGTTAATCCATCGAACGGTTCATTATTTTTCGTCGCATGCGCCAGCGGTTACACGGAAATTGTGCGATTGCTTCTGGATGTACCGTTGGAACGTGGCGTTGCTGCTGATGGCCAACTTTCGTTTATTTACGCATGCCAAAACGGGCACACGGAAATTGTGCGTATGCTTCTCGATTTGCCACCGGAACGTGGCGTAGACCCTAGGGAACATCACAATTCAGGGTTTCGTGAGGCATGTCGAAACGGGCACACGAAAATTGTGCGTATGCTCCTTGATGTAGGCGCGGCTTCACATTACAACGACGCATTTCATGACGCAGAGTTAAATGGACATACGGATATATGCGCACTCCTAAGCACATTCAAGAGTTGATGAGGAGACATCCAACAAAAAATGTTAAGTTTTTCACGTCAGCATGATTTTTCAGCGGAATGCTCTTTAGGCATTTTTTGGGGGCAAAAAACGACGATAAAACTCGCGATAGATCTCGTAGTTACTTGAAATGTCCACACAAACCTCTCCGTCTCTTACGCGCAATTGCACCCATAACATTTTAAACGGGAAATGTGGTCTTGTTAGCAATCGAAAATGGAAATTTGCGTGCAATCTTACATGGGCAAACGGAAGTTGTTCGTGTACTCCTCCGTTAGAAATTGGTAAAGAAAATAATGTGGCACTCCGTCATGCATGTTTTAACGGACATACGGAAATAGTTCGTTTGCTCCTTGAGTTACCGTTGGAGAGAGCGCGGACATACATAAATCGTTCGTGTTTCCTTGAACTACCGTTGGAAAGAGCCCCTACTTTTGCTTGCATGCACAAACGGAAACAGATAAATTGTCCGTTTGCGGCGGAGAGAGTTTGTTTGATCCTTGATTCGCCGTTGGACACACTGAAATTGTGATTCTTGCAGTCACACTATGGCAAATGAGCGACATGTTGACACCGTCTGAAAATTGACACCCGGTGTGATTGAATCGAACAAATGTTGTCATGACTGAATTCTCAAACAACACATCGCTCAGACTCTTGCGCGCAATTGCAAAAGCAACAACGCCCATAACAGCAGTTGAAACAGCAGCGGGGGATTTGGCCTTGCTTGCGATCGAGGATGGATTAATTGATGTCCTTAACGTATTTATGCATGCGTGCAGAGACGGACACACGGAAGTTGTTCGTTTGATCCTTGATTTGCCGTTGGAACGTGGGGTGGATCCGACGGCACGCGACAATGAGGCACTCCGACATGCAAGTCTTAACGGGAACACGGAAATTGTTCGGTTGCTCCTTGCGCTGCCGCCAGACCGTGGGGTTAATCTAAGTGCGCGAGACAATGAAGCATTGCGACATGCATGTGTGCGACATGCATGTTATCACGGACACACGGAAATTGTTCGCATGCTCCTTGCAGCGATACACATGTTTGATGATGAATTGATCCGTTTCGCGAGGTGGTTCGTACCAATTTGTTACTATACAGAAATTGGCGACATGTTGAACGCAAAATGCGCCGTTTAACGGAATTATTGCTGTGACATCATTTTTGTTCGATCATTCTATAATACATGGTCGCTAATTCTTCAAATCTTTCACATGATCCTGAAATGAAAGATACATCTCGACCTAATGCGTGTATGACGTTTAATCTTTGTCTAAAAGAAATTTCCTCATCAATTAAATCTCTGTGAAAACGACTACCTCGACATTGTTCCATATCTGCTTCCAACGCAATACATGCTGGCACATAAAACAATTGATGTATAGACCGATGACATACAGTGTTGAATCAAAGTTTTCACTTCCGTTTCAAGAAAATTTAATTTTAAATGAATCAATCTTTTCATTTCAAACTTGTGTTTTTTGCATTAATTTTCACGTCAGTTGAAATACAATAGCGGCGAGCAGCGAAAAAATACAAACGACAAGGTTTTGAAGAGCATTGGCGATTTTTCAAACCGAGCGAGGTTTTTTGAAGAGCATTGGCGATCAGGGCCAAATCTCGGTACTTTTGTTTAAATCCGTTTGGTCTCAATTCGGGCAAAAAAGTACAGGCAAAAAGTACCTACCGTGGGGCCTGATTGGCGATTTTTAAAATACTAAACAGCATTACCATAGTCCCTACCGTGGTTTTACGTGTTACATCATTTTTACTGCGTGTTGTTGTTCGAGATTCTTGCTCTTGCACATTTTTGCCCTCTTACTTTAATCGCAACATGGTGAATTTAACACGCGCGATTTCAGACGTTCATTGACAACACGCTTGCTCTCGATGAAACGCACAACAATATGTAGGATATTAATCGTCACGATAATTCGAACACTTCTTTTTGCTGCATCTGCATATTTCATCACGACATCAACGGATTCAGCCCGGAGTTTGTTGTACTTTGCAATTTGTGCTACTGTATTTGGTTCATTATCCGTTGTTCAAACATTTCTGGTTTTTGGTTCTGTTTTTTCGGGCATGATTGAGTTGCTTTTTGAATTAGCCGCATGTGTGTGGGGCTTTGGCATACTTCAATACATCGACGGTCTCGACCATCTGGAATGCAAAGGCTCGACATTGAATTTTTCGATTACAGAATGCAACAACCGTTGGCTTGAGCAATTGATACAACTGTTTGCGTTGTTTACCATTGCATTTAGCGCATTTGTTATTGGCGGGGCGGGAGCACTTTTGGGAGGTCTTGTAAGTGATAATTTAATTGCTGAAAAACAGTTTAAACGTCTAAAATGAATAGCGCATTAAAAAAACGCGCGCACGAGGGTAGAAATGAGTGACCAACGCCGAGATTGGACCGTCGAGCTAATGTTTGCTGGTGGACTTGGTGCGTGGCTTGTCTACGAATTCTACGGTCGTCGTATTATTGAGTGGCTTCACATGTGGTCGTTTCATTTGCGGATTGCTGGAGCAGTTCTTTTTGCCCTGTTTCTTTATTGGCAGTTCCGTATGCGCCCGGAAGAATTTACGGTTGATACCCTCGACGTTGCAAAACAGTTGTTGATGAAAGGAGGCGGAAGTGGCGGAAGTGGCGGAAGTGGCGGAAGTGGCGGAAGCACCGCAGAAAAGCGCAACGTTTCTTCGCTTTTAAAGAAGAAAATTGCTGCAAGTCAACAGTGGCAATGCGGTTCATGCAACAAAACACTCGACGAAACATACGAGGTGGATCACCGTATCGCATTGTTCAACGGCGGCAGCAACGACCCGAGCAATTTGGTTGCATTGTGTCCGCACTGCCATCGCAAAAAAACAGTGGAGGAACGTTTAGCATGAACACGTCGCTTTTTGCCAAATTCATGTTAAAGAATCAGTAAAAGCATGAGCTGAAAATCCGTTTATACCACGGAATCTTGCGCTTTAGCAGTGTTATTGCGTTACCCTGTGCATACCACAGCGCCTCACACAATATGTTGCAATCGATTTCAGACTCGAGAAGTAAACGAACGATGTCTGTATGTCCATTGCGACATGCTTCTCGAAGACCCACACCATCCCTCGAACCGTGATACACATTGAGGAGTGACCGCACAATGGTAAACCACCCTTTTTCGCATGCGGTTCGGAGTCCTTCTCGGAGAGCATCATTGGCGACGACAGGAGTTGCGAAACACCCTAATGACAGAAGATCATTTACCAATACAGAATCCCCATCTTTACATGCACGCCGAAACGCATAATTGTTATTTTTTGCAATGTTTACCGCGGGTCGCAAGCAATCGCAGAATTTCGAGTCTGTCCTTATACTTTGATGTGTGTGACTTATGCACTTCGAATAAATCAATATTGCAAGAGTTAACGTCCGGTAATGCGTCTACTAAGAAACGAACAATCTTTATGTTTCCTGCATAGCATGCACTTTCAAACATAATGTTGCATAGAAATTGCTGTGATGCAATGAGTGCGGTCACAACATTCAAATGACCGTGTGCACATGCATTGTACGTTGCGGTGCGAAATGCAAGAGATCCAACTTTTAGCAATGGATTTGCGATAAAATGGTTCACGTTGTCATCGCATCCCGATGTACAAATGCGAATAAACATATCATCAACCGGTGCTCCTGTCCAGAAACATGTTAATAATTTTCGGAAAGTATTGACATGCGGCATAAATACAATGACTAAATTCGAATGGATTAATTTTGCGCGTTTCAATGAGGTGGCGAACAAGATTCAAATGTTGGTGTTCATTCACCAGTTGCAATAACGCCGTGGGTACTTCCGGCAAATACTGCAGGACTACATACAAATAGTTGGTTGCGTGCATAGTGCTTGGTAAATTCCGTAAGCACTCGAAATTATTGCAAAGGGCGACATCAGGCGAATGTTCCAGAATTATACGAGAAACTTTTGCATTCGTTTGCATTCGTAGGAATTCTCGTTGCAATTCACTTGCTGGAAACGTCAAATTCGAGTTGAGTGCAAGCCAACATTCTACGAATGTTTTCGGCCTAAATACCGTTGGAATCGTCGTAATTTTGGAAATTTCTCGTAGAATCATGAGTGCATCCATTCCGGCATCCATGTCCGTTTTCGAGATCGAGTCATTGTCTAGGTAAACGAGAACAGTTTCAAACGCTTGCGTTGCGAGAGCAGCCTGACGCTCTACGTGGTATGCAAACGGAAGAGTCTCGGATTTGGATTCGATTTCGGCGACAAGTGCGCGGATTTCATCGAGCAATCCGTATATGCGGGCGGCGGTGATTGTGATGGACATTTCGCACTGGAATTCAGACACGTCGTAGTATGTCAATTTTTTGAACTGCTCCGGTGCTGTTCAATCCTATGTTCATCGCATGTTCTCAGTTTTTTGTGTTAATGCTTCGTTCTGGTTTTTGAGCTAGTTCCTAACGTTACATTAACGCCGTTTGGTCTGACGCCGTTTGGATTGACGCCGTTTGGATTGACGCCGTTTGGATTGACGCATTTTAGCACCACCGACCGGCAGTACCTCCCGAATCATTTCGCGAATTTCATCCGTTGGTGCATCATGCATCACAAGTTTTAAATTTGGACCAGCGACGACTCTTGGATCCCTGAGCAACAGTCGAACAATTTCAACATGTCCATTTTCGCTTGCTACCTGAATTGCATAGTTATCATACGCAGATGGATTTACTTTGTGATGTGCAAGTAATTGACGGACCACTTCAATATGACCACAAACGCTTGCTGCCCTAATCGCGTAATTGTCTTCCGACGACGGGTCAACTCGCTGATCCGCAAGCAACATGCCAACAATTTCAACATGTCCATTTGCGCTTGCCTTCTTAATCGCATAATTCGGGTCAAACATGTTTGCTGCTGGATTTACACGAGAATGTGTCAGCAAAAGACGAACGACTTCTGTGTGTCCATTTTCGCTTGCAACCCGAATCGCAAAATTCTGTCCTGCTTGCGGATCAACTCGCCAATCCGCAAGCAACATGCGAACAATTTCAACATGTCCATTTTCGCTTGCAGCCTTAATCGCAACATTATCGTTTGCAGATGGATTAATTCGCCGATCCGCAAGCAACATGCCGACGATTTCGGCATATCCCTTTTTACTTGCAATCCGAAATGCAAAATTATTTTGCGTAGTTGGGTTAACTCGCGGGTCTGCAAGTAGCAGACGAACAACCTCCGTGTGCCCTTCATTGCTCGCCGTTTTAAATGCGACATTATTGTGTGCAGCTGGGTCAACTCGCGAGTCCGCAAGTAGCAGACGAATAACCTCCGTTTGCCCTTTTGCGCTCGCTTTTTTAATCATGGCATTATCGTCTGCGCCTGGATTAATAAGCGGATTTGCAAGCAACAGGTGCACAAGACCAGGATTGTTAAACGCCATTTCAAAATCTTCCTGTGTAAAATCCGTTTTTGTTTCCAAAATGTGCACATCGTTTGCTAAATATTGAATTTCTGTTCGTATCGACTCTATGTCGACTAAACGATTTAGCGCATTTGGCACATTTGGCGCGGCTGCCAATCTGGAATCCAGACGTACAAGTTCGGTTTCAAAAATATTACGAAGGGTGTGAATCTTTCTGGTTGCCGATTCATGAAACCACTCGGGTACTTCAGGAACAAGAACTGCATCGAGCTCTTCCGCTGCAGCGGCAATACGATGAATTCGATGTTTGAGCGCATTCATTCCTATTTTATTGCAACATTTTATTGCAACAATTTCTAATACACGATTTCGAATTCCGTCGGCTCAACAAAGTGTTTCGAATACACTGCATATGCGACCTCAGGCACCGGCTTTTCGCGAAGACTGTTGAATGGACGGCCATCCCGTATGTGCCACAGAATTCGACAAGGAATCCCACGTTCCCTTGCTAATGCAATCCACGGTTCACGATTTTTTGCGGAACCGTGTGTTGCATCCACTACAACGCTGTTTCCCGAATTCAGACCCGCCAACACAGCTCGCCGTACAGCCGCATGGGTTCCCACCGTATCTTGCTCCACATGTACAACGGATGTCATTTTGCGCCCCGTTGTCGTTTTGCCCGATCCCGCATTTCCCATGAGTATCACAAGCTCTTGAGTGGCTGACGGAACAAACGGTGCACATGCAGGAAACACGTCACACGGTCGTGAAAATTCAGCGCAAATAGCTGCGGCAAACTCGCGGTCAGACGTGGCCCAACGGTAGGGTGGAAATGCGTCATCGGGACCTACGGCATCTCCTGTCATCCGCAATCCTGGACCTGGCATTTCTGGACCTCCTGGACCTCCTGGACCACCTGATTTCGTGATCTTGCTCATGAGCACATCAAACAGACCCCGACCAGGCTTTCGGTACAGCGTATCGCGCTCTTTGCGTCCAGCGGTTGCAACCAGGAGCCACGGAGCCCAACCGTTTGCTGCCTTGAGAGCCGCTAAAACGCCCTCAAGACGCGATTGAGAATCGGGTGTCCAGTCCGATTGATTGCTAACGAGTGCAATCAACCAGCCGTCTGCTGCGAGAGCATTTAGTGTTTGAGGCACGGCTCCCAGAAACACCCAATCGCTGCCACCAAAGCGACGGCCTGATTTTGAAACGATTAATGTGCCATCCACATCAAAGAGCCAAATGCCCTTGCTTACACCTGTTGTTTGCGTTGACGGGTAGACGACAAAGCTCATGAAGGGATGTCGTGAGGAGACACGTGTCCATCATTTTTTTGGTAGTTCCGCGATTCAGCGTAAAAATAGACTGGAAACATTGTCGCGAATCCATGGCTCAAAAATGCAATCAGCGCGTTGCAGCATCAAAGCCAATCATTCGACCAATCCCACCTTCATCATCCTCGTGGACGTAGCCATCGACAATATGCAATCGACGGCCAGGAACCACAAACCGCGCAAACGGATTTTGCAGCACGGCTAATGTACACAACTCAGGCGTTGGAAACAAGACGAACACAATTGCCAAACCCGTTTGTTCAACGGCAACACGCACGAGTTCGGGGTGCAATCGCTGAATTTCAGCTGGCACGAATTCCAACGCCATTCCCGATTGCTCCACCGCAGAACGCACAATGTCAGGGCACACGCGTTGGATTTCCGTAGAAACGTATCGTAGTGCCGACCACGTTTGGAACACGGCAGCACGCGCCTGAATTACGTCATCGCGTACATGACCTTGCGCAAGAATCACACGAACAACGTCTGCGTTATCACTTACGCGCCGAAGTGTGGCATCATCGAATGTCGGCATGCCTCCTCTATCAAGGAGCAAGCGAACAATTTCCGCATGTCCATTTTGACATGCCAGGTGGAATGCTGCGTTGTCACACACTCCACGGTCCAGTAATAGACGCACGATTTCCGTGTGCCCGTTTGCACAAGCACGTATAAATGCCGCATCCGGACCTCTCTCCCACGGTAATTCGAGTAATAGACGAACAATTTCTGTATACCCATATTGACATGCACTGTATAATGCTTCATTGACTGCCGGACCTATCTCCAACGGCAGTTCGAGTAATAGACGCACAATTTCTGTGTTCCCAGTCAAGCATGCACATCGAAGTGCTGCATTGTTGTTTGCTACAGGATCCACTCCTCTCTCCAATGGCAAATCAAGTAAAAGACGCACAATTTCCGTATGTCCCGCTTTGCTTGCAACCGCTAGTGCAGCATTACCGATTGTAGCTAGATCTACGCCTCTCTCCAACGGCAATTCGAGTAATAGACGCACAATTTCCGTATACCCACTCGCACATGCATATCGAAGTGCTTCATTGTTATTTGCTGTTGGATCTACGCCTCTCTCCAACGGCAATTCGAGTAATAGACGCACAATTTCCGTATGCCCATGTCTATTTGCAAACGAAAATGCAATATTGTAGTTTTGATTCACGCCTCTCTCCAACGGCAAATCAAGTAATATACGCACAATTTCCATGTGCCCATGCATGCATGCAGTTCTCAGTGCTGCAGCTGGATCAACCCCACGGTCAAACGGCAAATTAAGGAGCATACGAACAATTTCCGTGTGCCCGCTTGCGCATGCGGCTCGAAGCGCTTCATTCTCATTTGCTGCGGGATTCACGCCTCTCTTCAAATCAAGTAATAGACGCACAATTTCCGTATGTCCATTCATGCATGCATATTGAAGAGCTTCATTGTCTTCTGCTGCGGGATTCACGCCTCTCTCCAACGGCAAATCAAGCAACAGACGGACAATTTCCGTTCGCCCCTGTATGCTTGCAGTTCGAAATGCAATATTGTTGTCTGCTGCTGGATTTACGCCTTTTTCAAGCAGTAGACGTACAATGTCCGTTTGTTCATTTTTACACGCACATTGAAATGCTTCGTTTGTAACAAATGTGTCCGTTTCAATGATTAGCAACGCCAAACACACATTACCGGATTTGATTGCATCCGTAAGCGACACGTGCGACCGTGTTGCTGCAATTGTGCGCAAGGCTGTGATAGCCGAAGAATCCATACGGCGTTTTCGGCACACGTGTATGTGTCAATTTTTACCCTTCGACGCTGCCACCAACACCACTGCCACCACTGCCACCAACACCACTGCCACCAACACCACTGCCACCACCGACACCAACAGTTGCCGTTTCATCATCGTGGACCAGGTATGTAACTGTCAAATCCGCCGCCCTCTCGAATCTTACGGCTCGTCCAATAACCTGCCGTTCCAATTCCACATTCATGCGGTGATACAGAACCACATCCGTTGCAGCCTCCAGATTTATGCCCGCACCCACGTGCCGCGCATTCATACACAACACGCGCACAGTGCCATTTCGGAACAATTTGCGTAAATTTTCCACACGAGATGCCGTTCCTTGCAACAATTCACAACGAATTCCGTGCGTTTCAAGTGACTCGCGTAGACCGTGAAAGGACGCCTCATGCGTTGAAAACACCAGGAAGCGACGGTCAGAAGAGGACTCCGTAAGCAATTTCAGGAGTGCCGCTGTCTTTTTTAATCGTTTTTCGGTCTTCTTTTCATTTTCTTTTTCATCCGCTTTTTCATCCGCTTCCGCTTTCCCAACAACAATGAGCTCTTGCGGCGACAAAATACGTTCGCGACACAGCGGGCACGCCGGCGTCTTTTGAATGCACTCGCACACACACGCCAAACAAAAAGACTGACGGCAGCACGGTGTTAGCGTTACACATGTGGGTGGTTCAAAACAGATCGGGCAAACGGCGTCATCCAACGATGCCAATCGCTCTTCCAACGACGCCAATTGTGTCTGCAACCGTGCGACTTTTGCTTCCGCCTTTTCCAGTGCATGTACCTTTGCTGACGGCGATGAATATGTCATTCCCCGTTTAAACTCCAGAAGTTGTTGCGCTTCTGCAGCTTCCACACGCAATTTTGCGGTGACTTGTGCTGCTAACGTGGTTTGTGATAATGGTTTCAATCCAAGCACTGTCAATGCGCTCGCCGTATCCCCTGCATGAAGCGCCTCCATCGCGGCCGGTGAAATAAAACCGCGCAAAACCCCCATATTCGGCGGCATCAAACACAAAATCGTCGCATAATGAATGGTTGGCCGACGAATACTCGCGTCAATCCACGCATCCGTATTGCGCAAAATCAATGATGCAAATCGCGGGTCACTTGAATGTGAAACGTGTGCCGCGACAAGATTATTTCGTTTTAAAAGACCCCGTATTTCTCCGTTTCCCATCATCAATCGCAAATGTACCGGCAGCGCATTCACACGATACATTTCAAATCCGCAGGGAAACAACATATTGAGCCATGAACCCGTAATAAACCAAATAAATCGCGCTGAAATTTGGTTTGCACGCACAATAATTGCGAGCGTATCCGCTTCATCAATAAAGAGACGCGACCACACGATTTGATTGAAATTGCCACGCAAATAATACGACATTGCGCCAATAAAGACGTTCAGCATTGTGCACGAGACGACGACAACATCTGCGCGAAACACGGACCGATAAAAATCGACGGACTCGAATGCACAGTCTTTCTTTTTTCGGATAATGACTGCGCGGAGGTCCGTTTGTTCCCGAATGTATGTTTCCCACTGTTGAATCACATTGTGCGGCACAATCATCAGAGACGTGGACGTCAGAATCGTTTCGTCAGGACGCATCATTACGCTCAATAAATCACGACTGCCGGAAATGTCATTCCATTCATCATGCCACGGTGTCACGGGTGCAAGCGGTTTAATGCCACCAATGATTGACGCAGACCCGCCGCGCAGGATTGTTAAATTCGTTGGATTCACGGGTGGATCACGCACCAAGGAGAGAGCAACGAGGCTTTTGCCGGCACCCACACGATCCGCAAGAATTCCATGTGCCGAAAGGAGTGTTGGCGTTGAAAGATCGAGACACTTTAATGACGCATAGGATTCAACAACGCGCGCGGCGGCCAACAGGGTTCGCTGATGAGGGCGCAAGGGGGTTCGGATCCATGATGGCTGCTCGGCTTGGGGTGACTCCTCCGTAAGATGGTGTTCGCGCGCTTTGGTGAAAAAGTTTTGCAATGAATCGTGATTAATACTCATTTTAAAGTGTGTTAGCAATGGGTGTTTAGACGGCATTCGTACGTGTTCGTTCATTTACGTTCATTCATGACTTAAACGACCGATGCGTCTTCGAGTAGAAGAAAATGTCACAACCGTTCGTGAGCGTGTGCATGCCTACATACAATCGGCGCAAATTTATCCCAGCAGCAATCCGTTGCTTTATGGCTCAAACGTATGAGCGACGGGAACTTGTGGTTCTCGACGATGGGACGGATTCTGTTGCAGACTTGTTTGCACCCGAAGTTTTGCCCAAAGGAATTGTCGTGCGATACATACGGGTGGAGGGTAAAATGAAGATCGGAGCAAAGAGAAATCGTTTGATTGTGGAAGCGCGTGGAGACATCATTTGTTGGCAGGATGACGACGATTTCTATCCACCGGACCGCGTTAAAAAAGCCGTGAATAAATTGAGGTCTGTTCCAAACCGTCAGGTGCCAGTCGTTGGAAGTAGCCGATTGGTAATTTATTTTTCGGACCGAGATGAAATTTGGACGATTGGGCCATACGGAAAAAACCATTGTACGAACGGAACCATGGCACATTGGAAGTCATACGGGCTTGAACATAAATACGATGAAACAGTTGACATGGCTGAAGAAAAGTCATTTTTGGAAAACTGGACAACGCCCGTATTACAACTCGTATCCGAGGAATGCATGCTCGTGATTGCGCATGCAGATAATACGTATGACAAACGGAAATTGCTCAAACAGAACAATCCTACGCTGAGAAAAATGGATATTAAAATGCGGGCACTGGTTCGTGATCCGGTTTTGCGTGCGTTTTATCTTGGATTGGCGAAAGATTATGTGGAGTCCGTGTGAGGTGTTCGTTGGACCGTAGTCCTGCAGCGAATGACAATAGCTTTTGGACACACATAAATTGTTCGTTTGCTCCTGGATGGGAGCCCACAGAAATCTAAGGAATGAATGATTCGTTTCCAAATCGTTTCCAAATCGTTTCCAAATCGTTTCCAAATCGTTTCCAAATCGTTTCCAAATCGTTTCCAAATCGTTTCCAAATCGTTTCCAAACATGTATCAACAAAATATTAAGGTGATGTATTACAAAACAGAGCGAATGCGAGATTTTGAACGCAGCATTTTACAAATAATAACCTTAATGTTTGATTGGTTGCAAGCAATTTTAACCTGGATTGGGGGTCCGCTGTTCAGAAACAATTTTGCAGCAATGTGTTAACGTTAGCAAAAAATTGACGAGGGGGGTGGAGACGTCTCGTTTTGCACGACTGAAATGCGTCTTCTGCGTACAATCGCGGCAACGACCATGCCTGAAACGTTGCAAACAGCGGTCGAACGCGGAGATGCGGCATTGGTCGCTCTTATTCTCGAATCTGGCGAATGTGCGACGAATGCGGCATTTCAAACAGCGGTCGAACGCGGACATACGGAAATTGTCCGTTTGCTCCTTGAATCTGGCAAATGTGCGACGAATGTGGCATTTCAAACAGCGTGCACGCTCGGCCATACGGAAATTGTCCGTTTACTCCTGCCGTTGGACAGAGGAGTGAATCCAGCAGCAGAAAACAATGCCGCACTTCGATATGCGTGTCTGCGCGGACGCACAGAAATTGTCCATTTGCTCCTCGATTTGCCGTTGGACAGAGGCGTGAATCCATCAGCAAACCATGCAGACGGCAATGTACTTGAACTCGCATGTGGATGCGGACACAGGGAAATTGTTCGTATGATTCTTGATTTGCCGTTGGACCGTGGGGTTAATCCAGCTGCGCGAGACAATAACGAACTTCGATATGCATGCTATCAAGGGCACACGGAAGTGGTTCGTTTGCTTTTAGAGTTACCGTTGGACAGAGGAGTAAATCCAGCGGCAAACTACAATGCAGCTCTTCGAACCGCGTGTTATCGAGGGCACACGGAAATTGTTCGTTTGCTCCTCGATTTGCCGCCGGAAAGAGGTGTGGAACCTGCGGCAAACGAGAATATGGCGATTCGATTTGCATGCTATCAAGGGCACACGGAAGTGGTTCGTTTGCTTTTAGAGTTACCGTTGGACAGAGGAGTAAATCCAACGGTAATCCAGCGGGCACACGGACATTGTTCGTTTGCTCCTTGAACTCAGGCCCCAATGTAGATACTAACGGACTCAGACGTTGGGTCAAAAAATCATGCGGGCTGAGGCCTTAGTATCTGCGTGGGGGCCTGCCTTGAACTTTCGTTAGACCGTGGAGTTGATCAAGCAGCATGCGACAATCAGGCACTCGAAGTTGCATGTTGGCACGGGCACACGGAAGTGGTTCGTTTGCTTCTCGAGTTGCCGTTGTTGGACCGTGGAATTAATCCTGTGATGTACTTCTTTCTGCAACGGACATACGAAAATTGTTCGTTTGCTCCTCGATTTGCCGCCGGAAAGAGGTGTGGAACCTGCGTCAAACGAGAATTTGGCGCTTCGATATGCATGCATGAATGGACATACGGAAATTGCCCGTTTACTCATTGAAAGAGAAGTTGACCCATCGGTAATTCAGTTCGCTTGAACATTGTTCCCGCTTGTCAGCCGCCTCATCAGTCTTCCAGCAGAAAAAATTAAACTGGATAAATTGGACGGCGGCTAACAAGCGGGATCCATGCAGGGCCAAATCTCGGTACTTTTGTTTAAATCCGTTTGGTCTCAATTCGGGCAAAAAGTACAGGCAAAAAGTACCTACCGTGGGGCCTGGGATCCATGGTTCGCTTGATTAAGGAAAAATTGACACTATGTCTCACGCCAATGTTGCGATCGATGGCTTCCAAAAAATTTAAGCCGTGGTCTCTGGTCCTTCTGCGTAGAATCGCTGCAACACGTGTGTCCGACACGTTGCAAAGAGCGGTCGAACGCGGAGATATTGCATTGGTCGCTTTAAACGCTGAAGCGGGAGACGATGTTTCGGATACATCTGCGTTTCGGACGGCGTGCAAACTCGGACACACGGAAATTGTTCGTTTGCTCCTTGATTTACCGCCAGAAAGAGGTGTAAATCCAAGCTCACGCGACAATGCAGCGCTAAGACTGGCAAGCCGTCACGGACACACAGAAATTGTCCGTTTGCTCCTTGATTTGCCATTGGAAAGAGGAGTGGATCCTGCCGCCAATAACAATGCCGCACTTCTACTCGCATGTGAACACGGGTACACGGAAATTGTTCAAATGCTCCTCGATTTGCCGTGGAAACCTGTAGGCGAACGGGAAGGTGCATGGGAAGGTGAACGGGGACATGGTGTGAATCCAGCAGCAAACGACAATGATGCACTTTGGTTTGCGTGTGCCCACAGAAATATGGGAATTGTCAGTTTACTGCTTGATTTGCCGTTGGAAAGAGGGGTTGATCCAGCCGCAAAAAACAATTTAATATTTCAATATGCATGCCAAACGGGGTGCATGGAAATTGTTCGTATGCTCGTTGATTTGGACCGTGGGGTTAATCTTGCAGCATGCGATAATGATGCACTTAAAATCGCAAGTCAATATGGACATACGGAAATTGTCCGTTTACTTATTAATTTGCCGCCAGAAAGAGGTGTGGATCCATCAGCAAATGAGAATTATGCACTTCGACGTGCATGCAGAAACGGATACATTGACATTGTTCGTTTGTTCCTTGAGCTACCGCCAGACCGTGTGGATCCATCTGCGATAGATAATCAAGCGCTTGAATTCGCAAGTCAATATGGGCATACGGAAATTGTCCGTATGTTACTTGAGTTGCCACTTGAACGTGGTGTAAATCCAGCGTTAAACGACAGTAACGCGCTTCGAATTGCATGTAAACATGGGCATACGGAAATTGTTCGTTTGCTCCTGGACCATGGAGTTCAGCAAACGCAATACATCATGCGAGCTGCGGAATATAGTGGACACACGGAAATTGTCCGTTTACTCCTTGAATCAAAAAGAGGACCCTGAACTTTTTCTGCAAACGGATTCAAAGTACCGCAATGTACGCTGGAATTTTGATTGCTTTTGGTGGGGAAAATTGACACATTGGCGACAACAGGAGCCACAATGTCTCACGCCAATGTTGCAATCGATGGCTTCCAACAAATTTAAGCCGTGGTCTTTGGTTCTTCTGCGTAGAATCGCTGCAACACGTATGTCCAACACGTTGCAAAGAGCGGTCGAACACGGAGATGCGGCAATGGTCGCTTTAAAAGCCGAAGCGGGAGACGATGTATCGGATACAAATGCGTTTCGGACGGCGTGTGCGCTCGGACGCATTGGGATTGTCCGTTTGCTCCTGGAACTGCCGTTGGAAAAGGGCGTGGAACCTGCGGCAAACGACAATTTCGCGCTTCTACATGCAAGTACACGCGCGCACACAGAAATTGTCCGTTTGCTCCTTGATTTGCCGTTGAACCGTGGCGTGGATCCAGCAGTAGGCGACAATTCAGCTCTCCGATCCGCATGTTATCAAGGACACACGGAAATTGTTCGTTTGCTCCTTGATTTGCCGCCAGAAAGAGGAGTTAATCCAGCAGCAGATAACAATGCAGCTCTCCGAACCGCATGTTATCAAGGACACACGGAAATTGTCCGTTTGCTTCTTGAGCTGCCACTGGATCGTGGAGTCGCTGCATATGGCAATGAACCATTTCAGTCTGCATGTTTAGAAGGACACATGGAAATTGTCCGTTTGCTTCTCGATTTACCGTTGGAGAGAGGAGTCGACCCATCAACAGACGACAACTTACGGGGCGCATGTTATGCTGGCCATTCGGAAATTATTTGTTTGCTCCTGGATTTACCGAAAGAACGGGGAACCCATCGAGGTGCTGCTTTCCGCATGTCAATATGGACAAGAAGACCTTGTTCGTCAGCTTTTATTGTATGTGAATCTTGCACCCAATGTAATCAAAACAGCGATAAACACAGCACAAAGCTACAAACATGCATACATCGTTTAAGCGAGTATATGTATAAGGAATGTAGTGTGTGTTCGAACGGAGGAATTTGTCGGCGATGTCTGATCTGAAATTTCTCCGGATATCAAAAATTGTTTTTTGGAAACGGCTCGTTCATTGCTCTTGGTGTTTTCAGCAGCAAATTCGCGACAAACGCCTTAGCATTTGATGAATGGGGAAAAATGGGGAAAAATGGGGAAAAATGGGGGAAACCGAGCGCCAGCGAAATTTTTGACGAGCATTTGCGTTCAAAAAAATCGCAAATGATTTTTGAGAACCAAGAGCCTCTTAAGCGGCCGCATATCGCACCTCGTAGTTGACGAGCCACAGCTTGAGCGCTGTATCTTGGCGATTCATAAAGTCACGCAACGACGGAAAATATGCACCACACCGCTCTTTACGAGCCTTGTACAAGAGATTTCGATACTTGCGCGGTGCAGCTGTCAACTCCAAGTCACGCGCAGTGTACACGCGTGCATACATGTCATACAGCTCCTTTGTGCATGCCTTGAATGCTTCAATCGTTGCATCGGCATCGATTTGCTCCTCAGGGTACACCCGAAGATAGTTCCCGAGCCGTCCGTCAGACCACCTCTCAAGCCAGAGAAACGGCCGTTTGGCCTGGTTTCCGCGTAGAACCCGTGCCTCGGCATACTGTTTGGACCGCATGCGATAACGAGTACCATCCGGGCCATACGCTACAAGCCCCTGCCAATGAAGACCCATTTGAGCTCCCCATGTTGCAACACGCTTACGGACGTCATCAAGTGTGTGGCAATCCGTATGGTCCTGAGGGTGTAGTACATTTGTGGGAACGGATGTGGCCGTGGTTGAAACAAGATACACGGAACGAGCACACGGAACTACAATACGCTCATCTGGGTGCTGGAGTACCCACGAATACGTTGCGCTTCGGTCAAGACTATCGAGCGAAAGACCGGTTGCATCAAATGTTTCGCGAAACAAATCCCCGAATGTCTTGTTCTTCGAGTAAAATTTGTTTGTGGCTCCGAGATTGTGACGGGTTGCGAGATGCCAACCGTCGTTGTAGTAGAACATGTTGACCATTACACCATCGATGAAATCGCGAACACCTGTAACCGCAACGGTGCCATTGTCCTCCTTGATGTCAGCTCCCCGAGCTGGTCCGAAACAAATCGGCTTGTTCGTGCGAGCATCCCACACAACACTGCGAAAGTATGGTACATGGGGTTTTGTGAAATCACTCGTATCCTTGGTGTAATAAATGAGAACCAGCGGCTCTTCGGCCGTCATCCATTCGGTACGTACCGAAAGATTGCCGCCGTCGGGTGTTTTGAGCCATGCAAAGAGTGACTCGCTGGTCGGAAATCGCTCAAGAAGCGCCGTCATGTCTGGAAAGCTGGTCATGTGGACTGAAGAAGTCATATCTGTTGACACTGGGGTGGAGATTTGAGTGCGTCAATTTTTGGGGTGCCCCGTTTGACCCTTCGTTTTTTTAAAAAAACATACGATAGTAGCGGATGTCTTCTGACGAACCCAAAAAAACTGTCCGTTGGGGTAATTCTGAAAAGGCTGGCAAGCTAACTCGAACGAGAAGGATTCCGCTGGAAGGTAAAGGCTCGAAAGTTCCAATTCCCAAAGGAACCAAAATTGATAAAGATACACAAGAACCGATACTTAGAACAAATTTTGCAGACATTTTTGGCGATGAACCTATTCCCACGGAAGAGGAGCATGCGAGGGAAATCAGCGAAATTCGAGAGGAATCTCTTCAACAAGGTAAACTTACACCAACCATGGCAGCGCAGGCTCCCTTGTATCGTGCGGAACGCTCAATTAAATTTGCGTCGGAAAAGGAAATTCGCGAAGCAATTCGGACATATTTCGAAAATGATGTGCCTGCGGATGTTTCGATGGAGCAAATGAAGTCACAGTTTCCGAAGCGAATTTCTGCAAACAAGGTCCTCTTTAACCGAATTTTAATGGATGAATTGAATGCTAAAATAAAAAGGGACGAGGAGGATTCAGACGAGGAGGACGCCGAAGATTCAGACGAGGAGGATTCAGACGAGGAGGATTCAGAGGACGCCGAAGAAGACGCCGAAGACGCCGAGGACGCCGAAGATTCAGACGAAGATGAAGACGAAGAAGATGAAGACGAAGAAGATGCAGCGACAGACACAGAAGTGCAAAGTGCATTGAAAACATATTTCAACAAATTAACACGTGAACAAATGGAACAGGTTACAATGAAGTCTATTCGTGAGGTTTTACCTGCACGTTTGACCGCAAATACACCACGATTGAAGCGTCTTTTTCAGGAAGAGGGGCGTGCGCAAATTGCAGCGAAAATTGAAGAGGAATCCAAGAGATCAAGCGGATCAAGCGGATCTTCCAACGGATCAAGCGGATCAAGCGGATCAAACAGTTCTTCCAACGGGTCCAATGGGTCCTCCAACGGGTCTTCCAATCGCTCGCGTTCCGATTCAGTTGAAACCGAAGAATTCGAGGATGACCTTCATTTCGGTAACAAGCTCACCATTGTCCAACAAAAATCCGGCAAGAAACCCGTCGAGATTACGGGTACCGTTGTTTATCGCGACGAACACCGTATTCTTGTTCGCGACTTGAACGACAGCGATCGTGCAACCGAATTCAAACTAATTAATGATGGAACGGATTTTGCCCCCGAACACAATGTCAAACGAATACAAATTTATGAGCCCGAATTCACTTCGCCATTTTACATCGATTTTCTCGGTGTTAAACCCGGAAATTATCTTGAATTTTTCACACCGGATGGTAAGCAGGCTCAACCGCCTGGAACAATTAAAACGGTGGAGCGATTGTCGCGAAAGTTAACGGACGATGCCGAATTCAAAACCGCCGTTCGCGATTACATAATTCTTGAAGATGGCCGTGTTCTAAATTTTAAGGGACAAGGACTTTCAGGTACAATTCTTCGGGTTCTGACGGAGCCGCTCCAACCCGCTGAAGTCGCCAAGGTCGCCGAGGTCGCCGAGGCCGCCGAGGCCGCTGAAGTGTCGGATGCACCCGCTGTGGACGTCATCTCCCTTTTGAATCAAGTTCTGCAGGCACCCACGGTTGAAGAAATTCCGTCTGCCGAACGAAGCTATCCCGAAGCCATGCAGCGCCAAGAGATGTTTGAGGATATTCAAAACGAAGGACTTCAGTCCACGCGTGAGATTGAACGCGAAGTTGATGTTGCAATCGCATTAACACACGCCGTCGCGCAAGTGAAATCCTTCGATAAAACTCTGATGTCTCAGGTAGTTCGTGACGCGCCATGTGCAATTCCCATCGTTGATGCCGCTCGCATTTTGAATTTAGAACAGGTTACAGAGGACCCCTACAACACTAAACATGTTGAACCGCGTGTTCTAGCGGATGTCGAAATGGAATCTGTAGCTCGCGAAACTGCGGGCACGAATGACCCGTTTTCCGCATATCTGCATACCCTTTTCACGGAAGATGCCGTCACCTTGCGAGGCGAAAGCACGGAGGCGGGATGGAACCACGACCAAGATGTTATACGTACAGCCGGGTTTGAGACACAGGTGGAAGGATTATCAGACGATTTACCAAAGAAAGGTCGTGTTGTGGATCAGTCCTTTTTGCTGCCAAATATCAAAGACCGAATTGTGCGTGTGCTGTCGGAAAAGGGCGAACCCTCCAAGGTTACGGGATATGTCATGTTACCCATTCAAGCATCCTTGCGACTTCGACCGATTGTGCGTTCGCGAAATTTGTTGCAGGATATTGAGTCGTCCAATGAACTTCAGCTCGATGTTCTTCCGTCTCTTTCGACAGCGCTGAAGGATTTGTTCGGTAACGACGTGGATCCTCAACATGCGTGGACGCTCAAAACGGGCGCCGACATGAATATTGATACATGGTTGGAATCGATTCTTCCGTACATTCTTCATCCCGCAAACTCACTTGCGCCTCGGACTCCTCAAATCCTTCAATTGTTGGACCAAATCGGATTGGGCGGAGATATGGATTTGCCGCCATCCACAACTGCAATTCTTGACAAGTGGATTCATCAATCGCAGACGCTGTGGACAGAGGAACTTACGGCACAAATGAATGTACCGGTGCCCGAACCTGCAGCCCACACCGAATCTGCATCGGAACTTTGGAGCACACTTCGCGAATCTGGCGAATTGACCCCGCTGATAACGCGCCTCAGACAGACGAATCCTTCCATCGCAGATTCAGAAACATTTCTCGTCGCATATTTGTTATCTGAAGATGACGGAAATGCACTTCCGTTTGTTTGGAATGAAATTGAAAAAATGAACGGACATGACGGGCGAATCGACATTGCAGCTGCGTCGACGAAATTGATGGCGATTCGCGAGTTTCTTGCGCGACGCAAGCTTTTGCAAACACAGCAGATTCGCGTTGTGCAAACGGAGCCTGAACCGAATAATTGCCCGCACGTTCGAATGCTCGAGGCTATTCGAAATTTGAAAGAAACGAGCGTGCGGCTACGATTACTGCGCATGTTCATACGAGATTATCAGGGCGGGACCGTAAATGACTGGATGATGTGCGCACAATGTTTGAAGCCGTGTGTGTGTTTTCACGAACAGATGGAATTGGAAATTTTATCGCAACCAACGCATGCGGATGACATTGCAAAGCAAATTCAAATACGATTTGGTGGAGACCGATATGAAGGGTCCATAATTTGCCGAAATTGTGGCCAACCCCTCCAAGAAATTGATTTTGACAACAGTGTTGAATTCGATGATAATGGACAGCCTGTCATTTCGCATTCGGTATTGACGGATGAGCAGAAAGCGGATGTTGTGACGAATTTTTTGCAATCAATGACATCATTAACATTCGCAACGGAAGAACAAGAGACGTTGGCAAAAATCCTTACAGCTATCAATACGAAAGGTGGAATGAAAATGCCGGATGATGTTTTCAAACGGATGGTTGAATTGGCGGAAACGGCCGTCAATGACATGAAATTTTCCAAAGAGGACTTTGAAAAAAAACAGATAGCAGACTTGCAAAGTGCAACAACTAAAGTTGTAAAGACGACGGGAACGAAAACCACAGGCATCATTAAACCAACATATGCGGATGCACTAAATGCGAGTCGTGTGGGCATTGTTTCGGCATTAACTGTTATTGCGCTTCAAACGGAAGACGTGACAATTAACACGCCGTTCCCGTATTGTCGATTTGGCCGAGGAGGTTGGCCGCTGGAATTGGGCGCAACACCGGACGACTCTGCTGCATTGTTGTACGTTGCATGTGTTGTGGGAGCAATCAGTGGTACTGAACCATGGTCGCAAATGCCATGGGCCGTTCAGGAGGGACACAAACGAACAGTGCCAGTCAAAAAACAAATTACGGGTTACCTGAAAGCGTTAATCGGGGAATCGTCGAAAGTCGTGTCCATTACACCGACATTGATAACAGCATTAACGGCATCGCGTTCAGGCGCCAAACAATCTCAAACGGCGGCAAGTCGCACAGATATTTTGCCAATCGGATTTATGCCTGAACCATTTCCAGTTGCAACGAATGCGCCGGTGTTGGAACGAGATCCGTTGGACGCGGTGTTAGCCGCCATTGAAACATCCACGCTGAAGCCCGAAAATGTTCAAGCCGTAATGCGCGCACTGAAAAATCAGAGTCAATCGCTGATTAAGGCGTTGCATGACGGGGGGCAACATGCAATTTCGCTCATAGATGCGGACAACGGGCTCTTACGGGGTCCGTCTGAAAATCTTAGACTCGTGCAAGCTGGAGCACTGCTTCGTTCTGCAACGGCACCCACACAAGGAACGCACTTGAATTCGTTAATACATGATGTTGAGGATGTTGTAGGCGAAATGCACGGGGATACGTCGCTGTATTACAAATTTTTCCTGAAGTATTGCTATATGGGGCCCAAATTGGGCAATCCGCATGAATTCACGTACAACAATACATGTAGACAATGCGGGTTTGTGCTGAGTTCGGACCCTACCATCTTACAGAAGCAGCCAAAATCTGAGCTGAATATTTCGGAAGCTGAAATTGAGAGCCAGTATGAACAACTTGGCAACCATGTGCGCTTGACACGTATGCTCGAGCAAAATGACGCATTGTCCGAGATGCCAAAATGGATTCGCGCTGTGTCAAATGTCGCCGACAAACTAAAAAACGAGGAGATGCGTGAAATATTGGCAAAACAATTGAAAGCATTGAAAGCATTGAAATCTATGCGGCGTCCTATTTCAGACGTTGATCGTGATGACCTGTGGGAAATTTTGGCAAGTTATCACGATAGGCTTAAATCCGAGATTGAAACTCGTGGCATTGGGCGAAGTAAACGAGCTGCGCCTGAACTCAGAGCTGCTCTTGATATGTTGGATAAAATCACGGAAGAACCGTTTGTCGAAGGGCCGCGCATTTTGGACGAATATTGGTGCGCAAAGGCAATGTCTGCAGGTCAGTCCTTTGGCATCGCGACTATTAATGGGTCCAAGTGGTTCAAACGGATTCCGCGCGAACACAGCGAACGACTTGAAGCACTTATGAAAGAAAACAGTGAATGGTTTGGTCTCAAATTGTCTGATGGCGCTAAACATGTGTTGGTGGTGATGGCGTCGTCGCTTGGACCTGTATTGCAGCAGTGGATGCATGGTGTCCGTTCGACGACGGAGGGTGGTGTGTGGACCAAAAAAGAAGCAAGCATACTTTTGCGGACAATTGTTTTACAGCATTGGAGAGATGCTATTACACCCGAATCCGAAATTACTCCAGAAATTGCATCCGAAGTTGCAGGATGGATCCGCGTTTTGATGACGGCTCATGTGAAACATCAGTTTTTGAAATTTTCAGACGAACATGTTAAACAAATGATGCAACAGCGCGCCGAGCTTGAGCGCACGTCCATTGTGCAGGAGTTCGAGTCCTTGACGGATGAATCGCGATCTGCCATGTTAACGATGAAACAACTTGGAATTGGTCGTTGGAACACAAAGTCGACATCTCGTAAGTACGACAGTACGCTGATCGAGTTTGAAGAAGCGCAGCGGCAAAGAATGGGAGTTCGAGATACACCGTTTGATCCCGTTGTACCGGCGGGAATGGAGGTTGTCGAACAAGAGCGCGAGGTTCGCGATGAGGATTTTGGAGCGGAGGATGATTGATCCTACAAATCTGTCCAATGACCTGTTTTTAAAATCGCATTCGCTCTTCCAAAAACAGCGCATTCGCTCTGTTTGAAAATTGCATTCGCTCTGTTTGAAAATCGTTAAACCGTTGTTATTCGTGTAACGTTTTTCAACTCAGAATGGGACATTAAACATTCGTCGATTGCTGTACGGCGAATTCCATTCATCAACAGTTGTATTATTCATGATTTGAAGAAACATGTGATTTCCATCGATCCATTGGGCATTTTCAATTCAAAGCGCAATAAATTTATATCATTCTCCCGCTATTACGTTTATGCGCTAAACAATTTCCGTTTGACTCACAAATGCTTCATCATAGTTGGCCTCGATTCATCGGCAGAAGCAAACGAACAATTTCCGCATGCCCGTTTTGACTTGCGATGCGCAATGCTGCATTGTCGCGTGCTGCAGTATCAACTCCTCTTTCCAACGGCAAATCGAGAAGCAAACGAACAATTTCCGTGTGTCCTTTTTCGCATGCCCACTGAAGTGTTAAATTGTCTCTTGCACCAGGATTCACTCCTCGATCCAATGGCAAATTAATGAGCAAACGAACAATGTCCGTGTGTCCATTGTAACATGCGTCCCGAAGTGCTGTATTGTCTTGTGCCGCTGGATTAACGCCTCGATCTAACGGCAAATCCAGGAGCAAACGAACAATTTCCGTGTGCCCGTGAAAGCATGCATCTTGAAGTGCAGCATTGTCATTTGCTGCAGGATTCACACCTCTTTCCAACGGCAAATCAAGGAGCAAACAAACAATTTCCGTGTGTCCGTTTTCGCATGCACATCGAAGTGTCTCATTGTCTTGTGCTGATGGTTCAACTCCACGGTCTAACGGAAGTTCGAGGATCAAACGCACAATTTCTGTGCGGCCCCAGTAACACGCGATGCGAATTGCTGCATTGTCGTTGGCAGAATACCACGGTCCAACGGCAGTTCCAGGAGCATACGAACAATTTCTGTGTGCCCGTTTGCGGTTGCAATTCGAAGTGATTCATTATGCCATTTTGCAGGATTTACTCCATGGTCCAACGGCAGTTCCAGGAGCATACGAACAATTTCCGTGTGTCCGGTTTGGCATGCCAACTGAAGTGCACCATTGTCGTTTGCAGCCGGATTCACTCCTCTTTTCAACGGCAAATTAAGGAGCAAGCGAACAATGTCCGTGTGTAGATTGCTGCATGCATATTGAAATGCATCATTGTCGCGCGCAGATGGATCAACTCCACGGTCTAACGGAAGTTCGAGGAGCAAGCGAACAATGTCCGTGTGTCCGGTTCTGCATGTATAACGAAATGCAGAATTTTCTTCTGCGGTCACCCCTCTGTCCAACGGCAAATCAAGGAGCATACGAACAATATCCGTATGTCCGAGTTGGCTCGCGAGTTGGAGCGCCACATTGTCTCTTGCCGCAGGATTTACTCCACGTTCCAACGGCAAATCAATGAGCAAACGAACAATGTTTGTTTGCCCGTTGAGACACGCATTGCGAAGTGCCTCATTGTCGTTTGCCGCAGGATTTATGCCACGTTCCAACGGCAAATCAAGGAGTAGACGAACAATTTCAACAAGTCCTTTTGCACACGCATCCACAAATGACGTGTTATCAACGGTTGTGCCATTTTTAATAATTAACCATGCTAAATGCGTGTCTGATAATGCATCCCTCAATGAACATTCGGATTCAGTGATGGCGATTTTGCGCAAGATGTGCAGCGACATTTGCCGCTCTGGTGCAGAATCGATATGTAACGTGTTCATATTTGACGGCTCTATCAATTAAGGGGGGTCAACTTTTCAAGACGTATTGTAACTTTTTCGCTGAAATGGTGCGGGGGCAAAAAAAACATGAAAATGTTACAGGCGTGAGTCACGGGCGCGAGTCACAGGCGCGAGTCACGGGCTCACGTCAACGAATACACAACCGCCGCGAAAACAAATGCCAGCACGTGCCAAATACAGTGCAGGAATGCGTAATCTTCGAGTTGCTCCTGAAACTCGCTCACCACCGTAATTCCGAGCAATGAAATTCCACAAAGGAGGGCCCACACGGGATGTCCAATTGCCCACCAATGCACAGACATGTGAAGTATCAGGAGCACTGCAGCTGCGCGATCAATATCGAGCAGATATGCGGGCGGTTGTGTTTGAAGCGATGGTGTTTGAAGCGATGGATGATTTGTTTCATTCAAATGAAAGACAAAGGATGCAAATGCAGCAACAATTAGAAGACCCGTTGGAATTGAACAAAGTCCGAAACGCCAAATTGTCACTACAAGTGGCAACAGAACTGCGAAATTACTGATGGCAATCTGCCGCCGATAATATGCCGCTTTTGATTTAGACAAAGACATCAACAATGAGGGGGGCGTGGAAAGGGGGGCGTCAATTTTTCCCCCTTCAAAAAATGCTGGAAGGTTGCTATCGTAAAAGTGCAACTGCATCGGTCCGTGAAACATACCGTATTCCGGTCCATTCTGTTTCGTTTGCCATCTTTAATATTTTTTTACGAATGTCATTGTTCTGCATGCCATTGTATCGAATATCGCGAAGTCCTTTCACAACGCTTTTGTCGTCTGTTTCGATGATTATCATGTGGTCATCGAGTGCATTATTCGACATGAGTATTAGGTCCAACGCCTTGTTCAATCCGAATTCAACGGCTCCAAACTTTGATGGTGTCTTGGGTGCCTTGTACTCAAACGAATGACCAACAATTGCTGCAATGTGTGAACGTGATGTTGCAACCTGCACCGTTATCGATGGCCACCAATCCATGCGACAAACTCCTGGCCACCGACCACCGATGAATGAAATGCGATTGCTCATTGTGCTCATTGTCCGTATGCTCAAACTACGTGTCATTTTTTTTGGAGGCAAAAAATGACACGCACGCACACAGACGACACCGCAGCAGAATGTCCAAAGAAGCCGCAATCGCTGTTCACGGTATTTACGCGCGCCAATGTCGTTTTCCAGATTGGGTTCTAACGGAGCCAGCTGCATTCGACCGCACGGTTGTGTATTACAATCGCGAAGACTCCGTCGACGATGTTCATCGTCTTATGCGCGAACGCGAACCATGCAATATTGGAATGCGGCGTTTGTATGATGAAGACCGTATGGAAGCCGTCTTTGGGTGGCGTCACGGAGCATATGAGTCAGGCGATATGCCCAATATTGCTGCATACTGTCACGCAACAGTCCGTTTGAGCACTGGATTCAAACGGGTTCATGTTCTGAATTTGATTGGATACGCATTCGACAGTCCCGATCAGCCAGATTTTCGGCGCTTTGTAGGCAAACCGTTGGAACGCTTGGTGGCTGCATATGACCGTGTTTGGGCAAAAGCACTGATGTGTGCGTTGGACCTGTATAGAGCCGGACATATTGACTCGCTAACGGTGTATAATGTCGGAGGTGGTGCATTTGCTGGGCCTTATGGGTCAATCTTTATTCCTCAGATTTTCGAAGCATCGTTTCTGCCCATCATGCAAACACTCGAACATTCGGGCATTCGCGTGAGAGGTTATGACCGTGCAACCAAGACCTTTACGGGCGGGTTTATTCCCAATTCGTTGGAAACGGATCCTGAACTCGAGCGCTCATTGTTTATTAATGCATGGGACCCGTGGTCCTTGGTGGGTAACGGAAATGAACGCGATGCGTCCTTGGATGGGTATTGGGGGCGCAGCAGCAACATGGCGGTGTTGTGTTGGCTACCGACGAATCCGGTCATGCGCTTTCGGAGCATTTGAGTGCAGGGTTTTTTCGCTTGATCGGCGTTTGAGTGTCTTTCTGCCGCGTTTTCGAAGGGTCCGACGCCCACCATCCATGTCCATAATTTTGCTCTGCCAAAATGCGCGCAATTCTTCCATTAACGAATTCAGGTTCTCTCGGAACATGTCATCGTCGGCAGTTCCAAATACCAGTTTTTTGGCAAAAATTACGTTGATTTTGGTTAAAGTGTCCGTGAGACTGGCAATATCACGCCGCAAGGTCACGTTCGATGCAATCATGATCTCTTTTGACAATCGAATTAATGCACCTAACGCAGTGCGAAGTAAAATGCGCACACGAATTACCTTCGGGGGGGAATTCTCCATCGAGCGCATCAGGGATCAAATCACGCAGACGTTCAAACGCGTCAACGAATTCATCCACGGATTCAGGGACGTTTAAGGGCAAATCTGTAGCATTGTTTTTAATAACGCCAATGCTCTTCTTACCGGGATAACGCCAGTGTTGACGTTGCACAAATGCGAATAACTATTCATCAAATTCCTGATAAAAGTTCGCAACAATTAACATTTTCGCTGCAGCTTCAACAAAGATTTGTCATGTTGCATCTCGTAAAGATTTTTCAATAATATCGAAATTTAAACTTTGCAATGCGCAATCTGGAATGTGTGTATTTTGTAAAATGCTGCGCATTTCAGCCAAAACTTCGCATTTGTTCTGTTTTGTATTTTAGAACTGCATGTTTCTCTCGTGCAGACGGCATTCGTTGTACAAAGTGTCGAAGAATTCGAAGTGTTGATCCTGTAAAAAAATCGGTGGCGAATAATTCCGCGTGATTTTTAAGAAGTGGTTCTTTGGACATGTAGTGTTTCGAAATCATTAAACGTCATTATTTTTGGTTCAGAAACCCGTTGGAAAACCTGACTCTTGTTCAGGCTCGCGTCGTACCGAATCTTGCATCATTCGTGCTACGGGCTCACGTCGACGCACTACCGAATCTTGCATCATATATGTCATGGGTTGACGTATAGAATCTTGGATTCGTGTAGCGGGAAACCGCACAGAATCCTGCATCATTAATGTAGTAGGAGCCTCTGGCATAGGAGGCCGAAGCATCATGAGTCCGCTCGGTGCAGATGATGTGCGTTCAACGCATGTTAAACACAAATCATATTTGTCAAATCCAATGCAAGCAGTGAGGTTGCTTCGCCGACACAGGTCGCAGCTTACGACCACTGCACCACCGTAATGTGCTGAAGCTGGGTAATAAAATGTCCCACGGTTGAGAATACTTTTCACAATTAAATCGTTAATTGGAAGAATAGACATATCTATGATGGACAAAAACGATTCCTCCCTCGTCATTTTTTTATCCTACCACTTTTTTCAGACACGCTCTTGAGTGTTTATGAACGCATCGTCATTCAAGTGTCAAGACAAGACAAACTTAACAGAGTATCGACGCCAACAAGTCCGCGCAGTCGGATTCGACTTTTGCATCCATCGTATACGTGGATTTTGCCCGTAAAATGAGGTCCGAACCAATCCAATGATAGCGGTCCGGCCACGCATGAAACCGGCGTTCAAACGGGTCTTCCCAACAATCCACGACAATGTGAAACGGCACCGTCGCTTTGAACGCACGAGCACGTTCCATTCGCTCTTCCAACGTTCGCTGCGGCTCCGGGTGGTCCACCATGCCAAGCGGCCACAAATGGGTGTGTGCTTCCTGAATTTGGACGAGCACGAGCTGAATTGGGCTTTCAGGCGCCATGAGTCGCGGAGCCAAATCCAAGAGCCGTTGGAGCCGCAGCAGAAACGGGGGTCAAGACAATGAAAATGCGGCAAGCATAGTTGGCTTTGAGCCGCATACCGCATGCACAGACGTCGGCGTCCCGTCCAATTCCAGCAGCGGACAGTCTGGCACCGTGTCTCCAATCACGAGATCCGGCGCGGTGTAATACAGGCACCGATTCTCCCGCATGTAAAACACGGCGGCAAGCACTTCAGCATCATAATCACTCGCTGAACGCCAATAGTGTTGAAAAATGGTGCGATAAGTTGCCAAACTTGCGTCGGTTGAACTAAACCCGTTGGCAATGAGTGTATCGCGCTGAATCCGTTTGCCTGCGTCGAGACTGAAGATGTTGGAAAAATCGGGACGTGCAAGAATGGCCTGTCCAGCGGGACTCATGTACAATGCATCTTCGTATCGCAGCAGACGGAGAACCAACTCACGATTTGCGATATCCGTTGGAGTAAAGTCTGGAGGTGGAGGAGTGTCTGTGTGCCCCATGCCGTTGAAACTTGGGGTGGCCTGTTGGAGTCCGTCAATTTTTGGCAATGCGATGTCTCATTTTACGTGTTTTTTGTCAAATAATTGCACCAAGTGTTCGTAAAATGTATTCGAAAAACGGCCCGATGGGTCGAATCGCTGTTTGGCCCGCAAAAATTCATGAATGCGTGGATATGACAGCAAAACATCGTTTGCATCATAAAAACGACGATACGGCAAATAAAACGTACCATGTGCACGATTTGTAATTGCAATGAGAGCCTTTTGTAGTTGCCCGAGCACCGGGTCATCCTCACGGCGAATACGAAAATATAGCACAACGGCAATTGAATCCGTTGGAGCATACGCTAAAACAGACTCTTTGTCACTGGTTACAAAGCGAAATGTTATGTTCAGCAGTGTTAAACATGCAGGACGATTGTGAATGCATTCACGAAATTCACGAAACCAGCCGTTAAATTTAGCGGGTGGAATAAAATACTCTTGCAAAATGAATGTATTGTTGAGTTGAATCAGTGGCTCATATAGCGAAGAGAGCGATGTTGCACTAACATTCATGAGGTCATTTACGCTGTCTTTGAGTGTAAAATCCAACGGAAATCCTGTAAACCGTTCCCACACAAATCGCAAATGCTGAAAAATGTTGGTTGGAACAAGCCACTTATATGCAAGCTGACTAAGGACAGAAAGACCCGTAGGCTCGTTCATGGGACTTCGGACGTTTTCTTCCTCGCGAAACATAAGGTACATGATAACATCGTCCAAATTGAGCACATGCAGTCGCACGATGCGGATTGCGATACGACGATCCTGCAACAATCTTCCATACGTTTCAACAAATTCACTCATTTTACAATGAACGATTTCTGTTCGCAAACGGCAATTGTTCACATACCGCAACGTTACATCCGTGACTATGCCAAAAAGACCAAATCCACCGAGAACAAGAGTAAACAGTGCAGATGAACGACGTATTGTTCGAATTCGTCCGTTTGAATCCACAAGAGTCAATGAAACAACTGATTTGATTAACGGGTCATTGTTCGTAATGCCGTGGATATTCGCGCCAATACTTCCACCAACGCTAAAACTCGAATAGGATTGCAATGTCGCTGGTGATTTTCCATATTGATTAAGTTCACGAATAACATCGTACCAAATCGCACCCGCTTCAACGGTATATGTACCATCCGGGCGCATTGCAAGAAAACGATGCATGTTGCACATATCAACGAGAATACCGTTCGCCGCTAACGTGTGGCCACCCATACAGTGCGATTGTCCTTTGATACCGATTCGTAAACGATTCCGCGCAGCAAACATAACGATTGTTTGCACATCTTTGACGGTTGTTGGAGTGCAAATTTCTCGAATGGGTGTTTGTTCTAATTGAGAAACATCGTTTGCAAACATTGCTGCAATCCTCTCTATCTAAAATTGCTTTAATTTAGCTGCCTTTTAGTAACGCAACGCAATGGTTTCTCCAACACACTTTTTTTGCATTTAAATTTAAGGAATGTAGTGTTCCTCCGGACGGAGATTGTGCTTACAACTGCCAAAACGAATCAAAAATTTAAGGTTACTACTGTTTTGCACACAGCACCCTTAAATATTTTGTTAATAACTGTTTGGAAACGGCGTATTCATTGCATTCCTTATTTAAATGGTCTAAGACAAATTCCTCCCCAATAGACCTCAAAAGTTGACGACACTCATACGCTCGTTACGAGTGAATATGACTAGTTATTCTGCATGGTTTATGTGCGAAAGTCCTTTAAACACGCAAATGTTAGCAGCACCTGGTGAATACAGTGCGCCGGAAACTATTGGAAAACCGCATTTTATTTTTAGCAACACATGCGGATTTTTACAATATATTGCAAACATCGATTGTGATGTACGTGTTGCGTTCGTTTCAGTTCCTGATTGTGAAAACAATCCCATTCTGAATAATCTATCGTGGGGCTCAATGCGATTTATGGCACAGAAACTGTGTATTGGACCGGCATTAACCATTGGAGATTATATAGCAACAGATGCATTTCGTATGGCCCAAAATCCACCGATAACAACGGATGAAGAACTTGAATTGTTGTTAACAAAACTTGCATGTAAATACAACGGAAATATTCTCCGTTTTATTCCTACATATCAAACACCCGAAATGGTGTTTTGCGCGGTCATGGTTCATGGCGCATGTTTAGAACATGTGCGCGAAGATTTAAAAACGGAACGCTTATGTAAAATTTCAGTGAATGATTCACCCTCAAATCTAAGATTTGTACCAGAACAATTTCGACGTTAAAAACCTCGCTGGTGCTCGGTTTTAAAAACTGCGCCAATTTGTCCGCTTGGTTTTGATTAAAATGTTGGCGTTCAATAGTTCCGTTGGAGCACAGGCCCCACGGTAGGTACTTTTTGCCTGTACTTTTTTGCCCGAATTGAGACCAAACGGATTTAACAAAAGTACCGAGATTTGGCCCTGGTTGGAGCATTCATACATTTGACATCAGCAAAACACGGAATGTGATAACCATCGAACTACACACCATCACATTCAGTTAAAGAGTCAAGATGATCACGCAATAGACAAATTATTTCTTCATACGTATGGGCCGACAGTTGCACGCTTTGCACGATTTTTTGCGTTTCATTATAACGTGCTTCTGTATCTTTTACATACTGAATCACACGCTCCAACACATTACGATGAATTCCTCCACGTTCGAGCAGTAAACGGACGATTTCAATATGGTCAAATTCACTTGCAGATTGAAGTGCCACGTAATCGTCACGTTCCAGTTGCAAATCCAGGAGCAAGCGGACAATTTCCGTATGCCCACTCTGACATGCGACCCGAATTGCTTCATTGATACTTGCTGCTGAATGACAGCCTTTGTTCAGGAGCAAACGGACAATTTCCATATGCCCTCTCTGAGATGCGCCCCAAATTGCTGCATTGTTAACTGCAGCTGGATCAATGCCTCTCTCCAACGGCAAATCCAGGAGCAAACGGACAATTTCCGTATGCCCTCTCTGACATGCGCCCCGAATTGCTTCATTGTCTTCTGCTGCAGGATTTACTCCACATTCCAACGGCAAATCCAGAAGCAAACGGACAATTTCCGTATGCCCTCTCTGACATGCGCCCCGAATTGCTTCATTGTCTTCTGCTGCAGGATTTACTCCACATTCCAACGGCAAATCCAGAAGCAAACGGACAATTTTCGTATGTCTTTTGTGACATGCAAAACGAAATGCTGAATTAATACTTGCTGCTGAATGACCGCCTTTGTCCAAAAGAAAACGAACGATTTCCGTTTGGCCGGTTAGACTCGCAGCCTCAAGCGCAGGACTCAAGTCTCCCGTTTGGAACATCCGTAAAATATCAATGTGCCCGTATCCTGCTGCTATTTCAGCTCCGTTGCGTGTAATTTCCTCGTTTTGCATCATTTCCAGCATAACGATCGACATATGACCATGTTTACATGCTTGTTCAAATGTGTACTTCGCGACATTCATGAATTTACTTTTGGATGCATTTTTGCGTACAACCTCGAGTAGCAAACGGACTATTTCCGTATGACCTAATTCGCAGCTAATACTCAAATGTGTTTTCAACGAATCGTAATTAAACCTTAAAAACAAACGGACAATGTCTGTAAAGCCCTTTTTACATGCAATTTTCAGCAGTGTGCTGTATTGCTGTATTGATGTATTGCTGTTTTGCTGTATTGCACTGGGCTCAAGTAACAATCGAACGATTTCTGTGTGCCCGTTTTCGCATGCAAACAACAGTGCACGATTGTTTTTGTTTTGAATGTTGGGACACCTTTCCGGCGGCAATTCCATCAATCGCTGAACAAGGTCCGTAAATCCTAATGCACACGCCTTATTAAATGCGTCACCGTTGCTAACATCCGCACCAAGCTCAATTAATAGCATTGCAAGAATACTGTCTCCGCGCTCAACTGCAGTGTAAAAGCGAATAATTTCGGTGGTTTCCGCAATTTTACGGAGATACAGGATATAATTCATTGTTGTTGTTGTTTGTTTGTTTGTTTGTTTAAATGTAATGAACTTCCAAAAATGAACCCGCGTCGACGAAAAACAAGCGTGTAAGTAAAGAATGGCGCGAAATCGGTCAAGCGCATTTGGGGATATGCGAAATGCGTTTGATTCACGTAAAGACATGGTGTTGCGCGGAGAATCAATTGTTGGCGACATCGGCATGTACGGCGAGAGTATTGCTAAAGACCCCGTTTTGGGTGCACATGCCAGGTCCATACTGCCACTAACGGGAAGAATCGGAACTGAGCGGACTACACGTAAAATACTCGGTGAAGGCGCATTCGGCCGTGTGAATCTCGAATCAAATGCGCACGGCAATGTTGCCACCAAATATTTTACAAGCCCTACGCATTTATGTGAAAATGTCACCGAAATTGCGACACTGAAATTCCTCAAGGGGCTTCCCAATGTCGCGCAGTTGATACGGGTTGAACCGAGACCCGGATTTCCGGCCGCTGTCATGGGAATGGCCGTTGGAACCCTGGACGATTCACGGCGATTAATGTCGTGGGACGGTGTGTTTTCAACCATTAAACAAGTGTTGTCGGGGTTTCAAGTTCTGCGGTCGCAAAACATTGCGCATCGTGATATTAAACCCGGAAATATGCTGATGACCGTCACAGGAGAAGTGTGGATTACGGATTTCGGAATGTCGTGTTATATACCGCCCCACGCACTCATGCCAATGGATTTGTATACGGGAACATATCCGTATGCTGCACCCGAGCTGTTGATGATGAATTTGCGCAGACCTGCATCTCCAGTTGTTGATTTTTTCAAATCAGATGCATGGGCTGTCGGCGCATCTTTATACGAAATTTTGACAAATACGTATTTATTTGACGGTGAAACGATGGATGAAATTTTTAACAGTGTTGTACGCATTAAAGGACCGCCCACGGAGGAAGACGGCATTGTTTACACACTTTTTCGCAAAAGTCCCAAAAGAAGTGACCCTTTTCGTCCGTCTGGAATTCGCGAAAGGTGTTTGACTCGTACATTGTTTAAGCCGCGCGATATGCGCCAATTGGAACTCGTTGCGGACATAATTAGTGGTCTTTGTGCATACAATCCGGATTCACGTCTTACAATGGAGCAGGCGTTGCAGCGTCTGAATGTTGTCGCGTTCAAAAAAACGATTGCGCGCATGCAGGTTGAATACACGGCTTCGGCTGCAATTGGTTCGGAAAATATTGCGACGTTGTTCGATTGGCTCAAGGTCGTCGCGCACGAACAAGTGGGTAATGTAAGGCAACGACCGTTTGTTATGGATCGCATGTGCGTGTTCATTCATTCATTTTTTACGGCATATCCAGAAACACCGCGGGGTGAATTTCAACTCGTTGGTATTGCAGGTTTCTTTTTGGCAAATTGTTTGTTTGGCTGTGGCAGTGATATACGTAGACTGTTATATTTATGTGTCGGTCGGTATACGGATGAACAATTTAACGCGTGCATACATAAATACATTGTTTCTGACGAGATCGACTTTTTCGGAACAACCGTGTTCGACCAAATTCTTCAAAAAGAATCGAAACGTTCAGAGGGCGATAAACTGACGGATCACACGGTCGCAACGTACGGATTCTTGAACATGGAGTGTTTTCAGAATTGCGTAGTTCCGCCGGATTTAGCACGATTTAAAGAATACCGTGATACGGCGACGTCAGGCGAATCACGTGATTTGCTGGGGCCTTTTTTTGGACGAGGTGGACGCCGTTTTCGAAAGAAGCTCACACGGTCCATCCGAAGTAAGATGACGTGAATTCATTCATGCTTTGAATACCCATGGAAGCATTGCACGCTGCACAAATCGGACGCAGGTTGATTATAGTAACATCACCACCGAGTGACTCTGCGATAACGTGGCCACAGTGGAAGGACCGAATTGAAATCATTTCTTCACGACAACTCATGCATTTCGCTTGAGCTATGTCGGAACCGATGAACTTATTCCACACGAGGGTTTTGATATGTTTGGGGATGTTTTTGCGACGAATGTGAACGGGTGTTGTCTTTTCTTGCACCGTTTCTTGCTCTTTTGCCTTTTCTTTAGCCTTTTCTTGTTCTTTTGCTGCCAATTGTGCTAACGATGCCGTTGCCTCTTCTTTTTGAAGTTGCTGAACCGTATTTTGCAATACTGTTACAGCCGATAACGCTTTTTCTGCTTGTGCATTAAGTTCCAACGCAATTTTCATGGCAGCATCCGCTTTTGAACGAGCTTTGCCTCGCGCGCTTTATCAAATTTAGGATTTGCAAGAGTGATGCGTTGACGTGTGCTCGCAATTATTGATTCCAATTCTGGAATTGTTGGTTGCTTTGTTGCAATTGTTTGTTGCTTTGTTGCAGATTTCTTGTCTTTCTTGGATGGATTCGCTGCAGGCTTCATTTCGTCTGTAGGCAATGGTTTTGGCTTGGGAACATCCGTTTGCTTAGCTGCAGGCTTAATTTCATCTGTAGGCACATGCGTCGACACTGGCATGGGCAATTCGTATGTAGGCACGGGCACTGGCTCAGATTCGTCTGTTGACACTTTCATGGGCGCATCCGTTGGCTTCGTGTCATCCGTAGGCTTTGCTGCAGGCTTTGTGTCACCCGTTGGTTCTGGCGCAGGCTTCGTGTCATCCGTATGCTTTGCTACAGGCTTCGTGTCATCCGTAGGCTTTGCTGCAGGCTTTGTGTCATCCGTAGGCTTTGCTGCAGGCTTTGTGTCATCCGTAGGCTTTGCTGCAGGCGTCGTTTCATCCGTAGGCTTTGCTACAGGCTTCGTGTCATCCGTAGGCTTTGCTATAGGTTTTGTTTCATCCGTAGGCTTTGGCGCAGGCCTTGTGTCATCCGTTGGTTCTGGCGCAGGCGTCGTGTCATCCGTAGGCTTTGCTACAGGCGTCGTGTCATCCGTAGGCTTTGGCCTATGCTTTGTTTCATCCGTAGCTGCAGGAATGCGCTAATATACTTTTTCCGATTTCCGCCAACGGTTTTTGTAGTGAAGTACACATCCTTCTGCCGTGCGATGTTAACAAGAAAGGATTGCTGCGACACACACAGGACCCCTTTAGCAGTACACCACGTCTTGTAGCGCGCATAAAAGTCGCGCCCCAGAATCTCGACATCCGCGTGGGAGTCTGCTGCGAATTCACACAGAAACATCATAATCACGCCATGCATGTTGTGCTGTGGTTTAGTGTCATCCGTTGGTTTCGTGTCATCCTTAGTGTCATCCGTTGGCGTAGTGTCATCGACCGTTGGTTTATCAACCGTTGGTTTAGTGTCATCGACCGTTAGTTTATCAACCGTTGGTTTATCGACCATTTGTTTATCAACCGTTGGTTTCGTGTCATCAACCGTTGGTGCATCCGAAGACGCAGCAACCTCTTTTTGCCACAATTCAAGAGCCGCAAGAATGTCTGTATTTGTCCACAAGTTCATGTCCTTTTGTTTTTTAAGGAAAGATGAAAAAGAAATGTTCTTTGTAGACGGCAAGGACGTCGTGTCACGAACGCGTTTGACAAATGCAAACCAAGGTGACATTGGTGTTGGTTCGCACGACATTACTGTTGTTTGTGTGTGAATACATTGCAAGTCAATTTTGGGGGATCTTTCAACTACAAAAATATTGTGAAGGTTCATGATTTACACCATGGCAACGATAGCAAGCAATGCAGCCTTGAGTTTAGGGTTTTCAGTCTTGTCAATAACAGCAGACAAACGAGCTGCATCTGCGGATTGTTTCTTGTCATCATCCGTTCGCAACGTCATTCCGTATCGACTGCAATACTTGGCGACCCGTCGGGCTGTGCGGTCTGTCGCCTCTACGGGACTCGTGAGCTTGCGGTCTGCAAGATCCTGCAGCACAACGGGATCGCACCGAAGCGAAAGCTTGCCACCACCACCATACAGCGCTGCACGACACAGCGGCAAATCGAATCCTTGAATTACAGTCCAATGGGGCTGATTCGTGAAGATTACGTTGATTGTACGTTTCGTGCCCCGATTAAACAACCAATGGACATGCATCGCTGCACCACTCTTCGTCATGAACTCTCCAGTGAAATCCTTATAATCTTTCATTGTGGAATCCTTTACCGACGGGTAATCTTTAACACGCCTGCTGACACCGTCGCCAACCACTACAAGATCTTCTTCAAACAGTGCAAACGATTGGGTAAACCGTCCAAGCACGAATGTCTGAAACACACGACTATGCAGCCTCTCTGTTTCGTAAGTTTGAGTCTTACGCGATTCCTGGCCAGAAACTGTCGGGTCATAAATCCAGAAGTCAAGGTCTGCTTCGGCGGGTAACGGCTCAGCAGTGCCGCTGAGTAGGTGCACAACGGCACCACCTGCAAGAACGGCGGCAGTTTCGGCCATGAGTTTTGAAAGCCCCGCCGAATTCACGCCAAACGGAGCCAGGTGTGCGTTGAGGAGTGCCGTTTGTGCGGTCGTGAGGGCGGCAGGAACAACGGCAGGAACAACGGAAGCAGACATTCTAACGGATACCAACTGATTTTGACTCCCGTCAATTTTGGTCTTTGACAATTTTTCGGGAAAAATAAACTACGTGTAAAGAGTAAAAATGCCGAAAAATACAACTCGATATGGACCCTTTCTCCGTGAGAAGCCAATTGATGTCTTACGGGCTAAATTTCAACATTTGTTGATAGAATTGGATTCAAATAACATAAACGCATATTCGGTTTTGGGTGGCTACGTTTTCGCGGGAATTCAAATTCTTGAGAAAATCAACGGAGAAGCGACAGTTGGAGACACCGTAAAAAACATTGAATCGCTGATGGCTGGTCTTCAGGATGACATTGACGGGTTGAACGGTCCACAAAAAGCATTCGCGCAAGAGATTTTAGCTGCGTTTACACACCTGTTAGAATTCGTTCGAAAAACTGCGACTGGAGGCTCCCGTAGAGGTTTTCGCAAGAGCCAACACAAGACCCGGCGCCAACGCAAGTCCGCTAAATTCGTCGGACCCAAAAAATAGGCGGCCTAAATTTTGTGTGAAGGGTTTCTCCTGAAATTCAGGAGGAATACATCCTGCCGATATTCTAAACACACTGAAACGGTTTTCACGGAGTCTTGATGAAGGATTAAAGCAGATTTGTCAATTTTACACTTAAAGTGTTGCGAAACTTGACAATTTTGCTAAACTGCCAAATTCAAACAAATCGCCGAGCTCGCACACATGTGTTTGGACTCAATTCGTTTAAGGAATTCCTGGATTCTCTCGGACAACAAATTGAATCAAAATATTTAAACAATTCAACCTACATTCATTGCGCGAGCTGTCCAACACAAACACAAGACGAGCGATTTACATCTTTTTACACTGAAGTACCTGCGCTAATGTATGTCACGCCCCCTTGAAGTCGAATCAAGAGTCGAGTTTGTCAACGTTGATGTATTTTGCTACATCCATATGTGGTAAATGCTACATTAAACGCCTCTTAAAAGGTCGACGATTTCCGTATGCCCACATCGACGTGCAATTTGAAGCGCCTCACTACTCCTCGCTGCTGGATTCACGCCCCTTTCCAGCGGCAAAGCAAGGAGCATACGAACAATTTCCGTTTGTCCGTAACAACATGCTAATCTAAGCGGATGATTGTCATCTACATATGGATTCACACCTCTTTCTAACGGCAAATCAAGGAGCAAACGAACAATTTCCGTGTGTCCGTGTGTGCATGCAAGAATAAGTGCCCAATTGTCGTTTACCGCAGGATGAACTCCTCTTTCCAGCGGCAAAGCAAGGAGTAGACGGACAATTTCCGTGTGTCCGTGTGTGCATGCAAGAATAAGTGATCGATTGTCATTTGCGGCTGGATTCACACCTCTTTCCAACGGCAAATCAAGAAGCGAACGAACAATTTCCGTGTGTCCGTTTTGACTTGCAAGTCGGAGTGCAGCATCGTAGTTAGCACTTGGATTCATTCCCCTTTCCAACGGCAACTCAAGGAGCATACGGACAATTTTCGTGTGCCCGTTGAAACTTGCATTGCTGATAGCGGTATTATATTTTACAGCTGGATTTACGCCTCTTTCCAATGGCAAATCGAGGAGCAAACGAACAATTTCCGTATGGCCATTAGTGCATGCACTGTGAAACGCTTCATTGTCGTTGGCTGCAGGATTTACCCTACGTTCTGGCGGCAAATTCAGAAGCATGCGAACAATTTCCGTGTGCCCGTAGAAGCTTGCATTTATAAGAGCTGCATTGTCTTCTGCTGCTGGATTAACGTCATGTTTCAAATTAAGCAACATACAAACCACATCCGTTTGTCCATGTTTGCATGCAAACTGAAACGCGGCATTAACATCTGTTCCAGTTTCAATGAGTAGCCAAATCAACCCCACGTTCGCTGCCATCACTGCTGTCTCGAGTGTGGGAATTGTTTGTGTGTTTGCAATTGCGCGTAAGATTTTGAGATGCATGACGCGGTAATCTTCTTGGTGGGCCGACATTATTCACTGTGCAAAATGCAACGTTGTGTGTCAATTTTTAGTCCTTGACGCACGCTCTAAAATGCCGACGATTTCCGTATGTCCATTTGCGCTTGCAGTTCGGAGTGCTCCATTGTTTCTTGCTGCAGGATTTACCCCCCGTTCCAACGGCAAATCAAGGAGCAAACGAACAATTTCCGTATGGCATCTGCGGCATGCATTTAAAAGCGCTAAATTGTTGTCTGCTGCGGGATTCACGCCACGGTCCAACGGCAAATCAAGTAATAGACGGACGATTTCAGTGTTTCCGTATACGCATGCCATTCGAAGTGCATAATTGCTTAGTGCTGCCGGATTCACGCCTCTTTCCACAGGCAACTCAAGTAAAAGACGGACGATTTCCGTGTGTCCATTTGCGCGTCGAAGTACGTAATTATCGTATGTTGCTGGATCGACATCTAATTTTAGCAACATACAAACCACATCCGTGTGTCCATGATTACATGCAACCTGAAACGCGGCATTAACATCTGTTCCAGTTTCAATGAGCAGCCAAACTAAACTCGCGTCTGCGGTCTCAAGTGTGGGGATTGTTTGTGTGTTTGCAATTGCGCGTAAGATCGCAATGTGTTTGACGCGGTAATCTTCTTGGTGAAATGCCGATGCCATTCTTCATCGCAAAATGTATTCTCTGTGTTCATCAATTTTCAGTCCTTGAATTGTTCGCACGCTCTAAAATGTCGACGATTTCCGTATGTCCGCGTTGACGCGCAAGTTGAAGTTCCACAACACTACTCATCGCTGCTGGATTTACGCCTCTTTCTGGTGGCAAATCAAGTAATAGACGAACAATTTCCGTGTGCCCGTATGTGATTGCAGATCGAAGTGCGTAATTCTCGTATGCCGCTGGATCTACTCCGCGATCCAGTGGCAAATTTAGGAGCATACGGACAATTTCCGTATGTCCATTTTCACACGCTTCTAGTAGCGAGTCATTGTCATCTGACACTGGTCCTCCTCGATCCAACACCCCTCGATCCAACGGCAAATCAAGGAGCAAGCGAACAATTTCCGTATGGCCGTTTTTGCTTGCGCACCGAAGTGCGTCATTGTCTGTTGCACCAGGATTTACTCCTCGCTCAAGCGGCAAATCAAGGAGTAAACGAACAATTTCCGTATGTCCGCGTTCGCTTGCAGCGCGAAGTGCTTCATTGCCAAATGACGCTGGGTCAACTCCTCGCTCAAGCGGCAACTCAAGTAAAAGACGAACGATTTCCGTGTGTCCATTGGAACATGCGCGTCGAAGTACGTAATTATCGTATGCTGCTGGATTGACATCTAATTTTAGCAGCATGCAAACCACATCCGTGTGTCCATGTTTGCATGCTAATTCAAACGCGTCATTAACATCTGTTCCAGTTTCAATGAGCAGCCAAATCAAACTCGCGTTTGCTGTCTCGAGTGTGGGAATCGTATGTGTGTTCGCAATTGCGCGTAAGACAGCAATGTGATTGACGGTGTCTGCCATTCTTCACGGTGCAAAATGTATTCTCTGTGTGCATCAATTTTTAGTCCTTAAATCGTTCGGAAGTGCATCAATTGCGCGCTCTAAAAGGTTGACAATTTCTGTATGCCCTCGTTCACGTGCAGTTTGAAGCGCCAGACCCACGGTCAAGCCTCTTTCCACCGGCTGCTCAAGGAGCATACGAACAATTTCCGTATGTCCTATCGCAGATGGGAGTAACAATAAATCACAATATGCAAGGGTAACGCCTCTTTCCTGCGGCAAATCAAGTAATAGACGAACAATTTCAGTTTGTCCTCTTTCGCTTGCATATCGAAGTGCCAAATTGTCGAAAACCGCAGGATCCACGCCTCTTTCCGGTGGCAGCGCAAGGAGCAAACGCACAATTTCCAGGTGTCCGTTTTTGCACGCACATCGAAATGCATAATTCGTAAGTGCAGCTGGAATCACGCCTCTTTCTGGCGGCAGCGCAAGGAGCAAACGGACAATTTCCACGTGCCCGTTAAGGCTTGCACATTGAAGTGCTGCATTGTCATTGGCAGATGGATCCACGCCTCTTTCTGGCGGCAGCGCATTTAGCATACGGACAATTTCCGTGTGCCCGTTTCTACTTGCGGATTGAAGTGCTTCATTGTTGATTGCCGCAGGATTCACGCCACGGTCCAACGGCAAATCAATGAGCATACGGACAATTTTCATGTGCCCGTTTGCGCATGCAGTTCGAAGTGCTGCATTGTCATTAGCAGCTGGATTCACTCCACGATCCAGCGCAAGTAATAGACGAACAATTTCCGTGTGTCCGCGTCGAAGTGCGTAATTGTCGTTTGCCGTCGGGTCGACATCGAATTTAAGCAGCATACACACCACATCCGTGTGCCCATGTTTGGCTGCTAATTGAAACACGTCATTTGCATCTGTCCCAGTTTCAATGAGCAGCCAAATCAACCCCACGTTTGCTGCTGTCACTGCCGTCTTAAGTATGGGGATTGTGTGCGTGTTCGCAATTGCGCGTAAAATTTTGAGATGCATGTTGCAAACGATGTTTTCTTTTTGGAGTGATGCCATTCTTCATTCACTGTGTAAAATGCATCGGTGTGTCAATTTTCAGTCCTTGAATTGTTCGAAAGTGCATCAATTGCGCGTTCTAAAAGGATAACGATTTCCGTATGCCCGCGTTCACGCGCATTTCGAAGCGCCAGATCCACGGTCAAGCCTCTTTCCAACGGCCGCTCAAGGAGCATACGAACAATTTCAGTTTGTCCTCTCGCAGATGGGCCTAAGAATAAATCACTATATGCAACGGTAACGCCTCTTTCCAACGGTAAATCGAGGAGTAATCGGACAACATCCGTCGACCCGTAACCGCATGCGATTCGAAGCGCCCAACAGTCATTTGCAGCCGGATTTACACCTCTTTCCGGTGGCAAATCCAGGAGCATACGAACAATTTCCGTGTTTGCCTCTCCGCAGGCAAGTAAAAGTGCAGCATTACGATTTGCGGATGGATCCACTCCTCTTTCCAGCGGCAAATCCAGGAGCATACGGACAATTTCCGTGTACCCGTTTCTACTTGCGGATTCAAGTGCTTCATTGTTGATTGCAGCAGGATTCACGCCACGGTCCAACGGCAAATCCAGCAGCAAACGAACAACCCCCGTACGTCCGTGTGAACACGCCCGCCGAAGGAATTCATTGTTATTTACTGCTGCATTCACGCCTCTTTCTGGTGGTAAATCAAGTAATAGACGCACAGTGTCCGTGTGCCCGTTTCCACTTGCCGCCCGAAGTGCTGTATCATCTGCAGATGGATCCACGCCTCTTTCCAACGGCAAATCGAGTAGCATACGGACAATTTCGGTGTACCCGTATTCACATGCATTGTGTAGCACTAAATTGTCGAAAATCGCCGGATTTACGCCTCTTTCCAACGGCAAATCCAGTAATAGACGAACAATTTCCGTGTGTCCGCGTTCGCTTGCAGCGCGAAATGCGGCATTGCCAAATGACGCTGGGTCAACTCCTCGCTCATGCGGCAACTCAAGGATCATGCGAACAATTTCCGTATGCCCATATTGCACGGCAGAACGAAGTGCGTCATTCACGTTTTTTTCCAACGGCAACTCAAGGATCATGCGAACAATTTCCGTGTGTCCACGTTCGCTTGCAGCGCGAAGTGCTTCAGTTGCATTTGTTCCAGTTTCAATGAGCAGCCAAACTAAACTCGCGTTTGCGGTCTCAAGTGTGGGAATTGTCTGTGTGCTTGCAATTGCGCGTAAGATGTCAATGTTTTTGACAGTGCCTGCCATTCTCATTCCAAAACGGAATTCTGTACGTGCATCAATTTTGGACTTCCCGAATACATTGTTCAAACGAAAAAGATACAACCAACTGCGTCCGCGCGATAAAGCGGGAACGGATTATTTCAAATATGTGTCACCACGTTGTTCAAACAACGCATCCATTCCGCACACATGTGCAATCGCATCTTCAAACACATCCGTGCCATTTACACAAATGGTCTTATATTTTGTTTCATTTCCGCATAACAGGATGACCTTGCGTTGAACCAGGCCCCACGGTAGGTACTTTTTGCCTGTACTTTTTTGCCCGAATTGAGACCAAACGGATTTAAACAAAAGTACCGAGATTTGGCCCTGGCGTTGAACCAACGGTTCAGGTTCACGCCAAACTACGTCGTCTGTTCGTTTAATTTTGCCAAACGATGTTTGCGTTGTAGTTGTAGTTACAGAATACAGTAAAAACCACAGTCCATTCCGCTTGACACAATGTTCATTCAATGTACGACGATGGACGGAACTTTCGTAGCCTTCATCGATTTTAGCGATGGAAAACCACAGCCATTCAGGAAGGGCGAGCTCTTTAACTTCATGTTCAGTTAATAAGTCGTCGTTCATTTTACACGGGTAATCACGTGCACTGCATCCTCGTCAATTTTTTACGTCGACGATTTTATTGCACTCCATGCGGTTAATTTCGGTGTTGTAATGTAGAAAGAATGCCAAAAGTTAATTTAACATCGTATGGACCGCGCGGGTTTAAAACACCTGAGGATAAATTATTGGATGGATTTTGGCATCTATTTACAACAATGGGTGAACATGAACCTGGAGGACCACTTGACATACGAGCGCTAAAATTGGGTATCCTTGATGGATATCATTGTTTAGAGGAATTAAAGCTGGGATTTGCGATTAATCGCCAAACAGGAGCTCCGGTAATTAGAAATGGGGTCGTTATGATGTTGACGTCGTCGTTCATTGCGAGTTATGTATCTGGTCTGCGGTATCGCGCGCAGGAAATTTTAAAAGTTATTGAATCCTCCACAAATCCCAGCCCGAAACTCGCATCGATTGGTGGAATACCCTTCGCACATGAAGTGTATGCAGCTTTACTTCACCTGATAACCTTTGTCGAGAAAAGAGCTGCGGAATACGCTACACGCGAGGCTACTGCTGTGTCCCCAGCTTTAATTAATGAGGCTGAGAATATTCGTAACATAATCCGTAGGCACACGACCCGAGCAACGGGAGGTCGTCGCCGTAAGTCCCGTCGTTCCCGGCAATAATTCGGAAATATTACAATTTCAACAATTCGGTACATCCAAAAATTTTCATTTGGAATTGTCAACATTGCATACAGCGTTCGATCATGTCTGCACATTCAACATGTCCGATAGCTCTTGCACTGGTCAATATATCATTCACCCCAACCTGTGTTAAACGTTCATCCGCAAGCAGCATACGGACAATCTCAATAAAATTGCCGTGAACTGCTAAATACAGCGGCGTGTTTTTACCTATGGATGGGTTTGTTCGTCCATCCGCAAGCAATAAACGCACAATTTCAGTGTGTCCATGTTGTGATGCGGCACAAATAGATTTATGTTTTGACGCCGTTGGGTCTGTCCGCTCGTCAGCAAGCAGCACACGAACAACTTCCGTGTACCCTTTTTCGGATGCGGTTCGCAAACACCAATTATTGTCGAACGTTGGATCTATCCGCTTGTCTGCAAGCAGCAAACAAACAATTTCTGTGTACCGTATGGTCAATGCCGTGCGGATTGAAATGTAGTTGTTCACCGTTGGGTCTGCTCGGCCGTCTGCAAGCAGCAAACGAACTATCCCTTTGTGACCACGTTCTGACGCTGTACGGATTGCGAAATTATTCTTTGACGTTGGATCTGCTCGGCCGTCTGCGAGTAACAAGCGTACAATTTCAGGGCTTTCAAGAATCTCCGGAGCATTTGCAACACCACGAAGACAAACATTGTCGTCCGTTGTCGGGTCAACACGTCCAAGCAACATTCGAACTGCTTCCACGTTCCCGCGGATGCACGCGCACCAAATTGCATAATTATTTAACGATTGATTTTTGGACGTAGGGTCCACACGAGGATCTGCTAAAAGGATACGGGCAACTTCATTATTTCCGTAATAAATTGCGATTCGAAATGCAGCATCTAAAGATTTGCTTGGAATGGATGCATCTTCAAGCAAGAGCGCAACACATTCTGCGTCACCCTCTGTCGCTGCGCGCTCAATACACGCAGGGTCCGATAAATCCTTCCGAGTTGCAAGAATTTTTAGAATTTGAACGTTAAAAGACCATTCAGGTCGACCCCTGCGCGGGATTCCTTTGTCCACACGGACCAATTCTAATTCGATCAAACCAATCGTTTCTGCGTGAATGCGGGCTGCGGTTGCGAGAAAGACTGGTGAAAGAGGGCGTGTTTGGATTTCCGCAAGAAACCCGTGTGCATCCTCGATAGCGCGATACAATGTTTCGGTCATGGCATTCATCATTATACGCGGCCATTGCATGTCAATTTTTAGCCAGCTCTTAATAATCAAAAAACATGGAGGACACTCAGAAACTAGTTCGGAGTTAGAGCCACTGAATCGGTGCTTGTCCGTGTGCAACCAACGCATCATTCGCACGACTAAACGGGCGCGTCCCAAAGAAGCCTGATTTTGCAGACAAGGGACTCGGATGGGCGGAGCGGAGTACCGTATGCCCTTTGCGTCGAATGAGTGCAGAAATCGTAGATGTATCCAGTTTTTTCTGTGCAAAGCGCCCCCATGCAAGCACAACAACATGGGGATTTATCGTCAAGACTTCCATTAGAATCCGCGCTGTTAGTCCTTCCCATCCAAGTCCTGAATGTGATTGCGGTGCTCCAACGGTAACGGTTAAAACATCGTTCAATAAAAGTACGCCTTGTTCAGCCCATCGAGTCAGACACCCGTTGGTGGGCGGTTCCACGCCTAAATCCATGCCCAATTCAATGAAGATGTTTTTGAGACTGGGTTGCAGCTTTGGCGTTTTTACACTAAA
>Ga0164295_10000225_pt1 | contig 47226 bp, 30 predicted proteins | sample GEODES006metaG_FD_111798 | JGI IMG/M metagenome (GOLD analysis project Ga0164295, IMG submission 111798) | Oligotrophic lake water microbial communities from Sparkling Lake, Wisconsin, USA - GEODES006 metaG | ecosystem: Environmental > Aquatic > Freshwater > Lake | place: USA: Sparkling Lake...
GTGCCGCTCTCGACGCTCGACGAGATGGTGGCAATCGTCACGGGGCACTCTGGCACGGGCACGCTCGGCCTCGTTGACGCGGCCGACGCCACGAGCTCCGGCGCCTCTGGCGACTCCAATTCCGTCGTCGGCGCCCTCCTCGACGCTGGCTACCGGGGCCGCGTGCTCGCGCCGATCGTCGATGCGCCGGCCGTCGAGGCTGCTTTCAAGGCGGGGGTCGGCGGAACGGTATTTACAACGCTCGGTGGCAAGCTCGATCCGGGGCGCTACCGGCCGCGCCCCGTGCAGGCCCGCGTCCGGCTCCTCGCCGATGGCCGGTTTCGCAGCGAGTCGTTCGGGGAGGAGTGGCAGGCCGGCCCGACGGCAGTCCTCGAGGCAGGAAACGTCACGTGGGTGGTGGGGAGCCGGGCGGTGAGTCTCTACGACCGTTCCTTCTTCCTCGCCCATGGCCAGGACCCGCGCCGCTACGATGGCGTCGTCATCAAGTCGCCCCACTGCCAACACCACATGTATGCCGACTGGTGCGCGCGGATGATCAACATCGATGCGCCCGGCTCGTCGAGCGCCAATCTGAAATCGCTCGGCCACACCCGCTGCCCGCGGCCGATCTTTCCGCTCGACGCACTCGTTCCCTTCAACCCGACCGCAACCCTTTTCACCCGACGCTGAAACCGGAGACAGACCCCGATGAAGATTTGCGACGTTCGCTGCGCTGGCCTCCGTGGCGCGACCCCCGAGGGGGGCTGGAGCGTGGAGCTCAAGCCCGAGGACTGCGTCCACACGCTCGTCGTCGTCCACACCGATTCTGGCCTCACCGGCCTGGGGAGCGTGTTTACCAACGACGATGTCGTGCGCGCTGCGATCGCGCTGCTCGAGCCGCTGTGGCGCGGTGAGAATGCCCTCGAGCCACAGCGCGTCACTGAAAAGCTCCATCAGAACACCTTCTGGACCGGCCGCGGTGGCTCGCTCACGCATGCAATCAGCGGGATCGACATCGCGCTTTGGGATCTCTTCGGCCAGGCGACGGGGCAGCCGGTGGGAAGGCTGCTGGGGGGCCGCTACCGGGAACGCGTCGCCCCCTATGCCTCGCTGCTCATGGAAGAGCCGGCGAAGATGCGCGACCGGCTCTTGGCGGTGAAGGCCGAGGGCTTCCGGGCCTTCAAGATCGGCTGGGGGCCGTTTGGACGCGAGAGCCGGCAGATGGACGAGAAAATCGTGCGGGCGGCGCGCGAGGCGGTCGGCCCCGACTGCAAGCTCATGGTCGACGCCGGTGGCAGCGATGCCCATTGGGCCAACGGCTACAAGTGGGCGATCAACGCCGCGCGGATGCTCGCCGACTATTCGGTCGACTGGTTCGAGGAAGCGCTGCGGCCCGATGCGCTCGACGACTTCGTCCTCCTCCGGGAACACTCGCCGGTGCCGATTGCCGGCGGCGAGGTCCTCACGCGCCGGCAATCGTTCCTGCCGTTTCTCGCCGCGCGGGCCTTCGACATCGTCCAGCCCGACGTCACGAAAGTTGGCGGGATCAGCGAGGAAGCGCAGATCGCCCGGATGGCCTGGGATCACGGCGTGAAGTTTATTCCCCACGGTTGGAACACGGCCGTCGGCCTCGCGGCCGATCTGCAACTGGCCAGTGCCTTCCCCGACACCGACCTCGTCGAATACCTGACAGGCTCGCCGTTCATCGACGAGATCACGCAAGGAGGCTGGAAGCTCGACGCCGACGGCATGCTCGCCATTCCCTCCCTCCCCGGCCTCGGCCTCACGCTCGACCGCGACGCGGTGAAAAAGTACACCCGCGGCGAGGAGCTCTTCTGAGGCCGGCTGCAGCGGAGGAAGACTTCGGACTGGCGCTAATCCTCCATTCCCCGACGCCCTCACCGCCGGGCTAGCTTCATGGCCTGCCTGGAGGCACGGCAGCCCGCCAGGGTTTGGGTACGATGGTCGGCCGGAAGGGGCAGAGGGGGCGTGGTGCCCCCGGCGCCTCCGTGCCGGAGGGGGCCACTGCGGTGCTGGCCCCGCAGCCATGCGACAGACAACGCTCATCGCGATTTTCCCCCTCCTCCTCGGGCTCGCGCTCCTCCTCGCCGGCTGCGCCGGGCGCGGCGAACCGTTCCGGAAGCCGGAGGCGCGGAAGCCGAAGGGCGACCCTGGCAAAGCCGCAGCCGAGCCGTGGTTTGTCGAGCGCGCCCTCGAGGCGGGGCTCGACAGCGTCAATGATCCCGGCCCTGAAGGATCGTTTTTCATGCCGCAGAGCATGGGGAACGGCGCGGCGCTGATCGATTTCGATCAGGACGGCCGGCTCGATCTCTACCTCCTCAACGGCGCCGGGCCGGCTTCGACCTCGGTCAATCGTCTCTGGCACCAGGAGGCGGACGGACGGTTCCGCGACGTCTCGGCCGGGTCTGGGGTCGACGTGGCCGGCTTCGGCTCAGGGGTGGCCGTTGGTGACGTCACCAACGACGGCCTCCCCGATCTGTTCGTGAGCGAATACGGTGGCCTGCGGCTGTTCATCAACGACGGCGGCGGCCGGTTTCACGATGCCACTGCCGACAGCGGCTTGGCAGGACGGGGGTGGGGAAGCTCGTCGAGCTTCGTCGATTACGACCGCGACGGCTGGCTCGATCTCGTCGTCGCCAACTACGTTGTCTACGACGCCGGCTCCTTCTGCCATGCGCAGGACGGCACCCGTGATTTCTGCGCGCCGGCCGAGTTTCCCTCCGCGTCGGCGACCCTGTTCCGTAACACCGGCCGCGGCCCCACGCCCCACTTCGAGGACGCAAGCGCCTCGAGCGGACTGGCGACGCTCCCCGGCGCCGGCCTCGGCGTGCTCTGTGCCGACTTCGATGGCGATGGCTGGGACGACATCTTCGTCGCCAACGACCAACAACCGAATCGGCTATGGATCAACCGCCACGACGGTACGTTCGTCGACGAGGCGGTCCTCCGGGGCGTCGCGTTGACGGTCATCGGAGCCACTGCCGCGAACATGGGGGTGGCGTGGGGGGATGTCGACGCCGATGGGCTCTCCGACCTGTTCGTCACCCATCTCGAAATGGAGACCCACACCCTCTGGAAGCAAGGGCCGCGGGGGGCCTTCCTCGACCAGAGCGCCGCAGCCGGCCTCGTCGGCGCCGAGCGGTCGACCGGCTTCGGAACGGTGCTCGCCGATTTCGACCTCGACGGCGACCTCGATCTCGCCTGGGTCAACGGCCGCGTCTTCTCAGGCCCCCCCGCGCCTGCCGGAACGGCGCCACCGTTTTGGCTCCGCTACGCCCAGCCCAACGCGCTCGCCGAGAACGACGGCACGGGACGCTTCCGGTCGGTCGCCGCCGCCAACAGCGCCTTCTGCGGGAGGGCCAACGTGGCCCGTCCTCTCTGCGCGGGCGACATCGACAATGACGGCGATGTCGACCTCGTCGCCGGCATCACCGCCGGGAGGGTGCTCCTCCTCGAGAATGTCGCCCCGCGCCGCGGCCACTGGCTCACCGTCCGCGCGCTCGATCCAGCGCTGCAACGCGATGCAATCGGCGCCGTGGTGACGGTCACCGCCGGCGGGAAAATTCGGCATCGCCACATCCAGCCTGGCTCGAGCTATTTGAGCAGCCACGATCCCCGGGCCCACTTCGGGATCGGGGAGACGGAGACGATCGACACGCTCGAGGTCCTCTGGCCCGACGGCACGCGCGAGCGCTTCCCCGGCGGTAGCGTCGACCGGGCGCTCGTCGTCCGCCGGGGGGAGGGCGCTTCCCCATGAGCCGCCGACATTCGGACCGGTCTCGGGCCCCCGCCTCCGCCGTCCCCGCGGGCAGCGCCACCCCTCCCGGCAGTGCCGGTCCGCCGACCGCCCCCCGCCCGGCTTCCAGAGCGCTTTCCTGGTCGGCGCGGATTCAGGCGCTCCCGGGGTGGCTGCAGCTTGTCAGCTGCGGCTTGCTGGTCGCCATCGGCACCGCCGCGTGGATCTGGGTCAATGCCCCACCCATCCCCCGCCCCGATCTTGCCGGCGCCGATCCGCTCGTCGTGCTGGCGATCGAAGACGCGGAGGCGCGGGTGCGGATGACGCCGGAATCGGCCGAGGCGTGGGGCGACCTCGGCCTCGTTCTCTACGCGCAGTCCTATGGACGGGAGGCGGTCGAGTGTTTCCGTCGGGCGACGGCGCTCGACGAGCGCACCTGGCGCTGGCCCTTCTTCGCCGCGGCAGCCAGCTCCCACCTCGCTCCCGCAGACGGGGTGACGCTCATGGAGGAGGCGATCCGACGCGATCCAAAAGCCGTCTGGCCTCGCTTGCTGCGCGCGGAGTGGCTCGTGACGCTCGGCCGCGGGGACGAGGCCCGGGCCGACTACGAATCGCTGTTGGCGGTTTCCCCTGAGCATGCCCGGGCACGCCTCGGCCTGGCCCGGCTCCTCCTTGCTTCCGGCGATCCCGACGGGCCCCTGGCGGCTCTGGGCACGGCGCTCGATCATCCGTCCACCCGCCGGGCCGCCCGGCAGTTTGCCGCGCAGGTCGCCGCCCGGCAGGGAAAGCGCGACGAGGCCGAGCGCCTGCTCACCGCCGCCGCGGCCCTCCCCGCTGACACCCGCTGGCCTGAGGATCCACTCGCCGCGGAGCTGCCTCTGCGGCGGGTGGGAAAGAGGAGTCGGATCAACCTCGTGTCGCAGATGGAGTCGGCAGGGGCGGTTGCGGAAGCCGACGCGCTCACTCGTCGCATCGAGGAGGAGAATCCGGAGATCTATCTGTTCGTCGAAGGGCGGCTAAGGCTCGAGAAGGGGGAGGCGGCCGCTGCCGAGAAGGCTTTCCGCCGGGGAGTGGAGCTTGACCCAAAGGCGGTGGAGATCCGCTTCCAGCTTGGCCGTGCCATCGCCCTCCAGGGGCGCCTGGCCGAGGCGGCGGCGGTGTACCGGGAGGTGCTCGAGCTCGAGCCAGGCTACGGCCCAGGATGGCTTGAATTGGGACGTTGCCTGATTCAAAGTGACCGGGTGACGGCTTTGGCGGCACTCGAATCGGCCGTCGCCTACATGCCTGCCTCGGACGAGGCCCGGCAAGAACTTGCTCGGGTGAGGAGGGGTAGCCATCAGGAGGATCAGGCCCCGCCCGCCGTTCAGGAGCCACCGCGCCCGTGAAGCCCTTCAGCCAACCCGTCGCGCAGCGAATCCTCGTCAGGGACCAGGCGGCCCTGCTCACGGCTTGGGTGGCGTTCCTCATGATCCTGTTCCTCCTGCCCACGCTGCTCCTCGCGCGAACGCAGTGGAAATCTCGGCATTTGGAAATGCAGGCCTGGGAAGCGATGCTCGACCCGGCCATTCCCGATCCCGGCTACGAAACAGCCGATGACGTCCCCACGGACCGCGCCCGACGAGTGACGATCGGGTTCTACCTGGAGAGCATCGACGAAATCTCTCTCCACGACAGCCAATGGAAGGGGGTTCTCGATATCTGGTGCCTTTGGAAGGACGATCCCGATGCCCCCGGAGGGGCTGACTTCGACCCCTTCGAGCATCTCATCGCCGTCAATGGGTCGATCGTCGATCGGAGGATGCTCCATGAGATTCACAGCGGCGGCGAACACTACGTCCAGCAGCGCTGCTCGCTTGAATGCACGAAGGCTTTCCAGGTCGTAAACTTCCCCCTCGATCGCCATCTCGTTCTGGCGTCATTCGAGAATTCCGATCTCCTCAGGCAGGACCTGCTCTTTGTCGCCGACCAGGAGTCGAGCGCCGTCAGCCGGCGAGTGGCCATGTCGGGATACCGGATGGCTAGCTTTCATACGATTGAGAATCCCCACAGCTACCAGACCAGCCGCGGTCTGCCCGGCGTCTTGCCCACCGAACGTGGAACCTTCTCACAGCCACGGTTCGCGATCGTCATCGAACGCGACGGCTGGGGCCTGTTTGTGAAAATGTTCCAGGCGCTGTTCGTCGCGGTGGCGGTCGCCCTCCTGGCCTGCTTCATCAAACCGACCCACGTCGACCCTCGGTTCGGGCTCGGGGTCGGGGCACTGTTCGCCGCCGTGGCCAATGCCTACCTCGTCGGGAGTTACGTCCCGGAGACGAGCGAATTCTCCCTGGCAGACGTCGTCAATCTGCTGGGGATCGGGACAATTCTCGTTTCCCTGACGCAGTCGACGATCTCGCTTTGGTTGTACGATTCGTTCGACAACCGCACCTTCTCACGCCGCTTCGACTGGGTGTCGTTCTGGACGATCCTGACGGCCTTCCTCGCGTCGCTCGCTCTCTGCCTGGCCGGGGCGGTCAGCCGCTGACGCGCTGCAGACGAGATCGGGGGCGAGGGTTCGTCTGAAGGCGTCGTCAGCACCTCTCGTCGGGAGGGGTGCAACGACGCGGACGGCGTTCGAGGGGAATGAGGACGGTGGCGTCGATGTCGTCCTCAAAGGGATCGAAATCGCCGTCGAAAGGTCCGAAAACCCGTGGGCCCTGAGTGCTGAGGTGCATAATCGCCGATGGGGGTGGGGGAAAAGGGACCCCTCCAATCAACCCACGCGACGGGACGGAATCAAATAGCCCCCTCTGCGGCCAAAAAACCCAGGTTTTCCCCCGTCTCCGAGTGCAGAAACCGACCCGAACAGACCCCCGCTTTCAGGGGGAATTATCCACGGCTCCAGGCCGCGGATGAGGAGGCACCATGGTGGAGGGAGCAACCGCTCACGGCCTCGATGATCCCCTATACTCATTCTCCTTTCCGGTTTCCGACACCCGATCCACCCAACGACGCCATGGCCAGCACCACCGCACCCACCATCCCGCAGGATCCCTGGTTCCAAGACCGCTTCGCCGCCCGTATCGGTGGAGCCCAGTACGGCAAGGGGAACGAGATCTACAAGTTCGAGCTCATCAAGCGGGCCAAGCGGAAGGCGATCGCCGACCACCCGGAGCGGCGGATGCTCGACTTCGGGATCGGCGAGAACGACGAGATGGCCCCGGAGGTCGTCCGAGCGGTGATGCACAAGGAGATCGACCGCCCCGAGAACCGCGGCTATGCCGATAACGGCATCGCGGAGTACAAGGAGGCCGTCGCCGCTTTCATGCAGCGGGAGTTCGGCGTCACGCTCGACCCCGTCACCGAAGTCAACCACTGCATCGGCTCGAAGACCGCCTATTCGATGATCCCCGCGGCCTTCATCGACCCGGGTGACGTCACGCTCATGACCGTTCCCGGCTATCCGGTCGCCGGCACCGCCACGCGCTGGTACGGCGGCACGGTCCACCGGCTGCCGCTGGTGGCAGAGAACGACTTTTTCCCCGATCTCGACGGCATCCCGGCCGACGTTCTCGCTCGGACGAAGCTCCTCGTCCTCTGCTACCCCAACAGCCCCACCGGGAAGGCGGCAACCCGCGACTTCTATGCCCGCGTCGTCGACTGGGCCCACAGGCACCGGGTGGTCGTGGTTCAGGACGCGGCCCACATCATGCTCTCCTACGATCAGGAGCCGCTGTCGTTCCTGTCGGTCGATGGGGCGAAGGAGGTGGGGGTGGAGGTCCATTCGATGTCGAAGGGCTTCCACATGATCGGCTGGCGGCTCGGCTGGGTGTGCGGCCACGAGCGGATCGTCCGCGCCTTCTCCGACGTGAAGGACAACTGCGATTCGGGGCAGTTCATGGCGATCCAGAAGGCCGCCGCCGCGGCACTGGCCGATCCGGCCATCCCCCGGCAAGTCCGCGAAAAATACCGGCGCCGCCTCGAGAAGCTCGTCAGCGTGCTCCGCTCCGCCGGCTTCGATTGCCCGGGTCCCGGCGGCACCTACTTCCTCTACACGAAGTCGCCGAGGGGGGCGGGCGACCGGACATTCGCCAACGCCCAGGAGGCGAGCCAGTTCCTCATCCACGATCTCTCGATGTCGACCGTGCCGTGGGACGACTGCGGCGCCTACCTCCGCTTCAGCGTCACCTACGAGGCCGCCGACGAGGAGGCCGAGGATGACCTGATGGCCGAAACCCATGCCCGCCTCACGCGCTCCCGCCTCAAGTTCTGAACCCGTCGCCGAATTGTTCCGGAGCATCCCATGCCTGCCTCGTTTTCCCGGCTCCTGTTCGTCGCCGCCGTTGTCCCTCTCTTCCTTGCCGGCTGCGGCACGAAGAGCGCGAAGAAGGGTGGGGGGTTGACCGTCCAGCAGCGCCTCGAGAAGGCGGAGAAGGAATCGACCCCCGACAAGCAAGCGGCCGGCTACCTCCGTGCGGCCCGGGCCCAGCTCGCCTCCGGCGACACCACCGGCGCCCGCGACTCGGCCCGCACCGCCTTCGACCGGCTGAAAGGGGAAGGGGACGCAAGTGCCTACGCGCCACGGCTGATCGACGCGGCCGCCTTCCTCGCCGAGATCGGTGACAAGAAGGCCGCGAAGGACGCGATCCTCCTCGCCGTCGAGCGCTCCGCCAGCTTGGCCGACGTTGTCCGCCGCACGAAGATCCTCGCCGACGCCGGCGCCATCGCCGGTGAAAAGCTCAAGGGGATCGGCGACGCGGTGCTCGCTAGGGAGCTCCTTACGCAGGCCAGCGCCATGGCCGACACCGCCGAGGAGCGCTTCCGCGCCGAAGCGCTCGCCGCCGTGGCCCTGGGCTGCACCCGCGCCGGACAGGCAGAGACCGCTGCAGCGCTCGTCGACAAGCTCGAGGAGAGCGCCAAGGCCCTCGAGGAGCCGCGGGCGAAAGCGGAAGCCCTCGCCGCCGCCGCGAACGTCCGCTCCGAGACGGGGAAGAAGGAGGAGGCCAAAGCGCTCTTGGCCGAAGCCGCTGCCGCCGCCAAATCGATCGACCGCGCCGAGGGGCGGGCCTACGCCCTCCTCGCCGTTGCCAACGCGTCTGCGGCCTGCGGAGACAAAAAGCAGGCCCTCAGCCTCCTCCAGGAGGCCGACAAGGCAGCCAACAAGGTCTCCGATCCGTCGCAGCAGAAGATGACGATGGACAAGGTGCGGACGGCGATTGCCGAAATCGAGAAGTGAGCCCCTTTGAGCCTTTTTAGGTTCGGCTGCGGATCGACTCAACGAGTGTCCGAGCCGTCTCCATCGGCAGAACCATGTGCAACCGGTCATCCTTGAGGCTGCGGAAGCCAAAATGCCCGTAGAACGACCTCGCGGAGTCGTCCTTGGCATCGACCTCGATCGCGGCTGCAGCAATCGTGTCGGCTCCGGTCACGGCAATGCGTAGGGCGTGAACGAGCAGGACGCCGCCGATCCCTCGCCCTTGCCAGCCGCGATCGACTGCAAGTCGTCCCAAAAGCGTGGTTGGCAGCGGCATCCTCGTGGGAAGTCGTCCCGGCTCGGGCAGCACGCTGACCTGCAGCCTGCCTGCGGCGAGCGTGAAGTAGCCAGCAATCGTGCCGCTGTCCGTCCCGAGGACGTACCCGCGGGTCAAATCCCTGCGGCCGTGTTGCCCAAGACTCGTGCGGAGATACGCATTGAGTTCAGCAACCCCACAATCGAACTGGCGCCGGTCATGTTTCCTCTTGTCGAACGGCTCCAGCCGGAGCGGCTCATTCACGATCCATCGACCGCAGACGCTTCGCCGCCTTCTTGAGCGCCGCATTCGGGGCCGGGGGCTTCCGCAGCATGCCTAGGAGAATGTCGCTATCGCGGTCGGAAAGCTCGCGGGTCTGAATGCGGTCGATCGTCCGGTCGGCAGCAATCTCGAGCATGCCGTTGATGAAACTTGTGACGGTCATGCCCCGCAGCGCAGCCGCCCGGGCAATCTTTGACTTCAACGGTTGCGGCTGCCGGATCGTGATCTTGCTGTAGCGGACGGTGCTCATCGCCGAGACCTTTCCTGAGAGTGCGGCGGGCCAGGGCTAATTTATAATACGGCATTATGCCGTACTCCACTTGAGCGTGGCAAGGGAACGCCCGCCAGCCGGGTCGCGGCGACATCTCGGTCTCCCGCGGCGGCCAGGGCGAAAAAAGACACCCGTCGGGCCGACGGCGCAGCGTTTCAGCCGCCGCGCGGTTTGTCGGGCTTTTCCTTGGCAGCGGTGACGGTTTTCAGAGCGGCCAGGGCGAGGAGGCGGGCCTTGGCGTGGTCGACGATTTTTTCCGGATAGGTCTTGCCGAGGGTGATTCCGGCCCGGGCAAGCGTCGACTTGTCGGCATCCCCGGGGGCGTGGATGTCGGCGGCCGGCAGATCTTTGAGTTGAGGAACAAACCTCCGCACGTAGGACCCCTCGGGATCGAACCGTTCCCCCTGGCTCTGCGGGTTGAAGATCCGGAAGTAGGGGGCGGCGTCAGCGCCGCACCCGCCGGCCCACTGCCATCCGAGCGTGTTGGCGGCGAGATTCGCGTCGACAAGCGTGTCCCAAAACCACCGCGCCCCGACAAGCCAACTGACGCGCAGATCCTTGACGAGGAAGCTCGCCACGATCATCCGCACTCGGTTGTGCATCCAACCGGTCTGCCACAGCTGCCGCATCCCGGCGTCGACGACCGGGTAGCCGGTCTGCCCGCGCTGCCACGCCCGCAGGCTAGCCGGATCGTCCACCCAGGGGAATCGCTCGTAGTCGCTCCGCAACGGCCTCTCAGCGGTATGCGGAAAGTGGTAGAGGAGATGGGTGGCAAACTCGCGCCAGCCGAGCTCCCGGAGATACGTCTCGGCGCCGCCGCGCTCGATCTGCGCCGCTGGCCGGCCGCCGACGGCAGCGCGCACCGCATGCCACACGCGCCGCGGCGAGATCTCCCCGAAGTGGAGGTGAGGGCTCAGAGCGCTCGTGCCGTCGTGGTCGGGGCGGTCGCGCTCGGTGTCGTAGCGGTCGACGTGCTCGAGGAAGCGGTCGAGCCGGCCAGCCGCCGCGGCCTCGCCGGGCGTCCACCGCTCGCGCATCTCCGCCGCCCAGTCGATCGCTGGCAGAAGCCCCAGCTCGGCGATCGCCACGGGCTTTGTCGTCTTGCCCGCAGGCTTGGTCGTCTGGCCCACGGGCTTGGCAGCCACGATTTTCGCTGGCGCCGATTCCGGCTCGGCCGGCTCGTCGCGGTTGAGCAGAGCCCGCCAGAACGGCGTGAACACCTGATAGGGCTTTCCCTCCTTCGTCGCCACGTGCACCGGCTCGAAGAGCTGGCTGCCATTGAAGCTCTCGGCGACGAGCCCCTCGCGCTTGAGCGCCTCCTTGATCAGCGTGTCGCGGCCGATCACGGCCGGCTCGTAGCGACGGTTCCAGGCGACGTGCGTGGCGCCGTACTCACGGGCCACGGCGCGGAGCGTCTCGAGCGACGGCCCACGCCGGACCACGAGCGGCGCGCCCTTCTCCGCAAGCGCGGTGGCAAAGCGTTCGAGCGCCCCATGGAGCCACCACCGGCTCGCCGCGCCTGGCTCCCACGGCGCCTCTTCCTCTGGAGCATGGATGAAGAGGGGGACGATCGCCCCGCGGGCAACCGCGGCCCGCAGCGCCGGCTGGTCGTCGAGGCGGAGGTCATTGCGAAACCAGACAATCGTGACGTGGGGCATGATGGGCTAACGTCTCACAAACCAGATGTTGCGGAAGCGCGTCGGGCTGCCGTGATCCTGGAGGAAGATCGGCCCGCGGCCGGTCTCGAGGAGTGTCTTCTCGACCGCGCGGAGGTGGTCGGTGACGCCATGTTTGTACGGGATGTAGGGGGATCGCGGCTCGTCGAATTCGACGCCGTCCTGGACCTTCTTCCCGTTGAGCCAGGCGATGATCGACCCGGGCCGCGTCACCTTCCCGTCGGCGCCGCGCCGGGGGGCGGTGTAGCGGATGTCATACACCTGCCACTGGCCGGCCGGCCGGGCGGCGTTGAGCAGCGGCTGGGCGAAGCGGTACAGGCTCCCCTCGTCCTGATCGGTGACCGGATCGATGCCGGCCGAATCGTAGATCTGCATCTCGAACCAGCCGTGGAAGTAGAGGCCGCTGTTGCCGTGCGCGAGCGGATCGACGACGAACTCGGCATGGAGATCGGCGTCCTGGAAGGTGTCGATCGAATGGATATGGTTGGCGTGTCCCTCGCTCGGGGTGACGATGAGCTCATCGCCGTCTCGCTTCCAGTCGGCCGGCCCTCCATCCATCGCCCGAAACCGCGGAGCGATCCCCGGCCCCAGGAGCACCACCGCGCCGGCCGGCGCCTCGAACGGCAGCCGATCCTGCGGCGGTGCGAAGTCGTCAGCCCGCGCCGATCGGTGGCATGCCAAAGGGCTCATCGCCGCCATGCCGAGGCTGAGCACGGCCGTGCCGACTAGGCGGAGGATGCCGGGAAAGACACGGGTCGACATTCGATCAAGGCTCCATCATGGGGAAAACAGGGTCCGCCGACGGCAGAGAAAGCGGCCCCTCACGAACCGAAATCTTGACATCGATGAGCGATTGCCGAACGATGGCACCCAGTGGAGGGGACGATCCAGCCCTGGGGGGAGCACGCGAGCCATGGCCGATCAATGGTACGTCGGAAAGGGCGGAAAAAAACATGGTCCGTTCACCAACGAGCAACTGAAGAAGCTCGCGGCCACTGGGAAGATTGACCGCACCGACCTGCTCTGGAAAGAGGGGATGGAGAAGTGGGTCCCCTGCTCGACGGCGAAGGGTTTGTTCTCCGCCGTGGCTGCCGCACCGCTCAGCCCTTCTCCACCGCCGCCGGCTTTCGACAATCCCCTCGCGGCCCCCGACAGCAACAATCCCACCGCCGCGTTCTCCGGGTTCGAGATGCCGGCGTACGTGCCGACGCCGGAGGCGCCGCCAGCGAAGTCGGCTGAGCCGCAGCCTCCGGCGATCACTCCGGCGAAACCTGCGCGGCGGCTCGACTACGCCGGCTTCGGATCGCGTGTGGGCGCCTTCTTCATCGACGGGTTCGTCCTGCTGATCCCGCTGCTCGGAATCAGCTTTGGGTTCATGCCCCCGGTCGCGGAGCTTCAGGACAAAGACAAGTTGGCGACAGCTATCCTCGGTATCCAGTTCTTCGGGACACTCTTCAACATCGCCTACGGTGCCGTCATGGAGTCGAGCAACTCCGGTGGCACGTTCGGAAAACGCGCGGTGGGGATCCGTGTTGCGGATCTCCAAGGGCGCCAGATCGGAATCGGCAGGGCGCTGGTGCGGAACATCGTCAAGCCGTTATCGAGCTTCCTCGCCATCGGCCTGATCCTCGCTCTGGTCACGCCGAGGAAGCAGGCGTTACACGATCTGGCGGCGGGCACGGTCGTGGTGAAAGCATGATTTCATCGCCTGGCGACCAGCCGAGCCCCGTTGAGCCAGGCCTGTGGACCAGCCTCGAGTGTCAGGAAAGAAGATCGCTGACAACGTGGCCGTGGACGTCGGTGAGGCGGAAGTCGCGCCCCTGGGAGCGGATCGTGAGCCGCGTGTGGTCGATCCCCATCTGGTGGAGGAGCGTGGCGTGGAGGTCGTGGACGGTGACGGGATTCTCGACGACGCCGTAACCGAGGTCGTCGGTCGCGCCGTGGCTGATCCCTCCCTTGATCCCGCCGCCGGCCAGCCACATTGAAAACGCCTTCATGTGGTGGTCGCGGCCGTTCCCCTGGGCCATCGGCGTCCGGCCGAACTCCGTCCCGAAGACGACGAGCGTCTCGTCGAGCATCCCCCGCCGCGCCAGATCCTCGACGAGCGCCGCGGCGCCCCGATCGACCTCCGCCGCCGTCCCCTTCACATGCTCCTGGACGGCGCCGTGATGATCCCAGTCGCGGTGATAGAGCTGGATGAAGCGCACACCGCGCTCGGCGAGGCGCCGGGCCAAGAGGCAATTCGAGGCGAACGATCCGTCGCCCCCCTTCGTGCCGTAGAGTTCGAACGTCTCGGCCGTCTCATCGGAAAGATCGAGAAGCCCCGGCACACTCGACTGCATCCGGAAGGCAAGCTCGTACTGCGCGAGCCTGGCGGCGATCTCCGGATCGTCGACGACCTCGTTGCGGAGGCCGTCGAGCTTCGTGACCGCGTCGACCACCGCCCGCTGGCCGTCGAGGCCCACCGGCGGCTTGACGTAGAGCACGGCGTCTCCCTTGGAGCGGAACTCCACCCCCTGGAACCGGCTGGGGAGGAGCCCCGAGTGCCACTGCCTGGCGGCGATCGGCTGGCGCTGCCCGTAGTTGCCGGTGCTCACCATGACGATGAAGCCGGGAAGATCCTGGGCCTCGCAACCGAGGCCGTACCACAGCCAGCTTCCTGCCGCTGGACGGCCAGTGATCATCGTCCCGGTGTTCATGAAGGTGTGGGCCGGATCGTGGTTGATCGCCTCGGTGTGGAGGCTCTTCACGATCGCGATCCGATCGGCGATCCGGGAGGAGATTTCCGGGAAGATCGTGCTGATCTCCTGGCCGCTCTTCCCCACCTTGTGGAACGGATGCTGGGGACCGAGGCACTTGAGCGCCTGCCCCTGGAGCTGGGCGATCTGCTGCCCCTTCGTGAAGCTCTCCGGCATCGGCTCGCCATTCATGGCGGCAAGCTTCGGCTTGTGGTCGAAAGTGTCGAGGTGGGTCATGCCGCCGGCCATGTAGAGCCAGATCACCCGCTTCGCCTTCGGCGGCACATGGTAGGGCCGGATCACCCCCGGCCAGCGGGCCGCCGCCGCAATGGCGGGATCCTCCGCGACAGGGGTGGCGGCAAGCGCCCGGCTCAAGTCCCCGCTCCCGAGCAGGGAGCCGAGGGCGAGGGGCCCGAGCCCGCCGGCGGCGCGGGTGAGGAAGGCACGCCGGGCCGGGCTGTGGCCCGTGAGGGGATCGAAAGATCGCGGCTGGAGATGGCTCATGGTGTCAGTTCCTCGTGAAAGTTTCCTGCATGTTGAGCACGGCCCGCGCGGCGGTCGTCCACGCGGCCAGTTCGATCCGGTCGACCCCCGGAGGGGCTGGCAGCTCGCCGATCGAGAGGAGCTTTTCAGCCGCCCCGGCATCGGCGGCAAAGCGGGCCTGCTCGGCAGCGGCTAGCTCCGTAACGACGGCCACTTCCTCATCCGACGGATCTCGTCCAACCGCGCGGCGGAGGAGGAATCGCGCCCGGGCCCGCGGCTCCGTCCCTGCCTCGGCCATCGACTTGGTGGCCAGCGCCCGCGCCGCCTCGACGTATTCCGGGTCGTTGAGGAGCACGAGGGCCTGAAGCGGCGTATTCGACCGGGGGCGACGGGCCGTGCACTCCTCCCGGCTCGGGGCATCGAAGACCATCATCGCCGGATGGAGATACTGCCGCTGCCAATGGGTGTAGAGGCCGCGGCGGTAAAGGCTCTCCCCCTTGTCGGCCTGCCAGGTGCGCTGCGGGAAGTTGAGATAATCCCAGTAGCCTTCCGGCTGGTAGGGCTTCACGCTCGGCCCCCCCACCTTCCGCACGAGCAGCCCGGCCGCCGACAGCGCCGTGTCGCGGACCATCTCCGCCTCGACGCGGAGCCGGTTCTGCCGGCCGAGGAGCCGGTTCTCGGGATCACGCTCGATCGCGGCCCGCGGCGCGGTGCTGCTGCGCTGGTAGGCGCGACTGGTGACGATCTCGCGGAGAACCGCGCGGAGGTTCCAGGGGGAGCCTGAAGGCTGCGCGGTGCCGTCGCGAAGGTCGGAGGCGAGCCAGTCGAGCAGTTCGGGGTGGCTGGGCGGCTCCCCTTGGGCGCCATGATCGTCGAGCCGTCGGGAAAGCCCCTGGCCGAAGCAGATCGCCCACAGCCGATTGGCAAGGACGCGCGGGACGAGGGGATTGGAGGGCGCGGTCATCCATGCGGCGAGATCGAGCCTCGTGCGGCGCGGAGTTGCCGCGGCCGGATCGGGCGCGGCAGCGGCCGCTCCGGGGAGGAATGCCGGCGCGGTTGGCGTCACCACGTCGCCGGAGCGATCCATCCAATTGCCGCGGGGGAGGATCCGCACGGGCCGCGGCTCGACGGCCACCGTCACCGGAATGTAGGGAAGCCGGTCGACAGAGTCCTTGCGGGCCAGCTGCGCCGCGGCGAGCGCCTCGCGCCGGCCGGCAAGCTCCGGAGCGCTTCCCCGGAAACGCTCCACCAACAGCGCCGTCTCCTCGGCCGTCCGTTCCGCCGCGGGCTTGCCACTGGCGATCCGGACCGGCTCCGGGAGGAGGCCGGGGCCGGGATCATCGGTCGCCTCGGCCGCCACCGCCAGGCGCAACCGCCCCACCTGATAGCCGACCGGATGGTGCTGCTCGATCGTGACGACCAGCAGCGTGTCGGCGGGGATCTCGACCGGCGCGTCGGGACGCACGATGAGCCACTGGTCGCGGCCCACCTGCTCGTGGATCGCCCAGCCGACGTTGTCGCCGCTCTGCTGGCCGTCGATGGTATAGGCCGCCAGCCACTTCCCCGACGGCGTGATGTCGCCAGCCACCGACTGCTCGAAGCTCGCCACCGCGTGCGTGAGCGGCACGGGCTTGTCGTCGGCGTGGCTTGCCGCCTCCCTTCCGACGGCAGCGTTACGGAGGGCGAGCGTCACCTCGGAAACGACGAGGTTGCCATTGTCGGCCCGCCCTGGGCCCTTCTGCGGCAGGCTGTCGTGGGTGAGGGCCTCCAGGCGAAGCCCCGCCAGGGGCCCCGAGGGCACCTCGAAGACGAGCGTCGTGTCGCCGGTCTCGGGGCGCGGCCCGGAGGCGAGGAGCGAGCCGTCGTCCTGGAGGCCGAGGGCGGCGCCTCCGCTGGCGGCGCTCGTGACCGGCGCGAGTGTCTTCCAGGGATTCCGCTTCACCCGGTCGATCCACGCCTCCCGCGCGGCCGCGAGGGAGGGCGTGTCGGTCTCGAGGTCGAGCTTCGCCGTGGCGACGGCCTCGTCGAGGGCCGCGAGCTCCGCGGCCTGTTGCGGCGTCGTGAACAGCTCCATCCGCCCCCAAGCCTTGTCGCGGCCCTGGCCGATGTCGTAGACACCGCGCTCTTCGATGTCGGCAAAGTACGCCGCCATCGAGTAGAAGTCGCGCATCGTGAACGGGTCGTACTTGTGGTCGTGGCATTCGGCGCAGCCGAGCGTCGAGCCGAGCCACGCTCCCGACACATCGCGCACCCGGTCGGCGGCATACTTGAGGAGGTATTCCTCGGCCTGCGCTCCCCCTTCGGCGCTCATCATCCCCAGCCGGTTGTAGGCCGCGGCAACGCGCTGATCGAGCGTGTTGCCGGGAATGAGATCGCCGGCCAGCTGCTCGCGCGTGAAGCGGTCGAACGGCATGTTTTCCGCGAAAGCCCGGATCACCCAGTCGCGGTAGGGCCACACCGTCACCTCCTGGTCGCCGTGATAGCCGACCGAATCGGCGTAGCGGACCAGATCGAGCCACCACGCCGCCATCCGTTCGGCATGGGCGGGGCTGGCGAGGAGCCGGTCGACGTAGAGCTCGTAAGCCTGTTGGGAAGGATCGGCGAGGAAGACATCGATCTCGGCGGGCTCAGGGGGCAGGCCGGTGAGATCGAGCGAGACGCGGCGGGCGAGCGTCGCCCGATCGGCGGCGCCAACCGGCTCGAGCCCCTCACCGTCCAGCTCCCTCTCGATGAAGGCGTCGATGGCTGGGCCAGCAGCGGGAGGCACCGGGCGGACGAGCGGCCGGTAGGCCCAGTGCCCCTCGTAGGGAGCGCCTGCGGCGATCCAGGCCTCGATCTTCTCGCGCTGCTCAGGCGTCACGACCTTGTTCGTGCCGGGAGGGGGCATGATGACGTCGGGATCGGTGGAGCGGAGCCGCTCGAGGAGCACGCTCGCCTCCGGGTTCCCAGGCACGATCGCCGGGCTGCCGTCGCGCGGCGCGGTGGCCCCTGCGAGGGTATCGAGGCGGAGATCGGCCTGGCGGTTGGCCGCATCGGGCCCGTGGCAGGCGAAGCAGGTGTCGGCGAGGATCGGGAGGATGTCGCGGTCGAACCGGACACCAGACGGAGCCGGGGCTTCGGCGGCATTCGCCCCCGGCCCAGCCACCGCGCCGACGGAGACCACGATCACCATCGACGCCAGCCTCCGCGCCCGCCGAATCATCGTCTGCCTGATCATGGCCATGCCTCGACGCTCCTCTCAGGAGACCACCCCAAATCGTCCCAAACCCCGATTGTCGCTCCGCTTGCGCGCGCGTTGCAACACCAGCACAGGCCTCCGCGGGGGGCCTGCGGCGGGCAACGGGGCCTGGCGCGGCTTCTGACTGGAAGGCGATCGATTACGATGGCGTTTTCTGAAGCCCTCTCCGCATGGATCCGCATGGAATGGAGCGCGTCATGTCTGGCTGGAGCAGAAGCGGTGCGGTTGGTGATCGATTCCACCGCCGCCATCTGATCCACAGTGGCCTGGGGGGGATGATCGGCCTCTCCCTCCCGGCGCTGCGTCGACTTCAGGCGGAAACCACGTCTGCCGGTTCATCCGCAAAGGCAGCGGCCGTGATCTACGTGGAACTGGCCGGCGGCCCCGCACAGCACGAGACCTACGACCCCAAGCCCCGAGCTCCGGCCGAAGTCCGCGGGCCGCTGCGGGCCATCCCGACGAACGTCCCGGGGATCGAGTTCAGCGAACTCATGGCCGAGCAGGCCCGGATCGCAGACAAGCTCGCCATTGTCCGCTCCGTCTCCCACAACTCGGGAAGCCACGAGACCAGCGCCCACCTGGCGCAAACGGGTTGGTTCCTGCGGAACAACCAGAGCCGGCAGAACGAAATGCCCTGCGTGGGGGCGGTGGCGGCCCATCTCCGTGGACGGAACAGCCCCGGCCTGCCGGCGTTCGTCGCGATCCCGAGAGGGATGAGGTTCGGTGGCGCCGCTTGGCTCGGCACAGGATTCGCGCCCTACGAGACCGTCAACGATCCCAACAAGTCCCCCTTCAAGGTGCCGAACATCAGCCTCGCACGGGGGCTGACCCCCGAACGACTCGCCGATCGCCAATCGCTCCTGGCAGAGCTCGATGGGGCCCGGCGCCTCCGCGACACGGCGGGGACCACGCTGGCGATGGATACGCTCGCCGACGAAGCCTTCGAGATGCTCACCGGCGACGGCGCCCGGAAGGCCTTCGACATCGATCGGGAGGACGCCACGATCCGCAAGCGCTACGGCCGCAACCCGATCGGCCAGAGCATGCTCCTCGCGCGACGCCTCGTCGAACACGGGGTGATGTTCGTCACCGTGCGTGTCCCCGGCTGGGATGATCACAAAGACCTCGAGAAATCGATGCGCGGCAAGGGCCCGCGCTACGATCAGGCGATCGCAGCCCTCGTGAGTGATCTCGGCGAGCGTGGCCTCGACCGGAACGTGCTCGTCGTGGCGATGGGGGAGCTCGGACGGACCCCGAAGGTCAACAAGACGGCCGGCCGCGATCATTGGGGACGGGTGATGAGCGTCCTCATGGCAGGCGGGGGATTGAAGATGGGGCAGGTGATCGGCGCCACCGACGCCAACGGGGCGGCAGCGAATGCCGCTCCCTACCGGCCGCAGCATGTCCTGTCCATGATCTACCGCCACCTCGGCATCAATCCCGACACCACGCTCGAGGACAATGCCGGCAGGCCTTGGCACCTCCTCGCGGAGCGCGGCCTGATCCGGGAACTGGTGTAGTCGCCCCGGACGTCGTCGACCCCGCTCACCATTCGATGACGAGCGTGCCTGTGCGGTTGGGTCTATCCTGCTTTGGAACCGTGACGGTGAGGCAGTCGGTCGGCAGGAGTCGGGCCTCGATCGGCACGCCATTCCAGACGACTGCATGCGGGAGCCGTGCCACGCGCGTGAGAATCAGCCGGCAGGGCTCCTCAGGCCAGAGCGTCACCTCGACGGTGGTCTTGGCTGCGGTGGAGGTCGCGCGGCGCACCGCGCCTGGAAGATGGAGGACGTGGCCGGCTGAATCCGACGCGCTCCGCGTGATTCGCGTTGCCGTCACCAGCGGCGTGGCGTCGAACGCCTCGGCAAGCGTCGCCTGGACTGTGGCCGGGTTGATCGCCGGCCCATCACCCCGGCCCGACCCGAACAGCCAGTAGTCAGGGAGCAAGCCACCGCGATCGGCAGCGTCGTCAATCGGGAACGTCATCTGGAGACCGGCACAAGTGATCCCGCGGGCGAGCGTTCCCCATGGCTCCGACGCTTCAGGGGAGACACGGGCAAGGTCGTGGAGGGCTCCGGCATAGACAAGCCCGCACCACTGCACCGGTTGCCCGATCCACAACGGCGCCACCCAATCGGTGGCCCCGAGGACCCCGATCGTGGCATAGCGTCCCACCGGCCCGGGGAGCGGATCGCGGAGATAGACAAACGGCACGCCAGACCACGCCCACAGCTGCGCCTCTTTGAGCCGGGCCGGGTTGCCATCGAGGAGGTGGCCGAGGAGGTGCATGCGCATCAGCCGTGCCGAGGCGAGGATGTCGGGGGTGTGGAGCGGCATCTCCCAGGGCTGCGCTCCACGGGGCACTTCGCCTGCCGCATGGGCCACCGTCACGGCATCGAGCGCGGCCAGGGCCGCACCGATCGCCGCTTCGTCGCCGCTGAGAACAGCCCCTTCGAGCATCGCCTCGGCCCGCAGCGCCGTGAAGCCGTTGCAGTGATCGGCGCCGAGGGTTGCCGCGTAGTCGGTCGGGCCGGCGACGTAGTGATCCCTGCCCCCCGCCGCAGTCAGTTTGGCGGCGATCTTCCGGGCCCGCGCCGCCGCGGCCGTGAGCGCCTCGCCGACGGCGGCGTCATCGGCCACCGCGGGGCGAAGCAGGAGCGGCAGCGCCGGCCGCACGAGATGACCGATGCCCCCGGTCGCTCCCACCGGCAGCGATTCGAGCGCCTCGCGCGCCGTGGCACGGAGCCTCGCGGCGAGCGCCGCATCGCCGACATGCGCGGCCAGCCAGAGCATGCAGGCCGGCGCGTCGGCGGCGGGCTGCGCCGCGAAGCGCCCTTGCCAGACGGCGTGGCGCCAGGTCGTGCCATCGCGCGCGGACGAATCGAGCCAGCCATGCGCGAGGAGCCGGCACGCAGCCTGCAGACCGTTGTCGGCCCCCGCCGCGGAATCGATCGTGGGAAGCGACGGCAGGCCGCCGATCCGCACCCGCTCGGCCACCGCGGCGAGGACCGTGTCGCCATCCCCCCCGCGGATCGTGGCGCTCTGACGCATCGGCTTGCCCGGCTCGAGCATCACGCCACGGTAGATGTCCCGCTCCCCTTCGAAGCGCGCCGGCAACGGCTCGAAGGCCCCTGCTGCCGGCGACCAGAGGCCGAGAGCGTGGCCGCCGGAATCGAACATCCGATCGGGGGAATCGAAGAGGGGGGAGACCGGCACCGCCCCGGCTTCCCAGTCGACCGCCAGCCACCGGCCGTCGGCAACGAGGACCATGGATGGAAAGCAGACTTTGGCGGGATCGACGAGCTGCCGCCCGGCGGCTGGCCCGCGGATCTCCTTCTCGTTCGAGGAGGGCTCGTCATCGAGATATTCGACCCCCGGCAGGAGCGCCTGCGATTTGCCTGCCCCAAACGTCCCCCGACCCGCAAAGAGCGTGAGCCATGGCAGATGGATCAGCTCGCGCGGCCGGTCGACCTCGACGCTCGTCTCGATGTTCACGCCGCACTCGGCTGCGGAGATCCTCCGGTGGAAACGCCAGGTGGCGGCGTCGGCCCCGGCGCCTGCCTCGCGCACGGAGGCCACAATCTCGATCCCCTCAGAGGTCACCAGCGATTCGACGCTCCCGGCGCCGGGGTCAACCGGGATCCCCTGATCTTCCCTCCGACAGGAGAACACTTCCGTGGGATTGCTGTCGGCCATCCGCCGGCCACCGATCGAGATCGACAATGCGTTCCAACGGCGGGGGTCGTGGGCCACGCTCACCGCCCCTTGCTTCACCACCGGGGCATCGTCCGGGATGGCGATTGGCGCTGGCGTGCCGGCGGGCGCGGCCGGGGCGAGCGGGATCAAGGGAATGGCGAGGAGCCGACGGAGGCGGACTGGAGCGGCGCCGTCGGGGGGATCGAGCCGGAAACGGATCCGCTCGCCGATCGCAGGGATCACCCCCCGAAATCTGCCTGTGCCGTCGGCGACAAGGTTTACCGCCCCCACTTCGGCGAAATCCTTCCCTTCGGCCGCGGCGTAACATCGGATATCCCCCGCCGCGCTCCCCTCGAGCTCGAGAAGCAACTTCCGCGCACCGGCAGGGAGGGGAACGTCGACGACCGGCCCAACGAGATAGGGATCCTCACCGCGGCAGATCATCGACAGCCCATCCGCACCGCCGTCGAGCCCGCCGATCGAGCCGTTGGCATGCCAGCGGTGATCAGGCATGGTGAAATCGGCAACGACGACCGGCGGCAGATCGGCAGCCGACACGCGGAAGGCTCCGAAGACCAGAGCGAGACCGATGGCTGCGGAACGGAGATCAGGGAAAAGGAGGCGCATGAGATCGGTCGCTGGAGCGGAATCGAAGCACGACAGGACGCAACCAACAGAGTATCCCGACGCTTTTTCCGGTGTCGCACCGGAGAGGACTTGCCTTGACAATACCCCCCCATCGAAGACACTGTGCCAACGTGCGGGGAGGCTCAAAGTGACTTCCTGCCGTTACTGGCCAACGGTGAGGACCTCCACGTTGAAGGACTCACCGAACCGCGATGGCATTGCTTCGAACCGACCGCGGCGAGTGAGCGCTCGCCACCGAGCCGCGATTATTTGGGATATCCCTCGGGGTTTTCGGGATATCCCTCGGGGTTTCCGTGTCAAGAAGGGGTTTCAGTGTGAAGATCGCCTTCGCCTGCCAGCACTGTGGGCACCAACTCGTGGCCGACGCGGCGCTCGCCGGCCGGGTCGGCCGCTGCCGCTCCTGCGGGCGGCGGGTCACTGTTCCGGAAGGCGCGGCGGCAGCGAAAGTGACTCCCTCCGCGGCACCACCGAAGAAAAAGCCCCTGCCCGCAGCCCCGCCTCCTGCGAGGCCCCCCGCCGGCAACTACCAACTCCGCCCCGTCACGCCGATCCGCGAGCCGGCGCTCGAGGTGCCGGGATGGGGAGATGACGACTCCGAGATGGTCGTCGTCAGCCCCCCCGTTCCCGTGGCCTCCCGCCCGAGCCGCGCGGAGCCGACGCCGTGGCTGAAGGCCTACCGGGCCTGCTTCAGCCTGTTGGTCAACGCCACCACCTGGATCAGCGAGACGAGCTACACGGTGTCGCTGATCCTTCTCATCCTCTCGGTCGCCAGCGGCATGATCGGCCAACACTCCCTCGCCGCGTGGGGCGTCAGAGGGATCATCGGGCTGAACCTCGTCGGCCTCGCTGGGGATGTCGCTAGCCTCGTCAATCTGTCGTTCCGGAAGGACCCGCTCCGCGGCGCGCTGTTCCTTCTCCCGCCAGCGACCGTCTACTACCTGTGGACCGACTGGCGGCGCTATCGCGACACGGTCAACCGGATGCGGATCCCGCTGATGACCCTCGCGTTCGTCGGCGTCGCCTACCTGTTCGTGCCCTGGCTCAGCGGCGGAAACGACCAGGAAACATCGGTGGTATCAGCGGCGGAACGGGTCGTGGGAGATCTCGAAGAACGCTTCGGTGGCCGGCGAGGGCAGATGGAAGAAAAACTCAAAACAGCCCGATCGTGGCTCCGAGAAGGATCGCCCCCCGAAGCGGCATCACCGACCAGTGGCGGTCAGACCGCTCCCGGGCAGGGCTCATGAGGGCTTGGGTGCCGGAGGCTCAAGCCCGGTGCCTCCAGCTCCGAAGGAAGGATAGCGCGATGCGATCGATCAACGGCGAACAGGACCGCGGCGAGTCGCCGCCTGACGACGACGTTGTCGTCGACCTCGGCGCGGGGCCCGATGAGCTCGGCCCCTCTATCGATGGTCATCGATCCCGATTGGCCGTCGTCGCCGCTTTCCTCGCGCTCTTCTACCTCGTTTTCGTCGTGGCGAAGCTGTTCGGCCCGGCGAGCGGCCCGGCCGCAAGTTCCGACACGCCGATCTGGTCGCTCGTGTTGCGAGCCGGCTTCGCGGCCCTCACCTTCGCCCTCCTCCGCTCGCCGCTGCGACTCTCCCGCCGCCAGGTGCGGTTTGCAGAAGGTGTGTTGTTCGGCTTCGAGATGCTCGTCCTTCTCACGGCCCAGTACCTCTCCAGCGTCGACCTCATCGATCGCCGCGACCTCGTAGACGCCGTCGCTGTCCAGAAGAACGGTGTGATCCGGGTGCTCTTCCTCATGATCTGTTACGGCGTCATCATCCCCCGCCCCCCGGCAGAGGCAGCCCGGGGCGCCATGACGATCGCAGCCGCGCTGATCCTCTGCCACGGCATGGTGCTCCACCACGCCGACACCCTCCACCTCGTGAGGGACGATCTGGCCAACCACCAGATCGTGATGGCCAATGCCCTTTTTCTCATCATGGGGGGGGCCATTACGACTCTCGCCGCCTGGCTGCTCCGAGGCCGCCGCGGCAGTGACGACGGTCCCGGTCGCATCGGCCCCTACCGGCTCCTCCGCAAGCTCGCCGCCGGTGGCATGGGGGACGTCTATCTCGCGGAGCATGAGGTGCTCGAGCGCCCCTGTGCCCTCAAGCTTCTTCGCCACGGGGGCACCGAAACTGCCGACCGCTTCGAGCGCGAAATGCGGGCCGCGGCATCGCTCTCCCATCCGAACCTCAGCGCCATTTTCGATGGCGGCCATACCGCCGACGGCACGCCGTTTTTCGCCATGGAATACCTCCCCGGCCTGTCGGTCGCCGATCTCGTTGGCAACGGAGGGCCACTGCCGGCCGCGCGGGCGGTCTATCTCGGCCGCCAGGTATGCGCGGCCCTCGCCGAGCTCGACCGGGCCGGATTCATCCACCGCGACGTCAGCCCGGCGAATGTTTTCGTCTCCTGCCTCACTGGCGCCGGCGACGTGGCGAAGCTCCTCGACTTCGGTTCCGTCGGCGGCCCCGCGGCCGCCGCAGATCGGGCCCCGGCAACCGACGGTGGGATCGCCGGCACGCCGGAATACGTAGCCCCGGAGCAAGCCGTCGCCGGCGCGCCGATCGACGGCCGGGCCGATCTCTACGCCCTCGGCGCCCTCCTCCATTTCATGGTCACTGGGGCTCCTCCCTTCCCCCGCGCCACCGCGGCCGACGCCCTTCGTGCCCACCTCGAAGCGCCCCTGCCGCCGCTGCGCGACCGCGGCGCCGACGTTCCGGCCGACGTCGAAGCCGTCATCCGCCGCTGCCTCGCCAAGCGTCCGCTCGACCGCTATCCCGACGCTCACGCGGTGGCCATGGCGCTGGCCACCTGCGGTTGCGCCGGGGACTGGGACGCCCCCCGAGCGGAAGCTTGGTGGCGCTCGAGAGACGCCGCCTCATCGACCACGAATCAGGGCTGAAGGCTTTTTTGTCCGCTGTTCTCTGCCATGATGGCCCTCTCTCCTGGAGCGATTGAGCGATGGACATGCAGCGGTTGTTGAGAGCGAGTGTCCAATTCAAAGCCAGCGATCTCCATGTCCAGGCCGGGAGCCCGCCGACGGTCCGCGTCGACGGCACGATGGTCGCCTTCAACGCCCCGCCGATGACCGCCGAGGAAGTCCGCGGGCTGATCGCCGAGGTCGCCACCGAGGCCCACCTCGATCGGCTCGAGCGCGAGCGGAGCTGCGACTTCGCCTACGCGATCGCCGACCTCGCCCGCTTCCGCATCAACGCCTTCTACGAGAAGGACGCCCTCGCCTTCGTCGCCCGCACGATCCCGCCGCGGGTCAAGACGTTTGCCGATCTCTCCCTGCCGCCGGTCCTCCACGAGATTGCCGAGGAGCCACGCGGGCTGGTGCTCGTTACCGGGACGACCGGCAGCGGCAAGAGCACGACGCTGGCGGCGATGGTCGACCACCTCAACCGCACCCGCCGCCTCCGCATCATCACGATCGAGGATCCGATCGAGTTCTTCCATGAATCCCAAAAGAGCCTCGTCGCCCAGCGCGAGCTCGGCCGCGACACCCCGAGCTTCACCGACTCCCTCCGCCGCGTCCTCCGCCAGGATCCCGACGTGATCCTCGTCGGCGAGCTCCGCGACGCCGAGACGATGCGGACGGCCCTCCAGGCGGCCGACACCGGCCACATCGTCTTCAGCACCGTCCACACCACCAACGCCTCGTTCACGATGCAGCGGATCGTGGCGATGTTCCCGCCCGACGAGCGCGAACTGCTGCTCACGGAGCTGGCGACAAATCTCGTCGCCGTCGTCAGCCAGCGGCTGGCGACGCACAAGCAGAAGGAGAAGGGGCGGATCCCGGTCGTCGAGATCATGCGGAACACCGCCGTGGTGAGCAAGGCAATCCTCGAGGGGCGGATCACGAGCCTCCCTCAGGCAATCGCCAACCGCGACAACGGCATGCAGCTCTTCGACCAACATCTCATCGAGCTCTACAACACCGGCCAGATCAGCGGCACCGAGGCCCTCCGCCTCTCGACGAATCCCGACGCAGTGGCCCTCGCCCTCCGCGGCATGACCACGCTCGACACGAGCGGCGGGCTCGTCACCTGACGCTCCCCGACCCCCACGAAGCTTCCAGACTCCCCCGGCGCGAGGTGCGGCATGATCCAGTCGATCGAACACACGAGCCTCCTGCCGATCCTCTTCTGGCTGCTCATGCTCCCGATCGCCGTCTTCATCCTCATGCGCACCACCGCCTTCTGGACGGAGGAGGGGCCGGGGACGATCCTCGCTGCGGTGAAGACCGTGTTCGCGATCTGGCTCACCGTCTTCTTCGTGTACGACCTCTCCGGCTACGGCTTCGCCCGGCTCATGCAGGATCCCCGCCTCGGCATCGCCTTCCCCACCAACTACACCTATTTCACTTGGCTCCGCGAACCGATGGGGCTGAAGTGGCATGTCCTCGGCTACGTGCCGCTGATCCGCTATCTCCCCGTCCTCTTCGCCCTCTGCGCCGGCGGGACCGTCCAGGTGCTGCTCTGGAAGATCCACTTCCGGGTCGGGATGCTCGTCTTTTTGAGCCAGCTGTTTCTCAACATCTTCGCGATGGCGATGCTCTCGCTCGTGTTCAGCTTCTTCGTCGGCGTCGACAAGGGAGTCGACGCGAAGGTGCCCAGGAGAGTTGCCGCGGCCAATCGCCGGGCCGCTGCCGCTGCGGCCGCCCCCGAGGGGCTCCCCGGCCTCCAGCAGAAGATCGAGAAGCTCGGGCACGACGAAGGCCCCGTCCTCCGCCGCGTCTGGGGGCATTGGCAGGGGATCAACGACCGCCTCCAGCCGGCCTACGACTTCCTCGATCCCGTCACGAGCCACCTCCCGCTGCCGGTCCAGGATTGCCTCAACGGAGGCGGCTGGCTGCTCCTCGTCCCCGGCCTGATCGCCCTCGCCCGCCTTCGCCTCCGTGGCCGCCGGCCGGTCCCGACCGAAGAGCAGCTCCGCTGAGGGTTGTGGCCGGGGCGGCTGCGGGTTGTGGTTGGGCGCTGCCTGCTTGTTTGGTGCTGCGGGCCCCAGCGGCAGGTCGGGGTCGCCCGTGCCCTGTCGCCGGACGTTCGCTTTGGCCTTCCGGGCCAAAGCTTCACTCGGGTGCCGGCTGCGCTACGCCATCCATGGCTGCGCTTGCCTGCAACGCCGGCTCCCAGGCCACGGGCGACCCCTCCTGACGGGCTGATTCGAGAGAGCTCGATCCGGTAGGGCTGGTGGGCATCACATCCCCCCATGCAGGGTGCGATACTCCCCGCTATGATGGCCCCGCACGACCCCGCCGATCGTCGGCCGGATCGGTGGCCACGACCCGATCGATGCCCGTTCAGGAGATCATGCAATGGCGAAGAAGAAGGCGGCAAGAGCACGAGGGACTACAAAGTCAAAGCCACGAAAACCCCCCGCCCGTCCCCATCGAACCAATCAAAACCCAGTCCGAGAACAAAACGGCCTCGTCATCGACATGACAGACGTGACAATGACCTACAAAGGAAAGCCCGTAATTGGCTTTCGTATCTCAGCCGCTGACAAAGGTTCTGGTCAAGCAAGAAATGTCAAGAAGACTGGGACAGTAGGACCTGTAGTTCCCTCGTATCAAGCGGACATTGACTCGACGCGAAAATGTGTCATCCAAATTGACTCAGAGGAATCCCAACTTCGTAGTAGTTCTTTAACTGCTGCTGGAAGGCTGACGATCACGATCAAGCCAGTCCCGAAACGGTAAGGGCTGGCGTTCCTAAGCCATAGGGGACGGCCACAGTCTCATAGGGAGCCGTTTTTGGCTGACGCGGTTTCCCTCTTTCACTCCGCAAGGAGGCGCCCGATCTCGGCGGCCTCTTCGCGGAGTTTTTTGTTTTCCGGCGCCCCGGCCACGGCGGCCTTGTAGTTGTCGCTCGCCGACTGAAGGTGGATCTTCGCAAAGGCTGGGTCGCCGGCGGCTTTCGCGGCCCGGCCGCGGAGGGCGTGGGCCTGGGCGAGGCAGCGCTTTGCTTCGACAGCGCCGGTTGGCTTATCGAGCGGGGCGATGGCGGCGAGTGCTTCGTCGGCGAGCATGACTGCCTCGGCGGCCTTCTCCTCGGCGAGGCGTTTTTCTCCCCGGTCGACGAGGATGTCGGCGAGTGCTGGCCGGAAGTTGGTTTCATAGGGTGCTGCTTTGACAAGGGCCCGGAGCGTGGCGACCGCTTCCTCACCGAGCGTCTCCCCATCCGCCGCCATTGCAGCGTCGAGCCCGAGGACGCGGGCCCGTTCATCCAGCGCCAGGGCACGGACGTAGTCGACGTTCGGATCGCCGGCGAGCTTTGCAGAAAGCTCCGCCGACCACCGATCGGCCTTCTCGGCCATCTCTCGGTCGGCGCGGCCGGCTTCGAAGCGGGCGTTTGCGGCGATGACCGCCGCCAGCGAGGCCAGAAGTCGGGTCTGATATCGAATATCGTCTTCATCCCCGCCGTCTCGGTCCAAGACAACGTCGAAGTTCTTCACCGATTCGGCCGAGACTTTCACTCCCTCGTCGACCCTTCCCGCATCGACGAGGGCATCGGCCAGATCGATCCGCGCCTGGGCGAGTGTCCGCAAGACGCCGTGTGAATCCGGGAAGGCCCTCGCGGTCTGTTCGGCGAGCGCGACCGCCCCGCGGAGCGTCGGCAGAGCCAGCTCCGGGCCCGATTCGCGGAGGATCACCTCGGCATCCTCGAGCCGATTGTGACACAGACCCTGCTGATAGAGCGTCACCTCCGGATGCGTTTCAATGAGCTTTTCCATGATCTCCCGCGACTGGTCGTAGAGCGGCTTCGCTTCGTCGAGCCGGCCGAGGACGCGGTAGAGATTCGCACAGCGCCGGTAGATGAGCGCCGCGTCGTACTTCAGGTCCGGATTGGCGGGCTGCTGCGCTAGTAAGTCAGGGAATTTGTCGACAACACTTTTCACGGCGTCGAGCCGGAGCGTCCCCGTCCCGGGGATCGATCCCCACTTGTCGTCGGCGACTGTCTCGATGAAGTCGGCGATCACATCGCGCGTCATCGCGGCGTTGCGCTCCGCGAGTTCGCGCTGGGCGACAGCCTCCTGCCGGGCCCGCTCCTTCGCGTCGCGCTCTCGGGCGACGAGCACGTTCCCAATCGCCAGGGCGACGGTTGTCGTCGCCAGCAGCACGCCGGCCGCCGCCACGGCCGTCCGGTGGCGCTTCACGAATCGCCACAGACGCACCCGCCAGGGATCGGGCCAGGCCGCCACCGGCTCGTCGGCGAGGAAGCGATCGATGTCGTCGGCAAGCGCCGCCGCCGTGAGATAGCGGTCGCCGGGCTTCACAGCCATCGCCTTGCGGCAGATCGCCCGCAGCGCCGGCGGTGCCCACGGCTTCATCTCCCGGTGGAGGTTGCCGATCTCGACATCCTCGCGAATCGTCGGTGAGGGCCCCGTGAAAGGCGCTTTGCTTGCAAGGATCTCGAAGAGCGTGGCCCCCAGGCCGTAGACGTCGGTCCAGGCCCCAAGCACCTTTGGATCCCCCGTCCACTGCTCCGGGGCGGCATAAGCGGGGGTCCCGCGCAGGCCCCGCGGCAAGACATTCGTCGCGGTTGACTTTTCCCTCGATGCGGGCGTCACCGAATCGCCACGTGCCGAACCGCTCCCGAGATTCCCGCTCTCTTCGTGAACCTTCTCGAGCATGTCGGCGTCGGTGATCTGGGCGAGCCCCCAATCGATGATCTGGGTCTCGCCGAACTCGCCGGTGACGATGTTCTGCGGCTTGATGTCGAGATGGAGGATGCCGCGGGTGTGGGCAAACTCGATCGCCCGGCAGGCGGTGGCGAAGTGCCCCAGGAGCGTCCGGAAGGCCAGCTCATCGATCGCTCCGGAGTGGGCGAGATGGTAGGCGGCGATCTTTTTGTGCAGCGAACCGGGGCGGAAATAGCGCATCACCTGGAAGAGCTGGCCGCCGGGGTGCTGGCCGATGTCGTAAACCGGCACGATCCCCGGATGCTCGAGAATCGCGCCGGTGCGCGCTTCCAGGAGAAATCTCCCCCGGTTCCGCACATTTTCGGCAAGCCTCGGCAGGACCTGCTTCAGGAGCACTTCCCGATTGAGCTCGCGATCGCGGGCCAGCCACACCTCCCCCATCCCCCCCGAGAACTTCCGCTCGAGAAGCTCATAGCGGCTTCCGCCAGAGGTGTAGCTCCCGAGCGTCACCGTCTCGGTGAGCGCGTCGGCATCCCCCGCTTCCCACGCCGGGCTGGCCGGCTCCGGCCCCATCGGCGCGCCAGCCCCCGTGGGGGCATCGGACCCGTCGGCGATCAGCACCGCTGGAACCCAGCCCTTGTCGTGAATGGCCGCGAAGCACGCTTCGACATCCCCCGCATGCGGCGCGAGTTGGCTCTCCACGGCCTCCTCGATGAGTGAGCGATTCCTGGCGTCGATCGCCCCCTGGGCGACAAGGATGTCGGCCAACTCCCTCGCCGGATCGCGGCGCTGCGCCTGGCAGGCCAGAGAGAGCTGGCCGTCGGTGACATACTCCAGACGGCGCGCAAGTGCAGCGAACAGCTTTCCTCTGGTGGATGCGGTGCCCATGGACGGGTCTCCTGGAGACCGGGCGGCGGCACACCCCTGGCTCGCCCACCCTTAGGAGCTACCAGTAACCCACATCCGGGGGGGGGCGTGCAAGGGGGCGTTTTCCATCGAGGGAAAGTTACTTCCCCTCGGTCGCCCAGGCCTTCATTGTGGCGATGTTCCGCTCCACCTCCGGCCTTCCGGGGGCCAGGTACACAGCCATGTCGCTATCAACCATCGCTTCCGGCTCCGGCCCGGAATCGCCGCAGGCCGCCATCCAGCCCTCCAGCCGGCGGCGGAGGTCGGCCAGGTCTGCCCCATGGGCCGGGTCGGCGGCGAGATTGCGAAGTTGGTGACGGTCTTCCGGCCAGGCATAGAGCTCCTCCTCCGGCCTTTCAGCGGCAAAAAGCAGCGATTCCTGAAGCGGGCCGAGCGAGCCTGTGGCGTGGAGCTCGCGGAGCCGCTGCACGATCGCTTTGCCGTCCTTGTAGGCATTGGGCTGGAGAAGGGGACGGCGCGGGTGGAAGTTCCGCACGTAGAGCCACGTTGGCGTGCGGACAGAGCGGATTCGGTCGACCGTCTCGTCGCAGCGGTCGCGGGCAGCAAACACCGCCTCGCGCGGGTCGTAGCCGGGCGCGAACGGATCGCGGCCCTGCATCGTCACAGGCCTTGCCACGCCCGCGGCCGCGAGCGTGATCGCCGCGAGGTCGATCTGCTCGACGAGATCCTCGCGCCGCACCCCGCGGGGAATCCCCGGGCCGCGGACGACCAGCGGGATCCGCGTCCCCTCGTCGTAGAGAAACTGCTTCCCGCGGGCATGGCTGATGCCGTGATCGGTCATGAAGATCACCAGCGTGTCGTCGAGGATTCCCTCGGCTTCGAGGCGGGCAAGCACCAGCCCCACGTGGGCATCGGTGAAACGGACCGCCGAGAGATAGGCGGCCCGGTCCTCGAGGAGAACCGGATCCCGTGGGTAGTACGGCGGCAGCTCCACATCGTCGGGCCCCACCGCGGTGCCGAACGTGTCGATCGCACGCTTCGAGAGTGCCCGGATCGACTCCAGCGTCTCGCCCCGGAGCTTGCCCCCCGGGAGCATCACCTGCATGAAGAACGGCTGCCCCGGCTTTCGTCCGCCCCAGTCATGACCGGCGTAGATCGCCGGATCCCATTGGAAGTTGTAGTCGGTCTTGCCGAGCCGGCCGTCGCCGGCCGCGCCGAGGCCGTCCCCGATGCAGGTGTGATAGCCAGCGTCTTGGAGGATCGCCGGCAGCGTCCTGATGCCCGCCGGGAGTTCGATCTTCAGCACGCCGCGGCCGCTGCGATGGTGGTGGGCGCCGATTGCCGTCTGAACCATCCCTGTAATCAGCGCTGAGCGGCTCGGCGAGCAGACCGGCGCCGTCGTGAAAGCGTGCTCGAAGAGCGTCCCCTCGCGGGCCAGCCGATCGATGTTCGGCGTGGCAACGCGTCTCCCGCCGTAGCAGGAGAGGTCGGGCGACATGTCGTCGACGACAAACCAGAGGACATTCGGCTGGGCCTGTGCGCCATGGGCCAGCCCCGCGCCACAAAGCCCCATCAGCGCGCAGGCCGCCATCACGACCAGCGTCAGCCACCGACGCCTGCTTCCCACGGCCGGGGCGCTCACGACAGGAGCGACCGGACGACCGTGCCATGGACGTCGGTGAGGCGGAAGTCGCGTCCCTGGAAGCGCCAGGTGAGCTTCGTGTGGTCGAAGCCGAGGAGGTGCATGATGGTCGCCTGGAGATCGTGGATATGGACCGGGTCGACCGCCGGCTTGAAGCCGAGATCGTCGCTCGCCCCATGGACAAATCCCGGCTTCGTGCCGCCGCCGCACATCCAGATCGAGTAGCAATCAGGGAAGTGATCGCGGCCGAGCACGTCGCCCCCGGCGGTGCGCCCCTCGCGGAACGGTGTCCGGCCGAACTCGCCGGTGCAGAGGATGAGCGTGTCGTCGAGGAGACCGCGGGCCTCGAGATCCTCGATGAGCGCCGCGGCCGGCTTGTCGAACGTCGCCGCCTTCTTGGTCAATCCGTCGCGGATGTCTTCGCCGGGGCCGGTGCCGTGGAAGTCCCAGCCCCAGTCGAAGAGATGGACAAACCGCACCCCCTGCTCGACGAGCCGGCGGGCGAGGAGACAATTGTTGGCAAGGCTCGCCTGGCCAGGCATCGCACCGTAGGCCTCGAGGACGTTGGCCGGCTCGCGGGAGATGTCCATCACCTCCGGCACGCTCGTCTGCATCCGATAGGCGAGCTCGTACTGCGCGATACGGGTGAGAGTCTCGGCGTTGCCGAGCTCGCGCGCCTGCAGTTCGTTGAGATCCTTGAGGGCATCGAGGCTCTGCCGCCTCGTCTTTCGATCCATGCCGGGGGGATCGGAAACATAGAGGACCGGATCCCCCTGCGACCGGCACTGCACGCCCTGATAGACGCTCGGGAGGAAGCCCGATCCAAAACTGCTCGTGCCGCCGTTGGGCTGCACGCCCGACGAGATGAGGACGACGAAGCCGGGGAGATTCTGGTTTTCGCTCCCCAGGCCATACGTCACCCAGCTTCCCAGGCTCGGCCGGCCGGAGCGGGCGGCGCCGGTGTAGAGGAGGAGCTCCGCGGGGGCATGGTTGAACTGATCGGTGTGCATGCTCCGCACGACGCAGAGTCGATCGGCCACGCGCTGGAGATTGGGGATCGCGTCGGAGAGTTCCATGCCGCTCTCCCCACACCGCTTCCAGCTCCGCGGCGTCCCCATGAGCTTGGGCGTGCCACTCGTGAAGGCGAACGTCTTCCCCTTGATCGTGTCGGCCGGGCAGTCCTCGCCGGAATGCTTCACGAGCTCCGGCTTGTGATCGTAGAGATCGAGATGGGGGGGCGAGCCGGTGAGGTGGATGACGATCATCCGCTTCGCCTTCGGGGCGAAGTGGGGCACCCGCGCAGCGAGCGGATCGGCGGGAACGTCGTGGCCGTGGTTGGCCTCGCTCTCGACTCCCCTCGCCGCGCGGCCGAACGGCGCAGCGCCCCCGAGGAGCGCTTCCAGGGCCAGTCCACCGATGCCCCCGCCCATGCCACCGAGAAGGTGACGGCGGGTGGCGAGAGACTTCTGTTCGAAGATCGGATCCATGGGGCAGGCTCCTCCGCTCACGGGCACATGAACGATTCGTCGAGATTGAGCATCACATTGGCCACCACCGTCCACGCCGCCAGATCGGGGAGATCGGCGAGGTCGGCGAGGTCGGCAGGCGGGAGGCCGAGCGGCTCGGTCGCCAGCTTCCGCGCCTCCTCCGGCGCCTGTCGGTAATCAAGAAGCGCCTCGGCATGGAGCCGGACGAGCCGATCGACTTCGACCGGGGACGGCTGCCGGGCGAGCACGAGCCGGAAGCCGCGGATCACCCGTTCGGCATCGGTCGCTCCCCCCTCCGTCACCATCCGTCGGGCCAGGCTCTGGGCCGCCTCGACATAAACCGGATCGTTGAGAGTGACGAGCGCCTGGAGCGGCGTGTTCGTCCGCGGGCGGCGGATCGTGCAGACCTCGCGGTTGGGGGCGTCGAAGGCGGCCATGGAGGGATAGGGATTGCTCCGCCGCCAGGTCGTGTAGATCGCCCGCCGGAGGCGGTCCTCCCCCTGGCTCGTCTGCCAGTCGATGCCGCCGCCGAAGGCCGCCGAGAGCCCGAGGTTGGGCTGCGGCGGATTGACGCTCGGCCCCCCCTTCTTCCGCGACAAGAGCCCCGCGGCTGCCAGGGCCTGATCGCGGATCACCTCGGCGGAGAGGCGGACGCGCGGGCCGCGGGCGAGGAGTCGGTTGTCGGGATCGCGGGCGACGACCGCCGGATCAGCCTTCGAGGTCTGCCGGTAGGTGGCGCTGGTGACGATCTCGCGGAGGATTGCCTTGGTGTCCCAGCCACGGGACACGAGTTCGACGGCGAGCCAATCGAGGAGTTGTGGATCGCTCGGCAGATCACCCTGGCTGCCGAACTCCTCGCTCGTCGACACCAGGCCCGTCCCGAAGAGCCGCTCCCAGAGCCGATTCACCGTCACCCGGGCCGTCAGTGGATTGGCCGGGTCGACGAGCCACTTCGCCAGCGCCAGCCGATCGATTCGACCAGCCTCGGACGGCGCCACCGGCAACTGAAACGCTTCCGGCACCCCTTCCGTGACCTCAGCCCCGAGATCCTGCCAGTTGCCCCGATGCTGGAGCTTCGTCACCCGGCGCTTATCGGCGGCCAGCTCCTCCATGACCGGCACCTTCGCTGGCTTGATGGCGGCAAGCTCTCCGGAAAGCGCCGCCATCCGCTCGCGGGCAGGAGCCGTCTCGGTGGCAACAACGCGGCGGTGGTGGTCGGCGAGCCGGGCCTTCTCGGCGTCGCTCCGCTCGTGCGTAGGCTTGACGAGCATCGCGATCACATCGGCAGGCACCCCTGCCCACTCCTTCACGCGTGGCTCTGAGGAGACCGCGACGCGAACGACACCGATCGTGTGGTTGTCATGCTTGGAACGCCCGCGGAGAGCGAGGACGAGCCGCTCCCCCGGCTTCACCGCCACCGGCTCCGCCGGGGCCACGACGAGCGTCACCGGGGCAGCCCCGCCGGGCGCCCAGCCGCCGTCGAGCTCCTTCTTCTCGTCGGCCGGAGCAAGCACCTTCGCTGCGGGGAATCCCTCCTGCGAACGGCTGGCGAATGCCACCGCCAGCGGCACCTCACGCCCCGCCGCCGGCCCGAGCGCCACGCTCGTCTCCGGAGCCGTTTCGACGACCGTCTGCCAGACCGGCTGCCGGTTGGTGTCGAGGAGGATCACCCGCGCTCCCGCGAGGCGCGTGCCGACGCCGCCGTCGGTCCGATTCCAGACGACGATCCGATCGAGGGGCTCCTCGGCGCCAAGATCGACCTCCCACCACGGATCGGCCTGCGTCGCGGAGTGGGTGACGGAGTGGGCGACAAAGAAGCCCCCTTCGGTAACGCCATCAACGGCCCGGCCTGCCGGGGCGTCGTGCGTTGTCGACGCCTGCGTCGCCGGCTTGCCACGGGCGATGTTCTCGCCACCGCGGAAGGCCTCCACCTCGGCCAGCGAAAGGATCCTCTCGTTGCCGGGGAGCTCGATGCGCACAAACCTCCCCCGCGGTGCCGCCGTCGCATCGACAGGCTCGAGCCGCGCGGTGATCCCGGTGAGGACGAAATTGCCGGCATGCCCCGACGATCCTCCCGGCAGCGCGGCGTCGCCAGGGAACTCAAGTTGGAGGGCCGCAAGCGTTCCGTCGGCGGGAAACCCCTCCGGAAGCTCGATCCGCGCCACGCCACGCGGGCCGACCGCGGGGAGATGGACCGTTCCGTCGGCATCGATCGTCGCGGCCGGGGCCGCCGATTCTGCCGCTGGGAACGCCGCTGCCGAAGCCGCCAGCGGCCGGGCCGTTGTCCAGCCGACAGACCGAGGGAACGCCTGATCCCAAGCCTCACCGGCGGCGACGATCCCGGGAGTGTCGGTGGCGAGAACCTGCTCGGTGTCGGCAATCAAAGCCGCGATCCGCGTCCGTTCCGCTTCCTGCGCTGGCGTGAAAAACTCGAGCACCGGCGTGTCGTCGCCGCGGTCGGCATCGGCGGTGTTGTTGAAGACCGCGTAGATCCGGAAGAAATCTTCCTGCGTGATTGGGTCGTATTTGTGGCTGTGGCACTGGGCGCAGGCGATCGTCGTCCCCATCCACGTGCCGAAGGTCGTGTTCACCCGGTCGACGACGGCGACGTTGCGGAACTCCTCGTCGATCGTTCCCCCCTCGGTGTTGGTCATCGTGTTGCGGTGGAAGGCCGTCGCCATCCGCTCGTCAGGGCCGGCGCCTGGAAGGAGATCGCCGGCCAATTGGAGCGTCGTGAAGCGGTCGAAGGGCATGTTGGCATCGAAGGCCCGGATGACCCAGTCGCGGAATCCCCAGATTGAGCGCGGCGGATCGTCGGCGTAGCCAGCGCTGTCGGCATAGCGGGCGAGGTCGAGCCACTGCCGGGCCTGGTGCTCGCCGTAGCCGTCGTGGGCCAGCAGCCGGTCGACGTAGCGCTCGTAAGCATCCGGCGCCGGATCAGCGACGAAGGCATCGACCTCCTCCGGCGTCGGCGGCAGGCCGACCAGATCGAGGGCGAGACGGCGGGCGAGCACCGCCCGGTCGGCCTCGGGCTGCAGCGCGAGCCCGTCTCGCTCGAGCCTCGCCAGCACGAAGGCATCGATCGGGTTGCGCACGGCGGCGGCGATGACCGGCACCTCCGGGCGGACCGGCGGCACGTACGACCAATGCCTCTCGACCTTCGCGCCACCAGCCACCCAAGCCCTGAAGGCCTCCACCTGTGCTGGCGAAAGCCTTTCGCCGCCGTCGGGAGGGGGCATGACGGTGTCGGGATCGGTCGAGGTGATGCGGGCGATGAGGACGCTTGAGTCCGGGTCCCCAGGCACGATCGCCGCGTGCCCGCCAAGATCAGCCGTCGCCCCGGCAAACGTGTCGAGACGGAGGCCCCCGTCGCCCCCTCCTTGCCGAGAAGACTCGTCCGGCCCGTGGCAGCGGAGGCAGCGATTGGAGAGGAGCGGCTTGATATCGGCGGCAAACGACGGACTCGTCGGGTCGGCCAATGCCATTCGCGGCTCCGCCAGTTGCCCGGCGGCCAGGAAGGCGATGAACGCGACCCGCAGACTCAGAAAGCTTCGTACCATGGTCATTCCCCCCGGGCGAGCCTGTGCGGCGTGGAGGCCGTCTGGCTGAGCCCTCTATTCTACGCTCCTCGAGAGGGGGCGTCACGGCCATCCAACCGCGGGAAACCCCGATGAAAACGCCCACCGACCCCTGCTGGGTCGTCGATGTCACGATCGCCGGCAGGGTGGCGCTCCATCCGGGGGAGGCGCTGTCGCGTGACGACTTTCTCCTCCTCGTCTGGGAGGTCCTCGACGGAACAGGCCTGTGCGGCGTCCACGAGGGCTCGCTCGATGCCGACGAGGCATTCGCGGCCGGGATCACCTCGAGCGCCTGTGTGCTCGACGCCGCTGCGGGCGATCCCGACCGTGACTGGGTGGCGGCCCGCGATACGATCACCGCCGCTTTTTGGTTTGGAGACGAATCGGGAGCCCGCGCCGCCGCCGCGCTCCTTGCGCCACTCGACGGCTGCGACGTCGGCGCCATCCGTTGCGAGGCGACCCACGACTGGGAGGCCGAGTTCCGCGCGAGTCACGGGCCGATCGATGTCCCCGGCTTCGGCCGAATCCTTCCCCCCTGGGAGGCCGCGGCCAACACCTCGTCAGCGGACGACCAAACCACGATCGTCATCGATCCCGGCACGGGATTCGGAACCGGGCTCCATCCCACCACCCGGCTGTGCCTGGCGGCGCTGGCCGGGCGAGCGTCAGGCGATCGAAGCGCCTGGGGAAGTGTCCTCGACTTCGGCGCCGGCTCCGGAATCCTGGGGATCGCCGCCGCAGTTCGCGGGGCGCGGGGCGTCGAGGCGGTGGAGAGCGACAGCCGCGTTCACGAGGCGATCGGCCACAATGCGTCGCTGAATGCCGTCGCCGACCGGGTTCGCGTGTCAGCCACCCTCGCCGAGCTTCCCGCGAACCCACTCCACGACCTCATCCTCGCCAACATCGTCGCCCCGGTGCTCGGAGCGCATGCCGACGAGCTCTGCCGCCGGCTCGCACCGGGCGGGAGGATCGTTCTCTGCGGCCTGCTTTCCGCCGACGTTCCAGACATCGCCGCGCTCTACCGGAGGCACCTGGCCACCGAGCCGATCGCGACCGAACTCGAAGGCTGGCACTGCCTGGAGTTCCGGACGGGGTGAAACCGGGCGGGCTGAAACCGGGTGGGGCCGGGCCGCCGCTGGGGCTGCACCGAGCAAACGCCCAAGCCTCGTGTCGAAGTCGGCCTTCGCCCCCCACAAGACGATGACCAGCGGCACCACCGCCAGGAGGATCCGGTAGGACGCGGAGCAGAGGAGACGTCCGGCGGCGGAACCCGGCAGGCCACGACCGATCGCCGCCGGCACGACAGCCACCAGCGGCACGAGGAGGATGAGGAGCGCCGCGGCCGAACTCAACCGCCCGAAACAGCGTCCCACCACCACCAGGCCGAAGAGCGCCACGAGCCCCGCGGCCGTGAGCCCCGGGAGACCAGAGGGGGCATGGCCGCCCCCGTCCCGCCCAAGGCTCCCGCCCGCCGCCCGCGATCCACCCCATTCGGCCGCAAGCGCGCCGGCGAGCGCCCCGGCCAGTGGCAGCGCCACGAGCCCTCCCTTCAACCATCCGGCCATCGCGATCGAAAGCCCGGCGACGACGATCGCCAACACCGTCACCCCGGCGACAACCCGATCGTCGCTGGCGCGCACCTCCCCCGTGGTCGCCTCCCACGATGCCCAGAAGAACAGCGCAGCGGCGAGGATCGCCAGGGCCGGGCCGCCCCCCTCCAGCCATACCGACCCATGAAGGAGCACCGGCACCGCCACGAGCGCCACGCAGCCGCGCTCGGCGGTCAGCCAAAAGCCACCGAGCCAATGGGCGGCCGCCTCGGCCTCGATCGCCAGGGCGACCGGCAGGAGGATGACGAGGAAGCGGTCGAGCGCCGTCGTTGGCGGTAGCGAGGGGATGGCGCGGAGCAGGAACAGCCCCGCGACCACCCCCCACACGAAGGCCACGATCACCGCCACCGCCGCGAGGGCCGGCTCGCGCCGCGAGATCCCGGCGCCGACGGCGCCGAGCGCCGCGGCCACCGCGAACGCGCCCAGCACCGCTCGGACCACCATCGCCACGTCGGGCACCGGGTCAGTCCCGCTGGCCGGCGCAGTCGATGACGATGATCGCCTCGTCACCGATGTTGCCGATCTGCCCCTTGTCGAAGTTGAAGTCGCTGCGCTTGAGCTTAAGTTCGGTGCCGAAGCCGACACGCTTCTTCCCCATCGCCTCAATCTCCTTGCCGCCGACGAGCGTGATCGTCACCGGCTTGGTGATGCCGTGCATCGTGAAGTTACCGGTCACCTCGTAGCCGTCGGGAATCGCCTTCACGGCGGTGCTGCGGAACTCGATCGTCGGGAACTGCTTGGTGTCGAAGTAGTCGGGCTGGCGGAGATGCTCGTCGCGGGCGGCGTTGGCGGTATCGACGCTGTCGGCCTTGATCGTGAGGGAGAAGGTCGACTTCGAGGGATCCTGTCGGTCGAGGGAGAACTTCCCGGAGACGTCGTTGAAGCGCCCCTGGATCCAGCTGATGTCGAGGAAACGGGCCTTGAAGCCGACCGACGAATGGACGAGGTCGTAGTCGTAGTCGTCGGCGGCACGGAGCGATCCGGTGGCAAGGGCCAACACGATGGCGAACAGGGCAGGCAAGCGAGGCATGAGAAGACTCCTCGGACGGGAATGGAACTCGCGGGGCGGTCGACAGGGGCGGCGTGCCCCTTCCGATCCAGTCGCCCCCAACGAGGCCGGAGCATACCATCCCACCGGGCACCTCGGGCGTGCGCCGTGCCGTCACCCGGCCGGCGGCAAATCGAGGGCGGCGTCGAGAAACAGCTCCCGATTGGCGCCAAGCACGGCCGCCGAACGCGACACCTCGAGGGCGTGGGCATGGGCGGCCACCGCCGCGGCCCGCCGCGCCGCCGGATCGCGGGCGGCAGCCGACTCGAGCACGTCGACAAAAGCCTCTGGCGTCTCAAGCGGTCGCACCCATCCTGAGCCCCGCGCGTCGAGATCCTGCCACGGGGTCCGGTCGCTCACCAACACCGGCACCCCCGCCGCCAGCGACTCGAAGATCACATGCCCGAAATTCTCGCCGCGGGTCGGAAGGAGGAAGAGATCATGCCGCGCGATCGTCGCGCGGACCTGATCGGGAGTCACCTCCCCCTTCCATGCGATCCGGCAGTCGGCCGGCGCCGCCGCGATCAACGGCTGGCAGGTCTCCCAGTAGGCCCGGTCTTCGATCGGGCCGTGGATCGAGAACTCCACCGGACAGCGGAGCCGGAGGACAACCTCGATCGCGTAGCGGACGTTCTTCATCGGGCTGATCCGCGACAGCAGGCAGACCCGCAGCGGCCCCTCCGGCCGGGGCGTCGCTGGCGGGGGCATGTCGGCCAGCCGTTCGGTGAGATCGGTGGCGACGCGGATGTCGGCGGCAATGCCCCCCATGGCGCGACGGATGTCGTCCCGCTCGAAGTCGCTCGACGCCTGCCAGGTCAGCCCCGAATGGAGACCGGTGAGCCGCGCGGCAGAGCGAAACAACCGCTTCTTCGGCGCCTTGATTCGCAGGGCGCTCGGCGCGAACTCGCCACGCGGGGCGAGCACCCAGCGGGTCCCAGGGGCCGTCCAGCCGAGCCGACGCACGACCAGCGGCAGGATCGAAAACGACGGGTCGAAAAAGCTGTTGAGGTAGACCGTGTCGGGCCCGATATCCCGGATGATGCGGGAAACGGCCGACAGGCTGCGATCCGACGACGATCCATAGAAGACCGGCGTCCCGCCGACATCGCACCATCGCCCGAGTGGCACCCCGGCGAGCGGCTCCCGCGATCCCAGATCGTGGTTGCGGGTGAAAATCCGGAAGTCGACCTCGTCACCGAGTTGATCGACCATGTTGAGCAACGTCCGCAACGGACCACCGGAGCGGAACGCAGGCCGGTAGTAAGCCGCGAACACGAGGACAACCGGTCGGCGTGGAGGCGGTTTCATCGTCCCGATCGATCTCGCGGCGGAGGCTGTCGCAGGTGGCGTTCACGGGGTGATGGACGCGGCGGGAAGCCGTGGCGTCCTGATCGTACCCCGATCGCGTCGGCATCGTACCAGCCTCGCACTGGTCGATCACCCAGAAGGCCGCAGCGCCGCATGGAGGATCTCCACCGGATGGAGGGCGGTACGACCGGTGCCATCCTTGATCTGGTGGCGGCAGCTCGTCCCCGGGGCGGCGATCACCACATCGGCCGCGGCAGCCCGCACCGCCGGAAAGAGAACGAGCTCCCCGATCCGCATCGAGACGTCGAAATGCTCCCGCTCGTAGCCGAACGAGCCGGCCATGCCGCAGCAGCCGCTGGGAATCGGCTCGACGGCATAGTTCCGCGGGAGCGACAGGGCCGTCACCGTCGGTTGGATCGAGGCCAGCGCCTTCTGATGACAGTGCCCGTGGAGGCGGATCGTGCGACGCTCGTCAGTAAACGCCTCGGGGCCGATCCTCCCTGCTGCCGCCTCACGGGCGAGAAACTCATCGATCAGCAGCGCTCGCCCGGCCACCCGCCGCGCGGCGGGAATCATGTCGCGCGGCACGAGATCGGGCACCTCGTCGCGAAAGCCGAGGATCGCCGACGGCTCTATCCCCAACAGCGGCGCCTCGTCGGTGATGACTGGATCGAGCCGGCGGACGTTCTCGATCGCCAGCCCGTGAGCCTCACGGAGGAGCCCCTTCGAGATCTGCGGCCGGCCGCTGGCGACATGATCGGGGATCGAAACCTCATAGCCGAGCCGTTCGAGGAGCTCCACGGCCTTGATCCCCACCGGGGCGTCGAGGGTGTCGGTGAACTCATCGCAGAAGAGAAACACACGACCGAGCCTGCCGGGCCGCCGCGGCCGGCGCCGCATCCAGCCGGAGAGCGTCGTGCCATGGACGCGCGGGAGCGACCGGCCCGCCGCAAACCCCATCCCCCACTTGAGCAGCCCCGAGATTCCTGGGGCAGTAATGAGGCTGTTGTAAAGCCAGGGAACGCGCGCCGCCCATTGCATCGCCCGCCCCGTGTCGGCGATGAGCCTCGTCCGCAGCGGGATGCCGTGGGCGTCGATCCAGTGCTGCTCCCATTCGCTCTTGAGCCTTGCCATGTCGACGTTCGACGGGCACTCGCTCTTGCAGCCCTTGCAGGAGAGGCACAGATCCATCACCTCGGCGAGCTCGGGCGTCGTCCAGGGATTGGCGCCCGGGCTCCCGGCCGTCGAGGCGAGCGCCTGGCGGAGGACATTGGCCCGGGCCCGGGTCGTGTCCTTCTCGTCGCGCGTCGCCTGGTAACTGGGGCACATCGTCCCCCCCATCTCGGCCGATTTGCGGCACTGGCCGACGCCGCCACACTTCTCCGCCGCCCGCAGCACCCCCTGCACGGCGTCGAAATTGAACACCGTCTCGTGGCTCGGCTCCGGCTCCCCCGGCACGATCCGCAGCTGCGTGTCCATCGGGAGGGTGTCGACGATCTTGCCGGGATTGAGGATCCCGTGCGGATCGAACAGCCGCTTCACCCGGACGAGATGGTCGTAGCAGACGTCGCCGACCATCGTGCGAATGAACTCGCCGCGGAGCCGTCCGTCGCCATGCTCGCCACTCAAAGAACCGCGGTATTTCTTGACGAGGAGCGCGACGTCGGTGGCGACGTCGCGGAACATCTTCAAGCCCTCGACCGTGCGGAGGTCGAACAGCGGCCGGAGGTGGAGCTCGCCGGCGCCGGCGTGGGCGTAGTGGATGCAATCTATTGCATACTTCTCCGCGAGAAGCCGGTCGAAGTCGGCGATGTAGGCGGGCAGATCGTCGATCGCAACGGCGGTGTCCTCGATGATCTCGCGCGGCTTCTTGTCGCCGGGGATGTTCTGCACGAGCCCCTGCCCGGCCCGGCGCAGCTCCCACACCTTGTTGGCATCGTCGCCGAAGAGGCGCGGATAGGCATGGCCGATGCCTGCCGCGGCAAGAGCCCGCTCGGTGGCCGAAAGCGCCCGCTCGATCGCGGCCCGGTCGGCATGGCGGATCTCGACAACGAGGATCGCTTCGGGATCACCGACGACGAAGCTTCGGTTGCGGGTCTGCTCGGCGTTGCCCTTCGTGCACTCGAGGATCTTTCGATCGATCAGCTCGCAACCGGAGAGCACGCCCCCTTCCGCCGCCGCCGCGGCCTTCCCCTCGTGCATGACGACGACGGCCCCACGGAGCGCCTCATCGACACTCGTGCAGTGCGCCACGAGCAGTCCCCCCGGCGCCGGCAACTCGATCAGCCCGAGCTCGAACTCTACCCCCAGAAACAGCGTTCCCTCCGAGCCGGCGACCACTTTGCAGGCATTGAAGGGATGGGGGCTCGCCGGGTCGAAGCAGTCGGCGTCCATGAGGGCGTCGAGGGCGTAGCCGGTGTTGCGGCGGGTGACGGCCGCCTTCGGAAAGCTCCGCTCCACCTCAGCCCGCACGGCTGGATCACCGAGGAGATCGCGCAGGCCCTGGTGGATCCGCGTCTCGAGCGTGTCGGGGCCGGCGCACTTCGCCACGAACTCTGCGGCGGATTCTGCCGCGAAGGTCACCTCCGAACCGTCGGCGAGGAAGCCGCGGGCGGCGCGGAGGTGGTCACGCGTCGACCCCCAGGCGATCGAGTTTGAGCCACAGGAGTTGTTCCCCACCATCCCGCCGATCATCGCCCAGGAAGCGGTCGACGTCTCGGGGCCGAAGGAGAGGCCGTGGGGGGCGAGGGCCTGGTTGAGGGCATTGCGGACCACGCCCGGCTGGACGCGCACCGTGCGCCTCTCGACATCGATCGCCACGATCTTGTTCATGTGGCGGCCGGTGTCGACGACGATCCCCCCTCCGACCACCTGGCCGGCAAGCGACGTACCAGCGCCGCGGGGAATGATCCCCACCCTCTCGGCCGCGGCAAACCGGATGATCGCGCCGACATCAGCGTCCGTTCTCGGGAGCGCGACCGCCAGCGGCCGCTCCTGGTATTCGGAGGCATCGGTGGCGTAGATCGTCCGCGTCGTGTCATCGACGAGCAGTTCGCCGTCGAGCCGCGTGGCAAGCGCCGCCAAGCGCTGTTGGAATTGGGAATCCTGCCGGGAAAGATCGGCGCCGGGATTCCGCTCGCTCGACACGCGGTGGGTCATGGCTGGCTACGGGAGGAAAGACGTGGACGAAGGAAACCGATACCGTCATGGTAGCCTTTTCCAGAGCCCTTTTCGGACACTTCCTCCGCCCCCGGCCGGATCACCATGTCGACCCCTCACGCCGAACTCCCGCCGGTCGAGATCCGCCGCCTCGGCTGTGTCACTGTGGCGACCCTCCTCGACAAGCGCGTGCTCGGGGCGCGGGCCACGGCCCTCTTCGAGGACCACCTCCTGCCGGAGGCCGACAGCCTCGGCGGCGATGGCCTCGTGATCGACTTCTCCCGGGTGACCTACTTCGGGAGTGATTCCTTCGGCCGCCTCGTCCTCCTAGCCGGCCGGGTCCACCGTGCACACGGCTGGCTGACGCTGTGCCATGTCGATGGGAAGATCCGCGAGGTGTTCCGCGTCACCCGCCTCGACACGAGATTCGACATCGCCGACGACCTCGCCACGGCAATCGGCTCGAACCGGCCGACCGAACCGGGCTGAAGGGACGATGGGCCGAGAAACACAACGCACGCTGTTCGACGACGACCCGCTCCCGGAATCCCCGGTGGCGAAGTCCCCGCGCGCCGAGCCGGTCGCGCCGGCCGTGGTCGCCGCAGAGATCCACGACCTTGCCGCCCGGCTCCCGGCGCAGGTCCACCTCGGCACATCGAGCTGGTCGTTCCCCGGCTGGACCGGCCTCGTCTACGCGCCGCGGCACGGCAAGCAGGAGAGCGAACACCGTCTGGCGCGCGGAGGGCTGGCGGCCTACGCGCAGCATCCCCTCTTCGGCAGCGTGAGCCTCGATCGCACCTTCTACGCGCCGCTGCTTGCCGACGAATACGCCGCCTACGCCGCGGCGGTGCCCGACGACTTCCGGTTCGTCGTCAAGGCGCCGGCAGCGATCACCGATCCCTTCAAACGCGCCGGGAACTCCGGCCTTGTCAGTGGCGACAATCCCACGTTCCTCGACGCCGCCACCGCGCAGGCAGTCTGCGTCGCCCCGGCGGTCGCCGGTCTGGGAGCGAAACTCGGCGCGATCGTGTTTCAGTTTCCTCCCCTCGGCCGGTCGCTGCTCGCCAGCCTGCCGCGCCTCGTCGCCCGCCTCGTGGCCTTCGTGGCGGCGCTGCCGCGACCATGCACCGACAGCCTCCCGCACGGTCCGGCGCTCGCCCTCGAAATCCGCGATCCTGCGCTCGTCTGCGAAGCCCTTGCGGCGGGCCTCGTCGATGGTGGCGCCATCCCGTGCCTCGCGGCGCACGCCCGAATGCCACCGCTCGAGAAGCAAGCCGAAGTGTGGCGGATCGATCGCTTCCCGCTCTCGAGCCCGCTTGTCATTCGCTGGAATCTTCATGCCGGAAAAGACTACGAGGGGGCGAAGCAGGAATACTTCCCCTTCGACAGGCTTGTCGAGGAGGATCTCCAGACCCGCGACAGCCTCGCTCGGCTCGTTCGCACCCAGGCGCGGTCGGGGCGGACGGTCCTCGTGACGATCAATAACAAGGCAGAGGGCTCGGCGCCGTGGAGCGTCCGCCACCTTGCCGAGGCGATCGCAGGCGGCAACTGACCGCGTCTGCGAGTCAGTCGCCAGGAAGAAAGACCCACAGCGCCGGTCTGCCGCAGTTGCAGTGCACGGCCCGGCCCAGCAGGCCAAGGCCTGCCGCGCTGAGAAACACGCTCGTGCGCGCCGCATCCCAGAAGCCGTGCAGGCCTAGCGAGTGTGGCCCGCGCAGCCGCTGGGTGACGCTCGGCACCGGATGGAAGATCGCTTCGACCCACGGCGGCCGATTCCGCTCGCGGTCCTGCAGATCGTCGAGCGCGGCGATCGACCTTTCCATGGTGCTGCGGGAACAGCCAGCTCCAAGCACCCGCTCATCCACCTCCGTGACGCCACGGCGGCTCGGCGTGGGCAGGAGGAGAAGCCCGAGAAACGACCACAGCGTGAACCACAGACTGAGGTCGACGGTGCCGGATGCCGTCCCCAGCCGATCGCGGCCCACGAGGCAAGCGGCTACCGTGATGCCGGTGAGTGTGAAGCCCAGTGCCAGGAGCCGGCCCCGCAGCCAACTCCCGGAACCGACAGCCATCGTCCGCCGCTTCAGGGCCACTGCAAGCTGATCGGGCTCGAGCATCTCCCGCCATTTCATGGGCAGCAGATGGAGCCGCGGCACGAGCACGCCGACAATGCCGCCGGTGAATCCCTCATCCTCGCTCTCGGCGACGAACGTCGCGACCGATTCCTCTACGCCGGTGGAGCGTTCGTGGCTGGGAGTCACCTCGAGCGGCGCAGCGGCCGAGGCGAGCAGCACGCGGCCGCGGAGGAGCAGCAGCATGAAAGCAGCCCCAGCCATCACCACGCCGACGATTCCTCCAAGCCTTCCCGCCACGAACATCGCGACCGCGGTCGAGAACAGGAGGGTGGCATGCACCGCGATTCCGCGGACCAAGCCCGCCAAATACCTTCCGAGCGGCGGATGCGCGCGTGAAAAACGCCGCGGGAGCAGAAAGCCGCCCCAGAGATCCAGCGGCAACTGGATGGCAACGTAGCAAAGCACGAAGGCCAGCAGCCCGAAAATCTGCGCCGCCACGGGGGCGTCGGCTGCAGGCAGGGCCCGCTCGCTCGCGTTCA
>Ga0164295_10000226_pt1 | contig 47080 bp, 40 predicted proteins | sample GEODES006metaG_FD_111798 | JGI IMG/M metagenome (GOLD analysis project Ga0164295, IMG submission 111798) | Oligotrophic lake water microbial communities from Sparkling Lake, Wisconsin, USA - GEODES006 metaG | ecosystem: Environmental > Aquatic > Freshwater > Lake | place: USA: Sparkling Lake...
TGCCACTCGGTGATCTTCGGGCGGTGCTGTCGTATCCGAACGTTGAATCCGAGATTTCCGATGAACGGCTCGCCGCCGCACTCGACGATGTGGCACTGGGGCATCTTGCGGATCAGCTCGACGAGACACCGGATTGGTCCAAGACGCTCTCCCCCGGCGAACAGCAGCGGATCGCGTTCGCCCGGGTGCTCCTGCACGAACCGAAGGTAATCTTTCTCGACGAATCCACCTCGGCCATCGACGAAGGCCAGGAGTTCGCGCTGTATCGGCTGCTGCACACCCGTCTGCCGGACACCATCATGGTGTCGGTCACCCACCGCGGCACGGTCAAACAACATCACGGACATCATCTCCGCCTGCTCGGCGGGGGTGGGTGGGAACTCGACCGCGTGGCCGAGGCCTAGGCGGTCCGCGCGGTCGCTGCCGCGTGCGCGCCTGCCCGGCGGCCGAAGAACGAGCCTTCGCCGAGTTGTGTACCGCTGGAGTAGCCCTTGCCGTCCTGGGCGATATTGGAGGCACAGGTGCCGGCGGCATACAGGCCGCCGATCACGCTGCCGTCCTCGCGTAACACCTCGCCGTCCACATCGGTGGCCAATCCCCCGACGGTGAAACCCGAATACATCGCCTTGCCCAGCGACAGATCGAATGCGGCCCACGGTCCAGTGTCCTGTGGCGCAAGGTATTCCGGCTGTTTGTGGAAATCCGGGTCCTCGCCGATCGCGGCATGTCTGTTGTAGCTCTCCAGCGTGGCGGCCAGGTTGCCCGCCGGGATCCCCAGCGCGTTCTCCATCTCCGCTACCGTCTCGTAGCCGTCGATGAACTTGATCAACGGAAATTCCGGACGCTGCAGGTGGTCCTCGTCGACGATCAGGAACGCGGCATGATCGGGTTGGTCCATCACGAAACCCGACGTGCGGGAATGGTAGGAGTCCTCGGCCACGAATCGCTTGCCGAGTTTGTTGACGATCAATCCGGTCAGCAGGACCGCCGGCGGATAGACCGGTGCGGTGATGAAGGACTGGTCCATATGTTTGGTGGCACCGCCGACGGAGACACCGAGACGGATGCCCAGGCCATCGTCGTAGGTGTTGCCCAGAACGAAGGGTTTCTCGGCGAGTTCGGGCGTGTATGTGGCGACCATCTCCGGGTTCATCACGAACCCGCCCGCGGCGATCACCACGGATTTGGCCCGGATCGCGCCGGTGTCACCGAAACGCTTCCACGACACCCCGACCACATCGCCGTTCTCGGTCACCAGGTTCGTCGCGCCGGTCTCATAGCGGATCTCGACGCCAAGTTCGGCGGCCCGCTTGACCAGGAGGTCGATCACCATGGCCGCGCCCTGGGTATCGCCGGGCACCGGAACCTTGTGACCGCGCGGAGCGGGCACGGCCATGTTCTTGTACGGCCATACCTTCTCGTTACCGGTGTACATCAGGCCCTCGGTATTGGGCTGGATGACCGCCTTCTCCGGGTAGTAGGTGCGCTCAAAGGCGATCCCGAGATCCTCGAGCCAGTTGAAATGCTCGACGCTGCCCTCACAGTAGGCGCGGATCTTGTCGTGCTCGGGTTCGCGTGACATCGCGACGAGGTACTTGTACATCTCTTCGGCGCTGTCGGCATGACCGGTGGCCTGCTGCACCGCGGTGCCGCCGCCGAGATAGAAGTGCCCGCCTGCCATCGCGGTGGTCCCGCCGGCCACGGCGGCCCGTTCCAGAACCAGGACATGCGCGCCGGCCGCGGCCGCGGTAACCGCCGCGCAGCCGCCGCCGATACCGAAACCGATCACCACCACATCGACGTCATCGGACCATTCGGTAACCCAACCGGCGTCGACGGTTTCTGGAATCTCGAGTCCGCTCATTCCGATGAGGATATCGCCGGGGCGGCGACGTGGCTAGAACGTGTTCTAGTTCGCCTCAGTTGGTGTGGGCGGCGGCGTTGACGACACTGTTGACGGCAACGTTGACCGCACCGACGTCTTCGCGCAGCTGCTGGCCGATTGCGTGCCAGGACACCGCGGCCGGCAAGTTCCCCCAGGTGCTGTTGAACAGACCGATCATGACCGCCTCGCCGTTGCCGGTCAGGGTGTAGACCGGGCCGCCGGAGTCGCCCTTCTGGCTGACCACGCCGTTGGTCATGGTGAACCAGCCGTTGTTGACCCGCTCGATGATGCCGCAGCTTTCGCCGGTGACGATGCCGAAGTGGCAGACCTGCTGGCCGATCACCAGCGGCGCGGCGGCGTCAGCCACCAGGGCCCGGCCGCCCGGAAGAACGTTGCTGACGGCCACATTGGGCGCCAGGGTGATGGTCTCGTAATCGGAGATCACCTGGTCGACCCGCACCACCGAGCCGTCGGGGGTGTTATCCCGCGAGGTGGTGACGACACCGATATAGCGTCCGTTGCGGTCGGTGACCGGGCCGTTTCCACGGCAGTGGCCGGCCGAGAACGCGATTCGCGCCACCGGATCGACAAATCCCAGCGTGCACATGGTGGATTCCTGACGAATTCCCATCCCGGGGAACACCGTGACGACGTTCTCGGCCGAGGCGGCCGGGGTGACCGCAGCGGCAAAAGCCGCCACCGCCGCCGCGGCGAGGAGGATGTATCGCAGGAAGCGGGTCAAAATACACCTCGATCAGTCTCGGAACGCGCAAACGGCGCGGTCGCAACAATGTGTCGACTGTGTATCGGGGTTCTCGCCCGATCGTTACCAACTATTTGTTGCGGATCCGCGCCGTCCGGCGTTCTAGACCATAAGGTGCAGCTCAGGGGATGTTAATGACCTGCCCGATCTCGATGTGATCGGGGTTGGCGATCCCGTTGGCGGCAGCCAGTTCCGGGTAGCGGTTGCCGTCGCCGAGGTACTGCTTGGCGATATTGAACAGGGTGTCGCCTGAGACCACGGTGTGCGTGCGCACCTCGACGGCCACCGGCGCGATCTCGACGACCTCTTCTTCGACCACGACCGGGGGCGGCGGGGCGTCAGTCTCGGTGCGCGAGTTCCAGGCAGCGCCATCGGCGGCGTACAGCACCAGGTTGCGATCATCCTGAAGGACCAGCTTGACGTTCTTCTTGCCCTTGGTGTCGGTGTGCCAGACCGGCTTGTCACCGGCGTAGAGCACGAAATTGCCATCGCTTTGGACCTCGGCGCGATCAGCGCCCTCGCCATTGGTGCCGGTGGCCCAGACGGACTCCCCGCGCACCGCGAGGACGAGGTTGCCGTCGTCCTGCAGCGTCAAGGTGTATGCCCCGTTGCCGGATGTGAGCGAATCGCCCCTGCCCAGCTTTTGTCCTGCGGTGAGTGTGTCTCCCACGAGTGTTTTCCTCCTCTAAACCGCCCTCTTGCACGGGCGGACCGTGGCCGAGCCTACTGGAGAAATCCAGACTGCCGGTGGACAGTGGCAAACACCCGGCTTAAGAATCGAAACCCAGACCCAGACGGTCCAGGGTGCGCAGCAGAAGGTTGCGGCGGCCGGCATTGTGATCGGCCCGATCCAAAGAACGCCGGGTCACCTGGATGCCCATGCTGGCGATCGGTTCGGGCGGGAACGGCAGTGGCCGCTTGCGCACCATCTCCAGTTCGGTGCGCTCGGTGGGGCGTCCGTCCAGCAGGTCCAGGCAGACGTCGGCGGCGAAGCGGGAGGCCCCGACGCCCAGGCCGGTGAATCCATTGACATAGGCGATCCGCCCCCGGCCGGCCAGTCCCCAGTGCGCGCAGAACCGGGTGCTGGTGTCGATCGGCCCGGCCCAGCGGTGGCTGAACCGCACGTCGGTGAGTTGCGGGAAGGTGAGGAAGAAGTGCGCCGCGATCTTGCGGAAGGAGTCCGGTCGGTCCTCGAAGCGGGCGTCCACCCGCCGACCCCAGTGGTACATGGCGTCGTAGCCGCCCCACAGGATCCGGTTATCGGCCGAGAGTCGGTAGTAGTGGAACTGGTTGCCGCAGTCGCTGATGCCCTGGCGGGACCGCCAGCCGATCCGGTCCAGTTGGTCGCCGGTCAGCGGTTCGGTGCCGAGCACGTGGTCATATACCGGCACGGTGTGCCACCGGTTGCGGCGCAGCAGGCTCGGGAACACATTGGTGGCCAGGACCACTCGTTTGGCGGTGATGGTTCCGGCTGCGGTGGTGACGGCCACTGCGCCGGATTCGGTCTCAAGCGCCTTGGCTTCGGTGTGCTCATGAATCTGCACACCCTTGTCGGCGCAGACCCGCGCCAGTTCGAACACCAACCGGGCGGGGTCGACCATCGCGCAGGTGTCGGGCGAGAACAATCCGGCCCGATAGGTCGGTGAATTCACCTCGGCCCGCACCGCCGCCTCGTCGAGGAACCGGCCTTCGCCGTCGGCGGCCGCCTCCCGCAACCAGGGCACCTGATGGGCTTCGGTGGCGACGGCCAGCATGCCGGTGCGCTGCCAGTCGACCTTCATATCGTATTTCTCGATATCGGCAGCCATGCCGTCGAGGTTCGCCATGCCGAGGCGTTGCAGTTGGTCGAACTCCTCGGGCCAGCGGGACTTTCCGTTCTCGGCGCCGTGGGTGAGGCTGGCGTCGACGAAGCCGCCGTTGCGTCCCGATGCCGCCCACCCGATCCGTTCGGCCTCGATCAGCACGATCTTGGCGCCGGGGTCACGTTCGGCGGCGTGTAGTGCCGACCACATTCCGGTGTAGCCGCCACCGACCACGAGCAGGTCGCAGGTGGTCGAACCGGACAGGCTGGGATAGTCCGTGCGGGGTATGTCAAGCCACATCGACCCGAAGGCTGCCGGGGCGAGCGCGCGGGCGATCAGTCCCTGGTCGACGGCATTGTCGAAAACGATGCGCATTCTGAAATGGTGCCACGTCCGGCGGGCTCCCAGCCGGGTGGTCCGAAGATATAGCCGAGCCTGTCGCGCCAGGACTCCGCCGCCCGGACGTCATGGGCGATCGCCACGTACTCGCGGGTCTCCAGGGTCCAGATGTTGAAGGTGGTCACTGGCTTGGTCAACCCGTAGTGGGGCCGGAAGATCTCGGGCTGGAAGGTGCCGAACAGGCGATCCCAGATGATGAGGATGCCGCCGTAGTTGCGGTCGAGGTAGAGCTGGTCCATACCGTGGTGCACCCGATGGTGCGAGGGTGTGTTGAAGACGAACTCGATCGGACGCGGCAGCCTGCCGATGTGCTCGGTGTGAATCCAGAACTGGTAGACCAGGCTGATCGAGAAACTGGTGAACACCATCCACGGCGGAACACCCAGTAGCGGCAGCGGAATCCACATCACGAGTTCGCCACTGTTGTTCCACTTCTGGCGCAGCGCGGTCGCGAAGTTGAAGTAGCGGCTGGAGTGGTGGGCCTGATGGGTTGCCCAGATCAGCCGCACCCGATGGGCGATGCGGTGGTAGGCGTAGAACAGCACATCGACGCCGACAATGGCGATCACCCACGTGTACCACTGCCGCGGCGACAGGTGCCACGGCGCGACGTAGGCGTACAGCGCGGCATAGCCGAGCAGTCCCAGGAACTTCCAGAACGCAAGAGCGGCGACTGACACCAGGCCCATCGAGATCGAGGCGCGGGCATCGCGGCCGAGATAAGAACCGGGCGCGTCACTGCCACCGAGTTTGCGGGCGGCGGCCCATTCGATGACCAGCAGCAAAATGAAGAACGGGACGGCGAACAGCACCGGATCGCGCATCGGCGGCGGCAACACTGACAGCATGTCCGCGATTCGGTCCATCCGGCACCTCCCAGCGGTCAGTCTAAACGGCAGTTGACCGGACGCTATCCTGCTGAGGCGACGTGAAAGGTGCCAGACCATGGGCAAATGGGCTTTCTTGTGCGCCGCGATCGTCGCCGAGGTCACCGGCACGCTGGCCATGCGGGCGTCCCAGGATCAACCGGCGTGGCTGGTGCTGGTGGCGGTCGGATATGTGACCGCCTTCGCGATGCTCACCAACGTGCTGCGGGCCGGGATGCCGGTCGGGGTGGCCTATGGCATCTGGGGCGCGATGGGAACCGCACTGATCGCCGCGATCGCCGCGGTGATCTTCAACGACCCCTTCACGACTCCGATCGTTATCGGCATCGCGCTCATCATCGCCGGGGTGCTGATGGTGGAGTTCGGCTCCCACCCCGCTGCCGCCGAGGACACCGGCCCATGATGTGGCTGACGTTGGTGGGCGCGATCCTGGTTGAGGTGTGCGCAACCCTGTCGCTGCGAGCCTCCGACGGATTCCGTAAGCGGGCGTGGATCGCCCCGGTGGTGATCGGCTATCTGATCTCGTTCGCCCTGCTGTGGCTGACCTTGCGGCTGGGGATGCCGGTCGGGGTCGCCTACGGCATGTGGACGGCGTGCGGTGTGGCACTGGTGGCGGTGGCAGGTCGGTTCTTGTTCTCCGAACGTCTGACCCCGCTGATGATGGCCGGCATCGTGCTGATCATGTGCGGCGTGTTGACCATCGACTTGTCGGGTTCGCTGCGCTGAGTGCGGGGGTAACAAGCAAGATGACAGCCATGATCAGTGCGTCGCTGGCCGAGATCGCCCGTCGGTTGGGCGTGGCGACCGAGTACTACGACTGGGTGGGCCATTTGAAGGCGGTCGAGCCAGCGACGGTGATCGCCGTCCTGGCCGCTCTCGGGGTGAAAGCCGATACTGAAAAAGATTGTGTTGCAGTGCTTTCAGAGCAGAATCGGCGTTACTGGTCCAGAGGTCTGCCGCCGACGATCGTGAGCCGCTCCGGTGCCGAGACCAGCTTCTGGGTCCACGTCACCCACGGTGAGCCGGCGCAGGTGTGGGTCCGGCTCGAGGACGGCACCGTCCGCAGCGACATCCGGCAGGTGGACAACTTCACCCCGCCATTCCCCCTCGACGATCGGCTGGTGGGCGAAGCGAGCTTCGTGGTGCCGGCCGATCTGCCGCTGGGCTATCACCGGGTGCACCTGCGATCCGGGGATTTCGAGGCCGACGCACCGTTGATCATCACACCGGCGTGGCTGGGATTACCGGCCCGGATGGGTGCCCGCCGGGTGTGGGGTGTGGCCACCCAGCTGTACAGCGTCACCTCGGCGGGATCCTGGGGTGTCGGCGACCTGACCGACCTGACCGATCTCGCGGTGTGGGCGGGTTCGGCGCACCAGGCCGGCTACGTGCTGGTCAATCCGCTGCACGCGGCCGCGCCCACCGCGCCCATGGAGCCCTCCCCCTACCTGCCCACGTCGCGGCGCTTCGTCAGCCCGCTGTATCTACGGGTTGAGGCCATTGCGGAATTCGCCGCCTTGGCTGACCGCGACAGCGTGCGCACACTCCAGCAGGCCTGCGCCGCACAGGCCCGTAAAGCCGAGACCATCGATCGCGACACGGCCTGGGCCGCCAAGCGGGAAGCGCTCAGGCTGGTGTTCGACGTCCCGCGGTCGGCCGGTCGCGAGCAGGCTTTCGAGGCCTTCACATCCCGTGAGGGCACCGCACTGGATGACTTCGCCACCTGGTGTGTGCTGGCCGAGAAGTACGGCACCGACTGGCGGGCCTGGCCGAAGGGTCTGCGGCACCCGGCCAACCCGGAGGTCGCCGAATTCGCCGACCGCCACCGCGACGCCGTCGACTTTCATCGGTGGCTGCAATGGCAACTCGACGATCAGCTGGCGTCGGCGCAGTCACAAGCCCTGCGCACCGGGATGCCGCTGGGCATCATGCATGATCTTGCGGTCGGTGTGCATCCCTCCGGCGCCGACGCCTGGTCGCTGCAGGATGTGCTGGCGCTCGGGGTGAATGCGGGCGCCCCACCCGATGAGTTCAACCAACTCGGCCAGGACTGGTCGCAACCACCGTGGCGACCTGATCGGCTCGAAGAGCTTGGCTACGAACCGTTTCGGGCGCTCATCTCCGCAATTCTGCGCCATGCCGGCGGGGTGCGGATTGATCACATCATTGGATTGTTCCGACTGTGGTGGATCCCGCAGGGCGTCGCGCCCACCGAGGGCACCTATGTGCGCTACAACCACGACGCAATGATCGGCATCGTGGCACTGGAGGCACACCGGGCCGGCGCGGTCGTGGTGGGTGAGGATCTCGGCACCGTCGAGCCGTGGGTGCGGCACTATCTGCGTGAGCGCGGCGTGTTGGGAACCTCGATCCTGTGGTTTGAAATCGACGCCTTCACCCGAGGGCCGCTGCAGGCTGAGCATTGGCGGGATCTGTGCCTGTCCTCAGTGACTACCCACGACCTGCCGCCCACGCCCGGGTATCTGGCCGGCGAGCATGTGCGGCTGCGCCATGCGCTGGGATTGCTCACCCGGTCCGAGGCCGACGAACTGGCCGCCGATAAGGCCGAGCAGGCCGGCTGGATGGCGGAATTGCGCCGAGTCGGGCTGCTACATCCGGAGAGCGACGGGGACCTCAACGAAGAAGGCGACCCCAACGAAGAAGAGATAGTCCTGGCGCTCTACCGGTATCTGGGCCGCACACCGTCGCGACTGCTGGCGCTGTCACTGGCCGATGCCGTGGGTGAGCGGCGCACCCAGAATCAGCCCGGTACCACCGACGAGTACCCGAACTGGCGGGTGCCGCTGGCCGGTCCGGACGGCAACCGAATCTTCCTCGAAGACGTCTTCACCGATCGTCGGGCCGCCGCGTTAGCCGAGGCGCTCCAGGTCGCGTGCGACCCGACGCCGCGGTAACCGCTCCGCGACTACCAGGCCCAGGTATGCGATCGGGTGACGCCGGAGAACTCGACGTAGCCGTCGGCGGTGGCTGAGGCGGTGGCGCCGTTGACGGCCGCGCTGCCATCCCAGACCTGGATGCCGTCGCGGTAGATCACCCGGGTCGACCCCAGGGTGGGCACCGCGACGGTGCCTGAGGTTCCGTCGGGTCCGGCCACGGTCAGCCGGAATACGTTGTCCCCCAACTCCCATCGCGCGGCGATCGTTCCGCCGACGGAGGGCACCTGACCCTGTGCCCACTGGAGTTCCTGCGGGAACGGCTTGACCCGCCAGGTCTGGTAGGCCACCGACGTCGGCTTGATACCGACGACGTACTCCGACAGTGTGGAGGTGCCACCGGTGCTCCAGGCGTGTGACGCGGAATCGCCGAACAGGTAAGGAATCGAGCCCGACAGGTTGCCGCCGGGAAGGCGGATCCGCTCCCAGGTGGTGCTGCCGGCATCAGTGCCGACCATGTAGCCCCATGTCGCCAACATCTGATCCATCGCCAGATCCGGCCGGTTGGCCAGATAGTTGGCGGGCAGGCTGAAGCTTCCGACGAACGGGGACACGATCTGCGGATATCCGCTGATGCCTTCCTCTGCCGCCCGCAGGCCGAAGTCGGTGGTCAGGGTGTCGGCCATGGTCTGGACGATCTGCGCGGACTGCTCAGCGTCGGCTACCCCGTAGTACACCGCCCAGGCGTTGGCATCCTGGACGACGTAACCGCGCTTATCCGTTGCGGCGTCGTACGCGCCGAGATCGGGGTTCCACAGGTTGTCGTTAATCGAGGCCTTCAACGCAGCCGCCTGAGTCGCGTACTGCGCCGCCGAGGCGGTATCCCCGATCGCTTCGGCGAGAATGGCCGCATTGGCCAGGCTGTCGTAGGCGACCATATTGGTGGAAGCCACCTGGCCCACCGCCCTGCCGTCCACACTCCAGTCGATACTGGCGATGCGCGGCACGTCGACCAGTCCACTGGCGGGATTGATCAGTGAATTGCCGTAGGTGACGGCGCGCTGGATCGCTTCCCAGTTCTGCCGGATGAACTCGGTGTCACCGGTGAGCTTGTAATAGCTGCCCATGTTCTGCGCCAGCGCCATGGAGTAACTGGCGCCCCAGAATTCGCAGCCGCCCTTGGCGACTCCGCTGCAGACACCAGGTGCCGGCCCCGGGGTGGCGAGGTTCGACGGCACTGGGAAGGGCAGGCTGACGAGTTCGATGATGAATTCCGCGACCGGATTATCAGCCATGATCTGCAGGCTGTTGCGGGCCACCGCATCCCCGGCGACACCGAAGACGTCGTGCAGCGTGATGCCCGCGCTGAGCAGATCGCCTGCCCAGATCGCGCGGTCACGCTTGGCAGCCTCGCCGAGGATTGACAGCGGATACGGGCCGTTGAATCCCGGTGTCCCGGCAGGGATTTCATCGAGATTGAGCGTGTAGGCCCCGGCGTACCAGATCCGGTTGATGACGTCGGAATCGGATAGGAAGTTGCCCGCGTATTCCTCCGGTGAGCGCAACGGGGCGGTCATCTCGGTTCCGATGTTGGTCAGCGTCAGCGTGCCCGGCAGGTTCAAGACGATCCGCTGATAGCGGAACCCGCCCTGAAGCTGGCTGCCCTGATACGAGCCGTTGCCCAGCACCGGGATGATCTGGAAGGTCAGCGGGTCACCGGAGTTGGCGAGCAGTGCGGAACTCAACGCTCCGTCGCCGATAGCGGTCAGATTCGACAGCGACTCGCTGTAGGAGGTCTGGAGCAGGTTCGGCGTTGCCCCGTAGTAGCTGAAGCGGGTGAACCCGCCGACGTCCTGTCCGTAGTCGAGGATCACCATCGGCGCCTGGGACCCCAGGCCGTAGGTGAGGGTGATCTCGCCAGTGTCGGAGACGGTGACACCGTCATTCTGGTAGTACAGGCTGACCGGAGCGACCCGGCAGGGTTGGGCCTCGGAACATCCCTGCGGTGTGAGGACGTAGCGTTGCCAACCTTCCTGGGCGGCAACCGGATTCGCCGACAGCGCCTGGGGGTCACCGGTGAGCACCGGCTCCGGCTCGGTGGGCGCGACGGTGACGGCGACCCGGGCCGGCACCGATCCGGTGTAGGGCGTCGCCAGACCGAGCAGTTGGAGGTTGTTCACGATCTGCGGACCGAGAACGGGCACATACGACAGCATGTCGACGATGCCGTGGAAGGTCGGAAACGCCCTCGGGGTCTGATCGCTGACGACGATGTTGAACTGATCGAAGCCGCCCAGAGAATTCATCGACGACGGCGCGGTGTAGGTGAAATCGCCGGTGGCCTCATCGACGTCGAGCGCGCCGCCGTTCTGTGGGGTGCCGATATAGGTGTAGGACAGGATGTCGCCATCGGCGTCGGCCGCACCGAAGTTTCCGGTGACCACGGCCTGACCGGTCGCACTGGTGGTCTGGCCGTAGAAGACCGGGGTGATCGTGGGTGAGGTGTTGAAGAACTCGCGGCGCACGGCGGCCAGGAGCGGCCACATACCCGGAGCCTGGGCGGGGGCAGCCGGTGTCGCGGTAGTCGCCGCGCGGGACTGAGTGGCGAGACGTCTGCTCGGGGCCGCGACCGCAGCCGGGGGCGCGGCCTGCTGGACGCTCTTCTGGGCGCTCTTCTGGGCGGCCCGGCGGCTGGCACCCGCCCGGGCGGATACCGCCCGCGTTGCGGCCGGGCCTGCGGAGGCCTCCGTTGACGAGGTGCCGGAACCGGATGCGGGGCCAGAGGTATCAGCCTGGGCCGATCCCGCCTGGCCGACCGCCACCGCGGTGCCGATACCCAACGCGACGGCCAATGCCCCGATACGTCCTACACACATGCCCCGAAACTACGACAGCCGCCCACTGATACGAAGCGCCTTCGCCAACCCGACGCCGCCTTTGTAGGATCGGTCAATGCCACAGCCGGATGCGCCGCTGTGGCTGTTCGCCGATCAACTCGGACCGGCGGTCTACGGCGGCGAGCATGCGCACCGTCCGATTCTGCTGATCGAGGCCACCTCGGCGCTGCGGCGTCGCCGCTCGCATCGGCAGAAACTGCACCTGGTGCTCTCAGCCCTGCGCCATGCCGAGTTCGACCTCGGTGAGCGCGCGACCCTGATCCGCGCCGATACTTACACTGAGGCGCTGCGCAGCTACGGCCGGCCGGTGCTGGTGTGCGAGCCCACGTCGCACGATGCCGACACGTTCGTGCACCAACTGCACCGCGACGGACTGGTGGCCGAGGTGCTGCCCACGCCCACCTTCGCGTTGCCCCGCGCTGAGTTCACCGCTTGGGCCGGTGACCGCAAGCGGTTCCGGCTGGAGGACTTCTACCGTCAGCAGCGTCGCCGCTTCGGGATCCTGATGGACGGCGACCAACCCGTGGACGGTCGGTGGAACTTCGATGCCGATAACCGGGAGTCCCCACCCAAGGGCGCGACGACGCTGGGCGCCCCGCCGCCGTATCACCCCGTCGAGGACGAGATCGACGCCCGCGTGCGCCATGACCTCGATGCGATGGCTCTCGACACCGTCGGCGCCGACGGGCCCCGGCTGTTCGCGGTGACGCCGACCGAAGCTGAGGAGGCGCTGCGTCGGTTTATCGCGGACCGGTTGCCGCTGTTCGGTCGATACGAGGACGCCATGATGGGCGCCGACTGGGCGATGGCGCATTCACTGTTATCGGTGCCGCTGAATCTGGGCGTGCTGCACCCACTGGACGTCGTGCATGCCGCTGAGGCGGCCTACCGCAGCGGCGCGGCCCCACTGGCGGCCGTCGAGGGCTTCATCCGCCAGATTCTGGGCTGGCGCGAATATATGTGGCAGCTGTACTGGCACTTCGGCCCGAGCTATCTGGACAACAACTCCCTCGATGCGCACACCCCGCTGCCGGACTGGTGGACCGGTCTCGACGCCGACGTGGTGGAGGCCGAGTGCCTGAGCCAGGCACTGGCCGGTGTGCGAGATCGGGGCTGGGCGCACCATATCCAGCGGCTGATGGTGCTGGGCAGCCACGGACTGCAGCGCGGCTACCACCCGCGCGAGCTGTCCGACTGGTTCGCCAGCGCGTTCGTCGACGGGTTCGCCTGGGTGATGCCCACCAATGTGATCGGTATGAGCCAGCACGCCGACGGCGGGCTGCTGGCCACCAAGCCGTACACCTCCGGCGGCGCCTATATCAACAAGATGAGCGACCATTGCCGCAGTTGCCGCTTCGATCCGAAGAAACGGCTCGGCGAGGATGCCTGTCCGTTCACCGCCGGGTACTGGGCTTTCGTGGATCGCCACCAGGATCTGCTGGCCGCGAATATGCGCACATCACGGGCGGTGTCGTCGATGAAACGCCTGGGCGATCTGGAGGCGGTCCTGGAGCAGGAGCGCCACCGGGAGTCGTTCTGAAACATCTGTCCTAGCTGGGGCGATCAACCACCAACAGGGCCGGATGGCCGCCGCTGCGCTATCTTCGTTGAAGACAGGGAGGTTCGCGTGAGAAAGTTTGTGCTCGCACTCGGAGGCGCTGTGGTGGCCGGTTCGGCGGCCGCGGTCCTCGGTATGGGGGCGAGCACGGCCGACCCCGCGTCCATCAACACCTACAACGTGGTGGGCGAGTCCTACGCCAAGGCGGTGGCCATCCTGCGCGCGCAGGGCGTCCCGACCATCTTCGGCGGCTCGGTGGGAAGCGACGTTGGCCAGGCGCAGTGCGTGGTGAGCAGTCAGAAGGTGACCGGCAGCGGCAAGATGCAGCTGATGCTCGACTGCACCGAAGCAGCCCAACCCGAACAACCGTCGGTGACCTCGGCCGCCACCGCCCCCGGTACCCAGAGCGGTGCGGCCGGGCGACCGACGGCAGGCGCGCCGGGTGTGGTGTCCGTCGTGGCGACCCCTGTCGGCTGATCGTCGGAGTCAGCCATGTTGAGGCCACACCGTTTCACCGATGAGGTTGACCCAGGCCCGGTCCAGATTCAGGCCCGCAAGGTCGAGTTCGACGTATCCGGTTCGCCGTTGCACTGGATTCCCGACCACCCCGTTGCGTCCCACATGATCAGTCTGCTCAATGTCGTGCTGCCGGCCGCCGAACGCTGGTTCGTCGCCACCTACAACGAGGCGCTGCCACTGGTCAAGGATCCGCGGCTGGCTGAGGATATGCGCGGGTTCATCGGGCAGGAGGCCGTACACGCCGAGACCCACGAACGGATGCTGCGCGAGTTCATGGTGGCCCACGACGCCGATCCGGAACCGATTCTCGCCCAGATCGAGTACATCTTCGGCAAGGTGCTCGCCCCCAGCACCTCGCGTAATCCCCGGCGCCGGCTCAATCATCTTTGCGACCGGCTGTGGTTGATCGCGGCGATCGAGCACTACACCGCGGTGCTCGGTGATTTCGCACTCAACTCTGCCTGGGATGACTTCGGCGCCGATCCGACCATGGTCGATCTGTTCCGCTGGCATGGCAGCGAAGAGGTCGAACACCGCAGTGTGGCCCACGATGTCGCGACGTACTTCCATGACGGCTATTTCTCCCGGGTGCGATCCATGACACTCGCGGTGACGATGCTGTTCACCTTCTTCAATCGCGGTGCGTGGTACCTGTGTCGCACCGACCCCGATCTCGACATCGGCTGGGTGCAGATGCAGCGGATGCGGGCCCGGGATTCCGCGCTGCGACTGCTGCCGACCTATCGCACACTGTTCGGCTCAACCACGGCTGCCTACTTCCGTCGGGACTACTCGCCGGAGGACTTCGGCTCCACCGCACAGGCTGTCGCCTACCTGGCGACCTCACCGGCCGCCCGCGCCGCACACCGGTAAATGGTGCTGCAGCGCCTGCGGGCGCTTAACAGCATCGCGATGTTGCGCCTGGCTGATGTCGCGGTCACCACCATGTGGGCGGTCAGTGGCACTCTGCGCCGGCCCCGGTTGCCCGCGCCAACCGATCCGACGCTGACCCTCACCGTCGTCGATCGGACCGTGGTGGCGCTCGACGAGAACGTGGTGGCGCTGACTCTGGCCCGTGCGGACGGTTCGGCGTTACCGCCCTGGCATCCCGGTGCGCACATCGATGTTGCGCTTCCCAGCGGCCGGGTGCGCCAGTACTCGCTCTGCGGCGATCCGTCACGAAACGACTCCTACCGGATCGCGGTGCGGCGCATCCCGACCGGCGGTGGCGGTTCACTCGAGGTCCATGACGCTCTGCCGGTGGGTGCGAGCATCACCACCAGTGGCCCACGCAACGCCTTCCCGCTCAGTGTGCCCGGATACGGATCACCCACCCGGCGCGTACGGTTCATCGCCGGCGGTATCGGAATCACCCCCATTCTGCCCATGCTGGATCTAGCCGAGCGGCTCAACGTGGACTGGTCGATGATCTACGCGGGCCGCAGCGCCGAGAGCATTCCGTTTCTCGATGAGGTACGCCGATTCGGTGACCGCGTGCGGATCCGTACCGATGATGTGGACGGCCTGCCGACCGCGGATGAACTGCTCGGTGAATGCGCCTCCGGCACCACGGTGTACGCCTGCGGCCCGGCCCCGATGCTGACGACGATCCGGCAGCGGCTGATCGGCCGCGATGATGTCGAACTGCATTTCGAGCGATTCGCCGCCCCGCCGGTGCTCGATGGTGAGGCGTTCGGTGTGACGGTGGCGTCGTCGCGGACCGAGATCGCGGTGGCCGCCGATGAGACGCTGCTGACGGCGCTGCAACGCGCCGGGGTGAACCCGCCCTATTCCTGTCAGCAGGGTTTCTGCGGCACCTGCCGGATCAGAGTGCTCAATGGAGTTGTGCAGCATCGGGATACCTTGCTCACCGATAACGAACGCGACGGCGGCATGATGCTCACGTGTGTGTCGCGGGCAGCGGCGGGAAGCGCACTCACGCTTGATCTCTAGTCGGTGTCCCAGGCGGACTGCGTCACTGCGGCCACGTCGATGAGCTTGGCTTGCTGTGATGCGGGGCTGTCGACCTCGTCGGCGACATAGGCCGCCACGAATCGCTTGATCTCAGCGTCGACGCCGGCCAGGACGCGCAAAATCTCGCCCCGCAATGATTTCGCAGTCACGTGCACGGCGATATCCGACGGCCGGGGCTTGGCGACATCAATGACGATCAACAGCGGTTCGGCCGCCCGGGCGGTTGCGCGCAGGGCGATATCGCCGTCGACGACGAAGCGCTGTTTGTCCACCCAGAGGTCGACGACCAGTTCGATGATGAGCGGGATGCGGATGGCGAAGGTGATGGTGTCGCCGAGGGTGCGCCGCACATGTGGCTGCTGGATCTTGACCTTGGCGGTCACCCGGGCCAGTCCACCCGGGCCTTGGGACATCGGACCCATCTCGAACTCTTCGCCGGCGATCTCGGCGAATGCCGCGGCAACACGTTCCTCGGTTACGGCCAACTCGAAGAACCGGCGGCCGAACTCCTCGTAGGGGACGTAATTGTGGGTGTGCATAGACGTCTACGGTCTCACGGCCCAGCACCGAAACCCGGGAGCGCAGCGGCTCAGATCTCCAGCACCACCGTGACCGGGCCATCGTTGACCGACTCCACCTGCATATCGGCACCGAACACCCCGGTCTGCACCTCGGCACCGAAGCCCCGCAGTGTCTCGGCGAGAACACCCACCAGAGGCTCGGCATGTGATCCCGGGGCGGCGGCGTTCCACGTCGGTCGCCGACCCTTGGTCGTGTTGGCGTACAGGGTGAACTGACTGATCACCAGAATGGGGGCCGCGATGTCGGCGGCGGACAACTGGCCGTCGAGGATCCGCAACTGCCAGAGTTTTTTCGCCATCCGCTCGGCGGTGTCGGCATCGTCGGAATGCGTCACTCCCACCAGTGCGAGCAGTCCCTGACCCGCCGGCCGGATGGAACCCACCACCTCGCCGTTGACCGACACCGATGCCGACGTCACGCGTTGCACCATGACCCGCATGTCGCCGATGATGCCAGGGACTACGCCGCGGCCGTTAATTCGAACCCGCCGCGTATAGCGAATTCCCGCGCGGATTACTTCGTCGATTTGTAAAGCTGATGGCGTGCGACACGCGTACGCGCGGGAAATTAGATAACAATTCCCGGAATCGTCGGCACAGACCGGCCGCAACCGCAAACGCGACGTCGCTGCGCCTCAATACCACTGATGATCAGCGTAAATATTGTGCGCACCAATAAGGTTGAACGGCAATGACTTTAGTGGTCTTGCCCACACAATTACGCGAACAGTGATGGCCGTCACAGCTTTTGATAACTTGCGATTTTGGGGGTGTGCAATTCATCCTGTTAGCGTTGTTTAGATGTTTGGTCTCGCGGCTTTGTTGTCGCTAATCGCACAAGTGTCCGGTACGCCGTATATTCCCGGCGGCGATACACCGGCGGGTACGGACTGCTCGGGGTTGGCTTCGTGGGTTGCCAATGTGGCATCCGGCCGGCCGGCTTACGGCAGCAGGTTCAACACCGGCAACATCGAGTCCGCGTTGCTTGCACGCGGATTCCACTACGGGACTGCTCCCAACTCGGTCGTGATCGGCTGGAACGGTGGGCACGCCGCGGTGACGCTGCCCGACGGCACTCCGGTGTCCAGTGGCGAGAATGGTTCGGGCGTGCGCATCGGTGGCGGAGGTGCCTACCAGCCGCAGTTCAGCCGTCACATGTATCTGCCGGTTCAGGCCGAGGAGATGCACACCACGGCGGTTCCCGCGGACCCGGCAGCCCTGGCTGATCCCATGGCACCGGCGGATCCACTGGCGCCCGCTGATCCACTGGCACCGGTCGATCCGATGGCGCCCGCTGATCCCGCGATGCTTCAGCAGGATCCTGCGGTCATCATCGGCGTCGCCAACGCGCCTGTGCCCGATCCCGCCGCCGATCCCACTCTTGGGGATCCCGCCCTTGCGGGCACACCGGCCATGCAGGCACCCCTACCGGACGGTGCCATCCAGCCGGCCGCCGTGCCGGAGGTCGGGGACCCGGCTCTCGTAATCCCCGGCGCCGAACTGCCGGCGTAGGTTACGGGTTGATCGTGTTCTGACCGACCTGTCGGCCCCACACGTGCTCGGTAAGAAATGGCTGTCCAAGTTCGAAGTGGTTATAGGGCGCGATCGACGCGCCGGTGTCCATCACCAGATACGGCGCCGGCCAGAAGTCCCGCGTGATCTTCTGCCAACAGCCGGGCGCTCCCCCGGGTCCGCCGCGCGCGTTCACCCGCGGCAGGTTCTCCGGATAGATGTACGGATTAGGTGCGCCCAGCAGCAGTGTGTTGGTGGACAGCGAATACCCGTTACCGCCGAATGCGGCGTTCGCGGCGGGTACAAGCTCAGCGGCATTACGCAGACCGCAGAAGAACTCGGGACTGTAGGTGTCAAACAGTTGGGACGTCGGCACGAAGTCGGCCGCGCCACGAATCAGATAGGGCGCGCCGCGCTCGAGGGTTTCCGCCGCGGTGCCGGCGAAACCGATCGAGGCCAACAGTGCGGCGTCGAGTTCGCTTCGGTGGTCGTTGAGGGTGACTGCGGTGGTGATCGCACTGTCGAGAGCGTCGACGAGCTCGGGCCCGGCATCGGTGAGCAGGTCCGCCAGATCGGCCAGCCGTATCACTCCGGCACGCAGTTGCGGCAACCGCGGGTTGAGTTCGGTGAGTGCTTCGTTGGCATTGGTCAGTGAGCGCCCGAATCTGGTGCCGAGTCCGGTCAGTGCCTCAGCCACGGCGGACAGGGTGAGATTCAGCCGGGCGGGGTCGACCTTCTCGGCAATGCCGGTCACGGTTTCGAAGAGTGTCTGAAATTCGGTGGTGACCGTGGACGCGGTGATCACCGCCCCGCCAGCGACCCGCACCGCGGACGGATCCGGGGGCGCGGAGAACGCGACGTATTTGTTGCCGAAGATCGTCGAGGCCACCAGGTCGACGACGACGTTGGCAGGAATGACCGATAGGTAACCGGTACCGATCTCCACGGTCAGGCGGGCGGAGGGCGGGCCTGCGCTGTCCACCACGTCGATATCGGTGACGCGGCCGACCACGACGCCGTTGTAGGTGACTTTGGCGCCCGGATCGAGCACCAGTCCGGATCGGCCGGACATCACGATCAGGCGGGTCGTATCCGACAGTGCGCCCCGGAATTGCAGATAAGACAGACTCGTCGCAGCGCCGAGGATCAGCAGCAGCACCAGCCCGGCGAGCTTCCGTCGCGGTTGGTCGTAGTAGTTCACCGGGTGTTCCGCTCAGACGTGACGCGGCGACTGGCCATCGCTATGAAACGTACCCGCTGTCAGCCCCAGCACCCCAACCGGGGATAATCAGTTGCCGTTGGGGGTTAGATGAGCACCTCAGCACAAGCCCAGCTCAGCCAGGCTCGACAGGAGCAGCCATGTCCAAGATCGCACAGGACGCAGTGACCGGTACCAGTTTCGAGGAGGAAGTGGCCGCCACCCAGCGCTACTTCGACAGTGCCCGATTCGCGGGTATCACCCGGCTGTACACCGCGCGCCAGGTCGTCGAGCAGCGCGGAACGATCGGTGTGGACTACACCGTGGCCCGCGAGACGTCCGCGGCCTTCCACGCCCGCCTGCGTGAGCTGTTCGGCCAGCACAAGTCGATCACCACGTTTGGGCCGTACTCGCCGGGCCAGGCCGTGGCGATGAAGCGCTGCGGTATCGAAGGTATCTATCTGGGCGGTTGGGCGACGTCGGCCAAGGGCTCGGTGACCGAGGACCCAGGCCCGGACCTGGCGAGCTACCCGCTGAGCCAGGTGCCCGACGAGGCCGCCGGCCTGGTGCGCGCCCTTCTGACCGCGGATCGCAACCAGCAGTATCTGCGGCTGCAGATGACCGATGAGCAGCGCGCCGCCACCCCCGCGGTGGACTACCGTCCCTTCATCATCGCCGACGCTGACACCGGCCACGGCGGAGATCCGCACGTGCGCAACCTGATTCGTCGTTTCGTTGAAGCCGGCGTGACCGGGTACCACATCGAGGACCAGCGTCCCGGCACGAAGAAGTGCGGGCATCAGGGCGGTAAGGTGCTGGTGCCTTCCGATGAGCAGATCAAGCGTCTGAATACCGCGCGATTCCAACTCGACATCATGGGCGTGCCCGGAATCATCGTGGCCCGCACCGATGCCGAGGCCGCCAACCTGATCGACGGCCGTTCCGATGAGCGCGATCAGCCATTCCTGCTCGGTGTGACGAACCTCGAGATCCCGCCGTACAAGGCGTGTTTCCTGGCGATGTTGCGGCGCTTCCACACCCAGGGTGTGACCGAACTGAATGGGCATCTGCTCTACGCGCTGCCCGAGGGTGAGTATGCGGTCGCCGATGCGTGGCTGCAGCGCCGTGGGATCGCCACTCTGGTGGATGATGCGGCCGCAGCCTGGACTAAGAATCGTTCCGGGTCGGTGGACGTGTTGTTCGATCGCGTCGAGTCTCAATTCGTGGACGCCTGGCAGGACGATGCCCGGTTGGAGACCTACGGCAATGCGGTGGCCGAACTATTGCGCTTCAAGGAGAGCGAAGGCGAGGCGCTGGCGATGAAGCCGGCCGATTGGGTCGACTTCGCGAAAACCGCATCGCTGTACGCAGCGCAGAACAAGGCCGCCGAACTCGGCATCGACGCGCCGTGGGATTGCGAGCGGGCCCGGACTCCAGAGGGCTACTACCAGGTTCGCGGCGGTATTCCGTATGCGATCGCGAAATCTCTTGCCGCGGCGCCGTTCGCGGACCTGCTGTGGATGGAGACCAAGACCGCCGATCTGGCGGAGGCGCGCGAGTTCGCCGAGGCGATCCACGCGGTGTACCCGAACGCGATGATGGCGTACAACCTGTCGCCGTCGTTCAACTGGGACACCACCGGGATGACCGACGATGAGATGCGGGCCTTCCCCGAGGAGCTCGGCAAGATGGGCTTCGTCTTCAACTTCATGACTTATGGCGGACATCAGGTTGACGGTGTGGCCGCTGAGGAGTTCGCCACCGCACTGCGGCAGGACGGCATGCTCGCCCTGGCTCGTCTGCAGCGCAAGATGCGCCTGGTCGAGTCGCCCTATCGCACACCGCAGACACTCGTCGGCGGCCCGCGCAGCGATGCGGCCCTGGCAGCGTCGTCGGGACGCACCGCGACCACGAAGTCGATGGGTAAGGGCTCCACGCAGGTTCAGCACCTGGTGCAGACCGAGGTTCCCAAAAAGCTGCTGGAGGATTGGCTGGCGTTGTGGAGCGAGCATTACAAGCTCGGTGAGCGGTTGCGGGTGCAGTTGCGTCCACGCCGGGCCGGAGCCGACGTGCTGGAACTGGCCATCTTCGGCGATAAGGACGGCGAGAAACTTGCCGACGTGGTGTTCGATCCGATCAAGGACCGTCACGGCCGCAGCATCCTGACGGTGCGCGATCAGAACACCTATGCCGCCAAGATGCGCCAGAAGCGTTTGATGACGGTCGTCCACCTGTGGCTGGTGAACCGTTTCAAGGCCGACGCTGTCTATTACGTGGCGCCGACCGAAGACAACGTCTATCAGACCGAGAAGATGAAGGCGCACGGGATCTTCAGCAGCGTCAACAAGGACGTTGGCGAAATCATCGTGGCTGATGTGAACCAGGACCGGATCGCCGAGTTGTTGGCGCCCGACCGGGTGGCACTGCAGAAGTTGATTCGCAAAGAGGATTAGAGCGGTACCCGGTCGGACGCTGTGGCCGGTCGAACTGCGGTGCCTCGCCCCTCAGGGGCGGGCGTCAGAAGTTGTGGCAGCCGTTGACCGCTCGGCCGATCGGACCGCCGGAGGCGTTGAGGATGTCATCGCTGATATCCGTCAATTGATCTTTGCCGAGGGCCTGCTCAAGGGTGTTCGCCAACTGCTCACGCTGGCCCGGAGGAGCGGCCAGAACCGCATCGAGCGCCACCCGCAACTTCTGTTCCGTTTGCGGATCGCTACTGATCTGGCCCCAGATCAGCGGAGCGGTTTGTTGTAGCGACGACATCACCTGTTGCTGCGAGCACGTCGTGGTGTTGAGCGTGTCAGCAGAAGCCGGCGCTGCTGCTGCTAGGGCCAGACAGGCGAGGCCCGCCGCCGTGCCCAGATGCCGTCCAAGACCCTTCACCCGTGCGTTCATGCGGGGCAACTTACCGATGACGAGATCAATGATCAAGCTTCCCAACAGCATGTCGGCTAGCGAATGACAACCGTGCTCGGCTCGCGGGGTGACCCGAGGGCGTCACGGTGCGAGGGCGGGCGCCGGCCGCCTTCGTCGGTCAGGCCGTAGCGGGCGGCGAGTTCGGCGGCGATCACGGTGTGGCCGTTGAGCGTGGCCAACTCCGGATCCCGGTAGAGAGCATCGATGAGTCGTCCGGTGAATCGCGGGGTTTCGGCGTGCTCGGCGAAACCCGCGAGTGCCTCCGCGTTATCGCCGAAGGATTGCTGCAGCCGTTCGGTGAGCAGGATGCCCATCCAGATCGACACCGTGGAGACCGCGGAACCGGCGAAGTCGACGGCCATATCGGCGGTCATCTTGTCGACGCCGGCCTTTTGGGCGCCATAAGCCGGGCCGTGCATGTAGCACACCGATCCCGGTGATGAGGTGAAGGCGATCAAGCCACGCTCGGCCCGCAACAGCAGTGGCGCGGCGTACCAGGAGGCCACATAGGCCGAACGCAGGCCGACGTCGAGCACATCGGCCAGGCTCAGCGGTTTCTCCCAGAACGGGGCGCGATCGGTCAGTGCGTCACTGATCGCAGCGGCGTTATTGACCAACAGATCAAGGTGGCCGTTGTCGTCGTCCACCCGGGCGAATAACGCCGCCACCGACGCGTCGTCGGCGTGATCGGTCTGCACCGCGATGCCCTCACCGCCGGCGTCGGTGACCTCGCGGGCAGCCGCCTGCAGACCCTCGGAGCGCCCGGTCAGGTACACCCGCCAGCCCGCCGAGCCCAGCGCCTGGGCGATACCGCGCCCCGCGCCGCGGCTGGCACCTGTGACGACGGCGACCGGTGTGATGTGCATGCTGCGACGCTATCGTGTCCGTCCGCCCCGTTCGTCCGCCTTGTCAGACCCCGTCAGTAGCGTCCGCTGGGGACGGGAGGTTGCCATGTCGGGTTGGCTGATCGTGGCGGTGATCGCGGGCTGTTGCGCAGTGTTCTTCGTGCGCCGTGCGCTGTACCCGCATACCCGCCCGGACCGCGCCCTTGAACAGCGGCGCCACGACGAGGTTCGGCAGCGCGCCGATCAACAGCACGCCTGGGCCGCCCGCGGTGACGACCGCGGGGTGTACGGAACCGCCGGTGCCGAGTTGATGCGTGACGTGATCCCGCCGCCGTCGCTTCCACCACCGTCAGCGCCACGGCCGCCGCCGGAGGACATTCCGGTGGCGGAGGTGGTTCACACCCGGGCCGAATTGGATGCGCTGCTGACAGAGAAGGCGCAGTGCTGGCGGTACGCCGCCTTCGTCTCGGTGCTGGTGCAGCGTCGTGCCGCAGTCGCGGGCCGGTTGCGTGACGCCCGGTTGGGGTTCGGCCAGCCGTCCGGGGAGACCGCGTCCACCGATGTTGTGGTGGCGCACTTCTTCACCGACCGGCTGGGCGAGCTGTCCGAGATCGTTGAGCAGGTCAACGACTTCATGCTGACGCCGGCGTTCAGTGAGGTCTTCGGTGACCCGCACGACGGGGATTCCGCAGACGGCGACGGGATCGTCCACACCGCCAACCGGCTGATGGACTATCACGACCGACTTCTCGCACTGTCCGAACGGTGCCGGGCCGTGACGGTTCCCCATCGGTACGCCGAACTCCAGCGTGACGCCGGTTTGCTGATGGCGGTTCCACTCGAGGGGTACCACCGATTCATCGAGGATTTCATCGGCCGCATCGCCGACATGCACGATGTCGCCCGCTACGCACCGGGTGATGTGCAACTCGATCCCGTCGTGCTCAGTATCACCGATGACGATGAATTGATCTCACGCGTCGGGCACCACATCTCGCACCTGGCCCGTGAGGCCTAGCAACCCGCCAGCACCGCGTCCATGGCCTTGCGTTCCTTGGCCGCCAACCACAGGCCATAGGCCGTCTTGACCTCGATCTGGCGGGCGACAAAGTCACACCGAAACGCCTCATTAGACGGCAACCAGGACGCAGCATCACGGAATGCCTTGTCGAAGTTGGCTTTTGGGCTCACCGCGAGCAGGTTGCGTGGGTCGTTGGCGAAGTCCAGCCGGCGCTGCGGATCCCAGGAACGCGCGCCCTTGTACCAGGCGTCGGCCAAGGCGACCACGTGGTCGATCTCCACGGCGTTGGATGTCTCGGGGCTGCGGACGAACTCGATGGTCTCCCCGCTGTAGGGGTCGACGAGCGTGCCACTCTGCGCGTAGCAGGTGCCGCGGCGCACCACGAGGTTCTGCAGATCGCGCCGCAGGATGTCATCGCGGGTGTTGCAGCCGTTGTGTCCGAACTCGACGTCGACATCGTCGCTCCAGGCCTTGCCGAACTGGTAGCGCTTGAAATCGGAGGTGCGGTCCCAGCCGCGGACCTCCAGGCGGCCGAGTTGCTCGCGGGCACGGTCGAATCGGGCCGGATCCCCAGCCGGGGGCGGCGCCGTGATCGCCGACGGTGGCGTCGGTTCAGCGCGCCAGGTCGGTGACGGCCCGGCGGAGCGCTCCCGCGTCGAGCGTTCCTGCCAGATCAGAACTCCCGCCACGGCCGCGATCACCAGAATCGCCAGGACGGCGGCCAGACCCCGACGGCGGGATTGCGCGGATCTGCCTGCTGCCACTGTCCGGTTCTAGCACGCGCCGCCCACACACCCCGGTCGCCGCGCATAATCCTTCAGGTGACACCACTGGGAAGATATGTCGCTGAAGAGATCGCGACCGACCACATCGACGGCCTGCTGTCGCGTCGAGAGGCGCTGCGGCGGCTGGGGCTGCTCGGCTTGGGCACAGCGGCGGCGAGCGCCCTGATCACCGCTTGTGCCGGTGACCGAGCGACGCAATCCCCCGCATCGTCTCCCGCAGCGTCCCCCGCGCCGTCCCCCGTGCCGTCAGGTCCGCCACCGGGGATGCAGACAGTGCGCCCGACGGAGGAGATCTCGTGGGACGGACCGCGAGGACCGCTCATGGGCAGTTGGGCACCGGCCGAGAACCCCCGCGGTGCGGTTCTGGTGATCCACGAGAACAAAGGCCTCAACGACTGGGTGCGGTCGGTGGCGGGTCGCCTGGCCGGGATCGGCTACTCGGCGTTGGCGGTCGACCTGCTTTCCGAGGAAGGCGGCACCGCACGATTCTCCGATCCCGCGGCCGCCACCGCCGCGTTGGCCGCCGCCGACCCGCAGCGCTTCATCGCCGATATGAACTCTGCCCTTGATGAGTTGCAGACCCGCGCGCCCGGCCAGAAACTCGCCGCGGTCGGGTTCTGTTTCGGTGGCGGACTGGTGTGGACGTTGCTGGCCGAGGGTGAGTCGAGGCTCGCGGCAGCCGTGCCGTTCTACGGACCGCTTCCCGACGATCCCGACTTCGCCGGGTCGAAGGACACCGCGGTGCTGGGCTTCTACGGCTCGCTTGATCAGCGGGTGACCTCAACGGAACCCGCCGCCCAGGCTGCACTGGATAGCGCCGGGGTTATCAACGAGTTGGTGATCGAACAAGATGCCGACCACGCGTTCTTCAACGACAGCGGGCAACGCTACGACCCGGTGGCCGCTGAGGATGCCTGGCAGCGCCTCCGGGACTGGTTCGCCCGGTATCTCGGGTAAGCCCCGGCGAGCGCACCTTCGCGAATCTCCGAACGGCGGAGGGTCACCGTTGCTACGTTCCCGGACGTGAAACGAACTCCGTTATTAGGCGAATGCTCCGCAGAGTTCTTCGGAACGATGATTCTGATTCTGTTCGGGGTGGGTGTGGTGGCCCAGGTTGTCACCGGCGGCAAGGAGCTCGGTACCGTGCCCGGTTCCACCGGTGACTACAACTCCGTCGCCTGGGGGTGGGGTCTGGGTGTGTGTCTGGCGGTCTTCGTCGCCGGCCGACTCAGCGGCGCTCACCTCAACCCGGCGGTGACGGTGGCTTTGGCGACCTTCAAGGGCTTCCCGGTCCGAAAAATCCTGCCCTATATCGCCGCCCAGGCGCTGGGCGCGTTCGTCGGCGCCCTGATTGTGCGGGTGGTCTACGCGGATGCGATTCGCCGCGTCGACCCCGGCCACACCAAGGCCACCCAGGGCATCTTCTCCACCTCGCCCGACGTCGGCGTCTCGCTGCCGACGGCGTTCCTCGACCAGATCGTCGGCACCGCGATCCTGGTGATGGTGATCTTCGCGCTGACCAGTGCGGTCAACAATCCCCCACTGGGCAACACCGCACCGCTGTTCATCGGACTGCTGGTGGTGGCGATCGGCCTGGGCTGGGGCTCCAACGCGGGCTACGCCATCAACCCCGCCCGCGACTTCGCTCCGCGACTGGCTTCCTGGCTGACCGGCTATCACGACGCGTGGTTCTCGGCCAATGGCGCCGAGCTGTACTTCTGGGTGCCGATCATCGCGCCGTTGATCGGCGGCCTGATCGGCGGGGCGCTGTTCGTCTACGGGATTGAGAAGTTCCTGCCCGAAGCGATCACCCAACCCGCCGAGATCGGTGTCGTGGAGGCCACGCCCCTGCGCTGAACGCGCAGTGCCGACCAACCCCAGCGCCTAATGTTCCATCCGTGAATCGCCTCGACCGCTTCTTCGAGATCACCGCGCGCGGATCCACCCTCGGCGCGGAGATCCGCGGCGGGTTGGTCACGTTCATCGCGATGGCCTACATCGTCGTGCTCAACCCGATCATCCTGTCCGGGCGCCCCGATGTCGCTGGCAACGAGTTGCAGTTCGCGCAGGTCTCCTCTGTCACGGCGCTGACAGCGGGCCTGATGACCATCCTGTTCGGCGTCGTCGCACGACTGCCGTTCGCTTTCGCCGCAGGACTGGGTATCAACTCCTTCCTGGCGACCTCGGTGATCGGCACCCTCACCTGGCCCGAGGCGATGGGTCTGGTGGTGATCAACGGTCTGATCATCGTCGCCCTGTCGGTATCCGGGTTGCGACGGCTGGTATTCGATGCGGTGCCGTTGCAACTGAAGATCGCGATCACCGCCGGCATCGGATTATTCATTCTGTTTATCGGACTGGTGGACGCCGGATTCATCTCATCAACCGGATTTCCCTCTCCCCCAGTCGGATTGGGCACCAAGGGCCAGGGTTTCATCACCACGGTGCCGACGATGGTGTTCGTCTTCACGTTGCTACTGACTGCGATTCTGGTCGCGCGGAAGGTGCGCGGCGGCATTCTCATCGGTCTGTTCGGCGGGACGGTGGTGGCCGTGGCTGTCGAAGCGATCTGGAAACTGGGATCGGCAGTAGACAACCCCGGCGGTTGGGGGTTGTCGGTACCGCGCCTATCAGGTTTGCCGTTCGCACTGCCCGACCTCTCGCTGATCGGGGCTTTCAGTTTCGACAGCTTCGGCCGCATCGGTGCACTGGCCGCGATCGTGCTGGTGTTCACCCTGGTGTTCGCGAACTTCTTCGACGCGCTGGGAACACTGACCGGCCTTTCCCGCCAAGCCGGACTTGCCGACGCCCAGGGCATGTTCCCGCGGCTTCGCTCATCACTGATTGTCGAAGGCATCGGGGCGGTGGCCGGCGGCGGGACGTCATCGTCATCGAACACGGTGTTCATCGAATCCGGTGCCGGCATCGAGGAGGGCGCCCGCACCGGCCTGGCCAATCTGGTGACCGGGGCGCTGTTCCTGGCCGCGATGTTCGTCTCACCACTGGCCTCGATCGTGCCCAGCGAGGTGGCCGCGGCGGCACTGGTAATCGTCGGCGCGATGATGGTCTCGCACCTGCGCCATATAGACATCACCGAGTTCTCGGTGGCGCTGCCGGTAGTGCTGACCGTGGCGATCATGCCGATGAGCTATTCGATCGCCAACGGAATCGGCGCCGGGTTCATCAGTTGGGTGGTGGTTCGTTCGGCGGCCGGCAAGGGGCGCGAGATCAGCCCGTTGCTGTGGATCGTCGCCGCCGGGTTCCTGCTCTATTTCGCGCGCGGCGGGATTTCGTCGTTCGTCGGGGTGTAGTCGCTCGTCGGGGTGCAGTCGTTCAACGGGATGTAGCAGAATGCACCCATGAGCGAATCCAAGGTCACCATCAAAACCCTCACCGACGGTCCCCTCGAGGTGGCCGGCGAGGTTGAAATCCTCGCCTCCGACGGCACGTTGATCAAGCAGACCGAAAAGAGCTACCTGTGCCGTTGCGGATTCTCGGAGAAGAAACCGTTCTGCGACGGCGCGCACAAGCGTGAGGGTTTCACCGCGCCCTGAGTCGGACGGACTAGACTGCAGTTAGCAGAGCAGTCCTGCCGGGGGAATTCGACAGCGGGGCTGTTCACCGACAGAAAGACAGGACAGCCATGATGTCTGGACGCATTACTCGTCAGATCGCTCTTCTCGCCGGCGGCGCCGCCCTCATCGGAATGGGCACCTTGACCGCGTGTAGCACCAAGGAGAAGGACGCCCCGGCGACGAGCACACCGTCGACCTCACAGGCTCCGACGACCTCGGACGCACCGGCGGGCACGCCCACCGAGAAGGCCGTCAGCGGTTCCGGTCCGTCATTCTCGCCGTCGCTCAACCCGACGCCTCCCGGTGCGGTCTGCAACAAGATCGTCAACGGTGTGTGCAGCCGCTGACCTATGACTGCACGCTTCGGGCTCACAGTGGGGGCGGTCAGTGCGCTGACCGCGGGGGTGATGGTGTTCGCACCGACGGCTGCGGCGGACCCCGCACCGAATTGGAGCGGTTGGTACAAGATCACGTTCCAGACCGACCAGAAGTCCGGCACCAGTGTGGCCGCCCAGCAGGGCGAGGAGTCCTACACGGCGTGGTACGAGTTCGCGACGGACTGCTCGTCGGGTTCGTGCGTGGCGTCGGTGATCGATGGGCCCACACCCAAGGACAACGCGGTCAAGTCGACGACGTTCGACTGGACCGGGACGCAGTGGTCGCGGACCAATAACTGGCGATGGGATTGCGTCCTGCCCGACCGGACCATCACCTTCGATCCGGCGAGTTCAGTGACGACCTACAACCCGCAGCCCGATGGTTCGCTGAAGGGGATGTTCGCGACCAATATCGGCAGCGGTGCCTGCGAGGGCACGGTGTACATCCCGTTGACGGCGGTTCCGACCCAGCCCTAGGGTCTGTTTTCCCAGCATTTCCGGCCACTGTCGGCCAGTCCCGGTGCTACGTTGGCGCGCGGGAGGTCGCTGGCGGATGGCTGACGTGGACTGGGAGACGCTGAAGGCTGCCGCGATTGCGGCGTCGACGAATTCCTACTCCCCCTATTCACACTTTCCGGTGGGGGTGGCCGGCTTCGTCGATGACGGCCGGGTGGTATCCGGAGCCAATGTCGAGAACGCCTCCTACGGAATCACGCTGTGCGCGGAATGTTCGATGGTCTCTGCCCTGTACGCCTCCGGTGGCGGCCGGCTGACCGCGGCCTACTGCGTCGACGGCAATGGCGACGCCTTGATGCCGTGCGGCCGTTGCCGCCAACTGCTCTATGAGCACGGCGGACCGGACCTGAAAGTCATGACGCCCGAAGGGGTGCAGACGATGGCCCAGATCCTGCCGCAGGCGTTCGGCCCGTGGGATCTTGAGGAGAGGAAAGCCGGCCAATGACCACTGTGCCCCAAGGGAAAGCCCCCGCGCCCCAGGAGAAGGTGAGCAGGGCGGCGTGGGCGATCCTCGCGGCGATGGGCTTCGGTGCGTTGATCGCCCAGATGTTCTCCACCGTGATCGGCCCGGCGCTGCCGACCATCAAGGACGACCTCGGACTGAGCCTGTCCGCACAGACCTGGACGATCACCGCCTACAGCCTGGCGTTCGGTGCCGCCCTGGTCGCAGGCGGCCGGATGGGCGACCTTGTCGGTGAAGTCAGGATGATCGTCGCCGGGCTGGTGATCTTCGGCGGCGGCTTGCTGATGTCGGCGATCGCGATCGGTGGGCCGCTGATGATCAGTGGCCGGGCCGTCCAGGGCATCGGTATCGGCATCTCGGCGCCAGCGACGCTCTCGATCGTCGTCAACTCATTTCCCTTGGCCAGACGTGGCTTTGCCGTCGGAGTGTGGGGATTCGCGCACGGATTCGGACTGCTGTTCGGTCCACTGTTCGCCGCCTGGATGATGGACGTCGCCAGTTGGCGCTGGATTTTTTGGGTGGCCTTGCCGCTCACCGCGTTGGTCATCGCCGTCACGCTGTTGGCGACCCGCGGCTACACGAGTGTGCTGGCGACCGGCAAATACGACTGGATAGGTCTGATACTCGGCGGATCCGGGATCACCCTGCTCACCTACGGGCTGCAGAACTCGTCGGTGAGTTGGAGGTCCCCGGCGACGTGGGGATCCATCGTCGCGGGCATCGCACTGCTGGCCGTCTTCGCCGTCGTGGAAACCCGCATCACCCATCCCCTGGTCGATTTCGGCCTCTGGAAGGAACGGCTGTTCTCCGGCGGGTTCTTCGCCGAGAGCGCGGTCGGATTTGTCTACATCCCGTTCCTGGTATTCGTTGGATCGCTGTACTTCATCAATGTTCTGGGCTACTCCCCCGGTAAGGCCGCCAACGTCATCTTGATCACCACCGCCGTCTGCATGGTGTTCGAACCACCGGCGGGCCGGTGGGTGGACAAGGTGGGCCCGGGACTACCGATCACCGTGGCACTGCTGATGCAGGCGGTGGCATTGGCGTGGATGGGGTTGTCGTTCACACCCACGACCACGGTTGCGCAAATGGCGATTCCGTTGGCGCTCATGGGAATCGGCGTCGGATTGGCATTGCCCGCCTGTAATACCGCCGGAATGTCGGCCGTCGACCCCGAACGGGCCGGTATGGGTTCGGGGCTGATGCAGATGACGTTCAACATTCCCGCCGCACTCGGCGTCGGGCTGATCACCTCGATCATCGGCGGCCTGACCACCTCCGAGGTCCGCAGCAGCCATGACGATCGCCCCGAGTTGCGGGAGACCGCCGCCCGGTACGCCGACGCCATACAGGATGGCGATATGGCGCGCGCCAACGACGCCATCGCGGGGCTACCGCAGGACTCTGTGGACGCCATTAAACAAGCGGTGCTGAACGCAACCTCCGACGCGATCACGGTATCCATGCTCGTGCTCGGCGCGGTGGCACTGGCTGGCGCGATCTTCGCGTGGGTGGTCATCGGCCGTCGCCGCACACCCGATCACATCGAGATGACGCGCGCCGCTGCGGTGTGAGGTCCGCAGATCCGGTTAAACCGGGAAGCAGGGCTCAGTGCCCGGGGTGTAGTACGGCTGTCCGTTGGGCAGGAAGCACGGTGCCTCGCCGTGAAATGAGGGGTACGGCAGGTAACCCGGCGGCAGCGGACCCCAGGCGAGCGGATTATCCACCGCCGCGCCGACGACGGCGGCATCCACGGCGTCGGCGGCGAGATCGGTGCATCCGCCGACCCGGACGTAGAAGCCCACGTCGCCGCAGACCTCAGCCTGGGCCGATGGGGCGATCAGAAACGGGGTTGCAGTGATAGACACTGCCGCCAGCAGGGTTGCGGCCATTTTCTTGTTCATACGAGAATTATCGCCACTGGGCCGCCAAAGCGCTAACCGAGGCACGCCGGCTACAACGCCAGGGCCTCGGCCACACTGGCCCGCACCGCGTCGAGTTCGGACTGGGCTGCCGCGCGCGCGTCGGCGATATCCCCCGTCACCGGCACCACCACCTGCAGGTAGCACTTGAGTTTGGGTTCGGTGCCGCTGGGCCGGATGATCACCCTGGCATCGTTGAGGGTGAAACGCAGGCCGTCGGTGGGTGGCAGTCCGTCGACGCCCTTCTCCAAATCGTCAGTCGCTATCACCTCTCGGCCACCCAGGGATGTCGGCGGATCGGCACGAAGCCGCGCCATCGCATCGGCGATCAGGTCGATATCGGAAACCCGAACCGAAAGTTGACTTGTCGCATACAGGCCGAACGCGCGGGCCAGATCGTCGAGCACATCCTGGGGTCCGCGACCCTCGGCTTTGAGTGCCGCCACCATCTCCAGCATCAGCAGCGACGCGGTGATGCCGTCTTTGTCCTTGACGGCTTCAGGATCGCAGCAGTAGCCCAGCGCTTCCTCGTAGCCGAACCTCAGGTCTGGAACCTTGGAGATCCACTTGAACCCGGTCAGGGTGGTGGCGTAGCCGAGACCGGCGGCGCTGGCGATGCGCTCCAGCAGAGTTCCGGAAACGATCGACTGTGCGTAGACACCGGTGGCCGGTATCCCACTGCGGCGGCCCCGTTCAGCGATCCACCAGGCCAGCAGGGCACCCACCTCGTCGCCGGTGAGCATCCGGTAGTCCGCCGCGGTCCGGATACCGGCCGCACTGCGGTCAGCGTCGGGATCGTTGGCGATGATCACATCGGCACCCTGGGCACGGGCGTCGGCAAGCGCCAGATCCATCGCTCCGGGTTCCTCGGGGTTGGGGAAGTTCACCGTTGGGAATCGGCCGTCGGGGGCGAACTGGGCCGCGACTTTTGTCGGCGGCGCGAAACCCGCACCGGCCACTGCGCGCATGAACACCTCACCACCCACACCGTGCATGGCGGTGTAGACCGCGGAGACCTCACGGGGACCATCGCCGAGCAGTGAAACCGCCCGCGCCACATAGGCATCCAGCACAGAGTCGTCGAGCGTAGTGAAGTCATCAGAGCGCGGAATCGACGACAGCGGGCCCACCGCTGCGATACACGCCGAGATCTCCGCATCGGCCGGCGGCACGATCTGGCTGCCATCGCCGAGGTACACCTTGTAGCCGTTGTCATCCGGCGGGTTGTGGGAGGCGGTCACCATGACACCGGCGTCGCAGCCGAGATGACGGATGGCAAACGCCAGCACCGGAGTCGGCAGCGCAGAAGGCAACACCATCGCGGTGATACCGGCGCCGGTCATGATGGCCGCGGTATCACGGGCGAAGACATCAGAGTTGCGACGGGCGTCGTAGCCGACCACGACAGCCTTGCCGCCGTTGGCCACGAGATACGCCGCCAGTCCGGCCGCCGCGCGCGCCACCACGATCCGATTCATCCGATTGCTACCCGGACCGAGTCGGCCACGAAGTCCCGCCGTGCCGAACTGCAGGGTGCCATCGAACGCGTCGGTAAGTTCATCGGCGGCCGCGGTGTCCCCCGCTTCGGCGCGTCCGATCAACGCCGACAGTTCTGCAGCCGTCACCGGATCAGGATCCTCGGCCAGCCAGGCGCGCGCGGTATCCAGCAGGGTCACAGGTCAGTACCCGCCGGGGGCGGCATCGCCGCCGCTGATGATCGCGATCGAGGACGAGGCGCCGATCCGGTCGGCCCCGGCGTGCAGCACCTTCTCCGCGTCGCGATGATTGCGGACCGCACCAGATGCCTTGACGCCCAACCGATCCCCCACCATGTGCCGCATCAGCGAAATGTCCTCGACTGTGGCGCCTCCACCACCGAAGCCGGTGGAGGTCTTCACATAGGCCGCGCCGGTCCGCGCCGCGATCAAGCAGGCGATCGCCTTCTGCTCATCGGTGAGCATGCTGGTCTCCAGGATCACCTTCACCGGTACCGGCCGGGCCGCCCCCACCACTCCGAGGATGTCGTCGTACACCGCGGCGAGATCACCGGAGAGCAGACCGCCGATGTCGAGCACCATATCGACCTCGTCGGCGCCTTCGGCGACGGTGATGCGGGCTTCTTCGGCTTTGGCCAGTCGTGTCATCGCACCGAGGGGGAAACCCACCACCGTGCACACCATGACGTCGGATCCAGCCAGTCGTTCGACCGCCGTCGGCACCCACCGGGTGTTGACGCAGACAGAGGCGAAGCCATGCTCGCGCGCCTCATCACACAACGTCTCGATGGCACTGAGGGTGGCATCGGGTTTGAGCAGGGTGTGGTCAATGCGTCCGGCGAGGGTTGCGGAGGTGCGCTTCACGTCCGGGATGTCGACATCGTCGGGCACTGGGCCCAGGGAGTCGATGACAGTGGTGTTGGCGCGGGTGAACAGTTCGGCGTGGTCAGTCACGAGTGGGACGATAATCCTGCGAACTGGCAGGCCGGTGCGTTCCGGCGCAAAGGTACGACCGGTACACCTACCTTACACCTTAGGTGTATTCTAGGTGTATGGCGAAGGTCCGCACGAATATCGAAATCGAAGACGTCTATATCGAGGCGATCAAGAACCGCTACGGGGTCCACACCAAGACCGAGGCCGTGGATCTTGCTCTGCGACATCTCGCGGGCCAGCCGATGACACGCGAGCAGGCCCTGGCAATGCGGGGTGCGAACGCCATCGGTGAGGTTCCGGCCGACACCGGTCCCCGTGGCGTCGAGTGATCCTGGCCGATACCTCCGCGTGGGTCGAGTACGACCGGGCCACCGGCAATAGAGCGGACCAACGCATCGCCGAGTTGATCGCCGACGACGGGCCGCTGATGTTCACCGAACCGGTGCTGATGGAGGTGCTGGCGGGCGCACGCAGTGATGCGCGCGAGGACGATCTACGGCGCATGCTGCTGCGATTCGATTTAGCGCCCTTCGATGCGGTCACCGATTTCGACGCGGCGACCCGAATCTACCGACGATGCCGTCACGTGGGCATCACCCCCCGAGGCATGGTCGACTGCATGATCGCAGCGGTCGCACATCGTCGGGATCTGACGCTATTGGCGTGGGACGCCGACTTGGTTCGCGTCGCCGACGTCATCGGAATCGACGTGGATGAGGCATCGCTGCGCATTGGCGAAGACCGATGATGCTCCGGCGCACTATCAGACGCCGAGCAGGCTCGCGGCGAGGTAATTGAACAGTGCCACGCCGGAATCCTCACTGTACTTGTGCAACTGCGCGGCGGTGGCGGTCACCTGATCACCCTCGAGTCGGTTGAGCAGGGTGCAGCAGATCATGGCGAATTGCGAGAAGCCCCACCAGTTGAGATAACCGGCGAGCATGGCACCTTCCATCTCGATATTGGCAACACCATTGTCGTGGAGCCAGCGCAACCAGCCCATCTTGGTTTCCGGGGTCTCCAAACAGATCGCCCCGTCAAGCCGGAACTGCTCGAGGAAGAACTCATTGCCGGCCACCGTCTTGGCGGCCACGATCTCGAAGTCGGTGTGTTCGTTGGCGGCGATGATCGCCCGCGAGGTCGCCCCCGGGAATCGACCGTCGAACCAGTACTCACCAGTGCCGCCGTTGAGCAGTCGGTAGGGCTTGAGATCAGCCATGAGCCCCTCGGAGGAGACGACGACGGTGCCACCGGGCAGGCCCACGCCGCCACTGGTGCCGACCCGACACCAGAACACCTCGTCCATGGCATCGAGATCGCCGGCCTTGAGGAAGAACACCATGCGCATGAGTTCCTGTAGAGCAATCGAGGCACTCGGCATACCCATACCGTGCGAGGCGAACAGCACACCGGCGGTGTAGCGGGTGACGAAGCGGTCCTCTTTGGGGAAGGCCACAATCTCCGAGCCGGCGTTGAGTTCACTCCAGCGTTGCGCGAATTCCTTAATGCGCCCGCCGGATCCGGCCATGATGACCGCTTTGACATCGCGCAGTTTGGCCAGCACCGGATCGGTGGACGCCACCCCGAAGTGGTAGTAGACGTCCTCATGGCTGCCGTCCACGACACCATCGAGAAACGCGTGATTGATGTTCTCGGTCTTCAACTGCGGCCTCCCCGGGTAATGCCGACGCGACGAAATCTACGCGTTGTCGGGGCTCTAGGGGCCTACCTCATGGATCCGGCTAGATGACGCCTCCGGTGCCGGCCAGCCCGCCGGTGCCACCAACACCGCCGGTGGTGCCGGTGCCATTCGCTCCAGCACCGCCCGCCGATCCAGCGTTCCCGGCATTGCCGGTGCCGCTGGTGCCGCCACCGCCGCCGGTGCCACCAGGTCCGCCGGTGCCACCGCCGATGGTGCCCGCGCCGCCCTGGCCACCGATCCCGCCGGTGCCGCCGAGCGCGCCGGCACTGCCGGTGCCGCCGGTGCCACCGCCGAGGGCGCCGTTGCCGCCCTGGCCACCGATCCCGCCCCTGCCTCCGACTCCGCCGTCGACGCCCACCTCGGCCGAGGTGCGTGTCTGGGACACGCCGGTCCAGCCGCCTAACGGCTCGGTGTACTCGACGAGGTAACCGCTAATGAGGTTGGCGCCGTTGAGCGGAAGGTCGTTCCAGGCGCCCCGCGTGCCCCTGAAGTTAGTCGACCCCCAGTCCTCGGCGTTTCCGGAGTCGTCCGGCTGATTAACAGCCCACGCCGCGTAGTTGTACGGGCCGGTGGCGAAGCCGCCCTTGGCGGGGGTGTTGCCCTGCCAGAACTGCGTGCCGGCTTCGGGCCCGTCCATCCACAGCCAAACCCCTTCCACCCCTTCGTCAGAGGCTCCGATCCAAATATCGTTTTGCGCCACGTAGGACTTGACGAATTCGTTTTCCTCGTCCGTGGTGATGTTCACCAGATAACCCGTGGCGCCATTGAGCGTCTTGGTCTTCGCCGCGGCACGTGCGGCGGCCCACCTGACGTTTCTGTCAGCGAAGTACTGGTAGTAACTGTTGGTTACTGGGTTGTAGTACGTGTTCGCTCCATTGATCGACGACGTGACGTCGAAATCGAACGACCCCAGGGCCGCCCCGGTCGACAACTGCATCGTGGCGAGGGCGGCGTTAACCGCCGCCTTCGTCCCGGTGAAGTTGAGCACCGTCTTCTCGCCGTTGAAGTTGAACCCGTAACTCGGGGTCAGTCCGGCATAGCTCGTGAGCTTGAACGTGGTCCCCGCCGGGGCATTCGGGATCGAGACGGAGACCAGCAGGGTGTCGGTATTCGTGAAGTCGTTGATCGAGAGGATGTTCGCCGGCTGATTGGCGGTGCTCGGCGCGAACTGATTGGGCGAGGGGGTTCCGGTCCCGCCGGTCCCGCCCCGACCGCCGGTTCCACCCTGCCCGGCAGCACCGGCGTTCCCGCCGGCCCCTGCGGTACCGCCGGTTCCTCCGGTACCCACCGCGCCACCGTTGCCACCGGCGCCGGCGGTGCCGCCGGTTTCGCCATCGCCGCCGTTTGCGCCGCTGTTGAAAAGGGTGTCACCGTTGCCGCCGCCTCCACCGTTACCGCCGGCCCCGGCATCGCCGCCAGCGCCCCCGACCCCGCCGGTGCCATTGGTGCCCGAGGCGCCGGCGTTGCCGCCCTTGCCTCCACCACCGCCGGTGCCGCCGTTGGCGGCGGCGCCACCGTTACCGCCGCCCTGCGCGGCCTCGCCAGCGCCGGCGTTCGACCCGGAACCGCCGGAACCGCCGCCTCCGCCCTTTCCGCCGGCGCCGCCGTTACCGCCCGCGCCGCCGTTACCGGTCGCCGCTGTGGCGCTACCACCGGCTCCACCGGCTCCGCCGTTACCGCCCACGGTGCCCGTTCCGCCGTTGGCCTCGATTCCGGAGGCGCCGTTGGCACCGGTGTAGCCAGCTCCACCGGCTCCGCCCTTGCCACCGGTGCCACCGGTGCCAACGGTGGCGATACCGCCGGCGCCGCCCGCTCCGCCGTTGCCGCCAGCCACTCCGATGGTCGTCGAGGCGAAGCCCGCTCCGCCGTTACCGCCGTCGCCGCCGTTGATGGCCGGATTGCCGGACTGGCCGTTGGTACCACCGGCGCCGGTGCCCTTGATACCGCCCTTTCCGGCCGCTCCGGCGTTGCCACCGGTGCCGCCGGTGCCACCGTTGGGATTGGCGACATCGCCGTTGGCGCCGTTGCCGCCGTTCCCACCCTTTCCGGCGTCGCCGCCGTTGCCGCCGTTCCCGGCGGTTCCCGCGGTGCCGGTGGTGACGGTACCGGCGTTTCCGCCCTGCCCGCCGGTAGCGCCGGCGCCGCCATTACCGCCGTTGCCGCCATTACCGTTATTCACGGTGAAACTGACCGGGCTGTAGCCCAGGCCGCCGACGCCGCCGGCACCGCCGACACCGCCGTAACCGCCATTGCCCGAGGTTCCGGTGGTTGCAGAACCACCACTGCCACCATTGCCGGCGGCGCCGCCGGTCTTGCCGCTCAAGGCGTTGGGGCGAACGTCCGTCCCCTCGGCACCGGGCCCACTCTTCCCGCCATTACCGCCGTTGCCGCCGTTCCCGGCCAGACCGGCGGTGGCGTTTCCGCCATTACCGCCGTTACCGCCGACACCGCCGTCATTGCTCTGGCCGCCGAGGTTGCCGCCATTACCGCCGTTGCCACCGCTGCCGGCGTTGGCGAAAGTGCCGTCGGTGCCGGAGGTGAGACCGGTGCCGCCGGTGCCCGCGACACCGGCGTTGCCGCCATTCCCACCCGTACCGCCAGTGCGATCGGAGGTCGACACGAAGGTGCCACTCTTGCCGTCACTGCCGTTTCCGCCTGCGCCGCCGCTACCGGCGTTGCCACCGTTACCGCCTGCGCCCCGAGTGCCGTTTGTCGCACCGCTGCCACCGGCCACACCGGCGTTGCCGCCATTGCCGGCTGTCCCACCATTGCCGCCGGCCCCGCCGTTGCCGCCGGGCTTGCCGAAGGTGCCACTGGTCGTGCCGGCGGGAGGATTGAAACCCGCGCCGCCGCTGGCGCCGTTTCCGGCAGTGCCACCGTTTCCGGCGTTACCGCCGTTTCCGTTAGTGCCGGCGGTAGCGCCACTACCGCCGGCAGCACCCGCGATCCCGCCGGTCCCGCCATTGCCGCCGCTCCCGGCGTTGCCACCCGATCCGCCTGCCTGGCCGTCAATGCTTGCTGCGGTACCCGCCGCACCGGCCGCACCGTCGCCGCCGCTCCCGGCGGCGCCGCCAGCGCCACCGTTACCGGCATTGCCACCGTCTGCGTCGGCACCCGCCAGTGCGCCTGCCCCACCGGCAAGACCGCCGGCTCCACCGGCACCGGCGTTACCGCCGCGGCCGCCGTTGCCGCCCCGGCCCCCTGCCGCACCCGCAGCACCTGGAATAGCGCCGTCCGCGCCGGTGAGACCAACCCCGCCAGCTCCGCCGTCGCCCGCGTTGCCGCCGACGCCCGCGTCACCTCCATCGCCATAGCTGCCAGCCGTGCCGGTCGTCGCCGTTCCAGCGGCACCACCCTGACCGCCGTTGCCGCCGGCCGCGCCGCTACCGCCAGCACCGCCGTCGGTACCGTCCGGGCTGGCCAAGGTGCCCGCCGTGCCGGCGATACCACTGCCGCCGTTGCCGCCAACGCCGCCTGCGCCACCCGTACCGCCATTGCCGGCAGTACCGGAAGTCGCCGAGCCTCCGGCACCGCCGGTGCCGCCGTTGCCACCGGTGGTGCCGGACAGGCCGGATCCGGCGGGTCCGTTATAGCCGCCGCCGCCATTGCCCCCCGCACCGCCGTCGCCGCCGGTGCCGATGGTGACATCGCCACCCTTGCCGCCGGCGCCACCATTGCCGCCGGCCTTACCAGCCACCGTGGAGGTCCAGCCATCGCCGCCGGTGCCACCCTTGCCGCCATCGAGCAGGGTGCCACTGTTGCCACCGGTGCCGCCACTGCCGCCAGCGCTGCCGCCCGAACCCGCGCTGCCCGCCGAACCGCCGTCACCGCCGGTGCCACCGTTCGGGTTGTCCTCAGTTCCATCCGCACCCGCCGCGCCGTCCGCACCCACACCGGATGCGCCACCATTGCCACCATTGCCGCCGCCGCCGGTGCCGCTTCCACCGTTGCCACCGTTGCCACCGTTGCCACCGTTGCCACCGCCACTGCCGGCGGTTCCGGGCTCGCCATCGTTTATGCCCGCGCCGCCTGCGCCGCCCGCACCGGCGTCACCGCCGTTGCCACCGGTGCCGGTTCCCGAACTGCCGCCGTTGCCACCGGATCCGCCGGAGCCGCCGTTGCCACCGGTCTGCGCATCCCCGCCGGCGCCGCCGGAACCACCATTGCCGCCGGCGGTGGCGCCGGTGGACGAGAAGCCAAAGCCACCGTTGCCGCCGTCCCCGCCGTCGGCGGAGGTGCCGTCGACGCCCCAGTCCGCTCCGGAGCCGCCAGCCCCGCCGAGGCCGATGGCGCCACCCTTGCCACCCTTGCCACCGTTGCCGCCTGTCGGGGACGCGGCGTTGCCGTCCGCGCCGTTGCCGCCATTGCCGCCGGTGCCGGCATTGCCGCCGTCACCACCAACGCCGCCGACTCCGGAGATCGAGCCGGCCAGTCCGCCCACGCCGCCGTTGCCGCCGTTGCCGCCGATAGTTCCCGCTGTGCCGTTACCACTGGGGAAGGTCCCGTTAGCGCCGTTGGTGCCGCTCTTGCCGCTGCCGCCGGCGCCACCGCGCCCACCATTGCCGATGGAGCCGCCATTGCCGCCGATGCCGCCATTGCCGCCGGAAGTCCCGGCAGCGGCCGACGCATCAGACGCCGCGTCATAGCCGTTACCGCCATTTCCACCGTTACCGGCCGGGCTGACCGCAGTGCCGTCGGCGCCGTCCGCACCATCGGTCGCGGGGCGACAGCTCTTGTCATCGGTGTAACCGGCCTTGCCGCCGAGTCCACCGGTGCCAGCGGTGCCAGCATTGCCGCCATTGCCGCCATTGCTGCCGGTGGTGATCAGCGCCGTGCCGTTGGCGCCGTTTCCGCCATTGCCCGGGGTGCCGGCATTGCCTCCGGTGCCACCGTTACCGCCGTCGCCGGCCGATGCTGTGCGCTCGAAGAAGAAGAGGAATCGGCCTTCACCGGCCGCGCCGCCGTTGCCACCGTTACCCGCATTGCCGGCATTGCCGCCGTTGCCGCCATCGGTGCCGTCAACTAGCGGATTGGTGGAGCTCACCCCGTTGACACCGTTACCACCGTTACCACCGCTACCGCCGATGCCGCCGTCACCACCGCGGCCGCCCCACCCGAAGACCCAGGAGCCTTCGCCGCCGTTGCCGCCGTTGCCGGCACTGCCGCCGCTACCGCCGTCGGTGCCACTCTCGCCGGGAAGCACACCGTTGATGCCATTGGCGCCGTCGACGCCAGCGCCGCCCGTTCCGCCGTTGCCGCCCCGGCCGATCACCGACAGCAGACCGGTGCTGCCGCCGTTGCCACCGTCGCCCCCGATACCGGACACCGAGGCAGCTGAACCACCGTCACCGCCGTTACCACCGCGGCCGATCACCAGTCCGCCGCGACCACCCACACCACCGCTACCGCCATTGGCGCCTGCGCCACCTTTGCCGCCGTCGCCACCGATACCCCAGAACGTCAGATAGCCGGAATCGCCTGCAGCCCCGCCGTTTCCGCTAGTGCCACCACTGACGAAAGCGTTGCCAGTGCTGGCTCCGCCGAGGCCACCGTCGCCGCCGAAACCAAGGAAGGACAGCACCGCACTGCTCCCGCCGACACCGCCGTTGCCACCGTTACCGGACACAACATCACGAGCACCCGCAGCACCGCCGGCACCGCCGGCACCGCCCCCGCTGATGAAGGACAACAACCCTCCGCCGCCGCCTGCGCCGCCGTTGCCGGCCGCCGCGCCGAAGCCGCTACCGCCGGCGCCACCGGAACCGCCCACACCGAACAGTGAGAACACTGCGGCCTTGCCGCCAGCACCACCGTTGCCGCCGACGGGGCCCGACCCGCCCGCGCCACCGGCGCCACCGGCGCCAAACAACGCCAGCAGTCCGGAATTTCCACCAGCTCCACCATTGCCGCCGCTTGTCGCGCCGTTCGTCAGGCCGCCGGCACCACCGGCGCCACCTTTGCCCCACAGTGCAAGCGCACCCGATGTTCCACCCGCACCACCGGCACCACCGTTTCCGCCACCGACGCCGCCGGCACCACCAGTGCCACCAGCCCCACCCCTGCCATTGAGGAGTCCAGCACGACCACCAGCACCACCTACGCCGCCGTCACTTCCGAGGGTGGCCCCGCGGCCGCCAGCGCCGCCCGCGCCACCGGTGCCGTACAGCGATAGGAAACCGGTGTTGCCGCCGGCGCCGCCCGCGCCTCCGGTGACACCGGTGGCGATCGACTGAGCGCCCGCGCCGCCATTGCCGCCATTGCCGAGGAACAGCCCGCCTGAGCCGCCGGCCCCGCCGGCGCCGCCGTTGATACCCGCCCCGCCATTGCCGCCGTTGCCGAACCAGCCCGCCGATCCGCCGGTGCCGCCGTTGTAACCGTTACCGCCGCTGCCGATCAGGCCGGCGTTACCGCCATTGCATGCGGTACCACCCGTGCACGAAGACGCGGTGTAGCTGTAGCCGTTGCCGAGCAGGACGCCCGCGTTGGGGTTGTCGGCGGTGCCGTTGCCGACGAAGATCCGCAGAATGCTGCCGGGCTGCCAGGCACCAACCGCGCCCACACCCACCGGCTCACCGGTGGTGGTTGTCGCGACGGCCTTACCGGTCTTCGACGCCGAACCCAACTCACGACGGCTGACTGCCAATGCCGTCGCCGCCAGCGGAACGGCCACCGGGGAATCGCCGTTCCCGTCGGCGCTGAACCACGCCAACAATTCGCCGTCGACTTCACTGACATCACCGGAGCCAGCCGGGTCTGGCGTCGCGATCATCACCGGGGTGTCCACAGCGGTCGAATCGGTGATATCCGCTACGGTCTCCGATGATTCTTCTCCGGCAATATCAGGCGAATCACTCACTGCCGCAATAGGATCGACAGCAGCTAGCGGGTCCGGCGTCGGATCGCTGGAGTGAGACTTGATCCCGGCCTCGGCCGCGGCACTCGGTACCGCCGAGTCTTGGCGTTGATGACGGGACCGGATTTCCACACTTGCGGTCGCGGCACCCGAGACGCGCACGCCTGCGTTGCTGTCACTGGCAGCCCCCGCATGAGAACCGGTTCGAGCGCCCGAACGCCGCGTCCGGGACGGCGATGTCGCGGATCCCGACGATCCCGAGGACGCTGAGGGTGTATCCGAACTCGACCCAGCCGAACCCGTCGTATCAGCCGCGGCGACCGGCATGGACGCGATCGCAGCACCGACACCCAGCGCCACCGCCAAGGCGCCCACCCGGCCCACGTAACGGGCGTACCCTGCCGCCAACGGCTCAATCTGCTGCGCCCTGCGCTGCTCGATCTCGCGCACGCGATTGATGCGACGATCGCCGGAGCCGACCGGGGAGGGAACAGCTGAGCTCATCTGAAGATCCTTAAATGGACGGGCGCAAGCGACCTCGCGCGGCGTTGCAAGTATTGCGACCGGCAAACAATATGTCCACCGTTTGGCGAGATTGAGTCGAACCGCCGGAAAGGCCGTGTGCCAGCGTTAAACGCGCTCTTTGTGACTTCGGAAGTCCGCCTTCACACCAGTCCCGACTGTCTCAGCAACGGTCGGAAGCCGGATCGACAGCCACCTCGGCCGGAGCGAAGAAGTCTCGAATGGCACCAATAACAAATCACCCAAAGCCCTGGGTGGCAAAGCAGTAGGTGGCCTCGAAATCCTCAGCGAGAGTCACGATTCCTTTTCGTTGTGGCCGCCGAACTCGCTGCGCATGGCCGAGAGCACCTTGGCGGTGAAGTCGCCGAGATCGCGGGATTCGAAGCGCTGGTACAGCGCCGTGGTAATCACCGATGCGGGCACACCCTCATCCACGGCGGCGAGCACCGTCCAGCGGCCCTCGCCGGAATCGGAGACACGTCCGCTGTATTCCGCCAGTTCCGGAGAGCGGGCCAGGGCCGACGCGGTGAGGTCGACGAGCCACGACCCGACCACCGACCCGCGCCGCCACAACTCGGCGACCTCGGCCACGTCGATGTCGTACTGATAGGCCCAGGCATCGCGCAGCGGCGCGGTCTCGGCGTCAGCGGTACGGCCCACAGTTCCGGCATTGGCGTGCTTGATGATGCTCAGGCCCTCACCGATCGCGGCCATCATGCCGTACTCGATTCCGTTGTGAACCATCTTCACGAAGTGGCCCGCACCGTTCGGCCCGCAGTGCAGGTACCCCTCCTCGGCCGTGCCGTCGGTGCGGGTCCGGCCCGGCGTCCGCCCGACGTCGCCCCGCCCGGGTGAGATGGTCTTGAAGATCGGGTCGAGGCGGGTCACGACGTCGGTTTCGCCGCCGATCATCAGGCAGTAGCCACGGTCAAGGCCCCACACCCCGCCGCTGGTGCCGCAGTCCACGTAGTGGATTTTCTTGGTGGCCAGATGCTTGGCCCGGGTGATGTCATCGCGGTAGTAGGAGTTTCCGCCGTCGATCAGCGTGTCCTCGGCGTCGAGCAGAGGGATCAGCTGCTCGATGGTCTGATCCACGATCGCCGCCGGCAACATCAGCCAGATCGCCCTCGGGGCGTCCATCTTGGCCACCAGATCCTGCAGTGACGAGGCGCCGGTCGCGCCCTCGGCCTCGAGTGCCTTCACGGCCTCGGCATTGACGTCGTAGACGACGCAGCGATGGCCGTCGCGCATCAGCCGCCGGACCAGATTGGCACCCATCCGGCCCAGTCCCACCATGCCGAGTTGCATCGGTCTATCAGTCGCCATCGCTGCCTTCTCTCCCGGTTGATTTCGGACGCTAACCCTTGGAAACGAAATCTAGTCGCGCTGGAGGTAAACAAATTGCGTTTCCACGCCTTAGCTGGTGGGGCCAGGAAAACACTGGTCGCACGGCGTGGTCATGTTGACGCACGCGTTGCTGCACCGATAGATTCGGTGTTTGCCGGGGGAATCGCGAAAGGGGGGTGCTGTGCTGTCCACGTTCAAATGCGCCGCCCCACTGGGCGCGGCCGCGGTGGTCTTGGGTCTGTCGCTGGCCGTTCCTGGAGTCGCGGCCGCGGATGACTCCCAGCCGGGATCGCCGGCCTCATCGCCGGCCGCGAGCTCCCAGAGCGCAACCCCGAAGACTGCGCCGGCGCGACGGTCCGCGCGCGAGTCCCGGGCAGCCAACGGCAAGACCACCGCAGCCCGGGTCGCCAACCCGAATCGCGCCCGGCCCGAATCCCCCGTCTCGGCCGCTCGCACCGCGCTGCCGACCGGTGATGCCCCGGACCGGACGCCGCCGACCCCGAGTATCGACACTGCAGTTCACCCCGATCCCGAGGCGGGCGCTGCTCCACCGCTGAGCGCATCGGCCGCCACACCGCAGACGCTTCGCCGTTCACCGCGTGCGGCGGCGACGATCGGCTCGCTGAGCGCACCGGGCACCGCCCGCGCGGTGGCAGCGGCCACCGATCCGTTCTCGGCACTGTTCACACCGATTCAAGCATTCCTCGAAGGCGCCGCGCTATTGATCCGGCGCACGCTGTTCAACCAGGCACCGTCGGTGACGCCTGTCCAACTCACCGGAGAGAGCACGGGACTGATCACCGGCAGTGTCGGAGCGCTCGACCCCGAAGGTGATCCGATCGTCTACAGCATCACCCGCAGCGCCCAATACGGCAGCGTTGTGGTGGCTTCCGACGGTAGCTACACCTACACACCCGGCACGAGCTTCAACGGCACCGACACCTTCACCGTCGCCGCTACCGACACCGGTTTCCATATCAACCTGCTGGATCTGTTCCGCTCCGCAAGCACGCCGGCCAACGTTGTGGTCAAACAGGGCGCCGCTGCCGCCAACCTGCTGCAGTTCCAATTCATCTACGGCACCGGAGCCCAGTTCTGGACTCCCGCGGCCCGCAGTTCGCTGGAGTCCGCCGCGACCGTGCTGTCAACACATATCGTGACGACCTCTCCGGTGACCATCACCTTCGATGTCACCGGGGAGTTCTCGCCGTTCTCCACCACACTGGCCACCGCCGGCAGCGACTTCATCAGCGACGACCCGGGCTTTCTCCCGACGGTGGTTCAGCACAAGATTCTCACCGGCGTCGACTCCAACGGGGCGACGGCCGATGGCGAAATCACCTGGAACTTCGCCCGGCAGTGGGCCACCGGCGACACCGCCGACTACAGCCAGTACGACCTCGAGGCGGTGGCGACCCACGAGTTGCTCCACACCCTGGGATTTTTGTCCTACGTCGACGCCCCGGGTGCCAACACTGGTCAGAGTTGGACGGTGTTCGACAGCTTCCTGGTGACCTCGGACGGCACGACGGTGATCGGCAGCGACTACACCTGGAACCCCGCCTACGACACGAACCTCACGGGCGGTAGCGGCGGGATCCGCTTCGGCGGAACCGACGCCGTCGCCGCGTACGGTGACTTCGTTCCCCTCTACACGCCGAGTCCGTGGGAGTCCGGAAGTTCGCTGTCACATCTGGATAACAGCACCTTCGTCGGCGTCAATCGCAGGATGATGAATCCCATGGTGCTAGTTGGTCGCGGCATCCGGGACTTAAGCCCACTGGAACTCGCCATGCTCGCCGACCTCGGTTACACGGTGGTCGCGTAACCGGGCTCACCCCAGGTCTGCTTGTCGCATCTCGTCGTGGGTGAGTTCAGAAGCAGCGGGATGCTGGAACTTCCCATTCGCATACAGCGGGCTCGGGATCAGGAGATCCAACTGCGGCGGTGAGGCGAATCCGCCCATCATGGACGGCCCTCGCCCATCGGTGCTGCGATGACCGTGGGCCACTCCACAGGGTGCCAACATCACGTCGTTTTCCTCTGCATCGACCCAGCCGAATGCTTCGCCGAAAAACTGGCCTGAGCCGCTCCACATCACCAGGAATTCATCGGAAACGGGGTGCTTGTGAATCACGTCCGCAACCCCGAGACCGGTGTAGGCGTAGTTGAAACCGGTCAATCGCGTCCCGGCCCCCGGCCACATGACCAACCGCATGGGAAGTCCGATACCGGTAAAGGGAACCCCTTCGAGGACGTTGAACACCGCCCCGTGTGACCGCACTTCCGCAGGCGTGAGACTGCTGGCCCGCACCTCGGACTGATCGTGATTGAAGGTCATCGCGTCCAGCGTCGGCGGGGTGACAGGGATGGCATTGATCACGGCTTTGGCGATGGAATCGAAGTTCATCACACCCAATTGACTGTTGTAAAAGCCGCTGTCGGAATACAAGTCGAACTGCGGTGGACAAATCTGGTTCACCACAATGGCGGGTTCGGAACTGTCCGCCGGGTTCCGGATCTGATGCTCAACGCCGGCCGGAAAGTAGGCAATATCGCCGGGGCGCAATGTCACCCACTGCTCTTTGAGCCACACCTCGACAACGCCATGGCGGCACAGTATCGCCTCTTCAGCGAGATCATAGGTGTACTGATCGCTCTGTTGGCCTGGCTGAACATCTGTGACGTGGACGGCCTGTGTCTGATAGCCCGTCCCAGGCCAAGCCAGGAGCCTTGTTGGAAGACCATGCGCGGTAATGGTGGGGCCGTCGAAGAGATTGCCGATTGCGCCTTCGGAACGAATCTGTGCAGGGCTCCGATACCGAGCGCGAACATCATCGGTCATTGTCATCGTGATCCTCTGGCGGTCGGTGAGGCTCAAATCTTAGTGAGCTATCGGTTGTCTTCTGATTTGATACCTGTCAATATCGACGCA